>Ga0172375_10011170_pt1 | contig 11483 bp, 9 predicted proteins | sample LakKiv1m_FD_114537 | JGI IMG/M metagenome (GOLD analysis project Ga0172375, IMG submission 114537) | Freshwater microbial communities from Kabuno Bay, South-Kivu, Congo - kab_092012_11.1m | ecosystem: Environmental > Aquatic > Freshwater > Lake | place: Democratic Republic of the Congo... | reverse complement strand
GCATCGATGTAGTAGGCCGTCATGATCTCCTTCATCTTCTTGACCGCTTTGATCTTCCGCCTTTCCTTCGCCTCATCTTTTTCCGCCATCGTCTTCTCCCAAAAATAGGGGGACAGCGCTCCTATTTTTCTCAGTTAAAAATAGGGGCGCTGTCCCCCTATTTCTCATTTTCCCCTTAGATCATCTCGACAAACGCCTCAAACCGCGTCCGAAGCTGGCCTTCGGCCGGGAGACGGTCCTCCACCTCCATGAGCATGCTCGGGATCCCCTTATGATCCAGCGCTTCCTTGAGATATGGGTAGTCAAAGGCGTGGGGATCGCAGAATTTCAGCAGGAAGAAGATCACCCCCTGCGCCCGCTTCTCCCGGACCAGACGGACGAGACGATCCGCCCGGTCCGATAACCCTCGATGCTTCGCCGGGCAGACGACCCGTTCTATGTAACGCCCGGCGATGGCCGTCACGGGATCGGCCTTTTCGTCGATGAGTCCGCTGAAATACCGGGATCCGGTGCAGAGGTCGTCGCCGACGACCGTGCCGCCCGCCTCCTCGATGATCGTGTAAATATCGGGGTGGTTGCAGACACCGCCCGAAAGGACAATCCGCTTCCGCTCCGGGCCGGTCGCCGCCCCGTCCCGCTGAGCCAGCTCCGCGGCAACCTCCTCCAGAAGGGAGGCCGCGCGGATCCTCTCCATGATCATCGCGGACCGGACCAAGGCGTAGAGATCGCCCCCCTTGAGGATCTCCCGACGCTCGCCCTTCAGAGCGTAGATCCGTGTCAGGGCGGCGCGGATCCGGTTCATCGTCCGGATCGCTGCCTGGAGGTCTTCATCGGAAACCGTCACGCCCAGTTTCTCACCCAGATCCCCGCGGAACCGCCTCAGGACATCGATCAGGTACTGCCGGGCGCCGTCCGTATCCAGCTTGACCGGCAGGACCACGTCGAGATGGAAACAGGCGGGGACGTTCAACCGCCAGATATCGGAAAGGCGCTGGATCGAGTCGCAGGTATGGGGAAAGACGACCCCGTCCAGGAATTCGAGATGGCCGCCGAGGGCGTCCTCCAGGGCGCCCCGGACCAGCGAGCAGCAGTAGGTCTGCAGGTGGGCCTCGGCCAGATGGATCTTCTCCCCCGAGCCGAAGAGCCTGATGGGGTGCGCCCTGGTGGCAAGGATGATCTCCTCCGGCGCGTAGGAGCAGAATGTTCCGACGATCTTCCTGCCGCTTTCCGCCTTGAATTGTTTCACGTAACCGTTCGGATCTTTTAGAATTTGATAGCACTCTTCGATCTGCTTCATCAATTGGGTCTCCTTGTGTAGAAATTCGGGTCATCCGGTTTTTTCATACTTCTCTCTCGTATACCTACAAACAAAAGGCAGGTAATAATTGGAGCTATCGAAGATTGGGACCTTTATCTTAGGAAATAGGAAAAGCGTCCTCTGAAATGTGATATGGAAATGTTGCCAAACAAAAACCATAGACACGAAAGGAGGACGTCATGAAAAACGTAACAGATTCGGGACAAAAAGTAAAAGGGCAAAAAAGTTTGATGGCGCTGGAGCGCGCATCCTGGATTTTGGGTATAGACGTCGGCAAGGAGAAGCTTTCCTGTGCCCTGTTGTTGTTGGCGGCCGGAGTAATAATTTTAAATTCCTGGTCCCTGTTGTCTGTCACGTTTAAAAGTGGGGGGACCCTATCGGAATCCCCCCTTTCACATTACTGAGGAATCTCTGTCATATCGTTTGCTCTTATGAGATAATTGCAAAACTCGAAAATTAGCTGCATTTTGCAATCAATGGTATGAACCACGGGGCGCGTCCCAAACCCTAAATTCCGCCGCATGCGGCGGTGAATAACCCTTTTTTTTAATGGATTTAAAGTCTTGAAAATAAATGAAGAAAGTGCTATTTTTACCTCACATTTGAACATACAAAATAGGAGGAACGCTGTAAGGAATGAGACTCTCTTCAACATTTAGCATAGCATACAAAACACACTTTTCCCGTGGTTGGAAAAGGAATTGAACCCGCTGATAGAAAAGCTGCAGGAGTTTGTTCATGTGATCGAACTTGCGGAAGTTCAGAAACACATGAGCCCTATCGGCGGCAAGGGATCGGGCGCAAGCGGGATGATCGGCTGGCCATTTTGAAGGCGTTCGTGGCTAAGGCGGGTTACAATTTTCCGACTAACGAAATATTTAAACAGATAGAGACCTGAAGGTTTGCGCATATTGTCATTCTGAGGAGCTTTGCGCCGAAGAATATTTTGTGATGTTAGATTCTTCTCGTAGTTAACCCTTGAGCGAAGCGAAGGGCTCAGAATGACACGATGGGTGTTTTTCAAAGCGGTTTCAAGCAAGCAAACATTTGCAGATGAGCACTGAGTTTATGGACCCGCAGGACAGAACGCAAAAAAAGCCGGAGACCCAGTTCGCAGAACAGATCATCTATGCTTTAAATTTCATAAAAATGCAGGTGGGAATGTATCCTGAAGGTCATAGCATGATCTCGCAGGGTCTCGACAGTGTCTTCGATGTGCTTCAAAAAATTTTTGCCCTTAAGGGGCAGATAACCATTAATGTGGAAGATGATGCCCTGTATGTGGGTGAAGATATTTTAGATAAAAAAAATCGCAACAATAGGCAATTTGCCAAATGGTTGAATGACCAGTATATCACTTCAATAACGTTATCAAGGGGCTTGACGAGAGACGAATTGCTAAAGTTCCAGAATATTCTTGCAATGAAAACTTCGGATATCATGGTCTTAGGAAATATCGAGAAAGCCTTTGCCAATAGCCGCATTGCGCATATCAAGGTGAAAAGTCTCGATTTAGGCTATTTCAGCGCTACCAGTGAAAAGATAATTGATCGTGAGAGCTTGAAAGGCAAAAAGCCAAAGGGGAAAGGTCCCGATTTAGGCTATTTCAGTTCTACGGATGAAAAGATAACGGATCGTGGAAAAATGGAAGACAAAAAGCCAAATGTGCCAGGTCTCGATTTAAGATATTTCAGCTCTACTAGTGAAAAGATAACGGATCGTGAGAGCTTGAAAGACAAAAAGCCAAAGGTGAAAGGTTCCGATGTAAGCTATTTCAGTTCTACGGATGAAAAGATAACGGATCGTGAGGAATTAGAAGACAAAAAACAATTTGAAGACGAATTATGGCGAAAATTTACTTCCTCTTTAATTACCCAGAGCACTGATGAAGGGGAACAAAAGTCGCAATCCCCAGAATATTCCAACATCGATTCTCATGACTTTGTAAAACGTCTGAACGAAGAAACGATCAACTGGGACGCCTTCTTGAAGGATTACCGCTCTATGATAATCCAATATCTTCGTTCCGAGGATGAAGAAGAAAAACCAACGTTTAAGAATATCATTTCCAGAATAGACAGTCTGGTCAAAGATTTTCATCCCCAACTCAAACAACAGATATTACAAGTCACAGAGAATGAGCTATCTTCGCTGCCACCGGCCATCATTAAATCGGATGAGATCAGTTGTTTCAACTATGAGACGATTGCCGGAATTCTCCGCGGCGCTAGCGACGAAAAAAGGGGAATATCGCCCTCTCTCTCTCTCCTTTTCCAAAAAATGTCAACAACTCATGATAAATCGTCGGATGGCTCCGGAAAAGCTGTCCTGAATGGTTTTTCCCCGATTCATGAAACCTTTACGTCCGCCAAGGAAATCGAGAAACTCATCGAACGCGAACACTACGAAAGTTATGTCCCTGCCGATTATGAAGAGATTCTAAGGCGAAAATCAATGGTTGTCGATGTTGACGAGAAAATGAATAAGGAACATTTTATTGTCGGAGAATATATCAATACCCTGGAAGATGCAAGTTTGAATCTTCAGATAAGCAAACTGTTCATAGCGCTCATGGATGAAGACCTGAATGAAGATGAGTATCGGGAAATTTCCACTTATATTACCAATAACATATCCGAGTCGATTTTATCGGGACATTTTTCTTTTCTCACCGATGTTCTCAATACTTATAAGAGACATTCACAGGAAAAACCATCGGAGAAGATTCGAAGACTCGCAGATTCCGGGATAACGGTTTTCCATGATACAAAGACCCTGTCGCGTGATCTTAAGCCATTGTTTCTACAGGGCATATCGCTTGACTCCCTGGTCGGTTTCGTCGTGGCGTGCGGTGCTCAAAATATCCCTTGGCTTTTGGATCTATATCTGGAGACGTGGTCGCCAAAAGGACAAGCTATGATTGTTGAAGTATTGCTGCATTTCCGTGAAGAGGCCATAAGTAACGTATTAAATAGACTCTCGGAAATATCCATTCAATTTATAAAAAAATTGCTTATACTGCTCCAGTTGATAGGCGACGCTGACGTTATTCCATATGTCAGGACATTTGCAGATCATCCGGATATCACGATCAGACTGGAGGCCATCCGTACTCTTATAAGATTCAAAGATCATGATGCAAAAGCCCTTCTTCAGAAGGCCGTCTTTTCAAAGGATCGCTCTGAATCAACACAGGCGATTGTTGTGGCTTGCGAATACAGGATTACAGACATTTGTGTAAAGCTGATTTCCCTGATCAGAACCAACATTATTCTTAAGAAGGATCTAACTTTCAATGAGTTCATCATTACGGAGGTCATAAAAACAAGGGATCCACAGATCATACAGTGCCTTGAAAAATTGGCCGGAACAAGATGGTCCCTCTTTCCCGGAAGACTTTCCCGGACAAAGATGGCGCTTTTAAACGCAATAGAGCTTCACGCACCACCGAACGCAGTCAAACTCATAAAAATGTGCCTTTATTCTAAAAATAAACAGATCAAAACCTTGTGTGTGGAGCTTATGAAAAGGGAGAGCGAATGATGGATCTTGTGGCTTTTCGTGAGCATCTGTACCGGTTTATTTTGTGTCTGACGTCTGCCGCATCAAACATGGTCATATATCCTTCAAATCACCCATTTATAAAATCTGGCATTGGGGAGAGTTATGCGGAGCTTACAGAAATACTGGAAGGAAGAAGGGAGATTAAATTTGTCCTGGTGAGAAACCTTCTCATATCTTGCGGTGTCCCTCTGAAGTTTAAAGGTCCTAGCTGGCGTGCCTTTCTTGATATGCTAAAAAGAAAGAAAATCGACCAAATAACATTCTATGCAGGTCTTCCTTTTAATCAACTTGAACAATTCATAATAGATTTCGCTTCGGATAAAAAAGATACGCTTTACTCAACAGCATTCATTAAATTCGGCAATGCCAATCCCGAAGACGAGGGCAAAAAAGAGGAATTTAGCGATTCCGGAAAACCGGATAATCATTTTGATAGTGTTTTAGACCTCGGGATGTTGGAACCGAACAGGATGGTCAAGGATCTTTATCAAAATATCATGGTGGATGGCACTTTTCAGGGAGATGTCGTCTCTGAGATAGTTACGGTATTTTTGGAACAAATCCAAACGGGAGGATCACCATTGACCATGCTGGCCTCTTTGAAATCGGTTGACGAATACACATTTACCCATGCAGTGAATGTCGGCATCCTGACCATGTCATTGGCCGAATCCCTTGGTTTCAGCGGCTCTCATCTAAAGGATATTGGGACTGCAGCACTTCTGCACGATGTCGGAAAAATTCAAATACCTGAAGAAATTTTACAAAAAAAGGGTGCGCTTGATTCGGGTGAACGAGAAATCATGGAGGGTCATTCCATAAATGGCGCCAGACAACTTATGAAAATCAAAGGTCTTCCCAGGCTGGCTTTAATCGTGGCCCTGGAACATCACATAAAGCATGATGGCGGCGGCTATCCGCATGTTAAGGGGAAATGGCAAACGAATATTGTCAGTCAAATAGTCGCTATTGCAGATGTATTTGATGCCCTTCGGACAAAACGCCCCTATCGAGAAGCGATGTCACCTGACGAGGTTGAAAGAACACTTCGTCTGGGAAGCGGTGTATCTTTCAACCCTTTTTTGCTTGAGCGCTTCCTTGAAGGGATAAAAAATAAAGATCCGCAATCAGAACATGTATAGGCCTGCAACGATAGTTATTGTGTCTCCGTTTGCCGAGCCAGCTTCATTTTCCGGGGAGGGGGACAAGCCCGATGGTTTTTCAGCGATATTCATGAGATAAGTTAAATGATATCAATAATATCGAATATTTTCATGGGCAGCACAGCGTTGATGAGCAGTCTAAGCTGCGATAACGTAATGGGTCATGGAAGTCCTCCTGTCCCGTCCCGAATCATCCTGCGGAGCAACTCCCAGTCGATATCGTTGTTCAGGCAATCGTACCGGGCCATCCGAATCACCTGCGGGACCACCTTCCTCTCCTTTAGACGGACCCCCCGGAGGGTGATCGGTGTCGAACGGATCCCCTTCTCGATCTCGAAATCACAGGCGGCGCCGATCGCCGCGCGGATCCCCTTCCGCTGGACAAGACGTTTCGTGAAGTTCGCGCTGGGGGAGATAAAGAACTGCCACCCCTTCTCCTCGCAGAGGACGCGGACCTCCTCGCAGCGGCAGTTTTTGCATTTCACGCAGAGGATCCCGTCCTCCTTGGAAAAATGCGCCTTGCATTTCTTCCCGATCAGGCAGTGGGGAAGGATGACCGCTTTGTCGGCCACGGGGACCCGGTCGAACGCCTTGCGGTAGTAAGCATTGGCGATCTTGGAGATATCGTAACGCAGACCGACCCGCCCCAGCAGGGAACGCATCGGAAAAAAGAAGAAGGCGGAAACGAATTTAAGTCTGCTGCAATCCTGTATCATGAAACCCGGTCCTGATACATCTGGTCTCACGGCGGGGGAAAAATTCCCAGAAAATCTCTCTCCCCGTGTGTTTCTGACGGATATCAAAAAACCGTTTGGAAAGCAATTTTTTTGCGCCTTTTCAGCTACCGGAATCGAAATATTTGTGATATACTGCCATCGCTTTTATCACAAGAATCCTCACAATCTGCCCAAGGGCGCGGGAGGTGGAACTTGTATTCCGGAAAAACCGTCTTTGTGGTGAATCCTCATGCGGGAAACGGGGCGACAGGCAAAGAATGGCCCCGGATCGGCAAAATGGCCGGGGACCTTCTGGGTTCCTTTGAAACTTGCCTGACCGAAGGACCGGGTGACGCCACTTGGATGACCCGGGAACATCTCCTCAAGGGCGCCGACCGGATCATCTGCGTGGGCGGCGACGGCACGCTCAACGAGGTGGTCAACGGCTTCTTTGACGAAAGAGGCTCCATCCGGAAGGATGCGGTCCTCGGCTTCCTCCCCAACGGCACCGGTTGCGACTTCTGCCGGACCATGCCCATCCCATCCGGGATCAGGGCTTCCCTGGAGACAATCCGGGAAGGATATGTCCGGACGATCGATCTCGGGCGCATCCGCTTCCGGGACCATCAGGGCGGCATGAGCAGCCGATACTTCCATAATATCGCGAGCTTCGGTCTCGGCGGAGAGGTCGTGGACCGGGTCAACCGGACGAGCAAGGCCTGCGGGCCGTTCATCACCTTCATCTGGGGCACACTGGTATCCCTGTTCGTTTACGGTAAAAAGCGGATCCGCCTCAAGGTGGACGACGGGGACGAGCGGACGGTGGATGTGCTCAACATTGCCATCGCCAACGGGCGATATCACGGCGGCGGCATGCTGGTCGCCCCGGACGCCGTGGCCGACGACGGCATCTTCCATGTGACCGTGATCGGCGCAATGAACCTTCCGCTGGTCTTCTGGCACCTCCCCAAACTTTACACCGGGAAGATCAAGAGCATCCGCCAGGTTTCCATGCAGACGGGCAAGAGAGTGACCGCTACTTCGGAGCAGCGGGTTCTCCTCGACATCGACGGGGAGCAGCCGGGCACCCTGCCGGCCGAGATGGAGATCGTCCCGGGGGCGCTTACCATGATCCTGAAAGCCTGACACAGGCTGTTGAAAAACGCCCATCTGCGGCGTTTCCCTCATTCTTCGCCGTTCAACGTACCCAAAAGTACGCCTCACGGCTCAGGATATCGGGAGCCTTGCATCTGGCCATTTTTGAACAGCCTGGGCTCCTAATTATTCCCTCCCGCCGGGCAGGGGAGACGGCATGCTTACCCCATCATCCCAAGGGCAACCGATGAAAAATTCCCCAGCCATTGGGGAAAATATCAACAATTCTCCCTCCGGAGGGCACGGAAAGGCCCGGTCCTCCCAAAGGTGATCTTAGCTGATATCCCAACAGTTTCTTCCATAACGTTCCGTTTCTTCTCCGTTGGCACGTACATTGCCTGTAAAGCGTCATCCGGAAAGACCGGGACGAAGGAAGAGGGTTGTTGGATGAAACGTTTTCTGACATTGGCGGCTGTTCTCATCTTGATCGGTTTCACGCTGGCACTTGCCGCGGAGAAATCCCCTTCCGCCCCACCCCTTCCCCCCCGGATTCCGGAGATGAGCGCCGCCGGAAAGGTGCTTAAAATTTCCGATACGATTCTGAAAATCGAACGCACATTGAAGGGGAAGGCGGAAATCATGGAATTCATCCTGGAGAAACCCTTCCCCAATATCGTGACGGGCGATCAGATCAAGGTCAGCTACCGTGAAAAAGATGGCCGGAACATCCTGATCCGGGTGGCGCCGGCGCAGAAGACCGCGGTCCGGAAGGCAGTCAAGAAAGATCTCCCGAAGGGGATGAAGCCGGTCGCCCCTCCGGGACCGCCGGTCACGAAATAGTTTTTTACCCTTCACAATCGTTGATGAAGGTAAATAAGGGCAGATTCCCAAGAGCGCCGGTTGCCGGCGGATCGGAAGGGAACTGACAAAAAAATGAAAAGAGGAGGTAGTTAAGATGAAACGTTTCATGGTATGGGCAATCGCATTGGTTTTCCTGTTCTGCACGTCCGCAGTTGCAGCCCCCGCGAAGGAAGCCGCCGCCCCGGCAGTCCCCGCCGCAAAGGCTGAGCCCGCGAAGGCTGAGAAGAAAGATGTGAAAGCCGACAAGAAGGCCGCTGCCGACAAGAAGGCTGCTGAGAAGAAGGCCGCTGCCGACAAGAAGGCCGCTGAGAAGAAGGCCGCTGCCGACAAGAAGGCCGCTGAGAAGAAGGCCGCTGCCGACAAGAAGGCCGCTGAGAAGAAGGCCGCTGCTGACAAAAAGGCTGCTGACAAGAAGGCCCCTGAGAAAAAGGCTGACGCCCCGGCTCCGGCCCCGGCCAAGAAGTAATCCTTTTTCGGGTATCGAGCAGATGTACGGGGTACGGGGATTCATCCCCGCACCCCATTTTTTTCGCCGATCCTCTGTTTTGATTTACATGCATTTGCGTGCATTTTTCCCCCGCTCTACACTATAATGGCAGCCGAGGGGCAACCGGGTTTCCAAAAAAACCACCCCCCGGGGAGTGATCCATGACCGTCCGTACACGCCTGATGATCCTTACAGTCCTCGGACTGGTCGTTACTATGGCCGTCTGGGGGTGGGTCCAGATCCGGGCGCTGGATCGGATCCTGGTAGAACAGCAGGGAAAACGCCTCTCCAGCGTCGCCGAAACGGTCAGCACCTACTACACCCATTTCCCGACCGGTCAGGGTCTCTCCACCCTCGACACCGCCCTCAAGGAGCAGATTCAGACCGATGTCAGACTTGCCCGCATCGATATTTTCACCGTCGTCAACTACGATATCGACTACATCGAATATATCGCGGGGGCAAACCGCGTCCGCTACGAATGGCCGGAGAGCCTGGTCAGCTCTGTCGCGGCGTCGCGCAAACCCCAGTACGTCCGCCTGCAGATGGAAGAAGGGCCCGCTGTCGGGCTGCTCTATCCCGTCACATCCGAGAAATCACGGAATACGCAGTTTGTCGTGGGGGTAATCAATTTCAGCCGGGCCAATGCGGAAATCCTCTCCCGAGCGCAACGCCTGCTCGTCGTCAGCACGGCCGGGCTTCTGATCATCATCCTCCTGGTCCTTGCGGCGAGCTACCGCTGGCTCATCGGCCGGCCGCTCAGCGTCATCGTCCACGCAATCGACGCATTCCAGACCGGACAATATGTGAAGCGGATTCCGATCACCCGCCGGGACGAGTGGGGGCACCTGGGCGAACATTTCAATTCGATGGCCCACGAGATCGAACAGGTCCTGGCGAGGAACCAGGAGTTGACAAGGGGCCTGGAGGATCGCGTCCTCGAGGCGACACAGAAGGTGGTCGAGCTCCAGAAGCAGGTCAATCAGCTCCAGCAGCTCACCGCGATGGGGTACCTGACCGCGACCCTCGCCCACGACCTCGGAACGCCGCTCCACTCCATCGCCGGCCTCGCCAGTCTCCTCCAGGAGAGGGGAGACTGGCCGCCGGATGTCGCCCGCAAGTTAGAACTGATCGTTCAGCAGACCCAGCGTCTCAACACCGTCATCCAGAACGTCCGGCGCGCGACACGCCCGCCTGAGGCCCATTTCGAGACCGTCACGGTCCGGGAACTGCTGAATGAAACCCTCTCCCTCGTGGAACCCCTCATGCGGAAGGCGGGGATCGAGCTTCATGTAAATTTCGACGAGAAGTTACCGGGAATCCATGCGGACCGTTACCGCGTGCAGACCGCCCTGTTCAACCTGATCCAGAACGCCATGGAGGCGATGCCGTCCGGAGGTCGGATCACCGTTTCCGCCGGGACGGCACCGGACCGGCGGGAGGTGTCCATCACCGTCGCCGACACCGGCAGCGGTATCCCGCCGGAGCTGATGGAGCGGATCTGCGAACCGTTTTTCAGCACCCACCAGGAGGAGGGCATGCGGGGGCTGGGGCTGGCCATCGTTCAGGATATCATCAAGATGCACGGAGGACGCATGGAGATCCGGAGCGCTCCGTGCGAAGGAACGAAGGTCGTCCTCAGTTTCCCCGCGGCTGCGGAAACGGTTCAGGACAAGCCTTCTTTCGCCAACCCATAGCGGATGATCTTTGTCCTTAGGGTCTTCCGGTCGATTCCCAGTCGCTGGGCGGCCTGGCTCTGGTTCCAGGCCGTGCTTTCCAGGGTCTGGAGGATCTGCTGCCGTTCCGCCTTATCGAGCGGCGACAGGAGGTCCGGACGGAACTTTCCGGGAAGATTTTCCGGCAGGATCACGGCAAAAGGGGACAAGAGCAGGGTCTGCCGGAGGACATTCTCCAGCTCGCGGACATTCCCCGGCCAGTCATAACCCATAAAGAGCTCCATCGCCTCATCGGAGATGCGGACCGTAGGGTATCCCCATTTCTTCAGGAAAGACTCGATGAGTTGCGGGATGTCTTCCTTGTGCGCCCGGAGCGGCGGCACCTGGAGGCGCACGACGAAGCGGTACAGGAGATCGGACCGGAACCGTCCGGCACCGGCTTCCGCATCGATGTCCCGGTTCGCCGCCGCAACCACCCGTACCCCCACATGCCTCGTCTCATGGCCGCCCAGCCGCCGGACCTCCCCGTTCTGCATGAAACGGAGGAGCTTTCCCTGAAGCGCCGGCGACATCTCGGTGATCTCGTCGAGGAAGATGGTCCCG
>Ga0172375_10011168_pt1 | contig 11484 bp, 19 predicted proteins | sample LakKiv1m_FD_114537 | JGI IMG/M metagenome (GOLD analysis project Ga0172375, IMG submission 114537) | Freshwater microbial communities from Kabuno Bay, South-Kivu, Congo - kab_092012_11.1m | ecosystem: Environmental > Aquatic > Freshwater > Lake | place: Democratic Republic of the Congo... | reverse complement strand
CTTCATTAAAGAAGGCGGACATTTCTATATTAGTAAGTGTTTTTGTCGGAAATTAGATGATCATTTAATTTCTACAAAATTAACAAAAATAGATGCAAATGATTTTATTAGTCATTTGTAAATTATAAATGCTGATTATATCATTAACGTCAAATTTTGATATAATCGGATATATATTATGTGAGGCTCGTACGGAATTGTTTTGAGGTTCAACTCTTAACACAATTTCATAGATAGAGACGGAACATGATACGAATTTTAATTTATGACAGTGATGTATTTGTTGGTGTGTATACGAATGTATACATAGTACGTCATAATTATATTATATAATGTACCTGGTTGATGGCATATGCCATCAACCAGGTAAGAATTTGAGTAATGGTCTGCTTGTTGTCGGAGTATGGGCCAAAGGATGGTCGCTTGTTTTGGGGACAAGAATATGCTGATTCGAGTTCAGCTACTCCGACAATGGTTAGACCAACTATTTTGATCAAGAGGATATGTTTTTAATAAGATTATGATTGAGTTAATGTATGTAGTATGTTGTAAGTGCCGGGAATTTATAGATGTCAAACCAGGTAAACTTGGTAAGATAAGTCATGGTTTATGCAATAAATGTTACCATGAGGAGTTAGCACAGTTAGAAAAATACAAAAAAGAACGACAACATGCAAAAATTAATTAGTATATTAAAACGGTTATTGAACTTGTTTAATAGTTCAAGTCCGACAGTTAAATAAAGGAAATAAAAATGTGGTGTAATAAGTGTCATAGTGGTAATCCATATTTAGCAATGGAAACTTGTGGTGTCTGTAGATCTACAGATGTAACGGATAAGGATCCTTTTGAAAAGGCAAGACAAAAACCAAGATCAATAAGGGCTATGTGGAAACGTAAGGACTATAAAGCTCCTACTAAGAAACAAGAAGACGTAAATTCCGAAGAAATAGCGGATGTTACAAAGGGTAATCTTAGGGGGCGCGATTACACACAATTTCAGTAAAAAAAATTGTTCTTTTGCAATAAATATTTCAAAGAAATAAAAGCTCGTACTTGTGGAGAATTATAGGTTTTAGAACAATCTTACGAGGAGGATCTAAAACATACGTCCCACACGCTGATACGCCTTGATAATTCGGTTGGGTTATATTAATTTATATAACAAATTCAGCTTATTTCTTTTATTGGGGCTGTGGTATAAAATTATTACATCGGTTTTGCAAATCGAAGAAGACGGAGAGTTACCGTTCAGCTCCACCAATTTAAAGGAGGCCATAATGGCAAAGAAGACACAAAAAGGTAAGAAAGTAGCAAAGAAAGCAAAAGTTGAAGTAGAGATGGATGAGTGTGTTGTTTGCGGTGCTGAATTTCCTGTAGATAAACTTGATGATGGGTATTGCCCAAATTGCGTCAAAACCAACTTCATGGACATGGATGAGTGTGTTGTTTGCGGTGCTGAGTTTCCTGTAGATAAACTTGATGATGGGTATTGCCCAAATTGCGTCAAAACCAACTTCATGGGCGAAGATTGCGACGATTGCGACGAACCTGAAGACGAAGAAGAGAATGATTAACAATCTGGGTAGTGATGGTTCGCAAGAACAAGAGCATGGTTATGGAATAGCTCTTAATTTAAAATCACCATAACGATTTTAAGTTTGTACTTTAAATCTAGCTTAACCGATTTAAAATACTAAACTACCCAAACTTTTATAGTGGTGTGGCCGAACGATGAGGCATCTGCCTGCAAAGCAGAATTATTCAGGTTTAAGTCCTGACACCACTTCCATTTTAATGCGTCATTGGTGTTAATGGTAGCACGACAGACTTCCAATCTGTAGGAGAGATTTCGAATATCTTATGACGCTCCATTTTTTCCTGATTGACTTCCCTCTAATATCCTGTATTATAATAATGATGAAGAAGACCTTTAAGCATTTAAAACTCGAACTAATTCATTATAAAACTGCTAAAGATGTTGTGTTTTCATTTTTCCGGGATCACCACCCTAGAATGATTGAAAGAAACCTATATAAACTAGAAACAGATTTTTCTATTCGTCTTAATGGTGTAACCTATAAAAAAGCTACTGTAAGTCAACTACTTAAAGCTGTTAGAGGACATGGGGTATGGGGATATTGTGAGCACACAAAAAACGGAAAATATATACATTATTGGTCTAGTAAGCAGCAAAATAGAAACAAAATACTCACTTTTCTAGGGCATGAATTAGGTCATGCAATTGGGTATGTTAAAGAAAACGACGCAAACAAGTTTGGTGCAGTAACCGCTATTGCATGTTACATTTATGATAGGCAGTTTAAAAAACATCATAAGATAGCCGGTACGCATCATTTGTATACTTGTGAGGTATAGTTAAAAAAGGAGAACATGAGAGATTATATTAGTTTAGGGCAAACGCCCCCAAATGAAGAATGTATTCAAGTAGGTGCACCTAATTATAGAATTAGGGCAATACAAGAATGTAAAAAATATATAGAAGTAATTAGGAAAATGTTAGGACCAGAACCAGAAGGTGCTAAATTGGATATTAAAGCATGTGATCACGAACTTGGTGTTTATTACGATGTTGTATGTTATTATGATGATGAAAATAAGGTCGCTGCTGAGTATGCATTTAACTGCGAAGCAAACGGACCACAAACTTGGGACCTATAAAGGTTCGAATTATAAGTAACCAAAGAAGATTGTCTAGTGGATCTGTCTAAAAAGTATAAATACTTACATGACAAGTAGGTTTGATACGTTAGTTGAACAGATATTGGAGGAAGAGCAACTGAACGAAGGTTTACTAAGCAACATACGGAAAATGGCAGCAAGAGGTATGACAATTGGTGCAATTGCCGCAGTGCTCATGTTGCCCCCTATGGTTGTTAAAAATGCTTTAGCTGAACCCTCTCCAACAACTGCACATATTACAGTTAGTAAACCAGGAGCTAGTAAACCAAGAGCTATAAAACATAGTCGTTTATATGATCCAGATTTTCTATCTGATGTGATAAATAAACCCATTCCGCCACCAGAATATAAATCAAAATCAAAAGATTATAGAATTCGTCATATGACGGATACGGAAGTATTAGCGCGAACGATTTATAATGAAGCTGGAATTGAATCTAATCGCGGAAAAAGAGCTGTAGCATCAGTTATCTATAATAGAGCAAAAGGTAATGTCAGTCAATTTGTCGATAAAGTATTAGATAGAAAACAATTTTCTGTTTGGAATAATGATGCTATCCCACCAAAAGGCGCAGTTAAAGATCCAAGTTGGATTTCAAGTTATCAAATTGCACAAGAACTAATGTCAGGAAAGTTTCAACCAATTATTACGCACAATTCATATTACAATCCAAAACTTGCTAAACCTAATTGGGCCCGAGGATTAGCGTATTCTACCATTGGTAATCATCGATTTTTAACAGTTGAACAAATTGAAAGCCTAACCACCGCAATTCTATGACAGAAGTATTTAACTTAGACGTTGAAGCTTGTAAGTTTATTAAATCCCATGAAGGTTGTATTCCCAAAGTTTATCACGACACAAACAACATTCCTACAATTGGTATTGGTTTTAATCTTACTAGACCCAACAGTCGCAGCTTAATTGAATATGTTGGTGCTAATTTTTATGATATCCTATCAGGAAAAACCGATTTAACAAACGAACAAATTGATAGCCTCTTTACTTTAGATGTACAAAATGCTATAATAGATGCAAAGAAATTTACCAAGAGTTTTGATAATCATCCAAACCTTATCAAACTTGTATTAGTTGATATGGTATTTAATTTAGGATTAGCTAGACTTAATAAGTTCAAAAAATTTAAAGCAGCTCTGGAAGAATTTAATTATCTAAATGTAGCTGATGAAATGATGAATTCGAAATGGTATAAACAGGTTAAATCTCGAAGTGTCGAGTTAGTTAGCATAGTATTATCAATAGCAGGAAAACGCAATGAACAAAAAACGAGTTAGTTGGTGTGAGATTGATACTGGTATTAAATTAATAGCTGGTAATCTTTCAACCTATAAACCAAATGTAATTGTTACAATATCAAAAGGCGGGTTTATTCCTGCTTGTTATTTAAATCAACATTTAAAGATAAGACGTATATACTCCATTGGTATGGAATTTTATGACGAAACAAATAAACCAAAAACAATACCGCTAATTTATCAGAACCTAACAACTGATTTTAATCCTACAGATGTTATTGTGTTGGTAGATGATATTATTGATTCTGGCGAATCTATGATTGCAGCTGAGCAAGAAATTATTAAACATAAAGGACACAAAATTATTAGAGTTTCAATGTATTACAAACCAAAGTCTAAAATAAAACCAGATATTTATTATGAAGAAACAGACAATAACACTTGGATTCTATTTCCTTGGGAGTTTGAGTAAATATTTATAGGAGATTAGATGGAGTATTAATTTTATTAATTCAATGTCTCTTCTCACTACCGGAAAAAGCTTTAAAGCATATTATAATTATTATGCTGATTAAAATTGACTTTGTTTAGTGTCAATATCTTGAAACTTCTTGAGATACTTCTGTAGCTGAGAATTTGGTTTTTCTGGTATCTGCATTGTCTTAGGAATATCTGGCTGAATGTTATAAACAGATTTAAGCCATTGTTCAACAGCACCTGTTCTATCAATTCCCGCTGAACAATGTATTAGTACAGGCTTTGGTGATTCATCTATCCATGTCTTAATTTGTTGTAATTCTTTAATACTAAAAAGTGGTTTAGATGGAATGATTTTATATGATTGTGGCAATGTATATGGTGACGGTGTACCAGTTGGTTCTGGTATTCCTGTTAAGAATGATGCACGTTTCTTTTCTACAATACCTTCATGTCGTATACTTTCTAAATATGCTCCAACTGGATCTACTTTAGGTAAGTGATGTACAACAATACCTTTATCTCTATAGAGGGTTAAAAGATTAAACTCTGGATAGAACTCTTTCAATTCTTTATCCGTGGTGAATACTATAATGGTTGCTGGTACGATTCCTAAAGTTTCCTTAATAGTATCAAACCAAAGATTAATATCTTCATCATAAGATTTATCATACGGATATCCCGGACGTGCAGAGCCTGCAACAACATTAGGAACAATCCATCTAGCGTGAACGCTAGATCGCATTATCTCTTCTGGAGTTCTTTTAATTGGTGATGGTATATATGCCCCAGCACCAGGTTGATCTACTAAATCTGTATCATAAAATTCAGGATTTTCTTCCTCATGCTGGTCAAACCATTCTTTGGGTTCTACTTTAACAATAGTAAATTCGTCTGTGTAATTACCTAATGGCATAGGATTTTCAAATTTATAGAATACTCGGTCTTTATCCTTTTTATTAGTACCATAGACAACAGTAAATCCAAGAGTACCCAATACAGAAACTAATCCTACTCGACCATTTTTAGCAGTTACTTGGTCGTTGACGGATAATAAATCTTTACTTAGATCGTAGGTAGGATTAAAAAGATCTTTAGCCGTAAATGCTTGAACATCTTCTGTTTCTTCTGGTTTTGATAATTGTTGACCAGATCTATATCCAAATCCGATTGGGTCTGTTTCTGTTAAAATTTGTTGTTCGTTCATAAGTCCTTATATTTGAAATATTTATTATCTACTAAGACCCAATCGTCTTTTGAGTACTTTAATTACAATTCTTTGCCATTCACGTATTGTTTTTTCGGCTTTATTGATTTCTATCCATACTACTTGCTTGGTTTCCCAACAATGTTTATCTAACGTTGTATCATCTACTTTAACAAAATACCAAGCAATATTAGTTCTAGCATCGTTCCATAATAATCGAACATCATAATGGTGTTGATGAATATATCCCAGCTCTTCATGGCCTTCTTTAATAGCTGTTTCTATAGCGGTATATCCTGGTTCTATATGACCTTTTGCTATCTGTGGTTTATCACCACCAAATTTCGGATTACTTGGAACCATGAAAGCAATATAAATTTCATTATCTTTAATATAATAGGGTAACAAGCCAGCTCGAGGACCATCTTTTTTAGTTGCTGTATTGTCTACAGTCGGCTTTGCTTTAAACGATTGTGCTAATGAGGTAAAATCTTTAAATGTTTTCATATCCTATATTATATATCGACTATTAATATTAATCAAGTTCCTTTTTCTTGATGGTAAAAATTATTATCTTAATAGGTTTAAAGCCTGAACAGTCGTAATTATTGGGATGGTGTGTTTGATTATAATCTTCAGAACATTTTTTACATCTTCTGAAGAATCTATTGATACATACTGTAATAATTTTTTCATTCGTACCGTACCCATCTAGTAATAACACCAGGAACTTCACTAGCTAATTGAATATTCCTTTTATCATCATCAAAGAATACAACATTACCAATATGTTTATTCCTGATGTTCTTTATAATTTGTTTCTTGGCAGTAGCAATATCTGTTTTATCATCTATATCACCAACAGTAAAAATTTCATTTGGTCGGATTATAATACCTCGTGATTGTAGTTCTTTAATAAGTGTAGGTTTTATAGCATTTCCTCGTGCTGTAAGAATGTAAATAAATGAGTTTGAAGCACCTCTTCGTATTGCATTACTAATTTGTCTAATCACATTGAAGTATTTGGTTGGCACTGCAGTATTGGTAAAAACTTCTGGGGATTGAAACTGTGAAACATCATAAAGTTCTGTGGGTTGTTTTCGGTAAGAAATGTATTCGGCAGGAGTTAGCTCTTTAATAACTTCACCTGTATCTTTGTCTTTAACAATAATCTTGGCTGCTGTATCAAAAATTGTTCCATCTAGATCAAAAATATAAGCATTATCTCGAAAACTTTCTTCCATATATTGTTTAAATGTTATCATTTTCTATTCCGTAAGGTATCACCATATTTAGCAAGCCAGCGGCGAGATTTTACTGCTTTTGTGTAGGCTTGTCTAAATGCCGGATCTTTCATAACAGCCTTATCATAATATGCTTTGATTCCTTTGAATACTTGTACAAGATTTTGAGTATCTGCTAAACCTGAATGCCAATTAGTGTTATCAATACTATAGGCATTAGTAAGTGCACCAAGGGTAGCACTTACTACTCGCTTACCCCATTTATTGATTCTACTTAAGGCTTCTAACATTTTAGTAGCTTTTTCATTGCCTTGATTTTTTAAGACTGTAAGAGTAGGAACCAATAATTGCTTAGCAAATACTAAAGTATCATATACTGGGTATCTAGGCATTGCTATCTTAGATCTAACCATCTTCATATCAAATGATGCATTATGTGCTACTAGAATTGGGTTGGTTTGTTTTGCTACAAAGGCTACAAAATCTTTTAAAGCAGACATCTCATCTGTAGTAGCTTTTGTTGGATCATAATGAGTCATGGCTAAAATTGCAGGATCAGCATCTTGCTTATGGATTCTTATTACCTCATGAAAGTTATCTTTTTCTTCTAGGGTAGCACCATCTACTGCTATAGCACCTATTTCAGTAAGTTGATCCTTATAGGGATGTAGACCTGTTGTTTCTGTATCAAAGAAAACTAATGTTTTACCCTCTAGTTTTTCAAAAGGATTAAAAAGCCATGGATTAAATGACTCCAGTAGTTTCTTAATTCGAAACCTATACAAACTATATGTACCTTTGTTGGTTTTTACCGTGGGTTGTTTGTTTTTATCTTTACCAAACCCTTTTACTATTGCTGGTGAGTTCTTCCATCGCCCTACAAGAATAGTATCACCTTTTTTGATATCTGGATTTTTAGATTCATAAAACATCTTTAGAAAATCGCTTGGGGATTTAACAAACCAATCCATACCTGCGCCAATATAATTGTCACCAATAACTTTTGTAACATTGTATCTTTTAATAAGTTGATGAAGTTGATCAATTTTATTTCTGATGCTAGGATTAAATCCAGCTATGGTCATATGGTGATCTATTATACTTACTCTAACAGCTCCAGCATTAATGGCATCTTTAATTCCATTAAATTCTTTCGGTGGCTTTGGTAATCCAAATTTTTTATAATTTTTTAAAACATATTGATCATGTTCAAATATCGGTACAGGAACTATCTCTTTTGTTTTAGGTAGGATCCAAAAGAATGCTGTTTGGACATCAAGTGCTTCATTAAAATATTGTTTAAAGCTTATCATACACTATACTCTTGAGTTTCTACCTTATCTCTATTCTTAATTAAGAGATTTGCTAACTTAGTTTCAGCAGTATCTACCAATGGTATTGTTTGCTTTGTCTTCTTATTAAAAAGAAATACTTTACCGGGGCATTTTGGATTAGGACACAATACAGGTACCAAATTATCTCTAAGGGTTTTTAGAACCCAAAACTGTTTAAAAGATAGTGATTGATCCCACAATTCTAACCTATAATCCTCTACACCAACAGGAACGCCATCGTAAGGACATTTGGTATTAACGCTAATATATGGTGCTTCGTTTAAATAGTTCATAATTTAACTTAATTATTTATTCAAACCCAGGCTTGATTAAATTGAAGTTTGCGTTATATTAATAGAAAAGGAGAATTATGGATCCGTTTAGTTTCTTTGTAATGGCTATAATAAATATACTAACATTCTTAATTGTTGGTGTTGCTTGGGCATTTTCTGCACTTTGTAAAGCCGTAATGTTTGTTTGTTCGTGTGTAGGTACTGTATGTATGTATATCCAAAAATTCTTTGAGTGCCTATCAACAGTATTCCCTACATTTGGATATTTTCCTATAATTAGTACAATACTCTCCTATGTGTTGATAATAATAACAGTATTGGTATTGTATGCATTAATAGCAACCGTTTTCTATTGTTTTTCCCGCGGGTGTGAAAGAACATATGAAAGAATATGCAGTAAACCTAGTGAACCAATTGTTACAGAGGTAAAAACATCTTGTACTGTTTGTGGATTCAGTGGTTATGGACCAACTTGTATACGTAGTAGTTACAAGGATAAAAATGGTCGCGGATTACATCACCATGAACCAAATAGCCACCATTGTATATGGTGTGGAAGCTCTGTTAATGCTGGACATTGTGCTTGGAGTCCTTCAGGCTATCATAGTAAAGCGTAACCAGTAGTAAATATTTAAAAGATGAACATAAGATCAGTGGTAGATGTTGTTCTATTTGTAGTTAATTTTTTTCTTCGCAGGTCCCGCCAAACCGAGGACCTCAGACGGATCCAGGAAGATAAAGACCTTGCTGACGCAATCCGTTCTGGCGACGAAAAAACAGTAGCAAAAATCCGTGAAAGAAGAAAGAACTATAAAAATGCGTAAAATACCAATACTGTTATTAGTAATATTTTGCACAAGTTGTGGAATGTTTAAACCTAGTTATGATGATATTCCATTAACAGAATCTTCAGTACCATATGTACTACCTCCTGGTCAATATAAAGATACGCATGGAGTTATTCATAATGAGTCATCCGTCAGGTGGTCACTAAGTCCTGCTGATTTGTTTAGATATTCTAAACCAGAAGTAATTAATGATCCACCAATCATTAGTATTGATAAGCCGGTGAAACCAGTAATAAATAAACCATCGCTAACCTACCTAATTATAGGTGGATCGTTGGCAACGTTATTTTTAATATTCATTCTGGATAAAGTATTAAGAAAATCTAAATCTGGGGTTTCATAATATTGTTGATCTTTTCCTTAAAACATCTTAATCTATACTAGAGAAATGAGGAATTATGTGCGATTGTTATGGTCATACTTGTTTAGTTTGCCAACATCAAATTGAAATGCATTTGGGTGATTATAATACTAGTCGGGACGAAGTGGCTGTTTTTCATAAAGAATGTTTTAAACATATAATCCCACCAAAGAATAAAGGTATTGCGGTCTGGAAAAGTAGTAATGAGAATAGCAAATATCCACAGACAATTGTTGTGGTAGCACTAACAAAAAATGCTGCTAATAACCATGGCGTAAATTACCCAAATGAATATAATGTAGAGTGTCTTAATTGGGCAGTAGATGTTAAGGATATAAAATCATGGAAATCTTTAAAATAGGTTTTACTGGTACACAAGTAGGAATGACAGAGATTCAAAAAGTAACGTTTGAAAAATCTATCATGCTGTTCAAAACCCTTGGTGGTGAATTTCATCATGGTGATTGTATTGGTGCTGATGCTCAAGCAGTAGAAATTGTTCGTAGGATATGTCCCCATTGGAGAGTTATATGTCATCCACCACTTATTCCTACAAAAAGAGCTTATTGTAAATCAGATGAGATACGGAAAGAAAAACAATATTTAGATCGCAATCATGATATTGTTAAAGAATCCATGGCTATGTTTGCTACCCCAAAAGAAGATAATGAACAACTCAGATCTGGTACTTGGGCAACAATACGTTATACACGCAAACTTAACAAAAAACTATGTATTATCTTTCCTGATGGTAGGTTAGTAAAATGAAACGCGATAATGACATAGTAGTAATGGGTGATACCCACATGGATTTTGGTTGGGTTAATTCCTTCATTAATAAGCGCCACCCAAAGATTATCCTTCAGGTTGGCGACTTTGGCTATTGGCCTAAATGTTCTACTTACACTGAAATCAAAACACAAGGTACAAAAATTTATTGGTGTGATGGTAATCATGAAGACTTTGCTAATTTAAAAACAGATAAAATAAATGAGATCCAACCCAATGTTTATTATATGCCTCGAGGATCTACCTTAGTACTTCCTGATGGGCGAACTGTATTGTTTATAGGTGGTGCTGCATCACATGACAAAGATTGGCGAACACCAGGGTTGGATTGGTTTCCACATGAAATCATAACTCAAAAGGATTTAGATAATCTACCAGATCCTAATACTAAAATTGATATTGTGATATCTCATACTTGTCCTCTTGTGTTTAATCCCATTGCTAACCCCTTATATCCCCAGGATCCCTCACAGTTAGCCCTCGAATTGGTTTTTGATAGATTCCGACCAAAACAATGGTATTTCGGTCATTATCATATGTATATAAAGGGTGATTATTGTGGTTGTCATTGGACTTGTTTAAATCTTACTAGTGCAGGTTACCATAATTCAAATTGCTGGTGTTATCTAATTAAGTAATTGATCTTTCCAAAACTTTTAGTATATTATTTGTAATGAAGTACTATTTTAAAACGACACGTCATGAATTAGGTACTACTTGGATACGAGAATTTGATACTAATAATAGTACAGAAAAGATATTGTATCTTTGGTTAGACAATAAATGGGTTTCGGCTCGAAAATGTTATCCGGGGGAAAATTCTCTCAAATGGCGCCATGGTTTGAAAGAATATGTGAAAATATTACGAGTATATTCAAAAGTGGTAAGATTAACCAAAAAAGAAATGTTTTTGATAATGTTATGATTTGGAATTTTAAACTTGTTAATCTTCATGGCCGGGTGTTTTTTCG
>Ga0172375_10011167_pt1 | contig 11484 bp, 11 predicted proteins | sample LakKiv1m_FD_114537 | JGI IMG/M metagenome (GOLD analysis project Ga0172375, IMG submission 114537) | Freshwater microbial communities from Kabuno Bay, South-Kivu, Congo - kab_092012_11.1m | ecosystem: Environmental > Aquatic > Freshwater > Lake | place: Democratic Republic of the Congo... | reverse complement strand
GGTCATAGTAGATGGGTTTCAAGCGCCCGACGCCGTGCGAGTCGATTCCTCGCCGGTCGGCGACGCTCAGGACATTGGCGCAGACGCGGGCGTCGTTCGGCGGCACTCCGATGCCCTTGAACACGTCGACCATGAATCGCTCCAGGAGATCGGCCGGCAGATAACAGACGTCGGCGGATGACGTGCGGCGGGAGGTCGTGGCAGGCTTCCGGCGGGGTCTCATCGGCCTCCGTGCTTCGGCTTGAACGGCCGGGCCGGGCGGGGGGGCTTTTCCTCTTGCGGTGCCGGCGCGTCGCCCAGGACGAGGAACCAGTCGCCTTCCACCTGGGTCCAGGCCGACTTGTTCATCTCGTGCCACTGGTTGTTGGCCCACACCTTGGGAATCACCGTGGCGGTCTCTTCCTTGTCGTCGACCTCGATGTCGCCCGCGCTCAACTTCACGCCGGGCTGGTCGGTCCATTTCAGGAAGGGAAGCGTCCACCTTAGCTGTTTGCGAACGCGGTCCGTGCCTTGCTCTTCCACCGTGCCCGGGTCGACAAACTTGACGGCGGAATCCATATCCTGTTTGAGGAGTACTTCGCAGAGATCGTTGAATCGCTGGCGGATGTAGTTCTCCGCCTTGCCGGTGTACTTCTTCTTGGGTGCCGTTAGGACGGCCTTCTTGGCGGGCACCGCGTTGGTGGCGGCCGGCTTGGGTTCTTCCTTGGGCGGCTCGGGAGGATTCTTCGCCTCGGCGTCAGCCACGGTGAATCGCGCGGCGGTGATCTCAGGGCGTTTCTCTATGCCTTCCGCCTCGGTCTTGACCTCAATGGCGGCATCCAGGTTGCCGGCCTTGGTGAGTTTCTCCTGGAGGCCGGTCAATGCCTTCTTGTACTGGTCGGCGAGGGAGATCGTGTCTCTCGCTTTCTTGACCGGGAGACCTTCCACGGCTTTCCGATAGTTCACCTGCACCGTCTTCAGCTCGGGGACGTCGGCCGACAGATGGGCTTCCTCGATCTTGGGCGTGAAGATGAAACGCGTCTGCTCTTTCCTGATGATGAGGAGGGGCTCCAGCTGGCCTTGTTCCTGGAACGACTTCTGCAACGCGATCAGCGACTGAACGTATTGGCTTTGCAGATTCGTGACGGCGACGTCCGCCGCCTTGTTGATCTTGTCGAGCTGTTCGATGTAGCTCGTGCGCAGCTTTGCCAACTCGGCGCCGGGGGCCTGGGCATGGGAGAGTGCGAGGGGGAGGCTCATCCACACACACCCTATCGCGAGTGTCATTCCGCTTCGGAATCGTGTCACGCCAGGTGGCCTCCTCTTGGCTGTTCGTTCCCCTACAACGAGTCTTGTTCCACGGTTATTGTCGGCAAGGTGAAAAATACCACCGTGTGTCGGGTGCTTCAAACCAAATTCAACGACTCACAGCTTGTCACAGGCTTCGAAGAACGCCACGACGTTCTGCGGCGGCACTTCCGGCTCCAGCACGTGCGTCGGCGAGAGCATCAGGCCGCCCTGTCGCGCGTTCAGGTCCTTCCCGAGCTGCCGGATGACGCGGCTCATGTCTTCCGGCGTTCCGAACGGGAACGTGGTCTGGGTCCCCACGCAGCCGTCGAAGGCCAGCCGCTTGCCGAACCGCTTGCGGATGGCAACCGGGTCCATGCATTCCGGCTGGACCGGGTTGAGGATGGTGATGCCGATCTCCACGATTTCGTCGAGGATTTCCGTGATGTTGCCGTCCGAATGGTACCAGACGTGGATGTCGGGCTTGATGGCGCGGGCGGCCGCGATTACCTTGGCCCAGCGCGACTTCATGACGTCGCGCCAGATCTCCGGGCGGAACATGAGCGCGTTCTGGTTGGCCACATCGTCGCCGATCGAGATCAGGTCCACGCCGGCCCGGGCCGCCGCCGTGGCGGCGCGCAGGTTGTTGTGGAAGAACTTGTCGAGGATGAACTCGGCCCAGTCGCGTTGGGTCATCAGGTCCATGAGGAACGGCTCATACCCGCGGACCTGCCAGGCATTCTCGTACATGTGGCCGATCCACACGTTCATGTACTCGTTCTGCGCGTGCGCTTTCTGGCAGGCTTCCTTCATCGCCGCGTCCGACCAGCCGTCGTTGCTGACGAGAGGATACTGTTCCAGCTCCTCAAAGCGCGTGGCGTCGCGAAGCGGACTCAGATATTCGGTAAAATGGAAGAACCCGTGTTCCTGGTGGCCGCAACCGTTGCCATCGATGGTGAAACCATCCTTCCCATTGACCTTGCCGGGATGATAGGCGGAATAGTCGGGCGACTTGAAACCTTCGGGCGGTGTCAGCCCGGCGCCCCAGCCGCCGTCCATCTCGAAGTAGGTCACGGGGTCGTGGCCGATGGCCCGGGTGATCTTCTCCCGCAGACTGGGAATATAATCGGCGCGCCGCGGAACGCGGTCCACCGGTTGAAAATTCGCAAATGCCAGGAAACGTTCTCTCTTGGTCATGTTCGCCTCGCTAAGAAGTTATGTTCTGGCGTATGAATAGCGGCAGGGCCCGGTCTTGGCAAGCTATTGTGGCGCGTTGGCGCCGGCGTGCCCGTGACCCCGCTTTGCCGGGCAAGCCGGCAGGGCGCCCCGCATGACGGGGATCATTCCGTCGCCTGTTTTTTCCGTTGTCTCCGCCGGGCGCGGACGGTAGAGTGGACCGCGTAGTTATCTTGATCCGGGAGCCATCATGATCCGACGAACGGCCGTTGCCCTGTTCTGTGCGGGAGCGTTGCTAAGTGGTTGTGCCACGAGCCTTCCGTTGGGCGAGCGATACCCGGAACTCCTCGGAGAATACCGCGGCCACATCTCCACGGGACAGGAGACGTACCCCGTCACCACGATCCTCAAGCTCAACGCGCGCGGCGTCTTGCAGGGCACCTACTCCCTCGAGGACGCCACAAACAAGGTGTCGGGAATTCTCCATGACTTCCGGAACAGCCGGGACCGTTCCGTCGACTGCACGTGGAACGACGAGTACGGCGTCGGTATCCTGAAGCTGACGTTTTCGGACGACTTGCTGCAATTCACGGGACGGTGGGGAGACAACGGCACGGTGGCGCGCAAATGCCGCTGGGACGGAGTGAGAGTGCCGACGTCACCCCGATGACGTCGCCGGACGGGATTCTTGATCGACCCGGTGCCTGAAAGGCAGCGGAACATGGCGGAGAAGAAGAGAGATTCCTGGGGATCCCGAATGGGAATCATCATGGCCGTGGCCGGCTCGGCGATCGGGCTGGGCAACTTCCTTCGGTTCCCGGGGCAGGTGGCGCAGAACGGCGGCGGCGCGTTCATGATTCCCTATTTCATTGCCCTGCTGCTGCTCGGCATCCCCCTGATGTGGGTGGAGTGGTCGCTGGGCCGGTACGGCGGCGGGTTCGAGCGGGGGACGGCGCCCGGCATTTTTCACAGCCTTACGGAGAAGGCCAAGTTCATCAAGTATTTTGGTATTCTCGGTATTTTCGGGCCCATCGTTATCTTCGTCTACTACATCTACATCGAATCGTGGACTTTGGCCTACACGTGGTTCGCCCTGACGGGGAAGTACGCCCAGATCCCCGACGCGGCCGGGATGGGGGGAGTCCTGGACGGCCTGCTCGGGCAAACGCCCGGCAGTTCGCTTTCGACGGTATACGTCTTCTTCCTTATCACGTTCCTTCTGAATGTCGTCGTCATCTACTTCGGCATTCGGGGCGGCATTGAGCGGCTCTGCAACATTGCCCTGCCGATCCTGTTCGTCTTCGGCGTGGCGCTCATGGTCCGCGTGCTGACGCTGAGTCCGTCGGCCAACCCGAGCTGGACCGTCGCCAAGGGGCTCGATTACCTCTGGAAGCCGGATTTCGGTGCGCTGCTGCACGCCAAGGTCTGGGTGGCGGCTGCCGGACAAATCTTCTTCACCCTGTCGGTCGGTATCGGCGTGATCCTGACCTACGCCAGTTATCTCAAGAAAGGCGACGACATCGTTCTCTCCGGGCTGACGTCCGTCTCCACCAATGAACTGGCGGAAGTTGTCCTGGGCGGGAGCATCGTGATCCCGGCGGCGTTTGTCTTCCTGGGGCCGGACGTTCTGCAGACCATGAAGGAGGGCCATCAGTTCGGGACGTTCAGCCTCGGGTTCGTGACGATGCCGCTCGTGCTCAACCAGATTCCCTGGTCCGCCATTTTCGGTTTCTTCTGGTTCTTCCTCCTGTTCCTGGCGGGGATCACGTCGTCGGTCTCCCTGTCTCAGCCGGCCATTGCCTTCATGGAAGACGATTTCCTGATCAGCCGGCGCAAGGCGGTGACGATCTTCGGCATCGTGACCTTCGTCTGTGTTCAGCCGGTGATCTTCCTCTACGGGCACGGACTCCTTGGCGAACTCGATTTCTGGGGCGGCAACCTCTTCCTGATCCTGTTCGGGACCATCGAGATCATCCTTTTCGCCTGGGTGTTCGGAATGGACAGGGCCTGGGTCGAGATCCATCACGGCGCGGATATGAGGGTGCCGGCTTTCTACCGGTATGTCCTGAAGTATGTGACTCCGGTGTTCCTGCTTTGCATCATGGGGTTCTGGATCTACCAGGAGGGCTGGGACACGCTTATCATGAAGGACCTGAAGCCGGCGGATCGGCCTTACATACTGGTGACGCGTGTCGTGCTTCTGCTGTTCTTTGCGGTACTGGCGGTCCTGGTGGCGATGGCGTCAAAGCGGTACAAGGATCGCTCGGCTTCGCAGGAGGAAAGAACATGAGCCTGTCGGCGTCGATATTCCTTATCCTCTCCTGGGTCTTCATCATCGGGCTAATGATCTTCTGTTTTCGAAGAGTGTTCTCGAAGAAGGAAATGGACTAGCGGTTGTCCGGAAGATGCCGTCCGTTCCCCTGATCACAGCGGGTCGATGACGACACGGCTGGACTGGAACAGCAGGCGGAAGGTGCTCCCTTTGCCCGGTTCGCTGTCGATCTTGATGGCGGCGAAGTGGGCGCGTGCCACACCCAGCACGATGGACAACCCCATGCCGCGTCCGCGGAGCTTCGTGGAGAAGAACGGGTCAAACATCCTCGACTGGGTTTCCGGCGTCAGGCCGGCGCCACGGTCGGTCACTTCGATGTAAACGTAAGTGTCTTCAGGCAGGTTCATGTCCAGGAACGCCCGTGAGAGATAGGCCCGATCGGCGCGCATGGAGCCGGTCGAAATAACGACGGGGCCGGGCTTCCCCTCGTAGGCCTCCGCGGCATTCAGCACAAGCTGGACAATGGCCTGACAGACCTGCGCACGGTCGGCCGTGATCACCGGCAAGTCCTCCGCCAGATAGTACTTGAGGGATACTCCCGGGGGAAGGTTGGCGCCCAACGTGTCGGTCATGTCCCGGATGACGGCGGAGAAGTTGAGCGGTTCGGGGACCAGCCGCCCGCGTCCCGCGTAGATGAGCAGCTGGTTGGCCATCTCCACGGCTCGCATCGCAATGGCGTCGGCCTGCTTGGCGTGATCGCGCGCCGGGGATTCGGGCAGGCCACGCATTACGATATTGATGTTCCCGGTGATGGCGGCCAGCAGGTTGTTGAAATCGTGAGCCACTCCCGTGGCCAGGGAGCTGAGGCTCTCGATCTTCTGTGCCTCACTGAGTTTCTGTCGTAGCAGATCCTTCTCCTGCTCCACGGTCCCCACGCGCGACTCCAGCTCCAGGATCAGAACGTTCAGATACTTCTCGATGGCGGCGATGTCGTTCGGGTGTGCCTCTTTCAAGGCCTTTTCCGGCAGCTTCTGCTGAAGGGTGTCCTCGAGCCTGCTTCTCAGTGTCTCGATCTGGGCGGGATGTTTCCTCAGCAGGATGTATCCGGTGATACCGATCGCGAAGATGATCAGGTAAATGACGAACGAGCAGGCGCTGACCGCGGCAGGCCCGACGCGGTCGTGCGTTTGAAGATAACAGAAAGCCAGGATCGGAATTACAGAAATGAGGGCGATCCCGGCCCAGAACTGGCGGCGGCTGCTGTTCCCTTCGAGAGAGAAGGGATCCTCCTGATTGCGCGGCATTCGGAAATACTACCTGCATCGTGCGAACAGGGTCAACTACTCTCTTCTGTTCGTCTGTTCTTGATCTTCGATTCCTTTGCTGCTCCAATGCCGCCCCGAAAGGAATCCATGCCATGAACAAAGTGATGCTGGTCCTTGTCGCCGGGCTGTTCCTGTCGGCGGCTGCGGTCGCGGATGAACTGATCGTGACCAAGGACGGCAAGAGCGTCTGGGCCACCGGTACCCGCAAGAGTGGCGACAACGTCGTCTACACCGACAAGGACAGCGGCAACGAGAAACAGGTGCCGTCCTCCGGCGTCGAAGCCGTGGTTCCCGTGGTTCAGCGGGGCAAGGCGTACAAGCCCGAGGAAATCCAGCAGAATGTCGACTTGCTGAAGAAGCTCGTCGCCAAGCAGCCGGGGCTTCTACGACAGCTGAACGAGCTCCTCCAGGGGTGGCAGGCCCTCCAAAAAGCCGCGCCGGAGTACGATGGCATGATCACCAGCCAGATCAACCTGTTCAACTCGAGCGACCGATCGCCCTCCGTCTACCAGAAGGCGACGCTTGAGCTGGGCATGATCAAGTTCAAGGACGTCCAGGGCGCCTACACCGCTCGCATCGATGCGGCCTGCGAAGCCATGCGCAAGGAGTTTGTGGCCACGAATATTGTTCGTCTCGTCAAGATGGCCGGCATTCAGCCCATGCTGGTGGAGCACTTTGTTCCCCTGAAACGCCTGGCCGAGCCGGTAACCAAGGCGGCCGAGCCGGCGGAGAAGGAGAAGATCAAGGCCATGGTGGAGAAGGCTCGCACGACGGTGTACGACAACAGCATCCGGCTGGCCGATAGCCTGATTGCCGGCGGGAAGAACGTGGACGCTTATCTGAGGAGTTCAGCCGTGCTGTCCCTGCTGAAGAAAGAGGTGGCGGTCACGGATCAGCAGAAGGCGGATGTGGACAAGAAAGTCACGGCGTTGCGGGAGGTCGCGGCCAAGATGCTGTCGGGCTACACGCTCAATGCGAACGGATTCCCGGTGACCGACGACGATCTGGGCTTGCAGAACAAGACCCGGCCGTTTGCGATTCGCACGATGTTCTCTTCGATCACGTTTGACGAGCAGTGCGCGATGATTCCCGCGGCCAACCCCGGCTCGCTACGGGTCAAGCAGCCCTACAGCATGCCGATTCGACTGATCTTCAACAGTGCGCAGCCGGCGAACCGGGTGTTCGGGATGGTGGTGATGATCACCGGCACGAGCAGCATGCAGACGCGTACGATCAAACTGCCGGCGGTCACGATCAAGAATGCCCACGCCGAGATCACCTTCCGCGACAGTTTCGCCGATTTTCCCGATGACTTCGAACTAGGCGCCGATCGGAAGGGAAGGAGCACGCTTTATATCTATCTCGCCTGCCAGGACAACACGCAGGATCCCGTCAAGGATCCGTGGGAGCCCATCAGCGGCGCCTGGGCCTTCCGGATCAATCCGTAACGACGCGCCGGATCCTGACCACCCGCGCAGCAACAGCGTGCCCGATCACGGACGTTCGGGGTGGAGGAACTTCACGAGGATGGCTGGCCGAAATGGGCGGACTGGCGCAAGTACGGCCAGTAGTTGCGCGTGTAGATGACCATCGACAGACCATTGATAGCCAGTGCCAGTGCCTCGAACGCGAAGACCGACCACATCGGCAGGAACTGCCAGGGCGCTTCTTCCACGTAGTAGATCGTGCAGAGAAGCGGGAAGGTGATGATGGTCCGGAGCTTGCCGGACCAGTGCGCCTGCCCGCTCACGTTGTAGATCGAGCCGATCGATCGCAGAAAGGTGACCCATTGGTCGCGCGTCAGGAAGAGCAAGGCCAGCACCAGGACAATGATGGCATGCGACCGGGCGTAAAGATGAGGGGCCGGCCCGTAAGCGTTCTTCGTGGCGATGTAGATGACCAGCGGGAAAGTGGCCAGGTAGAACATCTTGTCCATGAGCGGATCGGCGTGGGCCCCGAACTTCGTTTCCACCTTGAAACGCCGCGCCAGCCATCCGTCAAAGATGTCCGTGAGGGTGGCCGTCACCAGGCAGGTAAAGGCCACGACGAACACCCATACCTCGCGGTAGTGCGAGTAGAGGATCGCGCCGACAAAGAACAGCAGGACCAGCGGAACCCTGCCCAGCGTCAGGAGCGTGACGATCCCCAGCTTGGTTCCACTGTTCATGGGAGGGGGCTCCCGACTACTTGCCGATCTGGTATCGGACGAATCGACGGATGGTCAGTTTGTCGCCCAGTTCCTTGCCCTTGGCGGCCAGAAGTGCGCTGATGGACAGCTTGGCTTCTTTCACGAAGACCTGGTTCATGAGGCACACGTCGGAGTAGAATTTCTTCAGCTTTCCATCCACGATCTTGCCCACGATCTGGGGCGGCTTGTCCTTGACCTGGCTGGCGTAGATCTCGCGTTCCGCGGCGAGGACGTCGGCCGGCACGTCGGTCGATACGCGGTATCGTGGGCTCGACGCGGCGACCTGGAGCGTCAGATCCTTGACCAAGTCCTTGAAGACCAGGCTCCCTTCGGTGGCGCCGTTCTCGCAGCCCACGTCGATGAGGACGCCGACCTTGCCGCCCAGGTGGATGTACGAACCCAGCCGGCCCTTGCCCTGCAGGACATAGCGGACGTTCCGGTTGCACACGATGTTCTCGCCGATTTCGGCGATCTTGGCGACGAGCTGGTCCTTGACCTGGTCGGCCAGGCTCGCATCGGTTTCGCAGGCTTTCACGGCGAGCTGCTCGGCCAGTTTCTTGAACCCTTCGTTCTTGGCGACAAAATCCGTCTCGCAGTTCAGTTCGATCATCGAGAGGGTCTTTCCGCCCTGGGCGGTCCCCGAGACGATCAGTCCCTGGTTGGCCGCACGCGAGGCTTTCTTGGCGGCCACGGCGACGCCGCGCTTGCGCAGCAGGGTCGTTGCCTGTGCCAGATCGCCCCCGGCTTCCACCAGGGCTTTCTTGCATTCCATCATGCTGACGTTCGTCTCGTCACGCAGTTGTTTCACCAGCTCAGCATTGATCTCCACCATGATCGATCTCCTTGGGTATTCCTGTCCTTGAATTATTCCGCGTCGTCCTTGCCCTTTTCGGTATGCTTGCGCGGGGGCCTTCTGAGTTCCTTCTTGCCCTTCTCGACGTCCGTGCCCAGGGGCGCGGCATCCTCGTCGACGATGAGTTCGGCGGCGCGGGTTCCCGCGATGCCCGAAATCGTGCGGTCGGGGACGACCGGTGTCGCCGCCTTCTTGGCTGGCTTGGCTTCGCCTTCCGTTTCAGCGACAGGGGCAACTGCCGGGGCAGCGGCCTCTTTGGTCTCTTTGACCTCTTTGGCTTCCTTAGCCGCCTTGGTTTCCTTGGCTGCTTTGGCGTCTTTCGCGTCCTTTGCGTCTTTGGCATCCTTGGCTGCTTTGGCTGCTTTGGCCGCTTTGGCCGCTTTCCGGGTGGCCTTGGCCTTGACTTCGGCTTCCTTGCCCGCCTTTTCGGCCGCCGCTTCACGGGCCGCCTTCTCCGCGGCCCGCTTGGCCTCGGCCGCCGCCCGCTCGGCTTCGCGCTTCTTGGCGATTTCCGCCGCGATCTTGGCGTACTCCGCCGCCGCGTCCTTGACACAGGTGGCCATGGCCGTGGCGATCAGCTTGACGGCGCGCAGCGCGTCGTCGTTGCCGGGGATGAGATACTTGATGGGATCCGGATCGCAGTTCGTGTCCACGATGGCGACGATGGGAATGCCCAGCTTGCTGGCTTCCTTCACCGCAATGGCTTCGCGGGCGATATCCACGACGAATACCGCGCCGGGCAGCTCCTTCATGTTGGCGATACCCGACAGGTTGCGACGCAGTTTCTCGAGCTCGTGCCGGAGCGTGGACGCTTCTTTCTTGTGGAGCGTGCCGAAGTTGTCGGTCTTCTCCATCGTTTCCAGCTCCTGCATGCGCGCGACGCTCTTGCGGATGGTGGTGCTGTTCGTGAGCGTGCCGCCTAGCCAGCGATGCGTGACGTAGTGCTGGCCGCAGAGGGTGGCCGACTCCTTGATGATTTCCTGCGCCTGTTTCTTGGTCCCGACGAACAGGACACTCTTCCCGCCCACCACGGCGCCCCGGACGAACTCGAGCGCCTGGTTCAGCTTGAGGAGACTCTGGGAGAGATCGATGATGTGGATCCCGTTGCGCTTGCCGAAGATGTAGCGCTTCATTTTCGGGTTCCACCGTTTGGTCTGGTGACCAAAGTGGAGACCTGCATCAAGCAGGTCACGAACGGTTACTTCCTTGCGTGCTTCTGATTCTTTTGCTTCGACCACAGTATACTCCTTCTGTTACCTGCCATCGTTTCCCGCCGGCGCGGGCCGGTCGGACCAATGGAATCCGCTTTGGTCATCTCCCTGTGGCGGGGAGCGACACTCGCTTCCGTCCCGGGTTTCCCGTCCAAAAGGCCGGAAAACCTGCCTGGGACCCAATAAGGGGGCGCACTGTAGCAGGCCGGAGATTTCGCGCAAGGCAAAAAAAGCAGGAAAATGCGGGGAAAAACAGCTTCACTCGCCTTCGCCAGGAAGCCCGCGTCGCAGCCCCGACCTCGAAGAGAGTCGGGACTGCGACGGGTTTCTTCATCGCTTCGAGTCCCGGCGTCGGTTCCTGCTGGCGAGGGGATTGCCCAAGGGGATCTTTGTGTGGCGAAGTCCTTTGCTGGCGGCCTTCACTATCCGTTCGCGCGCGGCCGTGCCAAAGAGGTCCTCGATGATGCCCAGGAGCGCGCCGGAAACCCGGCGGCTTCTTTTGCCGGCACGCCGGTTGCAGGGGAACTCGTAGGCGTCGTCACGTATCAAGAGCGTGGGATGGGAGCCGGCGGAAACAGCGAAAGGCCAGACGGTACACGCCAGCGGCTTGAGGGAGGCGGGCCGTATGCCCATGTGTTCCGCCACGCAGTGTAGAGAACAGAGGATTCCGGCACGCGACCGGAAAGCGAAGACGCAGAGGCCGTTCTCGTGTGTTTCGATGACCCAGCCATCGTCGTCTTCCTCGAACACGTTTTCGAATCCGTCCTTGAGTTTCAGCCAGGGGCAGAACTTGGCCGCCAGCGGCAACACGCCAATGATGGCGCGCATCTCACGAGCGGTAACGGAGACCTCGTAGTGAGCGCAACAACAGGTGCCCACGGTCTTGCAGGGACAGCCGCGATGCATACACCCGCGGAGCACGCTTAGGTCTACGTTCAGATACCGGTTCCGGCTCATCACGGCGCCTTCCCTCTCAATGTCGTACCGGGAATCATTCAGACATGACATTACACACCTTCGCTGCACAGATCCGTAGACTAAGGACGTTCAACGGCAAAAAGAAGAAAGAAGTAATGGGTCAGTGACGTGGTGGTAGGGTGGCAGGGAGCGGGCGAAGAGGCGCGTGAGAGGTGGCCTGGTTCGACGCCAAGGGGCGGGAGTGGGCGGAGAAGCGGGTCAGGTCAGGAAGTGTT
>Ga0172375_10011166_pt1 | contig 11484 bp, 10 predicted proteins | sample LakKiv1m_FD_114537 | JGI IMG/M metagenome (GOLD analysis project Ga0172375, IMG submission 114537) | Freshwater microbial communities from Kabuno Bay, South-Kivu, Congo - kab_092012_11.1m | ecosystem: Environmental > Aquatic > Freshwater > Lake | place: Democratic Republic of the Congo... | reverse complement strand
ATTGATCAGGCAACACGAATCGCCCGGTATATGGTGATGGAGTTCGGGATGAGCGACTTGGGACCCATCAATTTCGGACCGCAAATGGATGTGACGGAATGGGGAAAATCGCTTGCCGAACAGCAACAGATATCTCCGGACATGCTATCGGCCATTGACAGGGAAGTGAAAAAATTTATCGATACGGGATACAAAACAGCTCAGGCAACAGTAAAGAAACATAAAAAACAGATGGATGTCATCGTGAAAGTACTTCTTGAGAAAGAGACGATAGAAAGCGAAGAATTTGACGAGTTGATGAAGGCATAATATTTTCCTACCATAGAACCATGAACCGCCTCGTTCTCATAGATGGAAATGCGATACTGCACCGGGCGTTTCATGCGCTCCCGCCCCTTACGTCTCCTGACGGAAGGATAGTGAACGCCGTGTATGGATTTTCATCCATGCTTATGCGGCTTATCCACGATCTGCAACCTACTCATTTGGCGGTGGCGTTTGACCGGCCGGCTCCGACATTCCGGAAAGAATTGTATAAAGAGTATCAGGCTAAGCGGCCGAAGATGGATGACACGCTTATACCCCAGGTTGACATCGTTCACGATGTGCTGCGGGCATTCGGCATACCCATTTTTGAGATGGACGGGTATGAAGCGGATGATGTGATTGGAACGGTGGTAGGTAAGATCAAAGATCAAGGATCAAAGACCAAAGACAGCATTAATCAGATCATTATTGTTACAGGGGACAGGGATATCCTCCAGCTTGCTAGGGACGATAAAGTTTTGGTCTATATGCCAACAAAGGGATTATCCGAGGGAAAATTATACGGTGAAAAGGAGACGAAAGAGCGGCTGGGGGTGAGTCCGAAACTCATTCCTGATTATAAGGCGCTTGCTGGAGACACCTCGGATAACTATCCTGGGATCGCAGGCATCGGCCCCAAAACCGCAGTGGAGATTTTGGAGAAGGCAGGATCAATTGATGAGCTGTATAAACATATTGATACAAAGACCTTCGGTTTGTCAGATGCGCTTGTCCGGAAAATTCAGGAGGGAAAAGAGATCGCCCTTCTTTCCTATACGCTCGCAACCATCAATCAGAATGTTCCGATAGATATCGATATACCGGAATTTTCCGAAAACCAATTGACCGGCCGGGATGCCATTGAGATACTGCAGACGTACGGATTCCGATCCCTTGTAAAACGTCTGGAAAAGGGAGAGAGTACCCAGAGCGTTAAAAAATCCAAAGTGAAAAAAGAAAACAAAGAAGGTGATACCGGACAATTATCGCTTGTATGAAAATTGCATTTGTTCATGATTATTTAGCTGAATACGGAGGAGCAGAACGGGTGGTTGAAGCCTTGCATGAAATATGGCCCGACGCACCCCTCTATACGGCGTTTGTTGACTGGAAACGGTTAGGGGATCACGCAAAACGGTTTAAGAACTGGGATATACGGCCAAGCTGGGTACAACATTTCTGGATTATAAAAAAATTCATTTCACCTCTCCGGTTTTTAGCTCCCCTTATTTGGCAGAGCCTTGATCTTTCCGGATACGATGTCGTCATAACTTCAAGCGGATGGTTTATACCCCGGGGAGTGATAGTCAAAAAGCCGACTTTACATATTTGTTATATTCATCACCCCCCACGAAATCTTTATGGGTACGCCACAGGGAGCAATCTGCAGAAATACTGGCCTGTAAAGTTATATTCCGTTTTCATTAATTTCTTTTTGAGAAATTATGATTTCAGGACTGCCCAGAGAGTTGATTATTTCATCGCCAACTCCGAGGAAACCAAAAGGAGAGTCCAGAAGTTTTACAGAAGAGACAGTACGGTGATATACCCGCCGGTGTTTCAAAACCCAAGGCACGAAATCCGAAACTCGAAACAAATACAAAATTCAGAATTCCTAAATCATACATCATATTATTTATCTGTCGGACGGCTGAGTTGGGCCAAGCGGGTGGATCTCATCATTGATGCATGCAATACGCTTCGTCTCCCGCTCAAAATTGTCGGAGTGGGGAATGAGGAAGAAGTGCTGAAAAAAATTGCTGGGCCGACCATTGAATTTTTGGGAAGCGTATCTGATAATACCCTTGCCCGGCTCTACATGAGGGCAAAAGCTCTGATATTTTGCGCCCTTGATGAAGATTTCGGTATGGTGCCGGTTGAGGCGATGGCGTACGGCACACCCGTCATCGGGCTTTCCCAGGGCGGTGTGAAGGAAACGGTTCTGGACGGAAAAACGGGAATTCTATTTTCACGACCGACTATAGAAGGATTATGTTCGGCCATACGAAAGTTCGAACACGCCTCAATAGAGAAAGATTGGACAAAAGCGTGTCTGGAACAAGCCAAGCGGTTTAGTAAAAAAGAATTCCAGAGGATGCTGAAAAATTTTGTTTCGGAAAAATACCCCCCCAAGAATACCATCCTCATACGAAGATGAAGTAAGTATAGTATAATGTTTTTTTATTCGTTTTTTTAGTTATACGCTGTCTTATATATAAAACATGATGTATTAAAAGGAAAATCCAGGCTTTGATCCTGATGGACCATCTATTTTTACACGGAAGGCGGCCGAATATATTCTTCAGTCAAAAGAGAGGAGAGAGTTGTTTATCGATCCTCTTTCCCTTCCAATAGCAGGGCTCCGAACCATTCGTACGGATAGCGCATATCCGGGGTTCGATAGTGTTCCCCGGGAAATTTTACCTTTCGAATACCAGCCCAGGAGTGTTTTTGATCTCGATGAGATTGTTTGGAGACATATAAAGGAAGTAGTTCACGGTGTCGGAAAAGCAACCGGGAAACCGATAACTATGGACCATTATCGGAGTTTTGGAAACACACGGAGAATTCCTGAATGGAAAGATGACCCGGGAATCATGGAAATCCATGACGCGATCGTCGAAGGGAGACACCCGGATTTTTTTCCCTACATAAATGAAGCATTTCCAGATGCAGTCAGGACGGTATTGGCAACAGAGAGGATGGGATATGGTTTTGTTTATCAAACATCCCGGCCCCCAGGGGTCATTGGGGCGACCCTGCGGGGAATGGAGTGGAACCAACTGCCGCTTAATACTAAACAAAAAAACCGTATTGACCCCTTCAGTGATCCGGACATGAAAAACGGAACAGTGTATTGTGGAGACGGACTTCCGATGGTTGTTGGGCGCATGCGTGAACCGAAACGTGATGTAGTTGAATATTGGCTGAAAAATCTCCGTGAACAGGGATGGAAAGGGCAGATGGTTGTTGTGGATGATCTGCAGGGGCCATTTGAGCAGCTGCTGAAAAATAGGGACATAGTTGGCATTGCCCTGCAGGGGGATGTAAACGCTTCACGAAAACATGTTCCGGGAGAGATACGGGTCGATTCATGGCGCCTGATTGGTGAAATACTTATGGATATTCATAAGCGCGCCGTAGCAATGAACCCTTCACCGTATCGGATATTTGAACATCAGGGAAGAAGGCTTCTTGTAGATAAAAAAGCGGCGGGTGTAGGAATTTTCAGTCTCTGTACTATACCCACAGATGCATGGAGATGGGAAGATGGTGAGAGTCAGCCTGATGTCCCGGAAGCGTTCAGACGGATCAGTCATTCATAGGAAAAGCTACGGGATTGTAACTGAAGGGTATGATGAGGTCTGCGTATTTTTTCAGGGGTTCTATGTGTTCGCGGTGGTTTTTTTCAACTGTTATAGACCAGGAAAGCGTATCGATATCAGACCGGCCTTTTTGTACATCGCGGATCATGCGCCGTGCCACCCGGATTTCCGGCGGAATATCCAAATATATTTTCATATCCCCGATTTCGCGAAGTGGTGAGCATAATGAAAATATTCCTTCAACAACAACGAATTTTGTATCTTTTGGCACATTCAAGGTTTGAGTTCCTGTACGGTCGCTTAGTCGCATATCGTATACGGGAATTATTGTTGTTTTTCGTTCTGACAGCGATGCCGCGGACTCAGCGCATCCTTCTATATCCACAGAAGTTGGTGCATCGAAATTATATGATCCGTCTTTTTCTTTTTTCATATGGTTTTTTCCGAAGTAGAAATGATCCATGGAGAGCACAAACGCGTGGTTGAAAAAATTCGCAAATACGGTTTTTCCCGAACATGATCCTCCGCAGATAAGGATAAGAGGAAGTTTTTTCATAGATTGCCGACCTATGTTTGATTGTAACATATCAAAGAAAATTTGAAATACTATTTTGATCTCTTGACAGGGGTACTGGTTTAAATGATATGCTTTTTTCAGAAAAAGAATAAAAATAGTAAAAAATTACTCAAAATTTGATGAATTTTGTTAATTTTTTATAAAAATAGTACACATATGACAAAAAATACAACCTACATAAAAGTAGCTTCCTACGAAGGAAAGAAGGGTGAGGTAAAAAAAGTAGTGCTCCTGTATTCAGGAGGATTGGATACGTCAGTCATGCTGCATTGGATTCAAGAGGAATATAAAGCGGAAGTGATAGCACTTACCATTGATATCGGACAGTTGACGGATGATCTTGAGATGGTCAGGGAAAAAGCGTTGAAATTAGGAGCTGTCAAAGCATATGTTATAGATGCGAAAGATGAATTTGCACAGCATTATATTGCAAAAGGGATTAAAGCAAACGCATCATACCAAGGGAAATACCATCTCTCTACGCCGATCGGGAGACCGCTTCTGGCAAAATGGGCAGTCAAAATTGCTGCACAGGAGGGGGCTGATTGCATTGCGCATGGGTGTACAGGAAAAGGAAATGATCAGGTTCGTATAGAGGGGACCGCGCTTACGCTTAACCCGGATATAAAAATTATTGCTCCGGTTAGAGAATGGGCTATGGGGAGAGATGAAGAGCTTCAATATGCCAAAAAACATAATATTCCGGTAAAACAAACAATAGAGAAGTTGTATTCGTATGATGACAACATGTGGGGAGTAACCGGAGAAGGCGGGGAAATAGAAAATCCAGCCATTGTGCCACCACTGGAAAAAATTCTTTCCATCTGTACACTTCCCCAAAAAGCACCGGATAAATCAGAAAGTGTCATTCTTGAGTTTTTTAAAGGAATTCCTGTCGGGTTAAACGGAAAAACGATGACATTGACCAATATCATCCTTGAACTTAATAAAATCGGGGCTAAACACGGGGTAGGGATTACTCATCATATTGAAGATAGGGTCATTGGATTAAAAGTGCGTGGTGTCTATGAAGCGCCTGCTGCAGAAATTATCGTTGAGGCTCATAAAAATTTAGAAAAATACGTATGTACGAGAGTTGAAAATGAATTTAAAGTTGAAATTGATACGAAATGGGCATATTTATGCTACGGAGCCTTATGGCTTGAGCCCCTCATGAATGACTTGAATGCATTTATCAATAAAATAAATGAAAAAGTGACAGGAAAAGTCACTGTCCGATTGTTTAAAGGATCAGCAGAAGTAGTAGCTGTTGATACTCAAAATTCCATCTTCGAAGAAAAACTTGCCACATTTATGGCATCAAGTGCTTTTAACCAAAATGCGTCAGCCGGATTTATTGAACTCTATACTTTCCAAATGAGGCTTTCCAAGCGGGCAGAAAAAACAGTTTTGGTTTCTATAGGAAAGAGGAAAAATAAAATAAAATTATTGCCGGACATCCTGACATTGGCAAACATGAATTACAAATTGTATGCCACATATAAAACGCATAAATTCCTGACAAGCCATGGTATAGAAGCAATTTTGGTAAACAAGATTTCCAGTCCGCATCTTAAACCAAACCTTTTGGATTTACTCATCCAAAATAGGTTTGATATCATCATGAATATTCCGACCGGTCGAAAGAGTGATGAAAAGGAATTAACTGCCGGACGGATCATGCGGCAGTATGCGGTGAAGAATAAATCCTATCTTATTACTGAGCCTGAGGTAGTCAAACAGTTTATTGCCCGTATACTTCATAAATGAAAAAAATTCCTTTTTTCGATATTGCGAAAGATATCGAGATGCGAATACATAAAAAGGGAGGATGGGTAAATACACATGCTCATCTTGACCGTGCGCATTCACTCACAAAAAAATCGTTTGTTTTTGCCAATAGAACCCTTCAGGAAAAATGGAAATATGTCGATGAACTGAAAAGAACGTCTTCGGTATCTGATTATTATGACCGGATGGCATACGCCCTCGAAATGCAGATAAAACAGAGTGTAAAAGTAATTGGAACATTTATCGATATTGATAGTGTCGCAAAAGACAAAGTGATTCAGGCTTCGGACAAAATAAAAAAAACATTTAAAAATGCAATAACTATTCGATTTATCAATCAGACCCTTAAAGGGGTACTGGATATTGAAGCCCGGTATTGGTTTGATTTGGGAGCATCGTATGTGGATATTATCGGAGGATTGCCGGGGAAGGATAAAGGCAGAGAACAAGATCATTTGGATATCATACTGGGGACAGCAAAACTTTTAGGAAAACGGGTCCATGTCCATGTGGATCAACTGAATGATCCTCAGGAAAAAGAGACAGAACTGCTTTTGAAGAAAATGAAAGAACATCATATGGAAGGTCAGGTTGCCGCAATTCACTGTATATCGCTTGGAGCCCAAAAAATTGCATACAGAGAACATATATATGCAGAGATGCTTAAAATGCGCTTGGCTGTTGTTGCCTGTCCGACAGCTTGGATAGACTCACGACGATCAGAGGTAATGTCTCCCACACATAATGCCGTGACACCCGCCGATGAGATGGTACCTAAGGGGATACCGGTTGCGCTTGGGACTGATAATATTGGCGACGTGTATAAACCGTTTTCTGATGGAGTCATGTGGAACGAATTGCGGTTTCTTCTTGAAAGTACACATTTTTACGATTGTGAAAAACTTTCCGATATTGCAACCATTCATGGGAAAAAAGCATTAGGTATATAAAAGAAATGGGCATATATGACAACAAGTGGAAAAGTACTTGCAATACTAAAAAAAGTCGATGCCATTATGACGGATAGTCATTTTGTGTATACGTCAGGCAAGCATGGTAGCGTCTTTGTCCGGAAAGACCGTCTATATCCGCATACGAAACTCACTAAAAAAATCTGCAGCATGATAGCTTATGATGTTCAAGATATGCCCATTGACGTGGTTGTCGGACCATCCCTCTGTGGAATCGTCCTTTCACAGTGGGTTGCATTTCAGTTAAGTATACTCAAAAAAAAGGAAGTATTCAGTGTCTTTACGGAAAAAATAATTGATGAAAAACATCTCTTTGATGCGCCTCAAGTTTTTAAACGCGGGTATGATGCGTTTGTAAAAGGAAAAAATGTACTTGTTGTTGAGGATATTACGACAACAGGCGGATCAGTGAAAAAAGTTGTCGACCAGGTGAAAGCAGCTGGAGGGAAGGTCCGTATGGTTTACGTTTTGGTGAATCGCAATCCCAAGGGTGTCAATAAATCATTCATCGGAGCTCCGTTTAAAGCCCTTGCTATTGTACAAGCCGATGCGTATGAGAAAAAAAACTGTCCGCTGTGCAAAAAAGATATTCCGATCAATACGGAAGTTGGACACGGAAAAGAATATGTAAAAAATAATCAAAAAAATAATCTTGTATGAAGAGTATGTATAGATTTTTCGGAAAAACGATTAGCGGGCCATTCACTATTCCCTCAGGAATCGTAACCACCGATCCTGCTATTCTTGAACATATTGCCAAAAAAGTTCCGGAAATCGGCATACTTACGACCAAAAGCATTAGTTTGAATCCAAAAGCAGGGAATCGGGAATCTATCTATGCGCTGTATAAAGAAGTCCCGAATTCTTTTATTAACGCGGTCGGCCTTACAAATCCAGGAGCCGCGGCATTTAGGGAAAAGTTGGAAACCATAGAGCTTCCTCAGAATAAGTTTTTGCTTATTTCCATATTCGGGGCAACAGTAAAAGATTTTTATGAAGCAGCAAAAATTCTTTTTCCGTATGCCAATGGATTTGAACTGAATATTTCCTGTCCTCATGCAAAAGGATATGGACAGGCAATTTGTCAGGATATCCCACTCGTTCGTGCCATAATAAAAAAAGTGAAGACGCTAGGGAAACCCGTTCTCGTAAAAATGTCGCCGAATATTGATATTAAAAAAACTTCACACGCATGTATCCAAAGCGGTGTAGACGGATTTGTTGCTATAAACACATGGGGACCAAAATCTCAGGAACACGATGGTCATCCGATCCTTGCCAATGGCGTCGGAGGCGTATCTGGTCAGGCAGTGCGGGATATTGGGATTAGAACCGTACAGATCATCCGGTCTCTTACTCGTCTTCCGATAATTGGATGTGGCGGAATATCAACAGCCATGGATGTGGATATGTATGCGCGTGCTGGAGCAAATTACTTCGGTATTGGATCAGCTCTGACTAATATGGATACGTCTCATATAATTCAATATTTTAAGATGCTGAACCTTGATATGGAAAAACATACACATAAAGCAGAGAAATATATCCCTGATCTATCAAATTTCGCTTATCACAAAATGCGTATCACATCTGTAAAACATCTGGATGCGGTGCATGCGATTTTTACGTTTGATGAGCATATTGCGCTTTTACCAGGACAATTTATTTTTCTTTGGATTCCCGGAATCGGCGAAAAACCATTTTCACTATTGGATACCGATCCGGCGAAGGTATTTGTAAAAGTAAAAGGATGTTTTACAGGAGAGCTTATGAAGAAGAAAAAAGGAGATGTTCTATATTGGCGCGGACCGTATGGAAAAACAATTCCTTTGAAAGGAAAAACACTTCTTGTCGGAGCCGGAACCGGTATTGCAGCGCTTTATCTTTTTTCGAAAAATTACAAGAAGACATTTGCCATCCTTGGAGCAAAAACAGGAAAAGAGGTTGTCTACGAAAAAGCATTCAGAGCACATTCGCGAAATGTATGGGTAACAACCAGTCAGGATGAGAAGAATCCAAAACAGCATGTAACGGATAAGCTTGCTGAAGTGATTACAAAAATTCACCCACAGACAATTCTTAATTGTGGCCCGGAACAGATGGTACATGAGTGTATAGCTATTGAGAAGCGTTTTGTCCCTCAAAAGAATATTTTTTCATCCATTGAATTTGTGACAAAGTGCGGAGTCGGAATATGCGGTAGCTGTGCGACCAAGAAAGGACAGAGAAATTGTGTGGACGGTACTTTTTTTGTCCCATCTCAATTACAATAACCATATGGCATTTCAGAAGCTACTATCTTCACGGATGAAACACAAAAATACACTTCTTTGTATAGGATTAGACAGCGATATGGAAAAAATTCCGGCTTCCCTGCAGGGAGCAAAGACGCCGCAGTATATGTTTAATAAGGAAATCATCAAACAGACACACGAATATGTATGTGCATATAAGATAAATTCGGCATTTTATGAAGCGCGCGGAGCAGATGGAATTATGGAATTGAAAATGACGTTTGATTATTTGAAAAACAGATATAAAGATATTCCGGTGATACTTGATGCAAAACGAGCTGATATCGGAAACACCAATAAAGGATACGTTCGGTTTGCATTTGATTATTTAGGGGCAGATGCCATTACGTTGCATCCGTATCTCGGTCACGAAGCACTCAAGCCCTTTCTTGAGAGAAAAGACCGCGGATGTATCATTTTATGTAAAACATCAAATCCCGGGGCCGGAGAGTTACAGGATTTAGCGATACACGGAAAACCATTGCATGAGATTATTGCAGATAAGGTGGCGCATGAGTGGAATACACAGAAGAATTGTTTATTGGTAGTCGGTGCAACGTATCCGGAAGAATTATCACGCATCAGATCAATTGTCGGAGATTTGACGATACTGATTCCCGGTATAGGTACACAGGGGGGTGACATAAAAAAAGTACTCAAATCCGGATTGAATATGCAAAAAACCGGAATAATCATTCATTCTTCCCGAGGGATTATTTTTGCCTCAGGAGGAACTGATTTTGCTTTGAAAGCAAGAGATGCGGCAATCGAATTACAGAGACACATCAATGGTCAGAGCATGGAGGAATAGGATGTATTCATCAAATGGATAAAGGGTAATCTGATATCATGTCAAAAAAATAAAAAATGATTATGTTGATCCATTGACTGAAAAACGTTTTATGTCTACACTTCTTTTTGAGAAAATGAAAAATATACGGTTTTTCACCCATTGGATTTCTTTATTGGTTGAAACGGTCTTTTCCTTATAAGGAAGGTATCCATATGAAAGATATACGTATAGTTAAACATCCTCTTATAGCACACTCATTAACCATTCTTCGGGATAAAAATACAAGAACGGAAGAGTTCAGAAGGCATGCAAACGTCGTATCCAAGATTCTTCTTATTGAAGCGACAAAATTTTTATCATTGAAAACCAAGAAAATCGAAACACCGCTTATACCAACTATCGGAAAAGTACTGGATGACGATATTATTGTTGTTCCGGTTCTTCGGGCTGGTCTTGCAATGCTGTTTGCCTTGCAGGATTTTTTGCCCTCCGTGTCTGTCGGATTTATCGGTCTGGAGAGAGATGAAAAAACAGCAATAGCTAGAGAGTATTATCAAAAGCTTCCGAAGATTTTTTCCACCCATCATGTGTTTATTTTGGATCCGATGCTGGCAACAGGAGGATCGTTTGAAGACACGATCAGTGCTTTGAAGGCAAAAGGAGGAAAACGGATGTCGATCGTATGTATTGTTTCGGCTCCGACTGGTATCGAGAGGATTCAACAGAAATACCCTGAAATAGAAATCATTACAGCAGCTGTTGACGATAGGCTCAATGACAAAAAGTTTATCCTTCCGGGTCTTGGTGATTTCGGCGATCGGTATTTCGGAACGGTTTCGGTATAAACATTAGTATTACACGGTCCCGTTGACAATCCAGGGATACCTGAGTAAGATTACAAAGAGTAGTATATACTCGTGCATTTTTTTTAAGCAACATACTCTATGAGTATCGGTGAACACGCATTTATATTATCTCTCGGCGGATCACTTGTTGTCCCAAATGAAGGAATAGATACTCATTTTCTTTTCGAATTTAATGAATTTATCCGCAAACAAGTCTCTGAAAAAAAGCGAAGATTTTTCATAACGGTCGGAGGCGGGACAGTCATGCGCAAATATCGCGATGCGGCGGTAGAAGTGAGCGGAACAATCTCAAATACCGATCTTGACTGGCTCGGAATCCACGCGACCCGTCTTAATGCCCAGCTTATGCGGACAATTTTTATTGATATCGCGGATCCCCGGATTATTAAACACTATGAAATAATTTTAAAAATTGATAAGCCGATAGCTATCGCTGCGGGCTGGAAACCGGGATGGAGCACGGATTATTGTGCTGTCACCTTGTGTCAGGATTATGGTGTACGGCAGATGATAAATATGAGTAATGTAGATAAAGTGTATGATAAAGACCCCAATAAATT
>Ga0172375_10011162_pt1 | contig 11488 bp, 7 predicted proteins | sample LakKiv1m_FD_114537 | JGI IMG/M metagenome (GOLD analysis project Ga0172375, IMG submission 114537) | Freshwater microbial communities from Kabuno Bay, South-Kivu, Congo - kab_092012_11.1m | ecosystem: Environmental > Aquatic > Freshwater > Lake | place: Democratic Republic of the Congo... | reverse complement strand
TCAGGCCCTGGGGATCCTCGCCGAAGGGAACCGGGGCCGCATCCTCACCCCCGGCAAACTCGCCGAACTCGCCCAAGCCGGGAAAGTACCCGCCGAACTCGCCGACCTGAGCAAAGCGCAGGACTTCTTCGCCTCCCACCTTGACATGCTTGACACGCTCGCCCACCAGAACGGCCTCGTCACCGTCCACATGCTACAGAACGCGGCCGACTCGTTTGCCCGCGAATGGGCCAGGCACATGATGTACCAGCCTGGTGCGACATCCATGCTGGGGAAGGCGATGCAGTTGGGGCCGTCGCCGTTCGGCCCGGCACAGTTCGACTATCTCTCATGGTATGGGTGGGAGTTGACGAGGGCCACGACGGTCGGCATGTTCGGCCACTACGCCCAGGTTCCCAACATCCTGAACGTGCCACGGATGGCAGCGAACGTGGGCCGCCGCATCGCCGGCAAACCCACCGTCCCGCTGGGTGCGCTGCCCCTGAACCTGCGGCTCCTCAGCCGCACCGCCTCTTTGGGCGGCCTCATCTCACCCGACTTGGAGAACCCCTACGGTGAGGACGACCCGGCACGGCTGACGTTCAACAAGATGGTCGAGGAGTTCACGTTCCTTCCCACCTTGAAGAACACGGCGGACATGCTCATGGACTTCGGCCCGTCCATTGGCCCGTTGCCGTCGTGGATGATCCGGCTGCTTCCCGACCCGGATTCGGTGGAGGAGGGGTCGTGGCTGTGGAATGTGGGGCAGGAGGTTCGCCGCACGTTCGAGTCTTTGGTGCCTGCGGCGGGTTGGGCGGATTCGATGGAGTGGGGGAACTGGCAGGAGATGGGGGTGGGCTTGTTGGATGCGATGTTCCCGGCGAATCAGGGTTCCCCGAGGGACATCATACGGCTGTTCTATGACATGGGTAGCAAGCTGGCGGGGGGGCAGGACATGGGGGCGCACACCGCCGGTTTGGCCCGGCCGCCCATGTACCGGGAAGCGTTCGACTATGTGCTGGCGCAAGAACTGATGGGCCGGGAAGGGCTCAGGGCGCAACCCTACGGCACCAGTGAGTCGGCTGCTCTGCTGGCCCGCATACAGGCCGACGCCGAACGGATGGCTTCGCTGGATGACTGGATAGAGTCAGCGTTCCGGTTCCTGCCCGGAGCGCGGCTGCTGTACTCGGCGGACGACCTGGCGACACCCCTGTACGAAGGGTTCCTCGCCGAAGTAGACACGCTGGTTAGCTGGGGGGCGATGGGGCAGTCCACGGCCGATGACATGGCCGCCGACTGGGCCGCTTACAAGGACGGGACGATCAGCGACGAGCAGATAAGTGACCTGCATGACAGTGTGAAGAACACCCTCTTTGGTCTGCGTGACCTGGAGGGCGGGTACACGCTGCAATCGTATCTGATCTGCAAGCATCCCGAACTTGCCATCCTTCTGACGGGCCGGTATGAGGCGGCGCAGAACCCGGACGGGTCGTGGAAGGCACCGGAGGGCTGGGTGTCCGGTGACGGCCGACCTTCCCTGCCTGCGGGGGATGAGGGGTTGACTCGGCTGGTGCAGGGTTTGGAGATGGGCTGGTTCACGGAGAAGTCGGAGGGGGACCGTTTGGCGGAGATCGAGTACCGGATTGCTACGGCGCAGCGGAATGTGCTGTCCGAAGCGTACAAGGCTTTGACGGGCCGGAAAGAGTTCGACGCCGGGCAGGAGATCGTGTCGCGGGATACGACCGTGTTCACTTTGGACGCTCAGACGAAGAACCTGCTGGCCCTGACCGGCATGGTCGCTTTGACCGGGGATCTGCCGGATCGGATTGCGGGCGATGATCTGGCCCGCCGGTTCGACCAGACCCGCGACAGCCTCCGATTCGACAACCCCCGGCAGTCCGTGTCCGCTGAGGTTACTGCGAAACTCTCGCAATCCGAGAGCGGCTACGCGTTCCTGCAATCCCTCGCCGACCTGGACAGTGCGGCGACGGACGCCGGGTACGAGTCGTCGCAGGACTGGCCCGACGAATGGCTCGCCGCCGTCCGACAGGACTTCGGCCTGCTCGTCAGCCAGGGGGCAATCACCGAGGAGGACTACAACAAGGCATACGCCCGACTGTACGGGCAACTCGACTGGGCTTTGGATGTGCCGCCGACCATCGACGCCCTCCCGGATGGAACGCAGGTTCTCCGTTTGGACCCGGATCAGGCGTTTGTCGTGGACGGCGACACCGTGGATGTGCGGTTCGCTGACGGGCAGACCAGCCGGTTCCGCCTCGTCGGCATCAACGCACCCGACCAGCCGATGCCCGGTGCGGAACAGTCCACCGCTGATCTGATCCGTCTGCTGCATGAGGAAGGCTACGACGACATAGCCCTGGTGTTCTACAAGCCGGAGACATTCGGGACGACGGCAGGGACCGATTTCAAGACGGGGAAGCCCCGCTGGAAGGCGTGGCTGTATGTGAACGGGCAGCCGATCTTCAACCCGGATGTGTTCTCGTTCTCTAATCCGCTTGGCCGTGGCACCGGCATCGGGTTCTCTCCGTTGCCGCGGCCCGAACTTGTGGAGGCAGTAGCGTGACCGAGCAGACACCGAGCATGGTCGATCAGATCGTCGGGGGTTTGACCAGCACCACCGACCGGATCGTTGAGGCAGCGTACACGCCGTCCTCGTTCGGCCTGCAGCAGCCCACCCTGTCCGACTCGCTCGCTTTGCGAATCCAATCCCTCACCGGCATCTCATTTGAGATAGCACGCAGGTATGTGAACGAATGGGCGTACACGTTCCGTCAGTCCTATGGCCGCTGGCCGAACTCCGCTGACGCAGCAGAGGACATCGGCCTGTACGCTGGGGCAGCCAAACTGCCTACCTGGGCTGCCGGGCTGCCCTCCGTGTTCCAGGTGCTAGAGCCGGATGGCACCTACACGCTGTATGACAATACGCTGTACTCCGGCCCGTTCGCGGTCAGTCTCGGCAACGCCAACAGGTACGAGGACCAGTATCGGACTCCGGCGATGCGTGGCTACCTGGCCCGCCAGTTCGGGGTGACGACCGGGGATCCGGCAGCGTCTGCCCGCACCTACATGACTGGTGGGGTGGATGCCGGAGTCGCACCGGACAGGCCGGCGGCGACTGGCGAGGTGCCGCAGCCGTCTACCGAAGTAGACCGTACGGTACAGCGGCTCGGGCCGTTCGGGCCGCCACCGGGCTATGTTCCGCCGGACCCCTATGTTGCGGAACCGTATGACGCCGGACCCTACGAGCCCCTCCCCATGCCGTCCGCTGCCGATGAGGCCCGCGGCAACGCCGACGAACTAGCGTTCCTGCGGCAGCAAGGACAGCAACACCCCGAATCCGGCCCCCGCACCACCCCGCTCGGCGGCGCACCCATCATCATGCGTGAACTGCTAGACACACTCATCGCCGCCTACCAGGCATCCATCCGTGGAGGCGGAGGCGGCCGGGGTGTCACCTTCGACCGGGAAGCCATCAAACAAGGCATCCAGAACCAGTGGAAAAGCTACCTGCTCCAAGACCCCGGCGACGTGGACACCCTCGCCGACGAGTACATTCGGCAAGCCACCTCGTTCTACTGGCAAGGCGGCTCGTTGCAGTTGGACGCGTGGACATGGGCCAAGATGCGTGAATCCGCCCGGTACAAGATGATGTACGGCACCATGCCAAAGGGCATGACCGAGGACCAGTATTTGGGCCGCACCCAGAACCTTGTCCAGCAGTTCGGATTCCGGCCCGAAGTCGAACTGGCCGAAACGGAAAAGACGATGGCCGCCCCCAACCTGGACCTGGAATCGGTGGCGCAAAGGCTTGGCCGCACGAAGGAGTACCAGACCGCCCATTTGGGTGATCTGTCCCAGCGGTTCGCTGCCACATTCAACAGTCTGGCCGTATTCGGAGGCTCCTAATGGCAGGCACACAGACCATCGGCCCTTCCACCATCCCTGAGGGGGCCACGCTGCTCAATGTCGGGTTCGGCACGGGCCGCCGCTACTTCCTGTCATACAAGGTGTACGGGGTGACGGTGCTGTACGAGGTGGGGGACCGGGCCAGGCTGACGGAACTGTTCGGCGCGGACGCTGCCGGCCAGTTCCCGACCTCCACCTCCATGACCGAGAAGCAGTTCAATCAGTTGGGTGGCATTGAGATGGGCTGGGCTGATGAGGTTGTCGGCGCTGACGAGTCGATTCAGGCGCAGATCAACCGGGGCATCCGGCAGGCCGGTTTCGAGGACATTCCACAGTGGATGCGGAGGGATCCGCAGATCATGACCCTGCTGGTGCAGGGGACGGCGGAGGAATGGTCGTCGGGTCGGATCATGAATCAGATGGCGCAGACGGCAGGGTTCCAGGAAAGGTTCCCGGCTTTCTCCGCTATCAGGCAGCGGCTCGGCGGCGGGGCTGCCACCGTGTCCGACACTGTGCGCCTGTACTTGCAGGAGGAGGCTTCGCTGCGGTTCTCGCTCAGACACTACCGGGGCCGTGGCACCGACACAGGCCCCGAATATCTGGGGCGGATCATCGGGTCCGGCTGGTCCGCTGCGGAGGCTGATGAGGTTCTGCGGGCCGAAAATCTGCTCATGCGGAACCCTGACGCCCTCGACAACCTGAACGCGATCCTGCGGGCCTCCGGCATGAAACGGCTACGGGGCGAGGACATGATCGACCTGATGCGGGGCAAAGCGCCGACACAGGTGTATGAGGCGCTGAATGATGCCCTCCGGCTTCAGGCGATGCAGAAGGCCGGTTTGCAGGTGGACGCTGCCCTGGCCGCGTCGTTTGGTGAGGGTGTGGCGGAGCAGGTGGCGTCGGCGGCGCAGCGTCAGCAGTTCTCGGTGATGGCCCGCAACGCAGCCAACGAACTCATCAGCAGTTGGCAGGAGGTTGAGGTCGGCAAGTATGGGATCACCCGTGACGAGGTTATCCGCGCCGCGTTCGGTGAGGCGTTCGACCCGCAGATCGAAGCGAAGCTGCTGAAGGTGGCGAGGGAGCGGCAGGCTGCCGCTGAGGGGACGGGGGCGTACTCAGCGTATCAGGACAATGAGGGCCGTCTGGTGCTGGCCGGTCTGAGCGCCCTGTAACTGCTGCTAGTTGACACTACTTGCGCCTGTTGTGAACTTCGGCTATTCTTGTTGTTGCCTGGCAGGGTTCGCCCGTCTGCCGGTGAAGAAAGGGCAGGAGTTCAGACAAGGACAGGACCGCACCCGCCCTCTGTGCGGTTCTAACCATGCCACAAGGAGGCGCAAGTGGCACCCGAGGACACAGCACAGCCGGTATCGCCGGAAGCGTTTGAGCGTGTGCGCCGAGAACGCGACACCGCCCAATCGCAGCTAACCGAGGCGGCAGCCGCACTCCGAGATGTCGGACTACGCGACCGTTTCTACGAGCATTTCCGGCAAGACCCGACCATCCGTGACCCGTATGGGCTGGCGGCCCAGGCGATCCAGAACGTCACCTTGAAGGGGCTCGCCCCGGATCAGGTGCCGGAACGGCTCACCGCCTGGCTATCCGACCAGCGGCGGCTTCTGTCTCAGCCCGAACCCGAAGCGCCCGCAGAAGGGGAGCAGGGCAAGGCCGAGGCGAAGGCTCCGCCGTCCCCGTACCAGGGGCCGAACCCTGGCGCACCCGGCTACCAAGCACGGGTCGAACCGATGATCGTCGGCGGGGAACGCTGGCAGGAATGGTCGAAGGGCAAGTCCGCTGACGAGAAGTTGGCGGCCATGCGCCGAGGCGACGCGGTGTCCTCTGACAAGGTTCAACGATTCCAGGGCACCGCCAAACGCGGTGCCAACTGAGCAATCAGGAAGGAGTGTGAGTAGTGGCTAACGAGATTACGACCACTACCGCAGACGACCTTCTGCTCGCCGCGACACTTCTAGCGTCTGACATCCTCCCGAACTTCTACGGCAACATGGTTCGAGGGATGGTCAGGTACTCGGACATTTCCGGGGCACCCGCCAAGGCCAAGGACTTCCCCATCATGCCAGCCCTGTCCGCAGGGTCGTTGGCTGAAGGGGTGGACATGGGCAATACGGCGTTTGCGACTACGAAGGCGACTGTCACGGTCGGCGAGGTGGGTCTGCTTTTGACCGTCACCGATCTGCTGTCGGTGTCGGACATCGTGGACGACGGCACCTACGCCATCGAAGGCGGCAAGGCGCTGGCGACCAAGTACTCGACTGACCTGCTGGCTTTGGCCGCCGGGTTCTCGAACTCGACCGGCGCAACCGGCATAAACCTGTCGGAAGCGAACATCATCGACGGGCTGGTGACTCTGGCTGCGGCCGGCGTGAACGGCCCCTACGAGGGTGTGCTGCATCCCCGTCAGTGGGCTGACCTGATCGCCGACATCGGCACTACGATCACCACGTCCGGCGGCGCGTCGCTGCGCGGCGGGACGAACGAACTGACCGTAGGCTCCGACAGCGGCCTCGGCACCCTGTACGGGGTGTCTTGGCAGGTGTCGCATCTGGTTCCGACCGCTAACGCGGGCGCGGACCGGGCTGGCATGATCGTCGCCCCGCAGTACGCCATCGGCCACGTGTCCAAGTGGGATGCCAGGGTGGAGTTCGAGCGGGACGCTTCGTTGCGTGCCCGTGAGATCGCCATCACCGCCTGCTACGGCCTGGGCGAACTTCGGGACGCTGCGGGCCTGGGGGTGATTACTGATGCCTAACTTCCCTACTTGCCGTGACGGCCTGTATCTGAAGGACGACTTCTACTCGAACGAGGGTGTGGCTGATACCACGCTCGGCGAACTCCGTTGGGAGTTCGTGACCATCGGCACCCCTTCGACCGTCGCGTACAACGTGTCGACCGACGCCGAACCCGGCGTGTACGGGCAGGTGAAGTTCACCACCGCGGCCACCGCGGACGGTGACGGCGGGGCGTTCCGGCTGGACGAGGATGCGATTGTGCTCGGGGGTGCGTACCCCGGGTACTTCTGCTTCAAGGCCCGGCTGGACGACCAGATCGCGTCGAACAACTTCCGTATCGGCCTGCACGACAGCGTGACGGCCACTTCGCCGACTGTGGGTATCTGGGTTGACTGCGACGGCGGGGTTATCTCGCTGCAGGCCGACTCGGCCGACCACGGCGACGTTGAGGCTGCCGCGGCCGGCGTTCCGACGCTGACCTCCGGCACCACGATGGTTGTGACGACCTGGCATGAGTTCGAGGTCCGCTTCAGCGGCACCAACGCTCAGGGCGGGCCGAAGGACGTGGCCCTGTACGTCGACGGCTATCTCGCAGCCGAAATCCACGACTGCGAGATTGACGACGACGAGGAGATGGAGTTGACGATCGTTCACTGGCAGGACTCCGGCGGAGCCCTGGCGGTGGAGTTGGATCTCGACTACATCGAACTGTTCATCAGCAGGACGAAGTAACGGGACAGGTGACGGAAGATGAGGGTCTAGCCCTGGGGGCCTGCCCCCAAGTGGAGCCCCCGGGGCTGACCCTCCGGCAAGTTCTCACCCCAGAAAGGGGCAGAAGATGACCGGACACACGAAGATCAACTGGGCTACGGCCCGCAGGAACTTTGAGGAGCAGGGCATGTCGCTGGCGGCGATTGCCCGGAAGCATGGGGTCACTGCGACCGCCGTGCAGAACCATAAGAAGGCTGAGGGCTGGACCCGCAGCGACATCGTGGCCGATCTGCCTGCGGAGACGGTCAACGCCTCCTTCGCCCCGGAGCAGACCGCCCCGGCGGTGGAGATCCCGCAGTTGCGGCAGGCGCAGCGGATCGCCGAACTTGAACGGCAGTTGGCGGAGGCGGAACGGAAGATCACTTCGCAGACCGCCGAGTTGGACAAGCACCGTCCGACCCATGAGGTTCACCTGTACACGTCGGCCGATGAGGTGCGGGCGTTCTTCGGTGAGGAGCGCCTGTACGAGATCGCCGGCCTGGCTTTGGCGGATCAGAACAAGGCCCGTGTGAAGCGTGGCCTGCCCCCGTTTGACTATGAACACAATCAGGGCATGTACGAGCGGGAGATCGCCGGGATTCTGGACGAACTGCTCGCCCGCCGCACCAAATGGATCGACCCGAACCAGCGGGTGCGGGTGGTGAAGATGGCGCACAAGCAGAAGGACGGCTCCTGGTCTTTGCGGCAGATTCCCGTCGAAGTGCAGATCGGGAATGAGGCCGGCCAGTCGGGTGCGATGCTGTGGCGTCAGCGGGACAAGGGGTTCAAGCTGGTGCAGCCGTACTTGTGTCAGAGGATGAACTGCTGGCAGGAGGCTGCGGTCGGCCCGGATAAGCGGTTCGTGTACGCTGGGTACTGTTCGTCTGAGTGCATGGCGTCGGATCCGTATCTGAACAAGCAGCCGGTTCCGGGGGTGGCGACTAGTAGGGCGGTGGCGATGTGACCCTGCGGGTTGTTGCGCCTGATGAACTGGCAGCGTGGCGGCGTAGGCTGCCTAAGGGGTGGCAGCGGGCGGTGAGTCGGCCTGTGTCGAAGCGTCGCCCGTCTGTTCACACAGAACTTGTTGGTGAAGATGCGGCAGAGTTCACAACGCCGGTTCCTCAGGCGCAGCAGCCCCGTCAGACGTATGAGCAGGTGGTTGATCTGCTGATGGGGCAGGCGAAGCGGTCGCGGGGGGATTTCCGGCAGGCTTTGGCGCAGATGAGGAAGTGGTCGCCTGGTCTGCTTACGGAGATGTCGGATGAGCAGGCGGCTGTGGTGTTGGAGCAGGTGACGCGGGCGAAGGTGGAGGAGGCTGTTCGCCGCGTGTTCCGTGAGCAGGGACGAGAAGCCGAGTTGGTCATCAGGATAGGTGAAGCATGACCGTTTCGCTGGCTGCCCTCACTTTGGATGTGGAGGAGATGCTGTACGGGTCCGCGCAGGTGGAGCGCCCGTATGAGGATTCGCTTGGCACGGAGGTCACGAACGCGGCGGATACTACCTGGCAGTTCACCGGCTACAACGCGTGGAAGAAGAACGACTACTGTGAGGTGCTGGACGCTACCGGCGCTGCCGACGAGATCGTGATTCTGGACGCTGACGCGGTGGTGGGGGATAACACGGTGCGGCGGGCGCAGCGTGGCACCTCCGCCCACACGGGGGCCATCGCCGCCGGAACAGGGGTCCGACGCAACCCGGCGTACCCGCGGACGACTATCGCCCGGTTCATCAACGAGGTGGTAGACGGTCAACTGTGGCCGCATGTCTGGTACAGGTCACGGCGGACGATCACCACCTACGACCCCAACAACTCGTACTACGCGCTCGCCGCCGCCGACTTCGACGTGGAGGACGTGTACCAGTTGAATCTGACACCGGAGCCTATCGGCACCGCGTCGTTCGCTTTCGCTACCGGCCGGTGGACTTCGACGGCTCACGGCCTCGAGGTGGGGGACCATGTGCGGTTCACTACGGCCGGGTCTGCCACCCCGGCAGAGTACGCGGCGGACACGGACTACTGGGTGCTGGCGGTCCCCACCGCCGACACGTTCACTTTGGGGATCACCGCCGACGCCTCTGCCCTGCTGGCCGGGGCGGCGAACTCTACCGCTAACTGGACGTTTGAGCGTAGGAAGCGGTCGTATCATCCGTTCCCGCCCGGCTGGTGGGAAGTAGTGACCGACAACGCGGCCACCTCCACCCTGCGGTTCCTGCGTATCTACACCGTATACGACCAGGATCAGACGATCTTCTACACGGCCAAGACCAAGCCGCTGTCATCGGCGATAGCGTCGATCCCTGACGCTTTGGGGACGATCCTGCCGTGGGGTGCGTGCTGGCTGCTGTTGGGTGGCACCCGTTCCGCCGCACGCAGGCATGAGCGTAGGGCTCTGCGGGAAGGGGAGAACGAGTCGCAGGTGTACGCTGACGCCTCGTTCTTCAAGCAGCAGTTCGTGGACCTGCGGGACGGGTACAAGCGGCAGTTGATGGTGGAGAAGAAGAAGAAGCCCCGGTTTATCCCTGCCCTGGCCCGGAGGGGATGACCGATGCCTGGGGACAGGTCGGTTAGGGAACGGGTCGGGAAACTGACGGTCGGCTCCACCGTGTACGACCTTCGTTTGCATCCTCGTCGGATGATGCCGTACCGTCCGAAGTACGAACTGGTCTGGTCGGCGGAGGACTGGGGGGTGTCGGGACGGCCCGGCTGGTATGCGGGGGATCCGAATGTGCGTATCTGGCACATGGACGGCTTCTCTGACGGTGAGGGCGACGACCTGTTCAACCCGGAGTCGGACGCGTACAACTACTCCACGAACTGCCGGCCGGTCACTTCGGGGGAGGGACTGGTGTTGGGGGCGTTGCAGTCGGTCACGTCGAACACGACCCCGGCCACGTTCGCTGACGGCGGAGTGTTCGGCATCGCCCACGGGCTACTGTGGGCCGGTTTGGACAACACGGTTCACTACTGGGATACGGCGACGGACCAGTGGCACGCTGCCGGGTGGACGGCGGGGGCGGGCGGTGCGGCCACGGTGGCGTCGATAGCGGACGCTTCTGACGGCACCCTCGCAGACACCTACGCTGACACGCTGCTCGTTTCGTTCTCGGACAAGAACATCTACACGGTCACAGCAGGGACGAACGTGCTGCTGGTCGCCGCCGGCAACTTCCGCCGCGCGCCGATCCTCGTCCACTACGACGGGCAGGTGTACGCCCTGGACACGATGAGCCTGTACCGGATCGACAAGGCGACCGGCGCGCTGACCGAAGTGGCCGCCATGTACGGGTCTGACAAGCGGTACGCGAACCTGGGGGTCGCCACCCGGCAACGCATGTCCTGTTCCGATAAGGGGCCGATCTGGTTGCAGGTGCAGGATGACGGGGGGACGATGATCTGGGAGTACAATGTGAAGTCGGACACGGACCGGGTGATCGGCCGGTTGCCCGTGGACTTCGCCACCCCGTATTCGATTGCGTGGGCTAACGGCTTCTACTTCGTCGGCTTCCGCTACGGGGCCAGAAATGCCGCCGCCGGCGACGCGTACTTGTACTATCAGCGGGGCTCGCAGCGGGGGGTGGCCGGCCCGTTCCGTAACCTGTCGGCGTCGTCGGCTTCGCAGCCGGTGAGGATTGCCGGGGTGATTGGCGATGATCTGATCGTCTACTTCGACGGGGCCGTGTGGGGTTACAACCTTTCGTCGGGTGGGATACATCAGATCGCTTTGAGTACCACGTCGAATGTGACGGCGGTTCGGTTCGCGGCCTGTTTCGGCAAGGACATCTTCTTGGGGTTCGTGAACAACACGGGGAACGTGGAGCGGCTTCAGACGGGTTCGTATACGACGGGGACGGCGAGGTGGGCGTCTGGCCGGTTCGACTGCGGCTTTCAGGGGGTGGACAAGGTTCTGTTGGATGTGACGGTGGTGACTGATCCGTTGCCTGCGAACACGCAGATCACTTTGGAGGTGGGGGTGGAGGGGGCGACTGCGGCTGCGGTGACCGGCACTTATGATACGGATGGTCAGACCGCGTACACTTGGACTGTGAGCAGCGCGACGGCTTCGGTGGTGGGCCGGGAGTTCGAG
>Ga0172375_10011161_pt1 | contig 11489 bp, 13 predicted proteins | sample LakKiv1m_FD_114537 | JGI IMG/M metagenome (GOLD analysis project Ga0172375, IMG submission 114537) | Freshwater microbial communities from Kabuno Bay, South-Kivu, Congo - kab_092012_11.1m | ecosystem: Environmental > Aquatic > Freshwater > Lake | place: Democratic Republic of the Congo... | reverse complement strand
GTGGTCCTCGACGTCCGTCGCGCCGACGAGCACGCCACGGCTGCGATCGCGGGTGCGGTGAACATCCCGCTGCACGAGCTCGTCGACCGGATCGACGAGGTGCCGGCGGGTGAGGTCTGGGTGCACTGCGCGGGGGGCTACCGCGCCTCCGTGGCGGCCTCCTTCCTCGATGCCGCCGACCGTCGCGTGGTCGCCGTGGACGACTCGTTCGACCACGTCGGCGACGACCTCCTGCGATGACGCTGATCCTGCTGGCGCTGGCGGCTGGTGTCCTCATCGGCCTGAGCCTGGGCGTCCTCGGCGGCGGCGGCTCGATCCTCGCCGTCCCCGCCTTCCTCCTGCTGGGTCAGTCTCCTGTGCAGGCGACCACCGGGTCGCTGGTGGTCGTGGGCGTGAGCGCTCTGGTCGGCGCCGTCGCCGCCGCCCGCGCGGGCACCGTGCTCGTCGGGCGAGGTCTCGCGTTCGGCATCGCGGCGGTCGGGGGCGCGGTGCTCGGTGGGAAGCTCTCGCTGCGGGTGCCGGAGCAGGTGCTGTTGCTCTGCTTCGCCGGCCTGCTCCTGGTCATCACCGCGCTCCTGGTCGTCCGCGACCACCGCTCGGCGCGCGCGGGCGCTCCGGTCTCCGACGACGCGTGGCACGCCGGCGAGCCGTTGCTGCAGGTCGCGCCGACCTTCCGGTGCGACTGCCCACGCGCCCTGGTCTGGCTCCTGGCAGCCACGGGGGTGGGGCTCCTGACCGGCTTCCTCGGTGTCGGCGGCGGGTTCCTCGTCGTGCCCGCCCTCGTGCTCGCGCTCGGTGTTCCCCAGCGCATCGCCGGCGGCACCTCGCTGGTCGTCATCGCCGTCACCAGCGCGACCGCCCTCGCCGTGCGGGGCGGCGCCGGCGCGGCGCCGGACTGGCCGCTGGTCGCCGTCCTCGCCGCGACCGCCGCGGTGGCCGCGCTCGCGGGCGTACGCCTCGCCGGGCGGGTCGACACCCGCCTCCTCAGTCGGCTCTTCGCCGCGCTCCTCGTGGTGGTGGCCGTCGGGGTGACGGCCGCTGCCCTTCCCTGACCTGATCCACCCCACGACGAACCCTCGATGAGAAGGAGACGACCATGTGTCGACCGACCACCTGCCGCGAGTGCGGCAAGACGGGCTGGGCCGGCTGCGGGAGGCACGTCGAGCAGGTGCTCGCCGGCGTCCCGAGGTCCCAGCGCTGTCCCGGGCACCCGGAGCCCCGGAGGGGGCTGCTGGGCCGCCTCCTCGGTCGCTGACCGCGAGATCTGCGACCGTCGTACGCCGGCTGGGCTAGGTTGCGGCGCATGGGTACGAACCAGCGCGCGCAGATCCAGATGACCGACGAGGAGATCGACGCCTTCGTCGCCAGCCGCCGTACGGCGATCCTCGGCACCCTCGGCAAGGACGGGCAGCCGCACCTGGTGGCGATGTGGTTCGGCTGGATCGACGGCGTGATGTGGTTCGAGACCAAGGCGAAGTCCCAGAAGGCCGTCAACCTGCGCCGCGACCCTCGGGTCACCGTGCTGCTGGAGGACGGCCTGACGTACGACACCCTGCGCGGTGTCGCGCTCGAGGGCACGGCCGAGATCGTCGAGGACCCCGAGGCGCTCTGGCGCCTGGGCGTCGACGTGTGGGAGCGCTACAACGGTCCCTACACCGACGAGGTCAAGCCGCTGCTCGAGATGATGCTCAACAACCGCATCGCCGTGCGCGTCGACGTCACCCGCACCCGGTCCTGGGACCACCGCAAGCTCGGGCTGCCCGAGATGCCGGTCGGCGGCACCACCGCTCCGACCACCGACTGACCGACGCGACGGGGCGGTCAGGTCCGGTCGTCCGACCCGCGACCGCCCCGCGAGCGCTCGAAGAACGAGAAGCCGCCGTCGGTCTCGAGCACGCACAGCTCGACGTCCCGCAGCGACCTGACGCCCTGCTCGCGGGCGGCCTCGAACAGGTCCGGCACCGCCATGCGCTCGCCGTGGAGCACGGCCAGGTCGACCTCGCCGTCGCGGACGACGACCCGTGGTCGACCCTCGAGGAGCGGCCGGGTGCGGGGGAAGCGGAACGCCAGCCAGGACAGCGCCATCGCCATGACGACGACGGTCGAGACCGCCAGCAGGCCGCCGGTCAGCGAGTAGTCCTCCTGCATGACGTTCTGGCTGACCAGGTCGCCCAGCGTCACCAGCACGATCAGGTCGAAGGCGGACAGCTGGGCGATCTCGCGCTTGCCGCTCACCCGGATGACGATCCACAGCACGACGAAGATCACCGCGGCGCGCAGCACGATGTCCATCAGAGGCTCCTCACGGCAGGGTCCAGACGGTGAAGCGGGCCGTGACCTCGGGGGCGGGAGGCACGAGCAGGGACACGTCGTACGACGTGCGACTGAAGAGCTGCCCGGGGGCGGTCCGCGCGTCGAGCGTGACGCGGAGCTCGTCGCCGGTCGGCGGGTCGAACTCGTAGACGACGCGGTCGGCCTCGGCGGTCTCCTTCGACGGGGTGGGGAACCAGCCCTGGAAGTCCATCCGCTCGAACATCGCGGTGTCGAGCGCCAGGCGGACAGGGCCGTCGAAGCCGTCTGCGGCCACGACCCGCACCACCAGCGGCGCGGGCTGCCCCGGTCGGGTGACCGACGGGTGCTGCACGTGCAGGGCCCACGTGCCGGCGCTCGCAGAGGTGGAGCCCGTCGTCGGTCCGAGCAAGCCCGTCGCGCCGAGGATCACCAAGGCGGCCAGCGCCGCGGACGCCCCGATCCGGACCCGACGGTGGGTCGGCGAGTGGTGTTCGAGCCCCTCGGTGGTGGAGGCCGGGACCGCGCTCCGGCGGTCGGGATGGACCATGCGGCGGAGTGTAGGACCGCTCGGTTAGCGCAGGGAGTACGTCGCGATCGACACCCCGACGTAGTGGCTGATGAACGCCGCGATGGTGAGCAGGTGGAACACCTCGTGGAAGCCGAACCAGCGCGGGGAGGGGTCGGGGAACTTGGCGGCGTAGACCAGCCCGCCGAGGGTGTAGAGCCCGCCGCCGACGATCATCAGCACGAGGACGGGGGTGCTGGCGTTGGCGACGAAGTCGCCGAAGTAGATGACCGCCGCCCACCCGAGCGCGATGTAGATCGGGGTGTAGAGCCAGCGGGGTGCGCCGGTCCAGAAGACGCGGAACAGCACGCCCAGCACCGCGCCGGTCCACACCACGATGAGCAGGATCGTGCGCTGCGGGTCGGGCAGGAGCAGCAGCGTGAACGGCGTGTAGGACCCGGCGATCAGCAGGAAGATGTTGGCGTGGTCGAAGCGTCGCAGGAACGCCCACGTCCGCGGCGACCAGGTCCCGCGGTGGTAGACGCCGGAGACCGCGAACGTCAGCAGCGCGGTCGCGGCGAACACCGCCGCGCCGATCCGGGTCAGCGCGTCCGGGGACAGGACGATGAGGACGATGCCCGCAGCGAGGGTCACCGGGGCGGTCCCGGCGTGCAGCCAGCCGCGCAGGTGGGGCTTGACCTCGTCGAGCGCCTCGCGGACCTCGCCCTTGATCTCGGAGATGCGGGCGGAGGCGTTCACGTCGCGATCCTACCGGCGCGTCCGCGCGTAGGATGACCGATCGTGGTCGACTGGAAGCACGGGGTGCGTCGGGTGCTCTACCCGGCGTACGAGGCGCGCCTCGCGCGGCGCCTCCCGAGCGACCGGCTCCCGCGCCACGTGGGCGTGATGCTCGACGGCAACCGCCGGTGGGCGCGGTCGGTCGGACGGGACTCCGCCCATGGTCATCGCGCGGGCGCGGCCAACATCGAGCCGCTGCTGACCTGGTGCGAGGAGGCCGGCGTCCAGGTCGTCACGCTGTGGCTGCTGTCGACCGACAACCTCAACCGCCCCGAGGCCGAGCTCGCACCGCTGCTCGAGATCATCGAGGACGTGGTGGAGTCGCTCGCCGCGACCGGGCGCTGGCGGCTGCACCCGGTGGGCGCGCTCGACCTGTTGCCGGACCGCACCGCACGTCGTCTGAAGGACGCCGTCGACGCGACGCGCGAGATCGACGGGATGACGGTCAACATCGCGGTCGGGTACGGCGGCCGCCGCGAGATCGCCGACGCCGTCCGGTCGCTGCTCGCCCACCACGCCGAGCGCGGGACGACGCTGGAGGAGCTCGCCGCCGACCTCGACGTCGACCACATCGCCGAGCACCTCTACACCAAGGGCCAGCCCGACCCGGACCTCGTCATCCGGACGTCGGGGGAGCAGCGCCTCGGCGGCTTCCTGCTCTGGCAGAGCGCCCACAGCGAGTTCTACTTCTGCGAGGCGTACTGGCCCGACTTCCGGCGGGTGGACTTCCTCCGCGCCCTGCGGGCCTACGCCGAGCGCGAGCGCCGGTTCGGTTCCTGAGCCTGTCGAAGGGCGGTTCCTGAGCCTGGCGTAGGACGGCTCCTGAGCCCGCGCCATCCACCGTTCACCCTGCGTTCGGGCGTGTCGCCCGGGATCGCTGCGGACGCAGGCCTACCGTCGGACCAATGGCGGGTGGGGAAGCCCGCCGTTCGGGAGGCCCGATCGTGACCTGTCACGACCAGCACGACACCGGGAGCCAGCACTCTGGCCCTCGGGCTCGGTCCCGGTCCTGCGAGGAGTAGGACCGGAGCGTCGAGTGCGCGCGCCGGTCCGTGAAAAGGATGCACCAGTGGCAGCTCAGCAGCACGAGGCCGGATCCGGCCGCCGCACCTACGTCCTCGACACCAGCGTCCTGCTCGCCGACCCGGGCGCCTGCCGACGGTTCGACGAGCACGAGGTCGTCCTCCCCGTCGTCGTCATCACCGAGCTCGAGGGCAAGCGGCACCACCCCGAGCTGGGCTACTTCGCCCGCTCCGCCCTGCGGCTGCTCGACCAGCTGCGCGCCGAGCACGGGCGGCTCGACGAGCCGGTGCCGATCTCCGAGGTCGGCGGCACGTTGCGGGTCGAGCTCAACCACACCGACCCCGCGGTGCTGCCCTCGGGCTTCCGGCTCGGCGACAACGACACCCGCATCCTGGCGGTCGCCAAGAACCTCGCCGACGAGGGACACGCGGTCACCCTCGTCTCCAAGGACCTGCCGCTGCGCATCAAGGCCAGCGCCGTGGGTCTCGACGCCCAGGAGTACCGCGCCGAGCTCGCCTCCGAGTCCGACTCTGGCTGGACCGGCATGGCCGAGGTCGAGGTCACCGCGGCCGAGGTCGACGAGCTGTACGACGACCAGGTGCTCGACCTCCCCGAGGCGCGCGAGCTGCCGTGCCACACGGGACTCGTCCTCCTCTCGGAGCGGGGCAGCGCCCTGGGTCGGGTGCGACCGGACAAGCGGGTCCACCTGGTCCGTGGCGACCGGGAGGCCTTCGGCATCCACGGCCGCTCCGCCGAGCAGCGGGTGGCGCTCGACCTCCTGCTCGACCCGGAGGTCGGCATCGTCTCCCTCGGCGGCCGGGCCGGGACGGGCAAGTCCGCGATGGCGCTGTGCGCGGGACTCGAGGCGGTCCTGGAGCGTCGTCAGCACAAGAAGGTCGTCGTGTTCCGCCCGCTCTTCGCCGTCGGCGGGCAGGAGCTCGGCTACCTGCCCGGCAGCGAGTCGGAGAAGATGTCGCCCTGGGCCCAGGCGGTGTTCGACACCCTCGGGGCGATGACCACCAGCGACGTCATCGACGAGGTCGTCGACCGCGGCATGCTCGAGGTGCTGCCGCTGACCCACATCCGCGGCCGGTCCCTGCACGACGCGTACGTCATCGTCGACGAGGCCCAGTCGCTGGAGCGCAACGTCCTGCTCACCGTGCTGTCCCGGATCGGCGCGAACTCCAAGGTCGTGCTCACCCACGACGTCGCCCAGCGCGACAACCTGCGGGTCGGTCGCCACGACGGCATCGTCGCGGTGGTCGAGCGGCTCAAGGGCCACCCGCTGTTCGCCCACGTGACCCTCACGCGCTCGGAGCGCTCGCCGATCGCCGCGCTGGTCACCGAGATGCTCGAGGGCATCACTCTCTGACCCCTGGGTTAGGTCGCCCCTCCTCGGGGGTAGGTCGCATGACGGACGTCACAGGCGGCCGACGGTGCGAGGAGGGGCGACGGTGAGAGATCCGAGACGACGAGGCAGGACGGGTCGGTTCCGCCGTCGCGCCGCGCTGGCCACGGCCGCGGTGGTCGGCGGCACCGCCCTGGCGGCCTGCGGCACCGCGTCGACGACCGACGCGGAGGGTCGGGCGGTCCTGAACTGGTACATCAACCCTGACGGCCAGGAGACGCTGACCGAGCTGGCCGACCAGTGCAGCACGGACGACTACGTCATCCGCATCCAGCTGCTGCCCACGAGCGCGACCGACCAGCGCACCCAGCTCGCGCGGCGGCTCGCGGCCAACGACGCGACGACCAACCTCATGAGCCTCGACCCGGTCTTCGTGCCGGAGTTCGCCAACGCCGGCTGGTTGGCGCCCTTCGAGGGTGAGCTCGCCGACCGGGTGCTCGACGACGACGTGCTCGCCGGTGCGGCGGAGACGGTCATGTGGAACGACGAGGTCGTCGCCGCGCCGCAGTGGGCCAACACCCAGGTGCTGTGGTTCCGCAGGTCGCTCGCGGAGGCCGCCGGCCTCGACATGGAACAGCCGGTCACCTGGTCGCAGGTCATCGAGGCCGCGGCCGACCAGCGCGGCACGGTCGGCGTCCAGGCCAACCGCTACGAGGCGTACGTCGTGTGGATCAACTCCCTGATGCAGGGAGCCGGTGGCAACATCCTCGATCCCGACACCGTCGAGGACGGCGCCGAGGCGACCGTCACCCTCGACTCCGACGCCGGGCGCGCGGCCGCCGAGGTCATCGCGCAGCTCGCCGACTCCGGCGCCACCCAGCCGGACTTCACCACGTCCAACGAGGGCACCAGCCTCGGCCGGATGTGGCCGGAGGACGGCCCCGGCCAGTTCATGACGAACTGGACCTTCGTCTACAAGAACTACGAGGACGGCATCGGCCAGTCCGGCGGTCCGCCGGACGAGGAGGCCTTCGAGGACCTCGGGTGGGCGCGCTACCCGCGCACCGTCGAGGGGGAGGCCTCGCGTCCGCCGATCGGCGGCATCAACATCGGGGTCGGCGCCTTCACGCCCGACCTCGACGCCGCCCGGGAGGCCGCCGCCTGCGTGACGAGTCCGGAGTCGCAGGCGCAGCTGGCGGTCAACGACGGCCTCATGCCGGCGCGGCAGTCGGTCTACGACTCCCCGGAGCTGCAGGACGCCTACCCCGCGGATCTCCTGGCGCTCTACAGCGAGAGCATCGAGGAGGGCGGACCGCGGCCCAAGAGCGCGTTCTACAGCCAGATCTCCAGTGCGGTGCAGTCCGTGTGGCACTCGCCGGCGTCGGTCGACCCGGACCGCACGCCGCAGGAGGCGCAGGACTTCGTGACCGCCGTCCTCGAGGGGAGGTCGCTGCTGTGACGACCATCCAGACCGCCACGGCGGATCCGAAGGGGCGGACGCCGAAGCCGATCGACTCCGACCGCGCGAAGGCGGAGAACAGCCTCGGTCGGCGCCTGGTGGCGCCCGCCGTGGTCCTCATGCTCCTCGTGACCGCGTTCCCCATGCTGCGCGCGCTCTACCTCTCGCTGTTCTCCTACAGCCTCACGGCGCCGGAGGACCGCGAGTTCGTCGGGCTGTCGAACTACCTCACGGCGCTGACCGACCAGCTGTTCTGGCGCGACACCGCCAACACGGTCTTCATCATGGTCGTGACCGTGTTCTTCGAGCTCGTGATCGGCTTCGCGTTCGCGATGGTGATGCACCGGGTGATCTTCGCGCGCGGCGTCATCCGCACCTCGATCCTGATCCCGTACGGCATCATCACCGTGGTCTCGGGCTTCGCCTGGCAGTTCGCCTTCTCCAACACCAACGGCTTCGTCAACGGCTGGCTGCCGTTCGTGAGCGACAACTTCAACTGGTTCGCCCAGTACGAGTCGTCGATGGTCGCGATCATGGTCTCGGAGATCTGGAAGACCACGCCGTTCATGTCGCTGCTGCTGCTCGCGGGTCTCGCCAACGTCTCCGAGGACATGCTGGAGGCCGCGAAGGTCGACGGCGCCACCTGGTGGCAGCGGTTGACGAAGGTGATCCTGCCGAACATGCGCGCCGCGATCATGGTGGCGGTGCTGTTCCGCGCGCTCGACGCCTACCGCATCTTCGACAACATCTTCGTGATGACGGCCGGCGCCAACGGCACCGAGTCGATCTCGTTCCTGACCTACCGGCAGGTGATCGAGCAGTTCCAGCTCGGCATCGGATCAGCGCTCTCGGTGCTGCTGTTCCTCTCCGTGCTGGCGGTCGCCTACCTGATCGTCAAGCTCTTCCGTGTCGATCTCGCCCAGGCCCGGCAGGAGAAGTGATGACCAAGAACCGCGTCGGCCTCGCCGTCGGCATCGCGCTGATCCTCATCTGGTGCCTGCTGCCGGTGGCCTGGATCATCTCGCTGTCCTTCAAGTCCCAGGCCGCCATCACCAACGGCAGCCCCGGGTTCTTCCCCAGCAGCGACGGCTTCGCCGGGTGGGAGAACTACGTCGCCGTCATCGAGGACGACCAGTTCCGTCGGGCGATCTTCAACTCGCTCGGCATCTCGCTGATCGCCACGGCCCTCTCGGTCATCCTCGCGACGCTGGCGGCGTACGCCATCGCGCGCCTGGAGTTCAAGGGCAAGAAGTTCGTGCTCACCACCGCGCTCGTGATCGCGATGTTCCCCGTCGTGTCGCTGGTCGGGCCGCTGTTCGACATGTGGCGGACGATCGGGATCTACGACACCTGGCCGGGCCTGATCATCCCGTACATGTCCTTCACCCTGCCGCTGGCGATCTGGACGCTCTCGGCCTTCTTCCGCGAGATCCCCTGGGAGATGGAGCAGGCCGCCCAGGTCGACGGGGCGACGTCGTGGCAGGCATTCCGCAAGGTCATCGTCCCGCTGGCGGCGCCCGGCGTCTTCACCGCGGCGATCCTGACCTTCTTCTTCGCCTGGAACGACTTCGTCTTCGGCATCTCGCTCACCTCGACCGAGAACGCCCGTCCGATCCCCGCCGCCCTGTCCTTCTTCGTGGGGCCCGACCCGTTCAACCGGCCGGCATCGCTGCTGGCCGCGGGAGCCGTCGTCGCGACGATCCCGATCATCGTCATCGTCCTGTTGTTCCAGCGCAAGATCGTGGCCGGACTGACCTCCGGCGCCGTGAAGGGTTGATGCCACGTGGCTGCCATCGAGATGAAGAACATCGTCAAGAAGTACGGCGACGGCTTCCCGGCCGTGAACGACGTGAGCATCGACATCGCGGACGGGGAGTTCGTGATCCTCGTCGGGCCGTCGGGATGCGGGAAGTCGACGCTGCTGCGGATGATCGTCGGCCTCGAGGACATCACGTCAGGCGACATGGTCATCGGCGGCAAGCGGGTCAACGACCTCGCGCCGCGGGACCGCAACCTGGCGATGGTGTTCCAGAACTACGCGCTCTACCCCCACCTGAGCGTCTACGAGAACATCGCCTTCCCGCTGCGGCTGGCCAAGAGTCACAGCGAGGAGGAGATCGACAAGGCCGTGCGCGACGCGTCGAAGACGCTGGAGCTCGACGAGCACCTCGAGCGCAAGCCGGGCAACCTGTCGGGTGGCCAGCGCCAGCGCGTCGCGATGGGGCGGGCGATCGTCCGGGACGCCCAGGCCTTCCTCTTCGACGAGCCGCTGTCGAACCTCGACGCGAAGCTGCGCGGCCAGATGCGCACCGAGATCGCCCGGCTGCAGAAGCGGCTCGGCATCACCACGGTCTACGTCACCCACGACCAGACCGAGGCGATGACGCTCGGCGACCGCGTGGCCGTCCTCAAGCGCGGCGAGCTGCAGCAGCTGGCGAGCCCGCGGGAGCTGTACGAGAAGCCGGTCAACCTGTTCGTGGCCGGCTTCATCGGCTCGCCGCCGATGAACTTCCTCCCCGCCACCGTCGAGGGCGACCAGCTCGAGCTGCCCTTCGGCACGGTGACCATCCCGCAGGAGAAGGCCGACCGCGCGAAGGACCACGCCGGCAAGACGCTGATCGCCGGCATCCGCCCGGAGTACTTCGAGGACGCCTCCGTGCTCGACGACAAGAAGGTGGCCGAGGGGTCGACCTTCCGGGCGACCGTCGACGTGACCGAGTGGCTGGGCAACGAGGCGTACGCCTACCTGCCCTTCGAGGCACCCCCGGCCGTGCAGGAGCAGCTCGCGCAGCTCGAGAAGGACCTGGACGGCGAGTCGCTGCGGACCCAGATCGTCGTCGCGCTCGACGCCGCCTCCAGCGTCTCCGCCGGTGACGAGGCCGAGATCTGGGTCGACACCTCCCGGATCCACCTCTTCGACCCTGAGACGGGGGAGAACCTCACCGTCGAGTGACCCGCGTGAGGCGTGGGACTCGTGTGACGGGCGCGACTCCCGATTTGTCTCGGGCGGTCGCGTCCGTCAAGGTGGCACGGATGCCCCGTCGCGATGCCTACGTCCCCCGTCACCGCGCGCCCAGCCCGGCGCGCGTCTCGCGGACCCCGAAGGTGATCGCCACCTCCGTGGCCGTCGCGGTCACCGGGGTCAGCGTCTCCGCCGGCGTCCTGGCCGACTCCGGCTCCTCGTCGGTGCCGTCGGCGATCACCCAGGCGCAGGCCGACGCGGACGGCCTGAGCGCCGAGGCGCTGGCCGAGCGCGGTGCGGCGGCCGAGCGCGGCTCCCGCGCGGCCGGGCGCGACGACCTCGACGACACGAAGGTCCTGGCGCTCGCCGGCCCCACCGGCGGCGGTGTGACCGAGGTCGACGACCTCGCCGACGCCGACCCGCGCGACGTCGCCCGCTCGCTGCTCGACGACTTCGGCTTCAGCGAGTCGGAGTTCTCCTGCCTCGACCAGCTGTGGGTCTCGGAGAGCAACTGGGAGGTCGACGCCGACAACCCGATCTCCTCGGCGTACGGCATCCCGCAGGCGCTCACCGGCGGCACCCACGACAACCTCCCCGCGGACTACATGACCAACCCGGTCTCCCAGATCCGCTGGGGCCTGGGCTACATCCGCGACGCGTACGGCACGCCCTGCTCCGCGTGGTCGTTCAAGCAGGCCAACAACTGGTACTGAGCCAGCACCCCGCCGGTGTCAGCATGGATGTGTTGCTGCGCATGGTGCGCAGGAATGAGGCATCCGAAGGCTCCCAAGCCTGGATGTCTGCGCACGATGCACGATTCTGTGTGGCTGGGCCGGCCGCCGCGTCAGCTGCCGGTCATGGCGCGGACGTCGAGAGCCTCGTCGAGCTGCTCCTCGGTCAGCGTGCCGTCCTCGACGAACCCCATCGCGAGGACGGTCTCGCGGATCGTCCGGCCCTCGGCGAGCGCGCGCTTGGCGACCTTGGCGGCGGTCTCGTAGCCGAGGTAGCGGTTGAGCGGGGTGACCACGGACGGCGAGGACTCGGCGTACCGCAGCAGGCGCTCCGCGTCGGCGGTGATCCCGGCGACGCACCGGTCGGCGAG
>Ga0172375_10011160_pt1 | contig 11489 bp, 13 predicted proteins | sample LakKiv1m_FD_114537 | JGI IMG/M metagenome (GOLD analysis project Ga0172375, IMG submission 114537) | Freshwater microbial communities from Kabuno Bay, South-Kivu, Congo - kab_092012_11.1m | ecosystem: Environmental > Aquatic > Freshwater > Lake | place: Democratic Republic of the Congo... | reverse complement strand
CCTCCCGTTAGGCAGACCTGGGTTTTACCGAATTATTTAATTATATCATTTTTCCCAGCGGAGATAAATCAAGTCGGGATGGCGGCGGTCGTCAACTTAAGGGGACCAGTTCCACCCGGCCCCAGGCCCCCAGCTTTTCCCCGACGATGACGACCGCGCCCAGGATTTCCGGCAGGGTCCCCACCCATTCCAGGGCCGGGGCGATGGTGTCGGGACCCTGGATCCGGTTGCCCAGGGCGGTGGCCGCGGCGTCGGCCAGGGCGGGGCTGGGGGCCAGGACGCAGGCGGCGTCCGCCCGGCCGAAGCTCAGGGAGTGCCCCACGGTGCCCGAAGAGGTGCACACCCCCAGGGGACTGAGGCTGGGATCGAGTTTCAGCCCCACCCGCCGGCTCAAGGCCGACTTGCCGGCCCACAGGGCTACGGTGGCCGGCTGGGTAATGGCCAGAAATATGTCCCCGCCATTTTCCACGATGACTTCGGGGCCCAAAAGGACAAGGCCGCGCCCCACCCGGGCCGCCAGGGCCCCCGCCACCGCGGCCATGGGCCCCACCCCGGCCGCCGCCGCCGCTTCCACCATCTCCCGGACCACCGGCGGGGCGAAGGGGTCCGGGGGCCAGGGGGCCAGGCTGGTGAGAAAAGCGGGGTTCTTGGCAATGTAGGCCTCCAACTGGTGCCGTTCCTGGATGACCAGTTCCTGGACCTCCAGAGTGTAATCCCGGTCGGCCAGCACCCAGAGATCGGTCTCCTTCACCGCCACCCGAAACCCCGTGAGGCCCGGCCGGGCCATGCGGGTGCGATAGGTGCGGGGTTCCGGGGCAGAGGGGGTCATGTCGGCTATCCCTGACTTCCTGAAATTTGGACCGCCACTCGGTTGCTGACCGCCACAAATTCCGCCAGGCTCAGGGTTTCTCCCCGGCGCTTCAACTCGATGTTCAACTCCGCCAACAGGGCCCGCATAGCCTCCGGGGTCAGCCCTAGGTCCGCCGCCTGGGACACCAGGGTGTTGGTCAGGGTCTTGCGGCGATGGCCAAAGGCAATTTTCACCACCCGGTGCAGCAAGGCCGGGTCCAGGGCAGCCGGGGTCGGGGTCTCCGGCACCAGCCGCAGCACCGCCGAATCCACCTGGGGCGGGGGGAAAAAGTTGCCCGGCGACAGGGAAAAGAGGCGGCTCAGCCGGAAATAGTGCCGCCCCAGGACCGAGAGAATCCCGTAATCCTTGGTCCCCGGAGGGGCCAGGAGCCGCGCCCCCACCTCCTGCTGCACCATCAGCACCGCCTGGGCGATGGCTGGGCTGTCCTGCATCAGGGTGAACAGGAGAGGGGAGGTGATCTGGTAGGGCAGATTGCCCGCCACCGCCAGGGGCCGGCCCGCCTCCCGGCCGGCCTGGATAAAGTCGAACTCCAGCACGTCCTGACAAATGACCTCGACTTCGGGGGTCCCGGCCAACAGGTCTTCCCGCAGGAACCGGGCCAGGTCGGGGTCGCGTTCCAGGGCGATCACCCGGCGGGCGGCCGGCGCCAGAAATACCGTCAGTGCCCCCAGACCGGCGCCGATCTCCACCACGGTTTCCTCGCCGGTCAGGTGCAAGGCCGCCACAATGCGCCGGGCCTGGTGGGGATGGAGCAGAAAATGCTGCCCCAGGGTCTTCTTAGGCCTCAGGCCCAGACGGTTCAGGAGGGTTTTGGGAGAGACGAAGGACACTGAGAGCCTTTTCAGCCTTGCGCCGCCGATAGCGCTGGACGATCCACAGGCTTAGGAAATAGGCCGCAATGGCCGGAGGGATTGCGATGATGACCCCCCCCACCTGTAAGGCCAAACCGCCCTGCCAGAGCACGGCCAGCCACGCCTTGAAACTGAAGCTTTCCGGAAACACCAGGGGCTTGCCGCAATACAACAGGAATTGCCCCACCTTATAGGCCGCGACATAAATGGGCCCCATGGTCAGGGGATTGCCCAACTGGATGCCGAGAAAGGCGGTCACCGGAGAGACCCGGAAGATGGCGGCCAGAGACAGGGCGGCCACCGTATGGAAAGGGATGGTGGGGGTGATGCCGATGAACACCCCCAGGGCCATCCCCCCGGCAAGCTTCCGGGGGTCCTCCTGGAGACGGAGGAATTTCAACCAATGGTAACGGAGGGCGCGTCGCAGAGTCACGGGAAAAATTACCGGGGCAGGGTCTGGCCGGAGCCCGCCCCTTCCTCCTTGAGCACCCGGCGTAGCACCTTGCCCACCAGGCTTTTGGGCAATTCGGGCCGAAACTCGATGATTTTGGGCACCTTGTAGACCGCCAGCAGAGTCCGGCAATGGGCCTCGATGTCCGCGGCGGTGAGGGCCACCCCATCCTGGGGCACGATCACCACCTTCACGGTTTCCCCCCGGTAAGCGTCAGGCGCCCCCAGGGCCACGGCCTCCTTCACTCCGGGGTGCTGGTAGAGCGCTTCCTCCACTTCCCGGGGATAGATCTTGTAGCCGCCGGCGATGATCAGGTCTTTTTTGCGTTCCACGATATAAAAATAGCCGTCCTCGTCCATCCGGGCCAGGTCCCCGGTATGGAGCCAGCCGTCCCGCAGGACCATGGCGGTCTCTTGCGGGGTGCGCCAATACCCCGACATGACCTGGGGGCCCTGGATGATCAACTCCCCCACTTCGCCGGGGGGAATTTCCCCGGCGCCGGTCTCCTGGTCCACCACCTTGGCCAGGGTGCCGGGCAGGGGGAGGCCCATGCTGCCGGGCGGCCTTTTGCCCTGGATGGGGTTGAAATGGGTGACCGGGGCGGCTTCAGTTAGGCCGTAGCCCTCCAGCATGGTGCAGCCGCTGAGACGCTCGAAGCGGTCCCGGACTTCCAGGGGCAGGGGAGCCGATCCGCTGATGCAGGCCCACAGGGCGGAGAGATCCAGCCGGGCCAGGCGTAGGTCGTTGATCAGGGCCACAAACAGGGTGGGCACCCCGGGCAGCATGGTGGGCCGGTATTTCCGCATCATCTTCAAAAAGCCGTTGAGCTCAAAGCGGGGCAACACGATAATCTGGGCCCCCTGGGACATGGGCCAGTTGAGACAGGCGGTGAGCCCGAAGGAGTGGGTAAAGGGGAGCAGGCCCACCACCCTTTCCCGGCCATAGCGCACCTGCGGCAGCCAGGCATTGATCTGGGCCACATTGACCATGAGGTTGCCATGAGTCAATTGGGCCGCCTTGGGAGTGCCGGTCGTCCCGCCGGTATATTGCAGGACCGCCAGATCTTCCGGTTCCGGCAGGGGCAGGTGGTCTTGGGGGGGATGTTTCAGCAGCTCTTGCCAGGAGTAACGGCCCGGACCCGGCTCAAACCCCATGGCCAGGCCGTCCCGCCGGGCCCGCCAGTGGTAGAGCCAGCGCAGCGGCCAGGGGAGCGCCTCGGTGAGACTGGTGAAGATGATCTGGGTCAGATTCACCTGACCCCGAATCTCCTCCAGCCGGGGGCGGAAGTGATCCAGGATTACCAGCCCGCGGGCGCCGGAGTCCGTCAGTTGGTGGGCCAGTTCCTTGGCGCTGAGCAGGGGATTGAGCATCACCACCACCGCACCCAGGCGCAGGGCGGCATGGTAGGCCATCACCAGTTGGGGACAATTGGGGAGAAAAATCCCCAGGCGTTCCCCGGGGGCCAGACCCAGTTTCTTCAGGGCGCCGGCCAGCCTGGCGGTCTGGGTGTCGAGTTGGCCGTAAGTGATAGCCCGGCCGAAAAAGACCAGGGCCGGGGCCTGGGGGGATTTTTCCGCGGCTTGCAATAACAGCCGGGGCAAGGAGGTTGTGACCGGCCCCACCGTCAGAGGCACTCCCGGGTCATAATGCTGCGCCCAGGGCAAGGTCATCAGTTCCCCCCTCTAATGGTGGTGGGAGCCTCCTTCCTGGCATTCAGAGCAGGTACAACTATGATGCTCTTGGAGATCCTCAGGGGTGGCCTCCCGCACCTGGCGGATGGTAAAGGCGACTTCCAGGTCCTTACCCGCCAGGGGATGATTAAAATCAATGAGCACTGATTCGGGCCGCACCTCTTGCACGATGAAATATACCGGTTGACCTTCTTTGTTCTGGGTCTCGAACCCCAGACCCGGCCGCAACTCCCCCTCCAGGTCGAAATCGGCGCGCGGGACTTCCATGACCAGTTCGTCGTCAAAGTTACCGTAAGCCTGTTCAGCCGCCAGGGTGATTACTTTGTGATCATTTTCTTTCATTCCCATCAGGGCTTGTTCCAGCCCCGGGGGCATCGCCCCCCAGCCCATGCAGAAAGAGATCTCCTCCGGCCGGCCATCGGGAGGATAGACCTCCTCATTACCCAGGTTGATGAGATAATCGATGGTCACGTAGGAATTTTTAGCGATTTTCATGACATTCTCCTGAGGCCGGCGGCACTTCCCCCTGGGGGTGGAAGTAAGATGTATTACCAGGGAAACCTCGAGCGGGGGATCAGGGGCAGGCGGCGCCAAACCGAAAAATGTCTCAAGCAGAAGCGGCCGCGGCTCCTGGCCCTCCCTTACTGTTTGGTGCCCATGATGATCCGGCCGGTGTTGAGCAGGTTACACGGATTGGCTCTTTGAACGGTGATGTCCGCCTCTTTCATGACCCGGATGACGTCCAGATCGGTGGTGAAGCCGATGCGGACAAAAACCGGCGCCAGCAGGTCCTCGACCCGGCCCCACAGGCTGCCGTTTTGAGAGCGGGTGTGATTTACGGCAATGATCTGACCGCCTGGTTTGACTACCCGGTGGATCTCCCGGCAGACCTGATAGGGATCCTGAACGGTGGTGATCACGTAGGCGGCCATGACAATGTCGAAATAATTATCGGGAAATTCCAAACGGGAGGCGTCCATGACGTGGAAGTCGAAGCGGCAGCCGCTGTTGATATTGGCGGCTTTTTCCCGGGCCCGCTCGATCATGGCCCGGGAAATATCAATTCCCACCAGCCTGGTTTTCGGCGGGTAGAAATCCAGGGTGGAGCCGGGCCCCACGCCGATTTCCAAAATCCTCTGGTCAGGCTTCCGGGGGAGATACCTGAAAGCTTTGCGCCGGCCGGGGCCCAGAAGTTTGCCGAAGACGTATTCATAGAAAGGTGAGTAAAATGAATATAATTGTTCCATATAGCGCGGATTTACCTGACATTTCATATGAAATCCTCTTTTAGGGTCTGAACGTTATGCCCGACTCTGGCTGCAATGGCGCAGTGTTTTCCTCACAAAGTTTAATATTCTACCCCAAAACTCCTTGAAAAGTAAATCTAAAATATCCTCAATCACCCCCGAGGCGCATTTGGGGGGGTTATCAACCCGGCCTCCCAGACATCAAGAACCTGGTTATAGTGCAACAGATAAGCGCGGTCTCCCACCCTGACCTTGAAGCAGAGATACCCCGGAGTCACCCACTGCTCCATGATCTGGTCCACTTCCAGCCAGGTTTCCCCCCAGGTAAAACGCCGGGGGCGTTCATGCAGGCGAGAGCCGGAATAAGTCTCTACCCGACAACCCTTCTGGCGGCGGCTGGTCAAGATCTTACCGGGGAAGGCAGGTTTTGGCCTGCCCCTGACCTCCTGGCGGTTCCTTCCCGGTTGCACCCCGGAAACCCGTTGCAATAGTACCACGAGTATTTTACAATGGCAATGAATCATTAACGTAATTGTGCATTTGGCTCCCCGGGGGGGGCCGGCAATAATTGCCCATTAACAGGCGTCCGGGTAATATTTCTCGTTGGCCGGGGAGAGGGTCGATTCATGTCTTTGAGAAAAACTATGGGGTTGCGGCGGGTAGTAGTTACGGGTGTCGGCATGGTGACGTCCATGGGGCTGGATGTCCCCACCGTCTGGGATCGGCTGCTGGCGGGAGAATCAGGAGTGAAGCGCCTGAGCCGGTTCGACGCCGAACTTATGGAGCGCTACCGCATTCCGGAGGATTTCCCCATCATCGGCGGAGTGATCGAGAATTTTGACCTGAAAGAGATTTTGCAGGCCCGGAAAAAAGAGGTCACCAAGGAAGATTTAAAGCAGATCAAGTATACCGATCGCTTTACCCAGTTTGCCCTGGCCGCCAGCATGGAGGCGGTGCAGAACTCGGGGCTCAACCTGGAGGCCGAGGACCCGGAGCGGGCCGGGGTGATCATTGCCAGCGGCATGGGCGGGGTCAGTTCCTGGGAGGACGGGGTCCAAAAGCTCCTGGCCGAAGGGGTGCGCCGGGTGTCCCCCTTCCTGGTCCCCAAGATGATTCCCAACCTGGCGGCGGGGAACGTCTCCATCCGCTTCAAGGCCAAGGGGCCCAATATCGCCCTGTCCACCGCCTGCGCCGCCGGGGCCCATGCCATCGGCCTGGCCTACCGCTCCATCCAACTGGGGGAGGCTGACCTCATGGCCGCCGGGGGCACCGAGGCCGCGGTCACCGTCCTGACCTTGACCGCCTTTTACCGCATGGGCGCCCTGGCCGTAGGCTTCAACGACCGCCCCGAGACCGCCAGCCGCCCCTTTGACGCCCGTCGCAACGGCTTTGTCATGGCGGAAGGCTGCGGCATTATGGTGCTGGAGGAGCTGGACCACGCCCTGGCCCGCAATGCCGATATCTATGCGGAAATCATCGGCTTCGGCATGACCGGCGACGCTCACCATATTACCGATCCGGATAAGGAGGGGGCCCGGCGCTGCATCCAGTTGGCCCTGTTGGACGGCGGGGTCACCATCGACGAGATAGATTATGTCAACCCCCACGCCACCGCCACCCCGGTGGGGGACCGCAACGAATGCCTGGCTTTGAAGGAAATTTTCGGCGATGCCGCCTCTCGTCTGCTGGTGAGCGGCACCAAGTCCATGACCGGACATTTATTGGGCGCCGCCGGGGCGGTGGAAGGAATTTTTTCCATTCTGTCCATCAGGGACGGCAAGGTGCCTCCCACCATTAATCTGGACGAAGTGGACCCGGCTTGCGCCGGCCTGGATTTCGTCGCCCATAAGGCCCGGGAGGACGACATTCGCTACGTCCTGTCCAATTCTTTCGGGTTCGGCGGCACGAATGCCGCCCTGGTGTTTAAACGGTTTGAAGGGTAGGCCTATCCGGTCGCCAACTGACATTTGAGCCGCGGGGAAAATGCGCAATGTTCCTCTGGGCCGGCCAGGCCCGGAAGATTAGCTGATTCCAATCTTTTCAAAACTGCCGAAGGAGGATGGCGCCCATGAATGCCGCATTTGTCATCTTGGCGGCCCTGGCGGTGGCCGTGGGAGGATACCGCTGGTACGCCGGTTATGTTGACCAAAAGGTTTTCCAAGCCGATCCCCAAAGAATCACCCCCGCCAGGATGTACATGGACGGAGTGGATTTCATGCCCACTCCCCGGAATGTCCTCTTTGGCTACCAGTTCAAGAGCATTGCCGGCGCCGCCCCGGTGATCGGGGCCATCGTCGCCCTCCAGTGGGGCTGGCTGCCGGCCCTCTTGTGGCTCTTTCTGGGGGTGTTTTTTATCGGCTGGCTGCACGATTACATCTCCGGCATGGTGCCCCTGCGGAATGACGGCCTCTCCCTGGGAGCCTTAAGCTATAAGCTCATCTCACCCCGAGCCCGGGTCATCCTCCTCTCCTTCATTTATTTCTATCTGCTGCTCATCGCCGGGGCCTTCGGGGCGGTGATCGCCGGCGCCCTGGTGGGGCTGGCTTCCGGGCCGGTGGCCATCCTGGTCCTGGCCGCGGCGGGCATCCTGGCCGGCCAGATGATCTACCGCTGGCGGGTCAACATCCTGGTGATCACCGTGGTCTGCGTCGGCCTGGCCCTGGCCGGCATCAAATTGGGCGAACTCCTCCCCGCGCCGCTGCTGCTGGGTTCCCTGGCCAAGAGCAAACTCACCTGGGCCATTTTTACCATCGCCCTTTGTTATTGCAGCGCCGTCTCCCCCATCTGGCGGTTTGCCCTGCCCCTGAATTATGTGGCCTTTTATATAGTCATGCTGGGGTTGGTGGGGGGAATCTTGGGCATCTTTCTGAAATTGCCGCCGGTGCAGGCCCCGGTCTTCACCCAGTTTGTCATCCCCGTCGGCCCCTTGTGGCCCATGCTCTTTGTCACCATCGCCTGCGGCGCGGTCTCCGGCTGGCATTCCCTGGTGTCCTCCAGCGGCACCTGCCGCCAACTGGAGAATGAGGCCGACGCCAAGCCGGTCCTGGCCGGTTCCATGTTCGTGGAAATGCTCCTGGGAGTGGTGGCCTTGATGACTGCGGCCGCGGCCATCCCATACGCGGAATATCAGGTGCTGGTCAAACAGGGCCCGGCCAAGGTCTTCGCCGCCGGCCTGAGCAACCTGTTGAACGCCCTGGGTCTGCCCCTGGCCTACGGCAGGACCATGGCCACGGTCATCATCATCGTCCTGGCCATCACCGTCATGCAGTTGGTGCTGCGGTTCATGAAAGTGGCCACCATTGAACTGGTCGGGGATAAGGCCCCGATTTTGCGCAACGGCCCCATCGCCACCCTCATTGCCGCCCTGCTCACCCTCCTCATCGTGGAAACGGGCTGGTGGCAATACCTCTGGGTGCTCTTCGGCGGGGCCAACCAACTCTTGGCGTCCCTGGCCCTGCTGGTGGGGTCCTTGTGGCTTCTGTCCCAGGGGAAAAAGGCCACCTTCATCCTCATCCCCATGTTTTTCATGTTTATCACCACCATCGCCTCCCTGGTGTATACCTCCTACAATCTGCTGAGTAAGGTGGCCGGCGGCCAAGCCACGGGGCACGCCCTGGCGGGGAACGCCCTCATGGGAGTCGTGGCCCTCATCCTGGTGGTGCTGGCCTTTTTGCTCCTGGCCGACGGCCTCAAGGCCCTGCGGCGCTATCGGCAAACCCCGGGGCAACCCGAAGTGGCGGTGAAATAATGGGGGCGAAAGGGAGAGGAGAGAACGCCCGGTAATGTCAGCTATCTTTCACCCGGCACCTCTTCTAAATTCCCCCCTTGGAAAAGGGGGCAGGGGGGGATTTTTTCTGGCCGGCGGTGAGGCGGTCTTGCCCCGTAGTCGTCTAGCCTGCGCCCACAGGTGGGCGGGCGCCTCCCGCCGATTCCCTGATGAGGTGGTGCGTAAGGGGCGCCAAGGTTAACCGTATGACCGACAAAACCGGCGGCTTTCTCCGGGCCGTCAAAGAACTTTTCTACGGCATGGCGGTCCACGATTCGGCCCGCTACGCCCTGAAGACCCGGGCGCAACTGGAGCACCTCTTCATCCTGTTGACCCTGGGGGACCTGGTGGGGGTCCCCCTGTTGCCGCCTTATTACCACCTCCGGTTGCTCCCCTACGTGATGCCCCGGCTTGCCCCCTGGAAGCGCTGCCTGCTCCGGGAAAAATCCGGGGCCGGCCGCACCCGCCAATTCTACTGAAAATGCATAATACCCTTAGAGGTTGGAGCGATGACTGAAAAAAAAGGCGGCTTTCTCCAGGCCATCAAAGAATTCATCTACGGCATGGCGGCCCATGATTCGGCCCGCTTCGCCCTGAAGACCCGGGCCCAGATGGAGCACCTCTTCATCCTGGTGACCATGGGAGACCTGGTGGGGGTGCCCCTGCTGCCGCCCTACTACTCCCTGCGGCTGCTCCCCTACGTGGTGCCCCAGATCGCCACCTGGAAGCGCCGCATGCTCCGGGAAAAGGATTTGACGGATACGCTGGCGTAAGTAATATGGTTCATAAAATAATACTTGAACTTGATAAAAGGGTTGAGGAAGCTGTTGAGCATTATTGGAAAACACGCTCCACTCAAGGCCGAAAACAAGAGGAAGGTGGCAAAGCAGACCAGGGATTTCGCAGCGCTGTTACTGGCGGAGCCCAACTGGATGGTTTTATAGATTTATTCACCGAACTCATAATCGAAACTGGATTAAGTGCTCAGCACATCTACAGAAAGAAAGCTGTTGAGCTTCCAGGTTTTTTTCGGCCCACAAAAGAATGGGACCTTCTGGTAGTCAAGGAAAATTCCTTAATTGCAGTAATCGAGGCCAAATCGCAAGTTGGCCCTTCATTCGGTAATAATTTCAATAATCGAGCCGAAGAGGCGATAGGCAGCGCCCTGGACTTTTGGACAGCTTTCCGCGAGGCAGCCTACCTAACAAGTCCTCAGCCTTTCATAGGTTACTTTTTTATGTTGGAAGATTGTGATGCATCTAATCGTTCCGTTTCAGTAAAAGAACCCCATTTTAAAGTGTTCCCTGAGTTCATAAAAGCCTCCTATATGAAGCGTTACGAACTTTTTTGCAGGAAGCTCATTTTAGAAAGACTTTATACTGCTTCGGCATTCTTAACTTCTACAACCGAAGGCGGTTTTCATGGGGTCTATAAAACTCCTGCAAATGATTTATCAATGGAACGTTTCGCAAAAATGCTAACTTCACATGTAGAAACTTTTATTTAAATAGATGACCACTAATATTCATAGACTAATTCATGGTGATGCAAGAAATCTGACCTTCCTTAAGGATGAGTCAGTTCAACTAGTCGTTACCTCGCCACCCTATTGGAATCTTAAACGTTACAACGATAATCCTCACCAACTGGGACATATTCAGGATTATGACCTTTTCTTGGCAGAACTTGGAAAGGTCTGGCGCCATATATTCAGAGTTCTTGTCCCCGGTGGAAGATTAGTGTGTGTAGTGGGTGATGTCTGTGTCGCCCGGCGAACCTTCGGGCGACACCTTGTTTTTCCATTACATGCTGATATTTGTGTGATCTGCCGTCGTATCGGCTTTGACAACCTGAATCCTATAATCTGGCATAAAATCTCCAATGCTTCATATGAAGTTACGAATGGTTCTAAGTTCCTTGGTAAACCTTATGAACCTAATGCCATTATTAAGAATGATATTGAATTTATCCTTATGCAACGTAAGCCCGGAGGTTATCGAAAGCCAACGAATGCACAGCGTGATGCTAGCCGGATAGAGAAAGAAGATTTTGATAAATGGTTTCAGCAGACATGGAATATTCCTGGAGCATCGACAAAAGAACATCCAGCACCATTTCCTTCAGAATTAGCTATTAGATTAGTAAAAATGTTTTCATTTGTTGGCGACACTGTTTTAGACCCTTTCTGTGGAACAGGTACAACGATGTTAGCTGCTCTTAAAACAAATAGGAATAGTATTGGTATAGAAATTGATATGAAATATTGCCGAATGGCAGCTAAATTATTGAAAATTGAATCATCAAATTTATTCTTAAATACTGAATTAGTATTTGAAAAATTAGAAGAAGAGAACGAAAATTGGATTGTTAAAGAAAATCAAGAATTGTATAAGATACACTCACCCAAAAAAACTTATAAAAGGCAAAGAACCCAAAATTATACACCATAAACCTTGACCTCAATCACGGAGGCCCCCCATTTCTCTCGGCACGCTTTTAAAAGACCATCCCCACCGCCGCTACCTGATGTTCGGCGGCAAGGGCGGCTTGGGCAAGACCACCTTCTCCGCCGCGGCGGGCTATTACCTGGCCAAACAAGGGCACAAGGTCCT
>Ga0172375_10011159_pt1 | contig 11489 bp, 9 predicted proteins | sample LakKiv1m_FD_114537 | JGI IMG/M metagenome (GOLD analysis project Ga0172375, IMG submission 114537) | Freshwater microbial communities from Kabuno Bay, South-Kivu, Congo - kab_092012_11.1m | ecosystem: Environmental > Aquatic > Freshwater > Lake | place: Democratic Republic of the Congo... | reverse complement strand
GCTGCGTTTCCCTCATCCTTCGCCGTTCAACGTACCATAAAGTACGCCTCACGGCTCAGGATTTCGGGGGCCTTGCATCTGGACATTTTTGAACAGCCTGAAAAAGAGACTTTTTCAGCATGCTTATAGACGGGGGATGTGCCCTCTTTTAAAAACCTGATGGGGACAGATTTCAAATCTGTCCCCATCAAGGCCCTTTTCCCGGTCATCATCCATCATAGGAAGGAGACATACGTGTTCAAGTCCGGTTTCATCGGTATCATCGGCAGACCCAACGTGGGGAAATCGACGCTCATCAACAGAGTCGTCGGTGAGAGGATCGCCATTACCACCCACAAACCCCAGACGACGCGGAACCGGATCATGGGGATCCGAAACCTTGTGGAGCCGCAACCGGGCCAGATGATCTTTCTCGATACACCGGGCATCCACCGGGCGACCACCCCCCTGAACCGGGCGATGGTGGAGGCCGCGACCAGCACCTTCGAGAAGGTCGATCTCCTTCTCCTTCTCGCCGAGGCGGGCCCCGCCCCCCACCCGGACGACCGCTTCATCATCGAATCCCTCGGGGACTCGCCGCTCCCCGTCATCCTCGTCATCAACAAGATCGACCTCGTAGACAAGCGGCTGCTGCTGCCCCTCATCGATGTGTTCCAGAGTCTGCACCCCTTCCGGGAGATCATCCCGATCTCCGCCCTGAAAAACGACGGCGTGGACCGCCTCATCGGAGAGATCTGGAAGGTCCTTCCCGAGGGTCCGCAGTATTTCCCCGAGGAGATGATGACGGACCGCTCGGAGCGCTTCATTGCGGCCGAAATCATCCGGGAAAAGATCACCCTTCTCACCCACAAGGAGATCCCTTATGCAACCGCCGTCGTCGTCGACGCCTTCAAGGAGGACGAGGCGAAAAACATGATCCGGATCGCCGCCACAATCCACGTGGCCAAGGAGTCGCAGAAGGGGATCATCATCGGGAAGAAGGGGGCGATGCTCAAGGAGATCGGCACCAGGGCCCGCCTGGAGTTGGAAAAATTCTTTGCCGCGAAGATATTCCTTGAACTCTTCGTCCGCGTCGCGAAGGACTGGATCCACGACCCTCGGATGCTCCAGGAGTTCGGCTACAAGGACAAGGCGTAAATTGATCTTAACTACTCAGGTATTCCAACCTACCCGGTTGATAATTTATCCGGACTCATTTTGTCGATGGCCATGAAACTAAATCCGAAGGAGTTTGACAGGGCGGTCCGGCGCGCCTACAACCGCATCCCGGCGGAGATCCGGGAGCGGATGGACAACGTCGCCCTCACCGTGAAGAAGCGGCCGACGCCGGAGATACTGGAGGAGATGGGCTATCCCCCCGACGAACCGCTCCTCGGCCTCTACTGGGGGGCCTCGCTTCAGGAACACTCCTTCTTCGCCCCACCTCCCCTCTATCCGGACACGATCTACATCTTCCAGGAGCCCCTCGAGGAGATGTGCGAAACCGTCGGGGAGTTGGAGCGGGAGATCGAAATCACGGTCGTCCACGAAGTCGCCCACTTCCTCGGGATCGACGAGGAGCGTCTGGAGGAGCTGGGGTATGGTTAGCGGTTTTGCTTGCGGATTCGTTGTAGAAAGGAAAGCGGATGTGGCTTGAGATAGAATGAAACCGCTTACCGCTCATAGCGGGAAGATTCCCGGAGCCCGTGCGGGGAGCCGGACGGCCGTTCCGATGGCGCGATGGGAAACCGTTGCGGAAGTCTTCGAGACACAGCAAGCGACCGGGCGCACATAAAAAACCGGTTGACGCCGGGCCGAAGCCTGTTGTCAACCGGCATTTTCCCCGGGGATGGAATCGGGGGGAACCCCAGCCGCCTGCAAAAGCGGACCGTGGAGGACTTCCCGGTTTTCCCCTGATTATCCCTTAACTAATATCTGCCACGGCCTCCGCCGCCGCTGCCGCCGCGCCCGCCCCGGAAGCCGCCGCCGCCCCGGTCCTGATCCCGCCTTGGGCCGCTGGACTCCGTCTTCGGCCGGGCTTCATTCACGGTAATCGTTTTCCCGTCGAGATCGCCTCCGTTGAACTTTTTGATTGCCTCCTGGGCGCCCTCCTCGGTCTCCATCTCTACGAAGCCGAAGCCCCGCGAAACCCCGGAGAACTTGTCCTTGATGACGGACGCCGATACAACCACCCCGGCCTCGGAAAAATTTTTCCGCAGGTCGTCATCCGTGACTTTCTGTGACAGGTTCCCTACATACAGATTTTTGTTCATGGTTCGCCTCCTAATTCGTTTCGGAATACCCCTCCACTTTTCCCTGGCGAGGGGAAGAAATGGTTCCGGGGCCTGTTCATGCCGCGCGGCATCCGGCCGGTGCATGAAAATCTGACAAAGAAAAAACCGCCCAGACTCTGAAGAGTCCGGCGGTTCACCTTACGCTTCATTCTGTCTATGTGCGGATCCTACCGGTCGTACTCTGGACGTCCGCCTTGCATCCCCCGGCATTTGGCTGCGCTTTACGCCTAAATACAGGCAAAAGTCAAGCCATTTCTCCGGACGAGACGACAATCCTGCGCCGCGGCCGTGCGGCCTTCACGAGCGCCGCGACATAATCCCGGTCACAGGCCCCGAACTCGTCGCTGCCGCCAGGAGGAAGGGTTCGAAGTGGTACCACTCATAGGGGTGGGCGCGGACGGTTTCGGCGAGGAGGTCCGCGTACGCCTGGGCGGCCGTCAAGACGGCTTTGGACCTCTCGGTGCGTGAGGTTGCGGCGACGTAAAGGGGCTGCTCCGTAACGAGATGATAGCGTCCGGATCCCGTGCGATACGCGAAAAAGATCAAAAGCGGCGCCCCGGACATCATCGCCAGGATATAGGGGATCTCCGGAATCCGGGCCTCGCCGCCGGCGAACCGGACGGTGACGGCCCGCTGGTCCCGGCTCCACAGACGGTCCCCCGTCAGGGAGACCAACCCCCCTTTTCGCAGGAAATGCAGACCCTCCAGGATGTCCATGGCCGAGCCCCCACCCTCCGGAACGGAGACGACGCGAATCCCGCTCTCTTCGACACTCTTTTTCTGCCGCCGTTCGATCTGCTCCCGGTGCTTCGCCCCCAGGTAGAGTAAAAGCCGCATGCGGGGATGATTCCGGCCGTAATGGAGGAGGAGCCGGGCGGCAATCTCCCAACTGCCCACATGAGACATAAGGATGATCCCCCCCCGTCCGCTTTCCGTCGCCGCGACAATATGCTCCCACCCCTCGTACTTCGTAGGGAGATCATCGCCTTCCGCCAGGCGAAACCGGTCCAGGAAGACGTGAACAAAATGGTGGTACTGCCGCCAGGCGCAACGGAGGGCAAAGCGGCGCCCCCGGTCCGGGAAGAGTCGGCGGTAAAAGCGGACGCTGACGGCGACGCGCCGGGGAAATAAGAAGAAGTACCCCGTCGCCACATGCCAGGCGATCAGCAGAAAGATCCAGCTCCCGAATTTCTTCTCCAAAACGATGAGGCAGCGGTAGAAAAAATCCTTCATGGTTCGGTTCCCTCCGACAGACGGCGAACAGCAACAAACCACCACTCCTCACCCTCCGGCGTGTCCGCCTGGATTGCGGCGATGTCAAAACCGGCCGCAACGATCATTGCCTCCAGGAAGACCTGCGTCCGGTAATGGGGAAGCAGACGGTGGATCTTCAGACGGAGCTCCTCGATACGCCATTTCCAGGGCCGGGGCCGATCCGCGGGGATGGTGACCCGGATGACGAGCCGGCCGCCGGGGATGAGTTTTGCGTGTAGAATTCTTAGCGTCTCCCGCAACGCCGCATCGTCCAGCATGTGGATAACGTCGAGGATCAGCGCCGTGTCGGCCCGGTCCGGCAAATCGGCAAGGTCGGGCGCCCGGCCCGTCCGGGCCTCCCCCCGCGGCCCGAGGGCGCACCCGGCCACGCGGATCCTCTCTTCATCCGGATCGACGCCGCAGACCGTGGCGGCGGGAAAGAGCTCCAAGAGCCAGACGGACGGAACGCCGTAGCCGCACCCGATGTCCAGGATGCGTCGGGGGTTTTTCATGAAGGTCGCCAGGCGGGGGAACATCGGATCCAGCCGGATCTTCCAGCGGGCGAAAAGGCGCGGGGTGGCTTCGATGTGACGGTACCGCAGGAGCGTCCGCTTGGTGTGACGGGGCGACCCGGCTTCCAGGGCTTCCGGCGGGAGCACCACGGGGACAAGCGCCCGTTTCACCAGGGGCGGAACGATCAGAAAGGCCCCGACGAGGGAATAGGCAATCCCCAACAGTGACGTCAGGCCGATGCTTTTGAGGACCGCGTGCTGCGCAAAGGCCAGCACGCCGAACCCGATCAGGGTGGTCGCCCCCGCCAGGAACATCGCCTGGCGGATCAGCCCCATGAATGGATGGCGCTCATCGAGATACCGCTGGTAGGCGCAGACGTAGTAGATGCCGTAGTCGATCCCCATCCCCATGATGACGATCCAGAGCATGATCCCCGGGATGTCCACCGGCCGGCCCAGGAGCTTCAGGGTCCCCAGGGTGCAGACGAGGGCGAAGGCCACCGGCATAAGTACGATCAGGGAGAGGCGCCAGTCCAGGAAGAAGATGAAGACGACAAGGACGATCCCCAGACCCGTTATGAAGGCGATCTCGGTAAAGAGCGAAACGAGGACCTCCCCCAGGCGTTGGTTGAAAAGCCCCGCATCGAAGAGGCTCACAACGTTTGTCGCCGCATACCGGGCGAAGAACGCATTCGCCTCGTAGGCCGGACCCGGCGTCACCATGGAGACCTGTACCCAGGAGGAGTTCTCAGCCGCAATACCCAGGAAGCCGGCGAACTTCTCCGGGATCGCCGCGGCCGGCGGCGGCACCGCGGAAAGGGAGCTTACAAAGGCCCCGAAGGCCTCCGGGGCGAACCCCATTTCCCGGGCTGTCTGCTGGAGCTCCCGCCGGAGATCCGCCACCCGGCGGGATGTCCAGAAGGCCATCCAGTCCGCCGCATGGCGCTTTGCCAGCTCCTCTCCCGGAAAGAGGTCGGCAAGGGCAAAGGCCCCTTTGACTGTGCCCCGGTTGAGATCCTCCCGGAGCATCCCAACAAGGCGGTCGCTTTTGGCCTGCAACTCCTCCAGACTGCGCCCCTCGGTCATGAGATAGATTCGGCTCGTCAGATCCCCCCAGACCCGTTGGATCGTCCGTTCCGCGGCAACGGTTTCCGTACTCATGGAGTTCATGGCGTTGATGTCAACCTGAAAAACGGGACGGGCGAAGCAGAGCATGACGCCGAAGAAAAGCGCAACCGCCGCGAGTTTCGCCTTTCCTCCCGACAGGGCGATACGGTCCAGAATCCGGCTCAGCCATGGGTCCCGGGTCTTCAGGGCCGGCGGCATCACGGGAAGGATCCGCGGAAAAACCCAGTGGACAAAGGCAAAGGCGAAGGCCACCCCCAGGGCCGCAAAGACACCGATCTCGGCCAGGACGCGGAACCGGCTCAACAGCAGCAGCAGAAAGCCGCCGATCGTCGTCATCGCGGCCAGGATCTCCGCCGCCCGGACCTCGCGGGCGGCCTGCCGACCTGAGACCTCGCAGGGGCGGTCCAGGAACAGCAGATAGGTGATCCCCAGATCCACCGTGAAGGCCATGATCGCCCCGCCGAAACTGACGGCCAGAATGGAGAGGGAGGGAAAGAGGAACGAGCAGACCAGCAGCGCGAGAATGGCGCCGGCGGTCGAAGGGAGCAGGGCAAGAAGCCCGACGAGAGGCCGGGGAAAGGTGATGATCAGCAGGAAGGCGATCCCGACTGTCGTCAGGATGATCGCCGTCCGCATGTCCCGCCGCGCGGCGTTCTCGTTGTCCAGCGCGGCCCGGTAGACCCCCGCCGGCGTCAGGGTGAAGCGGATGCCGCGGGGCTGAACTTGGCCGTTGAGCTTCTCTCCGAGCGTCTTGATGAGTGTGGGAATGGCTTGGGAATAGGTCGTGTCCGTCGCAGAACCTTTCAGTTCCGCCATGACGAGCAGATGTTCCCCGTCCCGGGAGAGCAGCTTCCCCCGGTAGAGCTGGGCGTCCCGGCTCGGCAGGAGCTGGGACATCCGGTCCAGGACCAGGTTTCGCAGACCGAGGGGATCGCGGGCGATGAGGTCGGCCTGTCCGATCCCTTCGAGCCCCTGCACGACCTTGAGATCTTCCGCCAACACCCGGCGCACCTGGGCCGGCGCGAGGAGCGGCGCGATCTGCGCCTCCAACTGCTGTCCGTCGTACAGCAGGGGCATGTGACCGACGATATGGGCCATCAGTTCCGGAAAGAGAGCCTCCATTTGCTGCATGCCGACCTGCCGGAAAAGACCGCTCTCCCTGAGTCCGGCCTCGATCAGATCGGCCCCGGCCGCCAAGGCGTCCCGGTCCCCTCCCCGGATCGCGACATCGATGATCAGCCGGTCCTGGGCGGGGAGATGGCGGATGACCCGGTGGGCATCCGCCAAAATGGAATCGTGGCGGGGCAGAGAGGCCAGGATGTCCGTTTCGATCCAGATGCCGCCGAGGAATTCGTACAGCAGGAGCCCCCCCAGGACCGCCACGACGGCAAACATCCATGACCAGCGAAATCGGTAGCGTCGGAAGAACATCGTTATCTGCCTCTGCCGTTGCGATAGGGGGAAAGTGTCCTTAATTTTCCTTAATTTTCCTTGGGATCACCCCGCAAAAGCGCAGGATCCGCAGGAAGATCAGCCGGCTGAATGTCCCTGAATTTCTGCAGAAATCGACGAAGGGACGAAAATGGGAAATTCTTTTCATGCCCGGCATATAGGAAACGTGCACCGGCGCCTCGACGACGGGGATCCCCGCCCACCGCGCCCGGACCAGGATCTCCACCTCGAATTGGAACCGCCGGGCGCGCACACCGAGCCTCATGGCCTCCGGCAGCGGGTAGATGCGCAAGCCGCTCTGGGTATCGGAAAGAACAGGCCCGCCGGCGGCCCGGACCCAGAAATTGGAGAATTTCCGCCCGAAGCGGCTCGTCCAGGGGACATCCTCCCCGGCCATCCCCTCCCGCCGGCCGATGACGATGGGACGCCCGCCCGCGGGGATGGCCCGGATCAGGACGGGGACATCCGCGGGGTCGTGCTGCCCGTCGGCATCCAGCGTCACCACCCAGTCCGCCTTTCCCGCCATGGCCGAAAAGCCGGTCAGGATAGCCTCCCCTTTGCCTCGGTTTTCCTCGTGCCGCAGGACCGTGATCCCACCGAACCGTACGAGGCCTGCCGCCGTCCCGTCCGTCGAGCCGTCGTCGACGACCCAGATGGGCAAATCCAGCGCAAGGGCCCGTTCGATCACGGAGACAACCCCCCCGGCGTGGTTGTAAACGGGGATCAGGACGGCAAAACGACCGGTGGGAGTTCCGTATGCGACTGCCGCCGTCATACACGTTCCTGCAGAAAGGCCACGGCCCAGGTCCCCGGCCCCATATGCGCCCCGGAGGTGAGCGACATCGGGTGGAGGATGATCTCCGCCTCCGGCCAGCGCCGCACGATTTCCGGCTGCACCTTTTTGGTCACCCATGCAATGTTGTCGGTATATTCGATCATGATCATAGCGCGCCCTTCTTTGTCGAGGGCGCCGGCGAGCTTCTCCAGGGCAAATCGCACCTGTTCTGTCCGGTTCCGGACGACCCCCACCTTCCTGGCGCCATCGGCGAAGGGACTGATCACGGGTTTCATATGGAGCATGTCGCCGAAAAAGGCGCCGGTCCGGGAAAGCCGTCCGCCGGCCGCCAGGTACCGGAGGGTGTCCAGAAACACATATTCCTGACAGCGCGTTACCCCTTCGCGGGCGAAGCGGATCACCTCTCCGGCATTGCTGTTCTCATGGGCAAAACGGGCCGCGGCCAGGGCCAAAAGCCCCAGACGTCCCGACGCCGCCCCGCTGTCGATGACCGTAAAGCGCCCCTCCCGATCGTGCCGCTGCTGCCACGCGAGCGCCTCCCCGCAGTTCCCCGTGAACGCGGAACCGACGCACAGGTAGAGGACCCGGGGATAACGGTCCAGGACACTCTGGTAATGCTCATGGCGCTCGAAGACGGAGGCCTGCGCGGTGGAGACCTTTACGCCACTGCGCATGGCCGCATAGAGTTCCTCCGGGGCGAAATGGGTTTCGGGGAGGGATCTCTCTCCGACGGTGATGTAGCTGTCCAGGATGGTCACCCCCAACCCCGCCGTAATCTCGCGGCTGATGGAGCCCGCGGCGTCCGTCATGATGTGCACAGCCTGTTCGACCGGCCGCCGGCGAAAGGAACGGACCTGGGCGCCGAGGTCGTCGGCGGACCACCGGACCACCTTTCCGAAGGCGGCGAGATCGGCCCGGGCCTTCCGGCCGTCGCGGGCGTGGAGATGGACCTTCAAATAATCCCCGTCCCGGAGAACGACGACGCTTTCCCCAACGGCGGAAAGCCCCTGGAGATCATCCCCGGCTTCGCCTTCAACCTGGAGCACCGTATCCACGCAGCAACCCGTTTCCCCTTCCTCCGAAAAAACCGGAGAGACCTTGAGATAATCCTTGAAGATCTCCATTACGGGTCTGAATCCGTCGCCGTCTCCCGCAAGGACGCTGAAAAATCCGTCCAGGTAGATGAAGATGCCCAGGGCGCCGGCGTCGACGACGCCTGCGGCTTTGAGCTTCGGCAGGAGCTCCGGCGTCGAGAGCACCGCCCCCTCGAGCCGTCGGAGCACCCGTTCCCGCCAGGGCCCGTCGAATGTCGCCGGACCCTCCTCCACGGCCTCCGCCAGCGCATCGAAGACGGTCAGCATCGTGCCCTGTTTGGGGTCGTTCACCGCCTGCCAGGCCCGGTTGCGCCCCTGCCGGACGGCGCCGCCCAGGTTTTCGACCGAACCGGCCATGAGCAGGCCGGAGAAAAACCGGGCGGCGATGTTGCCGGAATTCCCCCGGGCCGACAGCAGCAGCTCCCGGGTGATCCGCTCCCTGCCCAGAGCCGTCTGCCTAAGGGGGGAGAGGCTGACCACAAGGTTCCTCCCCGTATCGCCGTCGGCCACGGGAAAGACGTTGATCTCGTCCAGGAGGTCCGCCCAGGCGGCGACGCGTTCGAAACCTGTCATCAGGGCCTGCGGAAAAGGTGTTTCCATCTCAAAACCCCAGAGCCCGGCGAATCTCTTCCGGAATCGTATAAACCATCTCCATCTCCGGGGCCAGGACGGCGGCCTGTTCCGTTGATCCCCGGGCGCAGATCGTTCTGTCCGCGATGAGGCGGATCTCGAAGGCGACAACGATCTTGGAGCGGGCGTCCTTCACGGTGGCCCGGCAGATGAATTCGTCCCCCCACCGGAGGGGATGGATGTGTTTGACGGCGCTCCGAATGATCGGGAAGACGTACCGCGTCCGTTCATGGAAGGCAAACAGATCCACACCCAGACGATCGAAGAGTTCGGCACGGGCGATATCGAAATACTTCATATAGTTGCCATGCCATACGATTTGCATGGGATCGACATCGAAAAACGGCACCTTCATTTTTACTTCGTGACTTTTGTGTTTCTGCGCTTCCATTCCCTCTCCTTTGGAAAACCGTTCTCGGAAATCTCACGGGCCACGGCCTCGATATCGGCGTCCATGGGCCGGTCTTCGTACGTCGGCGCCGCCAGCCGGCGCAGCTCCGCAAGCCGCATGGCGAGGCGGGGACGGGCCTCCGTTCTTCCCCGGATCTCGCAAGCCTGGGCCGCCGCCAGCAGGTGGATCGCCACGACCCGTTCCGCGAGGGTGCAGATGCGTGCCGCGTCCCGCGCCGCGATGGTCCCCATGCTGACCTTGTCCTGGTTGTGGGATTCGGTGGAGCGTGAAAAGGAGGCGGCCGGCATGGTCGCCTTGAGTGCCTCCGCCGTTAGCGCGGAAGCGGTGATGGACATCGCCTTGAACCCATGGTGGTGGAGACGGGCCTCCCCTGTCACGCGGACGAGATCGGTCGGAAGCCCCCGGTTGACGTTGGGGTTGACCAGCAGCGTCACCTGCCGGTCCGCCATATCGGCCACAGAGGCCAGTGCCATCTTCAGCGCATCCATCGCAAAGGCGATATGGCCGCCGTAGAAGTTCCCCCCCGTCAAAGGCCGGTCCATCCCGTCGGCAAAGAGGGGATTGTCGTTGGCGCTGTTCGCCTCGATCTCCACCCATGACCGGATCCAACCTAGGGCATCGCACAGAACCCCCAGGATCTGCGGGGCGCAGCGCAGGGAATACGGATCCTGGAGGGTCTCCGGACCCGCAGCCTCCAGCCCCGTTTCCGCACCCCGGGTGGTTAAAAGCCGCCGGATCCGGTCGGCAACGTAGATCTGGCCGGGGAAGGGTTTGGCCTCGCCGATGACACGATGGTAATGGTCGGCCTTGCCCTGCAGCGCGTGAACAGAGAGGGCGGAGGCGCCGATCGCCGCCTCCAGGATATGATACGCCCGGTCGAGATTTACGGCGGCGATTCCGGTCATGACAGAGGTCCCGTTGATCAGGGCGAGCGGTTCCTTCGGTCCGAAGCGATAAGATTTCAGTTTTGCCTTCCGTAATGCCCGGCCCGCCGGCATACGCTCCCCCCCGTACAATACCTCACGTTCGCCGGCCAGGGCGGCCAGGATGTAGGAGAGGGGCGTCAAATCCCCGGAGGCGCCGACGGAGCCTTCGCAGGGAACGGCCGGGGTGATGCCGGCGTTGAGAAATGCCGCGAGATGCTCCAACAGCGAGATCGAGACCCCCGAATAGCCGCGGGCCAAACAGAGCAACCGGCAGAGCATGGCCGCCCGCGTTTCCTCCACACTAAGCGGCGCGCCCGTCCCGCAGCCGTGAAAGCGCATCAGGTTTGCCCCCCCGTTCAGGACGGACGCCTTCCGCAGGCGGTTCCCGCACGATTTTCCATACCCCGTGGTCACGCCGTAAACGGGAAGATCGGCCTCGATGGCCGCGTACACCAACTCCCGGGCGCTTTCCATCCGTCCCCGGAAGGCTGCGCTTCCGCCAATCCGGACGGGAACACCCCGCCTGGCCACGGCAACGATTCCGGGCAGGGAAACCAACCCCTCCCCGATCACCACTTCACGAATCTCCATCTGTTTTCCGTTTGGTTTCACATCTTCTCCCGATGATTGATGAACCAAATTTAAACTCTTTTCCCCACCCCTCTGTCAACTTTTTATTGTCTCGCCGACCGTCCCCGGACCGCCTTCGCGGCCGAAGCGGCGGACAGCAAGCTCGCGCCGCCGGGGACGGAAGGTCCCGTCCGCCTTCTCCCTCTCCACAACCTGTTTGAATAGCTTGAACATCTTGTAGTTCTGGGGTTCATCCCGGTAAAAGCTCTCCCAGGCGTACGCAAGCAGTTCCTGCAGACGCCTCGGACTCATGTGCCGCATTGATAAGGTATTGCTTCTGACGGCTCGGAGTATAGGAGGGCTGTTTTCTCGTGTCAAGAAATATTTCCCATCGAAAATCAGGGGTGGCGATGCGGTTGGAAACGGAAGGTGAGAGATCTGC
>Ga0172375_10011158_pt1 | contig 11489 bp, 8 predicted proteins | sample LakKiv1m_FD_114537 | JGI IMG/M metagenome (GOLD analysis project Ga0172375, IMG submission 114537) | Freshwater microbial communities from Kabuno Bay, South-Kivu, Congo - kab_092012_11.1m | ecosystem: Environmental > Aquatic > Freshwater > Lake | place: Democratic Republic of the Congo... | reverse complement strand
CCTGGCCTGGGAAAGGGTAATATGGGCTTCGGGGAAGGCATGGGTCACGTTTTCTTTGGCCAGTTTCAGCATGGCTTCCGAAGGATCGATCAACAGGATTTCTTCTATCTCACCAATCAGACCCGATTTAAGCAGTTCCAGCAACAGGTCTACCAGAATCCTTCCATGGCCGCATCCGATATCCATGATCCTCAGGGGCTGATGGATTCCGGGAAGGGCATGTACGCAATGCATCCTGAATTTTTTCCGTGAATCAACCAATACGGGAGTCCCGGCGAAATGAACATATGGAGCCGGATCGGCAAAGATCGTCTCGGGGATCACCATGGCTCCTTTGTTCCGTCCTAAATAGCTCGAAAGAAAAGCATTGGAAAAAAGCCCGCCCTGCTCACCGGAAATGCCGGCAGTTATCCATTTCTGTCCCAATTCATTCAAACCTTTTGATAGAAAAAGAGTCCCGATATAATAATTGAAGGCAGGAATTAGACCTTGCCGGATAAAACCGAGATCAGCGACTGGGAGTGAACGGCGTTTCAGTGTTTGGTCAGCAAAATCCTTCCAGGTTTTGCTTTCCTGTTTTCCAAGAAACAGCATTTTTTTCTGACAAATTTAGAAAAAACTAAGCACACCTCTTCCCTATTCCGTTGACGGATCAGTTTTCAAACAACGATTGGTCTTATTATTACGTTATTAATTTGCTTCCCTTGGGATTCTGGAAGCTTTCGCCAAGGAGACGGGGATTTTTCGTTGTAAATGAAATCAGTTCCAACATACCTCCTTCCAAAATTTCACCTCAATTTCTTGCAAAACATCCTGTTTTTTAGTACATTTTGAGTAACCTGAGCGATAATGGAGTTATAAATTGTATTCAAGGAACATTTAATCAGATAAAACCGGGGTGACTATGGAAAAATTTTTCATTTTACTAATCGGGTTATCTCTTACGTTCTCAGTTTCAGCGCAATCGTGTTTTCCCGGTGGTGGGGGAAATTTGTAAAGGAATAATATTTTTCCGGGTGGATGGCACCGTTTATGCAAACATCTTGTAACTTTTTTCACGCAATCTTTTAACAATGAAACGGAGTTTATTCGTCGAAGCGATAGCCTTGCAATTTGGGCTTGCTTTCCTTATCACAGTTGCTAACTGGAATGATTTTTACCGCACAGGCCGGTATAACAAAATAATCGACTCCCTAATAGAGTATCATCCTGATACTGATTATGGGATTGAAGTTGTACTTAAAGTACATATACTGGCCGCCATTTCCGAAGTTCTGGCCAAAAGAAAGGGTTGTGTCACACCCCCAGTTAACTCCGGTACCCTGGTCATTGGTGGCAGATATAAGCCCATGCTGACCGGTGCTATCAATATAGATTATAATACCTCCGCCATAATTCTGTCCAATACTAAATCCATCCGGATCCCTGATGCAACGGATTGAATGACCATTTTTCTTGTTTTTGTGCCTGTTTCTTTAAGTTTACCACCGGCAGAACTTTCGCCTCCCAGATAGGTCGTCAGCGTTATCCATTCGGCATCGGTATTTGTATGCCAGCCGGCAGGGGCGAGTTTTGCTGTGTTTACAGTATACCAGTTATACAAAGCTCAGTATGTATTTTGGTTGGCTGTATCATTATTATACCAACAATATCCCGGAGTGTCTGAATTACTCCATGTTGCACTATCTGTCAACAACGGGATGGAAGTACCGTCGCTGTATCTTGTGGCCTTCAGATTTTCCGCCATCCACAGCAGTGTTTCTATTCTGACCGTTGAATAATTGTTACCAAGGTTATCCTTACAGAGTACAAAATTGAAGGTAATGGTCTTACTACTTGACGGCACATCTGTAATTACAGCACCAAATTGCCCGCCTGTACCTTTAAACAGCAAGAGATCGCCCGTAGTATATGGCATATCAATGGTCGTTGAAATGCTTTTCAACCAGTCACTTTTTGTATTCACGCCAGAAGAAACATTTTCAATTTTCACCTCGTGTTGGGTATTGCTTCGACACATCAGCTTAGTGGAAATCATTTCATCTCCATTATCAGGGGCAGTAAAGGTTAAAACAGTATTATCTGTCATTGGATTTGGATAGATCAGCAGATGGTTATTATTTATTTCCCTGGATTTGCCCAATCCTTTTCCTTGTCACATTCTTTGGCATCAAATTTACCGGTTTTGGGATCAATCATGTCCCTGGTCCGCCATTCGGCCCAGAATTCCTGGTCGTTTGGATTTTGATGGTATGACTTATTATTATACGTTCGTCCGAGTAACCAATCGGTTCCCATTTCATCCTCAACAAGATTGGGGATCCAGTCGCCATCGGGGTCATTGTGCCGTTCATAAATCCAGAATTCATTATTTTTCCTGATGATTACTACTCCGTTCTGGATGGTTCCGGGACTTGTGTACTCATCAATAATTGCTTTTGGTTGGTCATTTTTAGTAAGCTTCAGGGAGATACCGTGTACATTCTGGCTGTAAATTGTACTTATAGGTGTGAATTCATTTTTCCCTTTAGTGTTACCGTCAACAAACCAGGCGCCGGGAAGAGTGAGAACCACTTCGTCAATATCCTCGCCATTCGTTGCATTAATAACTTTTTTACAGGTAATGGTCATTTTATAGGTTGCTTTGGCTCCGACCCGGGGTTCTGCCTCAGTGAGCTTTATCCATTCTATTGAAACATCACTGCCTGGTTTTGATTTAAAACTGCATGGATCCGGGTTTCCCCGGGTTTCATTAAAATACTTTCGGACGTTTGAATAATCCACTTTTTTCAGGTCAGTTTTTATTCCAGTGTTTACGGTCGCCCAGGAATTAACCATCGTATGATTTCCATACTTTGACTGCCAATCACCACCTTGTCTCCAGTTCCAGGCAATAGCTTCCCAGTGGGCCAGTTCGTGATTGATACATTTTATGGCGCTTTCCAGTCCGTAAATATCAATCTTTGGAAGAAATACCTTAACCTCTTTTAAAGTCATATTGCTTGAAACAACAGTCGGTGAAACATCCATTCCCTTGCTTGTATAATGCGCCAGCGCTTTATCGGAAACATATACACGGTTACTGTCGCCTTTATACCACCGGTATTCGGCATTAGGAGAACCTCCGTTCTTATCGGTGAATGACTTCTGGTAAATAAACGCCGGATTCTCATTTTTAAGGTGATAACCGTGTTGGCATGGATTATATGTTTCAGCAGCCCAGTGCAGGAACCAGCTTGCGACGTCGGTAGATTTATCGCCAAACTTACCGGGTATTCCGTAAATGTCATCTTTCTGATCTTTTTCTGATCTCCATGTGCCATCATCCAGGTGACCGACTTTATCGGTTTTGACATCTTCAGTTACTGCCAGGTCACCTTTGTACAGGTTGAAAAATAATTTGAATGAATCCAAAGCCGTCTCTTTTAAAAAATTGCTTTTCTCCCAATCCCCGTCAACATATGGAATATCGTTCCCGGGAAAACGGTACATAAACTTACATGTTATCGGATGCGTAGCATGGATGTGATGATGGTTTCTCCAATGCAGGAAGAGATCATGGTCCCTTTCTGCAGGCTCCATGATCCTCAATACCATGTCTTCCTTTTTCAGAGCACCTTTCGCTGCTTTCGCCGATGCCTTCATCAGCCCGTTCTCTCCACCCATATCGAGGCACCAGTCGGATCTGATAAGTTCAATATCGGGAGTCTTGATAAAAACCGGTCGTATTTTCGAGTCAATTCCAACTGTCAGGAACTGTGGTTTCTCTGCTTCTGTTTCTTCTCCCATGTTCACAGCTTGTAAAATATCAACAACATTGATATTTCCGGAGATACTGGTTTTTTCACCGGAAGCATCACGATGATTACCCATGTCATTGATGTTGCATGTTATGGTGACCACACCTTCTTTCATGGGGGCCAGGTAAAGGACCCCATTTCCGTCGGCTGAAGGCTGGAAACTTCCACCGGCATCGCCGTCATCCCATTTGAATTTCAATCCTTCGAAGATTTGCAGCGTTTTTTGAGGTTTACCGCACCGGTCGCTGGTACACTTTATGGTCAGTCTGTCCGGATCAGAAGCCTCAATTTTTATCAGGGTAAGCTCCCCGACCGGAACATAAGTCGGGATTGTGAGTTTTGCTCCGATGGGATCTCCTTGGATCCAGGTTGCTGCATCATCCGGTTCACACTTGCCGGGTTGTTTCAGGGTGACACTTTTTGGTTTGCCCTCTCCGATTTTCTCTATTTCGGTCCTGACCGACAGGTAATCGCAGGTGTCGGATCCTGTAACAAAAACATTGACAAAACCAGTCAGTTCATCATCTTCGGCGCTTGTCATCCGGCATTTGATCCTGAATTTTCTTTCTTCTTCGGGTTTTAAATCCACCGGAAGAACAAGCAAGGCGCTACCCTGGTTTTCACCAAGCAGCTTTCCACCGGTACCCTCCTCAATGGTCCATGAATAGCTCACTGGATCGCCGATATTTTTGATCAATTTTTCCCAGACATTATCAAGGATACAGCGGTGAATCAGATCGTCTTTATCCGTTGCAAGAACACTCATTCCAACCGCAAGTGTCTGGTTTCTGGATTCTTTTTTATCACTTTTCGGTTTCATGGGTTTGACATAAGCCGACAACGGATGTTCAACTTTGATGGGAGGTCCGCCGACCAGGGTACTTTCGATCGTGCACAGGCAACCGGTAGTGGGATCTTCAGGAACGGTTTCTTCGATGTTAGCAATTGTCGTACATTCTGCACAACTGCACTTCAATGTAACATTTACCGTCATTACAAAATTTCCTCTTTTCAAGATTTTCACAACAATGGTATCTTTTCCGGTTGAAGGATCAATTGCTGCAACATCCCCGCCTGAAGTGATTTTTTGAGTGAATGAGATATTCTTCTTCTCACATAGGGTAACTTCGGGTGGTTTTCCACAATAACCGTTACAGGAAAATGCCCCTCCCACGACATATTTCCAGATGTTGCCTTGTTTGATCGCAGAATAGATCACAGGGTTGCACTTGCAGTCACAGTTACCCTGCTGATCAGGCAGGTTATCACCCGTACCATTAAACCAGCACACTTCGCTATTCCCGTTATTATTAAAATGGACCGGGGTACTTCCTGGAGTTATAGTGACCGGTGATCCATCGAGTGCCGTGACTCTCCATGCATAGCTGTGGCCGGATTGAAGAAACGGTGCGGAAGGGCCATAAAACAGTACCAGGGTATTGACGGTCGTTTCAAAGAAGGCAGGTGTAGTGGCGCTGTTCATGGCATCATCTGGATTCCTGCCAGGTGGGACAATTTCCACCATTTTGAATTTGTATTGAGTGGTCACAGGAGTTCCCTGAGATGGTACCCAGGTAAAGACAATATTTTGCTGGTTGGCCACAGGAACAGAATCGCCGCACTGGGGTGAGATTAAAACGGGCGGGTCAACATATCTGACATCAAACGGGTTGCTGCAGCCAGCCGGAGCCGGGTCACTTAAAGGAACTCCTGTCTGATAATCCAGTGCAAGCATACAGAGTATATAAACACCTTCAGGAATTCCGTTTCCGTGAAAAAGAGCATCCTTGTTTATACCTGTGACGGTTACGTCATTATAATCGAGATAATTCTGCAGATCGTTGCCGGTCAGCACTTTTATTTCGTTCTGGTTAAGATGGATCGGCGCCGGGGGCTGAAACTGGTTACTTGTGGATATTGTGATACCATTATCACCACTTACAGTGGCTGATAGTTTTATGTCAGCCTGTCCATTCAGGGAGATCAGGGTAATGACCATCCGGTTGGCATAATTGAAATAATCGGGTAGATAGGTAGAATAAGGCGGCAGGACCTGCACATTGACCATAACCTGCGGCATGCCCAACAGCCCTTGAAAAAGCATTGAAAATATGAGGAACGTTTTTTTCATGGCATAATGTATTAAAATGTATAGGTGTATCCCAGATCCAATGTCGATTCGGAATAAGTTTTCTGACCGGATGATCTGCCCTGGTTGTTCAGATAATGAAAGTTTGCTGTAATAGCGTTGTGCTTTGTTATCCGATATGTTGCCCCCAGAGTAAGATTGATAATATCTGCGGTTTTAACTTTATTGACTTTGCTTATACTGTAATAGATCCTGATGACCGACTGCAATGTATTTTTAAAGAATGATTTATTAGCGGAAAGAGAAATACCAGAGAAGGCAGTATTGTTTGTATCAAGTTTAAGCGTATTCATCAGATAACTAAAATTCAAGGTCAATGACGCCCTGGTTAAGGAGAGGGAATAATTTGCATTCAGGTTATTCGAAGTATACTGCGTAACCGATGCGGTACCCGGATTTTTATCATTAAACCATTGCCTGTTATAGATGACCAGGAACAGGTGTACCATAGCGGGCGAGATCAGAGATACTCTTGGGGAAATGGTAAGGTTCTGCGAAACAAATGCTTGTTTTAACGAATCGGACGGGGTAATTCTGCCTTTTACCTGGTCGGCTGAATAGTTTGAATATAATAAATTTACACCGAATTGTTGCAGAGGATTCCACGTTATACCGGCAGAACCTATAAGCCTTATGGAGCTGTATTGTTTCCGCTGTAGTATGTTATCGCGTTGTCTGCCAACTGATGCATTGAAACTCAGCTTGTTTTTCATGACTGCCAGGGAACCGTCCAGGGTTATATTTTCAACATCCGACTGGAAATAATAGGCTCCCATACTTTTATAATCCGGATCCACCCGCCGGTATTGTAGTTTTATTCTGAATTTTTTTATATGAAAACCAAGGGACGATTGAAACGCAAAATTATACTGTGTCGAGGTGTTGACATGCATCAGCCACGAGAACCAGGAGACCACATTGCCACCATCACCACTCAGTGGCATTGATCTTAAATCGCGCGTAAATACACTCATTGCGCCATCCAGATCCCAGTTAAAAAACTTGCCCAGCCTTTGTCTTGAGGTAATGCCGGTGACAACATTCTCAGCCGGCATTACTTCCGTTTTGACCGGTATATAAGGGATAGACCCCGGGTCATCTTTAGCCTTAAGAAAAATCAGGTCGACGAAATTTGTGGTTGTTCCATAACCGAGTTTCATGGCAAAACCAACCCTTCGATAAGCCGGTGTTTGAACATCAGCAGATAAAGTATCTTCCTGTACAGGCCGGTTCAGACGGCCATAAAGGCACCCGAACCGAAACTTTGCCGGGGTCAGTTCGATCCCGACACCGAATAGGGTTTGACCTGCCCAGGTAAACGGTGACCACGTAACATTCCTATATCCCAGGTATCCTTTCATCCATTTGTATTGAGGAGTAATTCCTGCCTGGTCAAAGGGTTGGCGGAAACTTCTTTCAGGTTCCCCGGCTATGAATGAAATCGGAATTGAAACATTCCAGATATGGAGGACCGGGTTTCCGGTGATGTACCAGGAGAAATTTTGTTTACGGGGATCGATCCCTTCGGAAGAATAAAATGAAGTATAAATACTTAACTGACCCTCGATTGATACAGGTTTCCTGTTTGAATTATTGCTTGTACCCTGTCCATGAAGCGCTACACAGGAAAGAAAAATTTTGGACATTAATGTCACGTATATTCCTTTCCTTTTTCTCATGGCACAATTTTAGGTTATATGCCTGCAAAAAATGACCAATTCAAGGCTGTTCACATAGTAAACGAGAAAATCGGGTTACCGGAAGGTTATAGAATCCTTAAGTCAAACAAAGGTAACATATGGATGAATATCTTTATATTTATATATGTATTTGTTGGTTTATTAACATTTTTTAACTGAAATATTTTGCCTTTTTGTTATTTTACAAATTCATTTTTTATCCTTTATCTTTACATAACTTTTTCATACTATCTCCGTGAGTGTATTGATTCAATCCCTTCGCCGGATCCCATACTGGGCCTATCTGCTCGTGATTCTGGTAATTTTCGTTAATATACTCTATTTTATATACAAAAGGCAACTACCGGAAGATGGCACTGTGTCAACTTTCAAAGACGGTCAGTGTGTCTTTAAGGATATTCCGCCAGGCAGCCCGGGTGAAAAAGCGGGAATCAAAATCGGGGATATCCTGGTTTCGGTCAATTCATTTACACTTTACGAATGGACGAGCATTCAACGGGTAAAAGCCGGTGATACGGCCAGATACACTATACTCCGCGACGGCCAGGAACAAACGCTTCCCCTCATCTATGACAGGCGTAATGCCGGGTTTTCCTGGTTCTTCATCATGATGTCAGCAATTATGTGCCTTTTTTCAATTGCCAGTCTTTACCTCATCTATAAAAAACCTCACGACCTGGCAGTCAGGTTGTTTTTTATCTATATGCTGTGTTTCGCCGTATGTCAGAATGCAATCGGTCTTCCGTTTCCTGAACTATTGCCAATATTTACCTTTGTTGCTTTCAACTTTGCCGCCTGCATGCTTGGTCCGGTACTGGTCCATTTTCACCTGTTCTTCCCAAGGCCTTCAAAAATGATCACCCGGTTTTCACGGCTTCCTGCAGTGCTATATGTGCCCGGGTTCCTTTTATTTATCCTCTATTCTGTTCTTAGTATTCTACGTACTTATATCGGTAATGATTTCGAATCAACATACTGGCTTTTAAACAGGATGGTGCTGATCTGGATCACCTTTACTTATATCCTCGCTCTGGTAACAGCCTTCTACCAGTTCCATGAAATAAAGGATACGCTCGCCCGCAACCAGCTCCGGATTGTAATCATTGGTTCTTTCTTTGCCCTGTCCACACCCATAGGTTTTACCTTCTTTCATGATTCTCTTTATCGGTTACAGGAATATTTTCCTTTCATAATGGAGTTTTTTAGCGGGGCCGGAACCTTAATTATGGTTGTCTGCTGCCTGATTGCCATTTTCCGGTACAGGATCTGGGATACGGAGATCCTTATCAGGAAAACATTGCTTTACCTGTGCGCAACATTTGTGATATTATTTTCCTATCTGCTTCTGATCTACCTGGTAAATCTGCTGACAATCAGCGAAAACGATCTTACCCGCTTTCTGATCCTGGCAATTTCTGTTATCGTCTTCCTGGTACTGAGAGACAGGATTCAACACCTGATCGACCGGTTTTTCCATCGTGAATCCTATGATTCTGCCACAGTTGTATCGGATTTTGAAGAAAAGCTGGCAGGGATTTATCACTTCGATGAGTTGAAATCGAAGATCACACAAAGCCTGGATGAGATATTCCATTTTAAATCATTCGTGTTTAACATGAAGACAAAGGAGACCTTCTATGAACCTGTATCTTTATTAGGAATCGATGACCAAAGTATCAATGCTGAATTTGAAGGGACAAACGAACTCGAACGGAAGCTCAGTACATCAAAGATCTTCTCTCCCGACGAACTAAACATAAAACCTTCAATTTTTGAGATGATCAGAGGGGAATTGGTCGTTCCTCTGCTTTCCGGAATTCATCCAAACGGATTCTTTATCTGTGGTCCGAAGCGGTCGGAAAGGGTCTATTCCCTGCAGGATATCCGTGTTCTTTCCCTGCTTGCCAAGAGGGTAAATGCTTTATTCCATACCGCTAACCTCTATCAAAAAGATCTTGACCGGCAGCTTACGCTTGAACGCGAGCGGGCAAGGATCTCGCAGGACATGCATGATGATATCGGCGCCGGCCTGACCAAAATTGCGATGATAAGCGAAGCACCGGGCAGGATGCTGGATGATAAGATAACCAGCGATGTACGGAAAAGAGGTGAGGTCGGGGGAAAGGAGTTGAAGGATCGCCTGGACCGGATCGCTTCATCCTCAAGAGAGATGATTTCAAGGCTGAATGTCATCGTCTGGGCGCTGAACCCGAAATATGATACCCTCGACAGCCTTGTTGCCTATTCACGGCGGTATTTCGGAGAATACCTCGACAATTCGGGGATCCGTTTTAAAATGGAACTTACCGACGCCATCCCGAAATTAGCCATAACTCCTGATTTCAGGCGAAATGTTTTTTATGCAATTCAGGAAGCAATCCACAACGCAGTCAAACATGGAGACTGTTCTGAAATCGATCTTACCATCCAACCTCACCCCCCAACTCCCTCTCCTCAAGGAGAGGGGGAGTCGGGGGAAAGGTGCATTATACCAACTCATTTAACGATCATCATCTCCGACAATGGAAAGGGATTTGATAAAAATAAAAATGGTTTACATGGGAATGGTTTATTGAATATGAAGAAGCGGGCGGAGGATCTGAGCGGATGGTTTGAAATACAAAGTTCTCCCGGGAAAGGGACCAGAGTTTTCTTCATAATTACTATGTCAGAAAATACAACAAAAGGGTGATTGCCTTTTCTGAAATATCATACTAATTTTATAACATGTCAGATGAAACGGAAAAGATAAAGGTTATTATCGTTGAAGATGACAGGGAGATGCGGGAAGGGCTTGAATCGATCGTTCATTCGCACCCGGTGCTGGAGTGCATTGCCACCTGTCCTTCGGGGGAAGAGGCCCTGGATATCATTCCTGATCATATTCCGGATATTGTTCTGATGGACATTCATCTTCCCGGTATATCCGGCATTGAATGCATCAGGAAACTTAAACCCCTGCTCTCATCGACTCAGTTCATGATGTGCACCGTATTCGAGGATAATGAAAATGTGTTTGATTCGCTTTGTGCCGGAGCTTCCGGTTATCTCCTGAAGAACAGCCCTCCATCAAAAATCACCAATGCCATCGTTGATCTTTATCATGGAGGTTCTCCCATGTCGTCGACCATTGCACGAAAGGTAATCCAGACTTTTCAGCCAACGATTCAACCTAATGCAGACATCGAAAACCTGACCAAGAGAGAGCGCGAAATGCTAGATCTCCTGGCAAAGGGATATCGATATAAGGAGATCGCCGATCGGCTTTGTATCAGCTTCGAGACTGTCAGGACACACATTCATAATATCTATGAAAAACTCCATGTTCAGTCGAGGACCGAAGCGCTGAATAAGGCTTTCCCGAGATAATCCCCCCATTTATACGACGAAATGCGTATTGATTTCACCTTGCCTGCGAAGTAATTTTGTAACAAAACATTATTTAAAAAAGGATGTCCCATGAAAACAAAACTTTACATTTCGGCATTGTTTCTCAGTTCTGTTCTGGTTTCTTACGGGCAGTGGACTTATACTGATCTGTCGGAGCCAAAAAGCGGTATGGGATCAGCATCGCTCGGTACCAAAGCCTATTTCGCGGGAGGGTTTACAGGAAGCAGTTACCGGTCGAAGGTCGAAGTTTACGATGTAATAACGAAGTCATGGAGTACCGCCGGTAATTTATCTGAAGCCAGATTTATGGTAGCCGGGGTAACCTGCGGTTCAAGGATTTTTTTTGCAGGAGGTTTCGACTGGACACAATCCTTTGCCACGGTAGATATTTATAGTACGCTGACAAATCAATGGACCGTCAAACAGCTTTCGGTCGACCGGTTTGACATG
>Ga0172375_10011156_pt1 | contig 11490 bp, 6 predicted proteins | sample LakKiv1m_FD_114537 | JGI IMG/M metagenome (GOLD analysis project Ga0172375, IMG submission 114537) | Freshwater microbial communities from Kabuno Bay, South-Kivu, Congo - kab_092012_11.1m | ecosystem: Environmental > Aquatic > Freshwater > Lake | place: Democratic Republic of the Congo... | reverse complement strand
GATAAGCACAGATTATGAACTCCTTTTTCCTTTTGCTCCTGATTTCTTAGGAACCTGAAAACAGCAAGTGTTTCGCTGTTGTTTTTTCCCGAAAGAACTTTTACATCATCACCCATTGATACAGCAGGGAAAAGGCCCAGAACACCCTTGGAAGAGATTATTCTCTTCAGAATGATCTCATCAAGGTAACGCTGAGCGTCATTAAACAGTTTTCTTGCCTCCTCTCCCTTTACCGGATCATCAAAAACAGCGGGATATTTCCCATTCATCTTCCATGCATAGAAGAAGAATGTCCAGTCGATATATTCCCTGAGAATATTCAGATCGAAATCTTCTATAAGATGTAATCCGGGTTTTTCAGGATGAACTGTTTTAATGGAATTCCAGTCGGTAAATAGCTTGTTTTGTCGGGCTTCCTCAATCGTAATAAGCTTTTTGTCGGATTTCCGGGAATTATGTTCCTCGAGAATTTTACTGTATTTTTCCTTTATCGATGCCACATATAGACGATTATCTTCCTGCAGAAGTGATGAGAGTACTCCTGCTGCCTTTGAGGCATCCTTAACATGGACGACAGTATTGGAATAGGCAGGGGCTATTTTCACCGCTGCATGAACCTCAGATGTTGTTGCACCACCGATGAGAAGCGGAATTTGAATTTTCCTTCGTTGCATCTCAGAAGCCACATGGACCATTTCCTCAAGTGATGGTGTTATTAATCCGCTCAAACCTATGAAGCTGACATTCCGGGAGAGTGCGGTATCAATAATTTTATCGGCAGGGACCATTACACCAAGGTCAATAACTTCGTAATTATTACATGACAGGACAACGCTGACAATATTTTTGCCTATATCGTGAACATCTCCCTTTACTGTTGCAAGGAGTATTTTTCCTGCACTTTTCTTTTGTTCTCCTTCGCTTTCCTTTTCTATATACGGAGCAAGCACTGCAACAGCTTTTTTCATCACCCTGGCGCTTTTTACTACCTGCGGAAGGAACATTTTTCCTGATCCAAAAAGGTCGCCTACCTCATTCATGCCCCCCATCAGGGGACCCTCAATCATTTCGATCGACCGTGAAAACAAAGGACGGGCTTCTTCAACATCCTGCTCAATGAATTCGTCAAGTCCGCGCCTGAGCGAAAATTTTATACGTTCAAGAACCGGCATTGAGCGCCATTCATCGGATTTTTCTTCCTTTTTCCCCTCGCTTTTCAGACCTTCTGCAAACTTAACAAGGCGTTCGGTTGCATCTTTTCTCCGGTTAAGGACGACATCCTCGGTAAGCTGAAGCAGGTCGGGCTGTATCTCGCTATAAACCTGCAGCATTCCCGGATTAACAATCCCCATGTCGAGGCCTGCCCTGATGGCATGATAAAGAAATACGGAATGCATCGCTTCGCGAACCTTGTCTATACCACGAAATGAAAAAGAAAGATTGCTTATGCCGCCACTGACTTTTACATAGGGAAGGTTCTTTTTAATCCATTCCACAGATTTTATGAAATTGACTGCATAGTTGTTATGCTCCTCAATGCCTGTGGCAATAGCAAGGACGTTGGGATCAAAAATTATATCTTCAGGAGGAAATCCTGCCTTTTCCGTAAGAAGATTATATGACCGTTGAGCAACGGAAATTCTCCTCTCAAATGTATCAGCCTGGCCGTTCTCATCAAAAAGCATTACCACTGCCGCCGCACCATATTTCCTGATTTTTTTTGCATGTTCAAGAAATACAGCCTCACCTTCCTTAAGGCTGATTGAGTTGACAATTGATTTGCCCTGAATGCATTTCAATGCCGATTCAATCACGTTCCAACGTGATGAGTCGATCATGAGAGGCAGCTTTGCAATATCAGGTTCGGACATTATCAGGTTGACAAATCTGACCATTGCTTTTTCCGAATCGAGCATTGCCTCATCCATGCAGATGTCAATCACCTGTGCACCGCCTTCCACCTGACTGCGGGCAATGGCAAGTGCCTCATCATATTTTTCTTCCTTTATGAGACGGGCAAATTTTATTGATCCTGATACATTTGTCCTTTCCCCGATATTCACAAAGTTCGTCTCCGGAGTAATAGTAAGAGGCTCAAGTCCACTGAGTCTTGTGTGTCTGGTTATTTCAGGGATTATTCGAGGCTTGTAGTGCTTTGCCTTTTCTGAAATTCTGCTGATATGTTCAGGGGTAGTTCCGCAACATCCTCCGATAATATTTACCCAGCCCTCTTTCATGAAATCTTCTGCAATGGAAGCCATGTATTCGGCCGACTGGTCATATTCACCGAACTGGTTTGGAAGCCCTGCATTAGGATGGGCAGATATGTTGAACCCTGCTTTAGCGGAAAGTTCCTGAATATAAGGTCGTAGCTGATCAGCTCCGAGGGCACAGTTCAGGCCGATGCTGAACAGGGGAAAATGCGATACCGAAACAAGAAATGCCTCGAGCGTCTGTCCTGTAAGTGTCCTGCCGCTGGCATCTGTAATAGTACCTGAAACCATTACGGGAAGACGGATTCCTTTCTCCTCAAATACATAAGCAATGGCAAAAAGCGCCGCCTTGCAGTTGAGAACATCAAATACTGTCTCGACAAGAAGGATATGTGCTCCTCCGTCGATAAGTCCCCTGGCCTGTTCAGCATATGCTGCAGAGAGCTGGTCAAAACTTACCTGGCGTGCACCGGGATCATTTACATCGGACGACATTGAGGCTGTGCGGTTGGTAGGTCCGAGTGTCCCGACTATGAAATGATGCTCAGGCTTTGCTGTTCCTTCGAATTCGGATATGGTTTTCCCTGCAAGGACCGCCGACTGGTAGTTAAGTTCATAAACCAGGTTTTCCATTCCGTAGTCGGCCATCGATATCCTGTTGGAATTGAAGGTGTTTGTTGTTATAAGGTCGGCGCCTGCCTCAAGGTAGCCCCGGTGAATACCGGCGATGATTCCCGGTTGCGTGATTGACAGCAGATCATTGTTACCCTTCAATGATCCGGGATGCTCCCGGAATCTATCACCCCGGTAGTCCTCCTCCTTCAGCTTATGCTTCTGGATCATGGTACCCATGGCTCCGTCGAGAATCAGAATTCGCTGCCTGATAATTTCGTTCAGCAAGTCTTTCATTGATTTACTTTTCTGCCAGTATTCACTATAAAAACATCGATGCCGGGCAATTGTTCTCTTAATTTGTAAAGAGTCTCAAGGTTCACGATCCCGATAACGTATTTATAAAATTTACTGCTAAAGTATTCCGATACATCCTTTAATCCAAATAATTTTCTGTCCTTTTCATTCCTGTACCTGAGGTAAACTTCAAGCTTAAAGTTCCTTGTATATTCCGATATTGTTCCCTGCTGGTATTTTTTATATTCGTATTTATAACCATAGGAATTCGCCGAAATATCTGAGAGAACTGCGCTGCCAGTGGCATGACCGCCTGCTCCCTTTCCGCTGAAAAATTGTTTATCTGCAAATGCTGCCTCTGTAATGACACCGTTGTATTCATTGTCAACATTGTAAAGATACTTATCAGAAGAAATGAAACGTGGAAGGACAAAGCTTGTGATTGTATTTTCATTTGTTTTTCCCACAAAAGGAACCAGTTTAATTTTAAATCCTTTTTCCCTTGCATATCTGATATCGAATGTCGATATCTTGTTTATGCCGTAATGAAATACCTCATCGGGATCAAGGAAGAGCCCATAAGCATGACCTGTAATTATGCAAAGCTTGTATTTGGCATCCCAGCCTTCAACGTCGAGAGTGGGGTCGGATTCAGCAAAACCTTTTTCCTGCGCTTTCTTAAGGGCAAGATTGTAATCCATCCCTTCGTTGTGCATCTTTGTAAGGACATAATTGGTGGTCCCGTTAAGTATGCCGCGCAGCGAATGCAGCAGTTCATTATCGTAATATTCCTCAAGGTTTCTGATTATAGGAATGCTGGCGCCAGCAGATGCTTCGTACAAAAGCGACACTTTGTATTTATCCTGAAGGTCAACAAGTTCTCTGAAATGTTTCGCCACCATTACCTTATTGGCAGTAACAACATTTTTACCATTTTTCATTGCTGTTGTTACAATATTGAAAGCTTCATCGGCATCATCAATAAGTTCCACAACAAGGTTTATTGACGGATCGTTCAGTATATCATTCTTGTCAAAAGTAAAATTCGACATCGGGATCCTTCTCTTCTTTTTTCTGTCCTTGACGCAGATTCTTACTATATCAGCCTTGAATCCACTGCTGCTGTTAAGTACATCGTGCAATCCCTGTCCGACGCATCCGTATCCGAATAATCCTATTCTTAGTTTTTCGCGTGTCATATTATCTTTTTAAATGCCTGTTCGAAATCAGAAATAATGTCGTCAATATGTTCAATTCCCACTGACACCCTGAAGAGGCCAGGTTCAATACCTGCAGCGAGCTGTTCCTCTGCTGAAAGCTGGGCATGGGTGGTTGTGGCAGGCTGAATGATCAGAGTCTTGGCATCGCCGACATTTGCCAGATGGCTTACCAGGTTAAGATACTCAACAAGCCTGGACGATTCCTCTCTGCCGGCTTTAAGAGTGAAACTGAGAACTCCTCCTGCTCCCTTTGGCAGGTAATGCTGTGCCAGATTGTAATGCTTATCACCGGGGAGTCCGGGATAAATAACCTTTTCCACAGCCGGATGGCTTTGAAGCCATTTAGCCAGGGCAAGGGTATTCTGAACATGCCGTTCCATCCTCAGCGACAGGGTTTCAAGGCCCTGTAAAAGAAGAAATGAGTTGAAGGGGCTAATGGAGGGGCCGATATCCCTTAATCCTTCCACACGTGCTTTTACAATGAAAGCAATGTTTCCGGCAGGAGTTGCAGAAAATTTCTCACCGAATATGAATCCGTGATAACCTTCGGATGGCTCAGTGAATGCAGGAAATTTGCCATTGTTCCAGTTAAAATTGCCTGCGTCGGTAATTACTCCTCCTATACTGGTTCCATGTCCTCCTATCCATTTAGTAGCAGATTCCGTAACTATGTTAGCACCGAAATCGATCGGGCGGCACAGGTAACCGCATGCCCCGAAAGTATTGTCGACAATTAGCGGAAGTCCATATTTTGAAGCCAGCTTAGCAAAAACTTCAAAATCGGGTATGTTGAATCCGGGATTTCCTATTGTCTCAACATAAACTGCTTTTGTTTTGTCATCAATAAGCTTTTCAAATGATTCAGGTTCAAGGTCCTTTGCAAATTTTGTTTCTATGCCGAATCCTGCAAATGTAACTTTAAACTGGTTAAAGCTCCCTCCGTAAAGGTAAGGTGAGCTCACAAAATTGTCCCCGCTTCTCATTATTGTAGTCAGGGCAATGAACTGTGCCGCATGCCCTGATGAAACGGCAAGGGATGCCGCTCCGCCTTCGAGTGCGGCGACTCTCTTTTCAAAGACCTCAGTTGTAGGATTGTTTATCCTTGTATAGATATTGCCCTCTTCAGCAAGGTCAAAAAGATCAGCAGCGTGCTTTGCACTTTTGAAAACATATGATGAGGTCTGGTACAGAGGCACTGCCCGTGAAAGTGTATCACTATCAGGTTTATGCCCTGCATGAACCTGAAGTGTTTCATATTTAAGTTTATTTATAGTCATGATTATAATATTAATTATTAATGTTTTAAGGATCTAACCCACTAAATCCCGATACTAAAACGTCTGATTAAAACTGTCTGGAAGATATTCCTGAATACTTTTTACCAGCGCATGCACATAGGCATGAGCGGCATCTGAAGTTTTTCCCTGACCTGTAAGAATGTTCTCATTGGTTTCCGTGTTTATTTTTATCATCTCCCGAACAATCGGGATTAGGTTTTGGCACCTTAATCCGTCATCCTGCATTTTTATTTTTGCCGGATTGGTTGCCAGGGTTTCACAGAGCCTAATCTCTCCGCCCTTCTTAATAAAAATCAAACACCCTTGATGGAAGGAATATTTGATTTGTGAGTGCAAATGTATTAATCATTTTGAAATATGCAAAAAAATGTTGATCACCCATAAGCAATTCCCGTGTAAGGTTTTTTCACTTACTTTTGTCATGTAATTTATCATTTCATGCAGAATAATTTCACGATCTACAACAGCCTTTCAAGGCAGAAAGAGATATTCAAACCGCTTAATCCGCCGTTTGCCGGAATCTATGTCTGCGGACCTACTGTTTACAGCAATGCCCATCTCGGACATGCAAGGCCGGCAATAACATTCGATCTTCTTTACCGCTACCTCCTGCATCTGGGATATAAGGTGAGGTACGTAAGGAACATCACCGATGTCGGGCATCTTGAAAACGATGCAGATGAAGGCGAGGATAAAATAGAGAAAACAGCCCGTCTTGAACATCTTGAGCCTATGGAGGTGGTACAGAATTATATGAACACCTTCCACAGGAATATGGATCAGCTCAATACCCTTAAGCCTTCAATAGAACCGCGGGCCTCAGGACATATTATTGAGCAACAGGAATTTATAAAGCTTCTTCTCGAAAAGGGTTTTGCATATGAAGTTAACGGATCGGTTTATTTTGATGTGCTGAAATACAATCAGTCATATAAATACGGTAAACTGTCAGGTCGTGTGCTTGAGGAGCTTCAGGCTAATACCAGGGATCTCGAAGGGCAGGAAGAAAAACGGAATTCATTCGATTTTGCGCTGTGGAAAAAAGCATCGCCAGGCCATTTGATGAAATGGCCCTCACCATGGAGCGAAGGCTATCCCGGATGGCATCTCGAATGTTCGACAATGAGCATAAAATACCTGGGTGAAGTCTTCGATATACATGGAGGAGGAATGGATCTGCAGTTCCCTCATCATGAGTGCGAAATCGCCCAATCGACAGGAGCCCTTGGACATGAATCTGTAAGATACTGGATGCATAATAACATGATCACCATTAACGGACAGAAAATGGCACGGTCGCTTGGTAACTTTATAACTCTCGACCAGCTCTTCAGCGGTGATCATCCAATGCTGGAACAGGCATACAGCCCGATGACTATTAGATTCTTTATCCTCCAGGCCCATTACAGGAGCACTGTCGATTTTTCAAATGAAGCCCTTAAGGCGGCAGAAAAAGGTTTGCAGAGGCTCTTCAAGGGATTGGAGACGCTCGGAAAGATTAAACCTTCAGAAAGCTCGACTGTCGATATAAACGACCTGAAGAAAAAATGCTACGACGCAATCGATGATGATCTGAACAGTCCGGTCCTGCTTTCATACCTCTTTGAAGGAGTGAAATATATCAACCAGTTGAATGACGGAACCGAAAAGCTGAATGCTGAAGATCTGGAGAAGCTGAAAGAACTCTTTCACACCTTTGTTTTTGATATTCTTGGCCTTAACGCCGGATCGGAAAGTGTTCAGGATAAAAGGCTTACAGGGGAGCTTATGAATATTATCATCAGTCTCCGACAGGATGCCAGGGTTAAAAAAGATTTTGCCACATCCGACAAGATCAGGGATGAGCTCAAAAAGGCAGGGGTGGTCCTGAAGGACAAGAAGGATGGCGTGGAGTGGGAAAAAGAATAGGCAATGAAATATTTATCCGATCCAATCTGCATTGGCTCTGTTCAACTTGGAGGAAATTATCCCGTAAGGATACAGTCGATGACTAACACCGACACCCTTGATACCAGGGCGACTGTTGAACAATGCATCAGGATAATTGAGGCCGGGGCCGATTTTGTAAGGATCACGGCTCAGGGCGTAAAGGAAGCAGAAAGCCTTGCAAATATTAAATCTGAACTGCAAAAAGCAGGAAAGGATACTCCTCTTATTGCAGATATCCATTTCAATCCTGCTGCTGCCGAAGTTGCTGCCGGAATAGTAGAAAAGATAAGGATAAATCCCGGGAACTATGTTGATAAGAGGGCTTCTTTCACTAAAGTAGAATTTACTGAAAAAGAATATAGCGAGGAACTTGAAAGAATCCATTCTCGACTGATTCCGCTGATCAGGATCTGCCATGCAAATAAAACTGCTGTCCGCATAGGTGTCAATCATGGATCCCTGTCCGACAGGATAATGACCAGATATGGCAATACTCCTGAAGGAATGGCGGTTTCTGCAATGGAATTTATAAGAATCTTCAGGGCTGAGAACTTCCACTCCCTTGTATTGTCGATGAAATCGTCCGATACTGCCGTTATGATAAAAGCTACCCGCCTTCTTGCCGACATGATGACCGCCGATGGTTTTGCATATCCCCTTCATCTTGGCGTCACTGAAGCAGGAGAAGGGGAAGACGGAAGGATACGGTCAGCCGCTGGGATAGGAGCACTGCTTTCAGAAGGTATCGGCGATACAATCAGGGTATCCCTTTCGGAAGCGCCGGAAAATGAAATCCCTGTGGCGAAAGAGATCCTTCGTGCAATTGCAGGATCAGACGGACGAATTAAAGAACCTTCAGAAAGACTTGAATTCAGGAATCATCGTAAACCTTATAAACCTGAAGTCTATAATTCAGAAAATGGAAAGTTCATTGACGAAAACGGAAATGTAACAAATGTTACAATCTCAACTTTCAATGCAAATGATAAATTCGTAATTCGTAAAAATACAGGTAAACTTATACTAAACCCTGTTTTCAATGAAAATGATCCTGAAAAGCTTGCCATTTATGCAGGATCAATACTTGGTAAATACTTTATTACAAAACAGGCAGATGGTATTTGTATAACCAATAAAGGTACGGTTGGTGGTGAAAAGCTCAGGGAACTTGCATTTTCCCTTTTACAATCGACAGAGGCAAGGATAACCAGAGTAACTTACCTTTCATGCCCGACCTGTGGACGAACAAAATTCAATCTTCAGGAAGCAGTAAAGGAAGTTAAGCAAAAAACAGGTCATTTAAGCGGTCTAAGGATAGCAATAATGGGATGTATAGTGAACGGCCCCGGAGAAATGGCAGGATCTGATTACGGATATGTAGGTGCTGCACCAGGAAAGGTACATATTTACAGGGGCATTGAACCCGTACTGAAAAATATTCCGCAGGAAGAAGCTTCAAAAGAGCTTCTTAGGATTATTGAAGAAGATATGATCAAAGACTATGAACAAAGCCGCTAGGAGAATCTTTTACTTCCGTCTTCGGTCACCTGTCTTCCGTCTTTTTCTTTCCCTGCTTCGTGCGTTCTGAGTATGGGATTTTGCATCTTCTTCATTTTCCCCCTGTGCACTGGGGCGTGAGTCTTTTGTCGTTTCAGCAAACCTGTAATCAAGCTGCTTTTTCTGCAGATCAGCCCTGACAACCTCAACCTTTACCCTGTCGCCAAGAGTATAAACCTTTCCTCGCGAGCGACCCCTGATGCAGTAGTTTTCTTCATCATATTCATAGTAATCATCGCCGAGATCCCTGACACTGACCATACCTTCACACTGATTTTCAATAATCTCGACATAAATACCCCATTCGGTTACGCCAGAGATAACTCCTTCGAAAACCTGTCCTGTCCTTTCACTCATAAATTCCACCTGCTTATATTTAACAGATGCCCTTTCTGCCTCATTTGCAAGCCTTTCCATCTTTGAAGAGTGTTCACAGAGTTTTTCAAATTTGTCATGATTACCAGGATCCTCTTTTTTCAGATAGGAAGTCAGCAGTCTGTGTACCATCATATCCGGGTAGCGCCGGATGGGTGATGTAAAGTGCGTATAATATTTAAATGCCAGGCCATAGTGTCCAATATTTTTAGTAGAATAAACAGCTTTGGCCATTGATCTCAAAGCGATAGTTTCAATAATATTCTGTTCGTTTCTTCCGGCAACTTCCTTCATCAGTTTGTTCATAGCCCTAGGCAGGCTGTTTGAATCCTCAGGAAGCTTATAACCGAATCTCGTTATGAACTGTCTGAAATTCGCAATCTTTTCTGGGTCGGGCTTATCATGGATCCTGTAGACAAATGTTTTTCCCTTAAGGTTTCTGGTCACATATTCAGCCACCTTCCTGTTAGCCAGAAGCATGAATTCCTCAATAAGCTGATTGGAGGTTCCCATTTCCCGAAAGCTGATTGCAACAGGCTTGCCGTTTTCATCAAGTTTAAATTTGACTTCCTCTCTTTCAAAGGAAAAAGCCCCCATCCCAAACCGTTTTGTCCTTAGTTGCTGGGCAAGCTTATGAAGAGGCAGCAATAGTTCTTTCATATCACCTTCGCCGGTGTCGATTACCTTTTGTGCTTCACTGTATGAAAACCTCCTGTCGGAATTAATAATTGTTCTTCCGAACCATTCATTAAGCACCTCTGCTTTCTCATTCAGTTCAAACACAGCTGAATATGTAAGCTTATCTTCCGACGGATTAAGGGAACAGATATGGTTTGACAATCTTTCAGGAAGCATAGGGACGACCCTGTCGACAAGATAAACTGATGTTGCCCTCTGCCGGGCCTCATTTTCAACAACAGAACCCTGCCGGACATAATGGGTCACATCGGCTATATGTACTCCAACTTCATAATTGCCATTTTCAAGCTTCCGCATTGATAGGGCATCATCGAAATCCTTTGCATCTTCCGGATCGATAGTGAATGTCGGGATATTCCGGAAATCTTTTCTTTCTTTAATGTCTGCTCCAGTTATTTCTCCATTTATTCTTTCAGCATCCTTTTCAACCTCCTCATCGAAGCTGTAAGGCAGTTCAAATTCAGCAAGGATGGCATGTATTTCTGTTTCATGCATTCCGGGTTCTCCGAGGACATCAATAATTTCGGCGACAGGATTTTTTGATCCACGGCTCCAGTCTACTACCCTGGCAACAGCTTTCTGTCCCTGCTTTGCACCATTCAGCTTTGAGGCAGGTATGAACAGGTCAAAAGGCATATTTTTGTTATCGGGTATAAGGAACGCAAAGTTTGGCATTATCTCGACTGTTCCGACAAAAGATGTCCTCCACCTTTCGATTATCTCAACAACTTCACCTTCAGGTCTTGCACCTTTTCTTCTTGCAAACAGCCAGACTTTTACCTTATCGCCATGAAGGGCCGTATTGAGATTCTTCGCAGATACGAAAACATCATCATCACATTCATCTGATTTAATAAAACCATAACCCATACGAGTCATGTCGACAGTTCCGGTTATATAGACCTTGTCTGGTGCCTTTGAACGGTATTTTCCCTGATAAACCTCTACAATCTCACCTTTACCGGCAAGGTGCCTCAGAACATCAGAGACTTCCCTCCTGCCTGAAGAATCATTAATATTCAGCCTTTTGGATATCTGCTTATAATTAAACGTCTGCTGGGGATTAGCTGATAATACTGACATAATCTGTCCGACCATCGCATCATTCGACAATCCCTGCTTTTTATTTCTTTTTCCCTTCGAACTCATAATTCCGGTTTTTGCGAAGTTAGGAAAAGGATCATGAAAAATCAGTACATTTGATACATAATTGAAATCAATGGCAGATCTGGATTCCATATTCTCTCATTCAGCTAATATCGTCACCAGGAAAACCGGTAATGAATATGT
>Ga0172375_10011154_pt1 | contig 11496 bp, 8 predicted proteins | sample LakKiv1m_FD_114537 | JGI IMG/M metagenome (GOLD analysis project Ga0172375, IMG submission 114537) | Freshwater microbial communities from Kabuno Bay, South-Kivu, Congo - kab_092012_11.1m | ecosystem: Environmental > Aquatic > Freshwater > Lake | place: Democratic Republic of the Congo... | reverse complement strand
CTGGAATTGAACAGCTGAAAACAGTTGCTTATTTCAACTGGGATGCTGTTGATGAAACTGCAGTTGTTGATTACAATGACTTTGTATATGACTTTGTTGTGCCGAACGGGCATACGTTCATAGGCGGGAACATCCCTACGCTGTTGCACAACAGCCAGGTTGGCTTCCAACTCTGCGTAAATGTCCAGAAACCTCTTGATAAAGGTGGTTTGAATGGGAAGGTCCTATTCATAGATACCGAAGCTACGTTTAGGCCAGACAGAATTGCGCAGATGGCAGAAGCGGCAGAAATGAACGTAGATGAAGTAATGAAGAATATTTATGTCTCTCGTGCAGAAAACAGCGATCATCAGATGCTTTTGATTGAAAGGGCAGATGAATTGATAAAAAGCGCTGGCATCCGTTTAGTAGTAATGGACTCGCTCACCTCCCACTTCAGAGCTGATTATATTGGAAGAGGCGCTTTAAGCGACAGGCAGCAGAAGCTGAACAAGCATATACATGACCTGCAAAGGCTTTCTGAAAAGCATAATGTGGCAATCTACATTACCAACCAGGTGATGGATAATCCCGGAATACTATTCGGTGATCCAACCACGCCAATAGGCGGTCATGTAATGGCTCACGCTGCTACGTACAGAGTTTACCTTAGAAAAAGCAAAGAAGAAAAAAGAATTGCCAGAATGGTGGATTCCCCTAATTTGCCAGAAGGAGAATGCGTTTTCAAGGTGACTAAGGATGGGATAAGGGACTAATCCCTTATTTTTAATTTTTTTACAATACTCTCACGCAATGCCATGATATGCTCTCTTATTTTCCATAAACCAGTGCCAGTGATATCGCATCTCTTTTTTCAGCAAGCGGTTCACTTCTTCTTTAACTTTCATTGACGTTGGATATTGCCCAACCATGTTTTCAAAAAAGCGCCTCCAGAATTTTATGTTCAATCCCTTGTTCCTTGCCCTTCGCATAATTGAAGAATAGTCCCTTATGAAGCCGTTGAAAATGCTGGTCGCAGAAGTCCAGTCAATATCTGCTTTTTCCGCGATTGAAAAATCAATAAGCGTTATCTTTACGTCTTCATCCCACACGATGTTATTGAACGTAGGGTGACCATGCTCAATGCCAAAGCAATGCATTTTTCCAATCATTTCAGATACGTGCATAATCATGATTTCCATTTTTTGATATGCGCCCTGCTTTGCGGATTCCAAAAGGGCATAAGTTAGCTTTGTTCCATTATCAAAATATGCCATTGGCGCAAGTTCCCTTCCGCATGCAGTAACAAGTTCATATGCAAACGGGGTTTCAACTCTGACGCCGTTTTCATTTAATGTCCGCACTAAGTTCAATTCGGTTTGAGTGACATTTCGTACATAAAATACTTTTTCGCCTGCATATGCGCGTTTTGTATCCTTTGCAAATATTTTGTTAATAAGCATTATTTGGTCATGACTGTTGTCTTTAGAACAATGACGGCAAGCAAATTCATATGCTTCTTTCATTCCGTTCCATTTGCTCACGTTTATCAAGCATGTCGTCTTGATGCAAGGAGCAGAATATTGTTTCTTTTGTTTTAATTCAGAAATGTTCTCACCATTATAAACACAAGATTAATTAGACGTTAAGTGTTTAAATATGTAGTCTGTTGTTGCAATTTGCAACCCTTTCCAAATCTTTTTTATTTATTAACCAGTTATTCTAATCGTGAACCCAACCCAGCTCAAGCGCATAATCATAATAACCCGGCCGATCTTCTGGCTCCTTTATCCAATTCTATTTATTCTTGGGCTAAATACGGCTGGAGGAAAACTGGATTTGGCGAACTGGGCGATGCTGGCAGAACTTATTGCGCTTACGTTCCCCGCCACGTTGCTCACATATGGAGTAAATGATGCATTTGACATACGCACAGACGCAAGGAATCCAAGAAAGAAAAATATTGTGGAAGGAGTTGCAATATCCCAAGACGATGCAAATACAATAAAGAAGCTCGCCCCTTTCGCGGTTGTTTTGTTGGTTCTATCTGCAATGCTAACAACAAATCTCGAGAACATCATTTTGATGGTTTTATTCTCGCTAGCGTTATACTTTTACTCCTCACCCCCGATTCGGTTAAAGGAACGTCCTCCTCTAGATTCATTAATCAATGGATTTTTCTATTTCCTAGCTCCATTTATGCTGGGTTTTAGTTTAGCATCTCCTATTTCAAACATCTCATTCCAATCCGTTCTTTTATTGTTTACATGCGCAGCAGGACTGCATGCGTTAGCAGCAGTAACCGACTACGAACCAGATAAAAAAGTAAGAAATAACACGATTGCAGTCTGGCTTGGACAACGTGGCGCATCTTTATTTGCATTAGTAATGTTTGCATCAAACCTGTTTTTCAGCTGGCCAATTGCGATCTACATCATGTTGGTTATTTTCGCTGCCGGCTCACTCACAGACTTAATCGCCCCAAAATATGCAAAGCAGGCAATGACAATAACCATAATGTGGGGTGTAGTAACTACGCTTACGTATTTTATTGAGAAAGTACTGCTTTAGGCAATCTTACGAACAATTAAAATCCTATTTTCCGATTTAACTTCATGACTGCTGATTTTCAGGTTACCCCATGGGAAGTTACTGGGCAAGTGGATTATGACAAATTAATCAAGGATTTCGGAACCCAGAAAATAGATGGAAAGTTAAGAGAACGAATGGCAAAACTTGCAAAACAAGACAATGTAATGTTGCGAAGAGAATATTTTTTCTCACATAGAGACATGAATCTTGTTCTTGATGATTATGAAAAAGGAAATGGTTTTTTCCTGTATACTGGAAGAGGACCAAGCGGACCAATGCACATCGGACATCTGATCCCGTTATTATTTACAAAATGGCTTCAGAATCAATTCGGGGTCAATCTTTACATAGAAATAACTGATGATGAAAAATTTTTATTCAAACGCGATTTAGACTGGGATACTGTACAGAAACATGCAAAGGATAATATTCTTGATATTGCTTCAGTAGGCTTTGATCCAGATAAAACATTTATCTTCAAAGACAGCGAATATTCAAAGAATGTTTATCCATTGCTTATGAAAATCTCAAAGAAAGTCACATTCTCCACAACCAAGGCAGTATTCGGCTTTACAAATGAAACAAATATTGGCTCAATCTTCTATCCAGCATATCAAGTTGTGCCTACGTTCTTTGAAAAGAACAGGCGTTGCCTAATTCCAAACGCGATAGACCAGGATCCCTACTGGAGAATCCAGCGAGACCTAGCGGAATCCTTGGGTTTCAAGAAAACAGCTGTAATCCACAGCAAGTTCTTGCCTCCATTGACTGGAGTTGAAGGAAAGATGAGCGCTTCGGTTGCAGATACTGCGATATGGCTTACTGATGATGAGAAAACAGTAGCCAAAAAGGTGAATAAATATGCATTCTCAGGTGGTCAACCTACAGTAGAAGAGCATAGAAAACTAGGCGGAAATCCAGACATTGATGTTCCATTTCAATGGCTGAAGGTTTTGTTTGAGCAGGATGATAAAAAGCTCAGGCAGATAGAATCAGATTATCGCTCAGGAAAACTACTGACTGGAGAGCTAAAGCAGCTGCTGATAGCAAAAATCAATGGATTCCTAGCTGAACACAAGAAAGCAAAGGCAAGAACCGAAAGCGCAATGGAAAAGATGTGTTATTCAGGAAAGCTTGCAAAAAAGATGTGGGAAACGCAATTCTAAACATTTAAATATTTGCTCTCCGTGTTAATTTTAATGCTAAGGAAGATTCTGTTATTGTGTTTGCTATTGTTTACAACTGTCTTTTGCGCAGCCACGTGGTATGTCTCCACTGCTGGAAATGATGCGACAGGAGATGGAACTGCGGGAAACCCATATCTTACTTTAAACAAAACGATTGCGACTGCGGCTTCAGGAGATACGATTCTTGTTGCCGATGGAACGTATCATGATTTGCCTTATTCAAGTCTGTTCAAATCTCTTTACATTGACAAGGCGTTAGTGATTCGGGCTTCTAATCTCACTAAGGCGATTATTAGCATAAATGCATCTAATGTAGTTAATGTGTTCGCCATAGGTTCCAATGGTGCCGTCTTAGACGGGCTGGTGTTAAATGGCTTCGGTGACCAGGATGATGCCGAATATGGAGTTTACGTTTATGCGGCCAAACAGATTAACCTTACAAACCTAGAAATATGGAATGTTACTAGTTCTGCCATATATTTCAGAGGAAACTCATGTCCCACCGTCGGAGTAAGTACTGTCCTCATTGCCAATAATCTCTTTATCAATGCTTCAAGATCTCAAATCTATTTTGCAAAAGCCTGCCACGAAAACATAACTATTTTGAACAATACTATTAATTTTGGGTATGCAAATACAGAATATGGAATAATTAATACTGCTGGAACTGCATCGCCTATCGGCACAATTATAGAAAACAACACTTTCAATTATGTTACAGTAAATCCAACCTGGTCAAGCTACGCAATGCTTATGGTGACTGCTGTTCCGAACACCGGTCAAATGAATGCAACAATCAAAGGCAATCGTTTTGGAAATCTTACGGCTCCGTTTTCAGGATACGGACTTTATCTTACGAATATGACTAACATGACGATACGAGATAACTCGTTTTTTGTATCTAACTCTTCTGGAGCCACTACGCATAATGCAATTTATCTTCTCGGATCCCCTGATAATTCTACAATAATAAATAATACTTTTGGCTCTTCAGATGCGAATCTTAGCATAAATATTTCCGCGATACGTGTAGATAATGCGAATAGGATTACAATATTAAATAACAGTTTTTATCTTAGTCTTACTCCTTATGGTATATGGCTCAAAGGAACCGACAGGGCTGTTTCTGCATCACAGATCGTAAACAACACATTTTATGAGAATAGTTCTTTTCAAAGAAAGGCAATATATCTGGATAGCACAAGCTACAATCTTTCAGATTTCATAATCAGCAATAATGATTTTGGTTCAGCCTCTTCCCCGCTTTATGGATATGGAATTCACACGATCAATGCAGTAAACCTCAACATAACCGACAATCGTTTTTTCATGAATGAAAGCCCTAGTTCGGATGCTGCAATATTCATGGAAAAAAACTGCACTATGGCGTATATTCAAAATAATTCTTTTGGATCCAGTTTGTTGTATGCAAACCTTACTGGTAGCTCGGTAATTGATATCCTTAACGCCCAGGAATCAAGGATTTTCAATAATTCATTTTATGTTGAGAATACTACTTATGCAATCAAAATGAAGGCAACAGATACTACAGTTTGGGGCCCATTAATAGAAGAAAATCTTTTCCTTACGAACAACAATTATTCCATCTATGGTATTTATCTAGCAGTAAACGGAACAAACGACATATTCGACAGTAGGATACATAACAATACGTTCGGTTCTCCGGCAAGCCTATTCGTCAAATCCGCGATTTATGCGCAAAGGGCCTCCAGAGTAAACGTAACTGCAAACACGTTTAATCTGGCAGATAATCTTCTAACTACTGGCGCAGCATACTTCACAGGAGTTACTGATAATGTGACTATAGAGAATAACACTTTCGGTTCATCCATAAACCACGCGAACTTAAGCGGAACAGCAATGGTTCAGATACTGAACTCTGAAAATGCGGTGGTAAAGAACAATACGTTTTATGTTTATAATGCGGTTGCCGTAGTTTTAGATGCAACCTCTAAAAATGTGAGCAATCCTCTTATCACTACGAATACAGTGTATGGATTGTATAATGACGTTTCATATGGTCTCAGAATAGGCGAAGATGCGGTAATGACGTACGGGCTGTTCAACGGTTCAATAGAATACAATACTCTTTCTCTTCTTGTCAAGAATCTGACGGATTCCGTAGGAGATGTGATTCATAATGCGTTGCTTGGATATACTTTCAATTCCCGAGTGCAGTATAACAATATTACTGGTGGATATTACGGATTAGTAATAAAAGGCAATTATAACGCCTCGGTACTTGGGAACAATATCTATAATGCGTCCTATTACGGAATATTCGACAAGGCGGGGCACAACGGCAGTTTTTACAATAACACTATCGAAGCCAGCGGAGATAGGAGTGGCGCAGTACTTCTTGGTTGGAATGATGCAGATGACAAGTATCTCGTGAATTCAACCTGGTGGAACAATACGATTTATGTATTGAACAATACGGTAGGAAGATACCCTATAGCAGTATACAACAATACAAATGTGACGGAATATTATTCCAACAATAATTACTTTGTTTTAAGCTGTCTTACCTACCCATATTTGGCATATCATTCAGGTGGTTATAATCCTCGTCACTGGCTATCGGTTACTGGAATGGAAAGGGACAGTTTCTTCTGCGTGAATGATCTTACAAACTGCAGTCACATAGATGTCACTCCCCCTACAGTTGCTTTCGTTGATCCTACTCCGTTAAATAATTCAAACCTTTCAAGAACCTGGATAGAAGTGAATGTAACTACTGCTGACGCATATGCAGTGGACAATGTTACTGTGTATATTTACAACAGCACAGGAAGCTTAGTTACAAGCAATTCTTCATCAGTATCCAATTCATCATTCTTCAGTAATTTTACAGGACTTGCAAATGGAGTTTATTATGTCAATGCAACAATAAATGATACGTCAACCAACAATAATACTGCAGGAAATCTGAATATAACCTTGGATACTGTTGCACCTGCGATTGATTATGTTGCGCCTACAGACGCAACAAACACAAGCCTGAACATAAGCAATTTAGTGATAAATGTGACTGCAGTTGATTCTCTTTCAGGTTTGAAGAATCTAACTATCTTCCTTTACAATGAAAGTGGAACTCTTGAGAATACTTCAAATACGACTACTTCACCATTATTCGTCAATTTTACCGGTCTTCCAAACGGTATTTACTACTTCAACGCAACTGCATTTGATCAGGCAAATAATAGCAACAGCACATCTACAAGAAACGTCACAATAGATACTGTTGCGCCTTATTTCAATGCAACGTACATTCCTTCAGCAGATTATTACTCCGTTGATCAAACTCAAACATTTGGGTTCGTTATCAATGATGCATATTCTTCAACATTAAACTGTAGTTTATATGTTGATGGAACAAAGGTTTCAACAAATAGCACAGTGAATAATGGAACATATTCTACGTTTAGTTATATGCTAAGCTTAGGAAAGCACAATTGGAGCATAACTTGCAAGGATAATGCAAACAACACGAATTCTACAGATACAAGGAATTTCACAATACTTGCTGCCACTACTGCAACTGGGGCAGGAAGCAGTACTGCTTCAAAAACGGTTTTATATCCCGAAACAACTTTTGATTGCAAGACTGGAAAAATAACAGTTAATATCGGAGAAGCAAATGGAGAATTGCTTCAATTAATGAAAGAAGGGGTCCCGCCATCTATAATCACGACTAAAACTATAACAGATGGAAAAGTAATATTCACAATTCCAAGTTCCGGAATATATTCTATTGTTCCTTATCAGTTTACTTCCAAGTATGTGATATCTATCGCTACGGATGAATATTCTCTTTGCCAGGAGCCAGAAGGAGAAAAGGTTGAAACTTCGGCCGTTTCCATATCAAACGAAACTACGCAGATAGCCGAATCATCTGTCCAAACAAATGAAAGTCAAACTCCGGAAGAAGTTGTATCTAGTGCCAAAGAAATTGCAGCATCAGCAATCACTACTGCAGGATTAACTATTTCTTCAGCTTCCAAGGATAATACGGATGTTTCAGTCGCCCAGTCAAAGCTTAAAGAAGCAGAATCATTGTTTGCTGCAGGAAACTATGAACAGGCAGGAATAGTTGCAGAAGAAGCATTGGCGCTTGCTAAATCAGCAAAAGCCAAAGCAACTGTAACAATTCCAGCAAAACCAGCCACAACTACTTCTGCAAAGCCAATTCAACAGGGAATGGACTTTGGAACAATACTCTTAATTGGGGCGGTTGTACTAATTGTAATAATCGGAATCTACTACTTCACAATGCCAAAGGGCAAGGGACCGAAAGGTCAAAGGAGATTCTAATTTTTAAACCTTCTCGGAGTTATCCAGCATATGTATAGACGCAGCACGATATTATTGGCTCTACTAATCTTAGGGCTGGTTTCAGCGCAAACAATTGATTTTTACGGGATAACTATCCCTATCGATGAAAAATTTTCAGATGTCATGAGTTTTTCCACGTCTACTACATCCGGAAATGATCCTTCTTCCCCGTCCATAAGAGTGACTGACGGTTCGAAGACTAAGTTTTATGTTGATGCAAAGGATTCTTTTGATTGTAAGACTGGACAACTTAACATTACTGTGCCAGACGGGATTATCGGAGGCAAACTCGGTTTATTCAACGAAGCGCCTCCGTATTTGAACATGGTAATTCTTCCAATAGACGGAAATAAATCGATCTTTACAATTCTCGCATCAAGCACGTATTCATTGGTTGCAATTGATTTTCCATCATATGTGCAGTTGAACGCGTTCAGGAAAGAGTTTATTCTTTGTCCAGAACAAGCGGTTCCTGAACCAACAATCAACGAGACCAAACCCGTAGAACCAGTACCGGCAGAAATCCCCAAACAAACGCCTCCGGTGATCACAAAAGAAGACGCAGTTTTTGCAATTTCAGTTGCAAATGAAGGAGTTTCAATCGCGATTACGGAAAACAAGGATGTTTCAGCAGCCCAATTAAAATTAGAAGAAGCAACTCTGGCATTATCTGCAGGAAATTATAATCAAGCTAAGAAATTTGCAGAAGAGGCGTTTATGCTTGCAAAAGACGCAAAAGCCAAAGCAAGCATTACCAAGCCAACAACTGTTGCAGTAAAACAAGAACCTGTTCAACAAAGCGGAATGAGCGTATTTCAATTGGCGCTAGTCATTGGAGTAGCATTCGTTGTAATTCTAGTCTATCTTATACTTTCAGAAAGGAAAACGCGAGTAACAAAGAAAAAATGAGGTTTGGTCATGCACCCGTCCGTAGAAGCAAGAAAACTGATTTCTCAAGGCAAGCTGAGGGACGCATCCATCTTTCTTGACAGCTCAATAGCAAAAACTCCTGAAAATGACGATCTTTGGTATCTGCGGGCAATCGTTTCCCTTAAGCTAAATAATTACGATAATGCGCATGAATGCCTGGAGCATGCGATTTCAATCAAAACAAGGGCGGAATACTTCAAATTAATCGGAATGGCGCATCTCGAGATGTTTGAAATTGACCATTCTTTGGAAGCCTTCTTGCGGGCAATAGAGCTTGACAAAAAAGATGCTGAGAATTACATTTACGTTGCAATATGCCTGATAATGCTTGATGATCCAAAAAGCAAGGAATTCGTAGAAAAGGCATATGTTCGAGACAAGGCAAAGACAAAGAAAATGCTCAAGGAATTCTATTCTAGTTTCTTTGCTACTGATTTTTCCATAACTTCAGGAATAAAGAAAGAAATAGAAAAAAAGATTGATTCAATAAATTAAGTAATCAATCAATTATCTCCTTAAGAACTACTGATGTCCTTGTCTTATCAACACCGTTTATCGCCCTTAGCTTTCTTATGATTATATCATTCAATTCTTCAACATCGTGAGCACGAACCTTGACCAATATGTCTGTTTCTCCAGTTACAATGTACGCGCCATCAACATTTTCCATTTTTCCTATCTGCCTTGCAACTTCCTCCTGGGATTTTATCTTATCATAATTGACAGTGACAAAAACAAATGCAGAAACCCCAAATCCCATTTTTTTGTAGTCAGGAACCGCCTCATATTTCTTAATCATCCCTTCTTTCTCCATTTTCATTATTCTATGGTGCACTGTGCTCATGGGAAGCCCAAGTTGTTTTGCAATCTCTTTCACTGTTGCCTTTCCATCTGTCCGCAGTTCGTTTATTATTTCTTCGTCTGTTCTGTCCATATTTATTGGATATTTTCCAATCTTATTATAAATATTAGCTATTTTTACTAAATTTTATCCAATTTTTTAGAAAAAACATTTAAATTAGGCGCTTCCGCAGCATTACTTGGTGTTTGAAATGACTAAAGGAATAGGATTAGATGGAGTCGTAGCTCATATCTCTAAACCAGAAAGGCGCGACGTTCTTGCAGTGCAATCAGCAGCGCTTAAATCCATTCATGATTTTATGTGGCGCAGAGGAGTTCTTCAGTTGATGCCGATAATGTTGTCTTCCATTACCGACCCATTAAACCATCCTGTTTCAGATTCATCTGTAGAATATGGTGGTCAAAGGCTTCAGATGACAAAAAGCATGATACTCCATAAGCAGATTGCAATGATTCCTCCGGAAATTAAAGGAATTTATGTCATTTCCCCAAACATACGGCTTGAAATGCCGACATTGCGCGAATCTGGCCGTCATTTATTCGAGTTTAGCCAGGTTGACATTGAGCTAAAAGGCGCAACATCAAAAGATTTCATGAAGTTCATGGAAGAGCTTTACGTGCACGTATTTTCGTTTGTGAAAAAAGAATGCGTATTAGAGCTTGAACGTCTTGGCAGGAAAATAGACGTGCCAAGAGTCCCATTCAAAATCTATGATTCAGTATCTTTACGAAAAACGCTTGGAGAAGATTTCGAAAGAATCTCTTCAGAAACGGAACTGGCACCATTTTGGATAACTGACCATTACCGGGAATTCTACGATAAACAGGATCCAGTAACTAAAAAACATATTAACTATGATGTTTTCTACCCAGAAGGATTTGGAGAAGGGCTTTCAGGAGCAGAAAGAGAAACAGATTACGATCGCATAATGGAGAAGATGCATGAACGGAAGATGGATCAGACAAAATTCGCACCATTCCTCGAGGTTGCCAGGAAAGGATTACTTCGTCCAAGTGCAGGCGGTGGCTTCGGAGTGGAACGTTTAGTCCGTTATCTTACCGGAAGAAAGCATATACGCGATGCAACGTTCTTCCCACGTGTTCCTGGAGAGCCGGTCGTAATATAATTGGTGTTATGCATGGCAGTCCAAAAAATCATAATTGCAGGAGATTCATACCTACGAATGCGTGCTGAACCCGTTACTGATTTCAAGCGCGTGGCATGGCCTCTAGTTTCTGATCTCAGAGACACGTTATTAGATCTCAAATCTAGCTTTGGATATGGAAGGGGACTGGCTGCACCACAATTAGGTTTTGGTGGGTTGCATAGGGTGATTTTCATAGATTTTCAGAATGGAGGATTTCACGGAGAGATGATAAACCCCCAGATTATCGGGCATAGTCGGAAACAAAGCATCTGGTGGGATTCATGTTTAAGTTTTGATACTGCAATATTCGCCAAAGTAAGAAGATTTGAAAGAATAACGGTCGCTTTCTTTGATGTTTACGGTCACGAAAAAATAATTGAAGCATCCGGTGCATTATCTGAATTACTACAACACGAACTTGACCATTTGGACGGAATTTTATT
>Ga0172375_10011153_pt1 | contig 11497 bp, 9 predicted proteins | sample LakKiv1m_FD_114537 | JGI IMG/M metagenome (GOLD analysis project Ga0172375, IMG submission 114537) | Freshwater microbial communities from Kabuno Bay, South-Kivu, Congo - kab_092012_11.1m | ecosystem: Environmental > Aquatic > Freshwater > Lake | place: Democratic Republic of the Congo... | reverse complement strand
TTGGTTTCTTTATTTGTTCTTGAATTTTTTGTAATTTCAAAAAGAATGAAATTATTTTTTGGTATTTTGTTGGTATTATCGATATTACTTACAGCTATCGTTAATTTATCTTTAGTTTGGTGGATGTTGGGAATTTTTTCTTTATTTCTTTTTGTCTACAAAGTTTCTTTTTCTGTAAGCGGTAGACAAAGCGAAGCAAATAAAAGAGTTTTTCCAGCTATAGCTTTTTCAGTTGCAATGGTGTCTTTATTGTTTATTATTGCAGGGCAATTTTTGGGTGGATTTTTACCAAATAGTTTAGGAGTTTCTAATCTTGAAATTAGGCCATCTTTAGCTTCTACAATGTCTGTGGCAAAAAATGTATTATCACAAGATCCTATTTTAGGAGCTGGTCCAAATAGATTTACTGAAATGTGGGATATGTATAGACCGTCTGTGATAAATGCTACACGTTTTTGGGACACATCATTTAATTTTGGTTCAGGGTTTTTACCAACATTTTTTATAACAACTGGATCTTTAGGAATTTTATCTTGGGTTGTTTTGTTTTTCCTTCTTGTTGTTGCTGGTTTTAAATCTTTATTTACAGTTCAAAAGAAAAATGTATTAAATCCAAAAACAAATTTGTTTCTTTTTATGTCTTTATATCTTTTCATAGCATCTTTTGTTTATTCAGTAGGGTTAGCTTTATTTGTTTTAGTATTTGCTTTTCTTGGAATATTTATTGGTTTATCTTGTGCTAATAAAACAAAAGGAGAAATAGTTTTCTCTTTATTAGATGATCCACGTAAGAGTTTCTTTTCAATTCTTCTTCTTGTTGCAGTTATGATTGCAACTGCTTCAGCTGGATTTAAGTATGTTGAACGTTTTGCTTCTGTTTTTTATTATCAAAATACAGTATCAGCTATGAGTATTCCTGAAGCAGAATTATCTATTAATAAAGCAATATCATTATATTCAAATGATTTTTATTTCCGTACTTATTCTGAAGTTTATATTGCTAAATTAAATTCTTTAATTGCTAAAGGAGATTCTATAACTGATAAAGAAAAAGCAGAATTACAAGCAAGTTTTGATCAAGCTGTTAGTGGTGCTCAAAATGCAATTACTTATAATCCTAAAAATTATTTGAATTTTAGAATATTAGGTTTGATATATGATACAGTTGCTCCTCTTGGCGTAGAAGGTGCTTATGATAATGCTATTACAGCTTATACAAATGCCTCAAATCTTAATCCTCTTAATCCAGGAATTAAAATTAACTTAGCTCGTTCTTCTTTCTCATCTGGAAAAATGAAAGAAGCAAAAGATTACGCACTCCAATCTTTATCTTTAAAGAGAGACAATATTGATGCTTTAATTATTCTTTCTCAATTATCAAAAATAGAAGGGAATAATAATGACGCACTTTCTTATGCACAAGTGGCACTTTCTCTTTTCCCACAAAATAAAGATTTAGCGCAATATGTTGATTCTTTAAAAAATGTTCCTGTAGTAAATACTGAGGCTTCTAAAAATACTACAAAAAAAGAAAGTAGTAATTAAATAAAAGAATGAATAAGATTTTGAGAGTTTTTGGGAAAGAATTTGGTAATATAAACCAAGCCGCTATCTTGTTAGGTTTTTTTGCTTTCTTGTCTCAAATATTAGGTTTGTTTAGAGACCGTTTTATTGCACATTTTATAGGCCCTTCAGCTTCGCTTGATGCTTATTATGCTGCATTTAGAATACCAGATCTTATTTTCATCTCAATTGCATCTCTTGCTTCGATAACCGTTCTTATTCCTTTTATTGTTAGTAAAATGTCTGGTGATAAAGTTACTGATGAAGCAAGAAAATTTTTAAATGATATTTTTACAGTATTTTGTGTTGTTATATTATCTGTATCCTTTATTGCTTTTATATTAATGCCTTATATTGTGTTTTTAATTGCTCCAGGTTTTTCATCTCTGATGCAAGATAAAGTAATAGAGCTTTCGAGAATAATGCTTCTTTCTCCAATTCTTTTAGGTTTTTCAAATTTATTTGGAACAATAACTCAGCTTTTCCGTAAATTTTTCATTTATGCATTGAGTCCTATATTTTATAATTTTGGAATAATTATAGGAGTATTATTTATTTATCCAATTTTTGGTATTTATGGGCTTGCTATGGGTGTCGTGCTTGGGGCATTTATGCATTTTTTAATACAAGCTTTTGCTTCGACGGGGTGTGGTTTTGCTCCAAGATTTTCATTTTCAATTAATTTTAAGGATATTAAAAAAGCAGTACTTATTTCACTTCCAAGAACATTAGGTATTTCTTTTAATAATATAGCTTTGATTTTAATAGTTTCTTTTGCCTCTTTTTTGAAAGGTGGATCTATTTCGATTTTTAATCTTTCTTTAAATTTGCAATCTGTTCCACTTGGTATAATAGGACTTTCTTATGCAGTTGCAGCATTTCCGACCCTTACAAAATCTTTTTCTTCTGGTAAGCTTGATGATTTTAAAAATCATTTAAAATCTGCTGCTAGACAAATTATTTTTTGGTCTTTACCTATAACTTTTTTATTTATAGTTTTACGTGCACAGATCGTTCGTGTTATTTTAGGTTCAGGATCTTTTTCTTGGGAAAATACACGTCTTGTAGCGGCGTCACTTGCAATATTTTCGATTTCTATAGTTGCTCAAGGTTTAATAGCTTTATTTGCAAGAGCATATTATGCGGGAGGTAATACTAAAAGACCACTTTTAATTAACTTTATTTCATCAATGTCTATTGTTTTGTTTTCTTATTTATTTTTATATATTTTCAAAAATTGTTTAGTATTTCAATATTTTATAGAATCTTTGTTAAAAGTTTCTGATATTCCTGGGACAGAAGTATTGATGTTGCCTTTAGCCTATAGTTTTGGAACAATAATAAATGTTATTCTTTTGTGGTTCTTTATTAGAAAGGATTTTATTAAAAAAGAACAATTTATTATTAAAACTTTTTTCCAAAGTTTAGGAGCTTCGTTTTTTATAGGATTTGTTTCATATTTAAGTTTAAATATTTTTTCTCCAATTTTTGGTACTATTACTTTTTGGGGAATATTTTTACAAGGTTTTATCTCAGGAATTATTGGTATTTCTGTTGGTGTTTTAGTTCTTTATCTACTTAAAAATGAAGAGTTAAAAGAATTAATAAAAGCTTTTAGGACTAAATTTTGGAAAGCAAAGGTTATCTCTCCAGTACAAGAAGGGCTTTAATATTAAATATTTTTTTGTTAATATGTTTTTATGGATTTAAAAAATATAAGAAATTTTTCAATTATAGCTCATATAGACCATGGTAAAAGCACTTTGGCGGATAGGATGCTTGAAATAACTCATACAATAGAAGCTAGAAAAATGCGGGATCAGGTTCTTGATTCTATGGAATTAGAAAGAGAACGCGGGATAACTATTAAAATGCAGCCAGTCCGTATGGAGTATGCTTTTAATAATGAAAATTATGTTTTAAATTTAATTGACACACCAGGGCATATAGATTTCTCTTATGAAGTATCAAGAGCTTTAAAGGCTGTAGAAGGTTCTATTTTGCTTGTTGATTCAACTCAAGGTGTCCAAGCTCAAACTCTTACCACACTTACTATGGCACGTGATGGAGGGCTTAAAATAATACCTGTGCTTTCTAAAATAGATTCACCTCTTTCAAGAGTTGATGAGGTAAAAGAGGAGGTGATAAAACTTTTAAATTGTGATCCTAATGAAATACTTTTAGTTTCTGGACGTACAGGAGAGGGGGTAGCAGGGCTTTTAAATGAGGTTATAAAAAGAATTCCTCCACCAGAAATAACTTATCAAGGGGATAATAATTTTCGTGCTCTCGTTTTTGATTTTAAATATTCGAATCATAAGGGTGTTATTGTTTTCATTCGTGTTTTAGATGGAAAGATAACTCGTGGGGAAAATTTAGTTTTTTCAGTGTCTGGTGAGAAATTTAATTCTCTTGAAGTTGGTACTTTTTCACCACAAGAAACTCCATGTGATTTTCTTTCTGCTGGAGAAACAGGATATATAGTTACAGGTATTAAGAAACCAGGGATAGCAAGTGTTGGAGATACTATAATTAAGTTTAAAAATCCGTTACCAGCGTTGGGAGGTTATATGCAACCAAGACCTGTTGTTTGGGCTTCTATTTTTCCAGAAGACGCAGATGATTTTTTAGAACTTAAATTGTCATTAGGTAAACTGAAACTTTCAGATTCAGCTTTTTCTTACGAAGAAGAATCTTCAGGGTCTTTGGGTAGAGGTTTTAGATGTGGTTTTTTAGGTATGTTGCATTTGGAGATTATTTCAGAAAGATTAAAACGTGAATTTAATTTAAAATTAGTTATTACAACACCTTCTATTACTTATGAGGTATTAATGAAAAATGGCAAAAAAGAAAAAATTTATTCACCATATTTTTTTCCTGATGATGGGAATATATTAAAAGTATATGAACCATGGGTTAATATAAAGATAATAAGTCCAGCAAGATATTTAGGTAATATAATGCAACTTCTTTTTGAACATGAAGCAGAAGTAGGAGAAACAGAGAATTTTGGAGATAGTCGTTCTGTTATTTCAGTAAAAATGCCTTTACGAGAGCTTATGCGTAATTTTTTTGATGAACTAAAAAGTACTTCTTCTGGTTATGGATCTATTTCTTATGAGATAGGGGAGATGCGAGAGGCTAATGTTACAAGACTTGATTTAATCGTAGCTGACGATATTGTTCCAGCATTTTGTCGTGTTGTTTCAAAAAAGAGAGCAGAAGAAGAAGCAGAAAAAGCAGTTGAAAGATTGCATGGAATTATCCCACGTCAACAAATCGCTTTTAAAATCCAAGGTAAGGCTTTAGGAAGAATCATTTCATCAAGATCTGTTTCTCCTTTTCGTAAGGATGTTTTGATGCATGGTAGTAAGGTTGTTGGAGGAGGAGATGTAAGTCGTAAGAAAAAACTTCTTGAAAAGCAGAAAAAAGGGAAAGCTCGAATGAAAGAAAACACAAAAATTAACATTACTCAAGATGTATTTTTGAAAATGATGCGTTCAGGTAATTAATTAAAATTATCAATTTTAATTAATTACGAAGTATTGGAGAGTAAAGTAATATCATACTTACTATTATAAGTATGCACAATACTGACCAAATTATTTGTATTTTCTTTTGATGTTTTTTATCGAAAAGCATATAATTATACTATCATAATATGAAGAATTTTCAAAAAAAGAATAATTTTAAGTATTTTTTACAATCAAAACCCATTCTTTTTCTTTTTGGTATTTTAATAGTTTTTTTTACTTGGAAAATGATTGGTTTTTTTGATAAAATGCAAGATACTATTAAAAATAAAAAAATAATAGAAGATAAGATTTTAGAATTAGGAAGAGATAAAGAAAAGCTTACTTATGATATTACGAACTTAAATACTAATAAAGGTATAGAGGAAAATATTAGAGAGAAGTTTGGTTTTGTAAAAGAAGGAGAAGATATGATACTAGTAGTAGATGATAAAAATTTATTAGAAAAAAAAGAAGAAAATAGCGAGAGAGGATTCTTTTCTTTTTTTAAAAAATTATTTAAGAGTTTTTAATTAATAAATTTTTTTTGTAATTATGTATATAAAAGTAATAGTCTTAGCTGGGGTTAAAAAAGAAAATTTTACTGTTGTTTCATCGGATCATTTTAAAATTTCAGTTAAAGAAAAAGCAGAAAAAAATATGGCAAATAAAAGAGTTATAGAACTTTTAGCTTCATATTTTAATGTTCCAAAATGTAAAATAAAGATAATAAATGGCCATCATCACCCACATAAGCTTTTAGTGGTGGATAATGATTTATGATATAATTAATTTATGAAAATAATATTTTTTGAATCACCAGCAATAGATGAATTTATTTTAAAAAGTTCTTTTAGTGATTATGAAATTTCTTTTTGTAAGGAAAAATTAAATAAGGATAATATTAATAAAGCGTCAGATGCTGAAATAGTTTCAGTTTTTATTAATTCTTTATTAGATAAAGAGGCTATTGATATGATGCCTAAATTAAAATTTATTATTACTCGTTCAACTGGATTTGAACATATTGATCTAGTATATTGTACACAAAAAGGAATTATAGTTTCTAATGTTCCTGCTTATGGAGCACATACTGTGGCTGAATTTGCTTTTGCTCTAATATTGAATCTTTCAAGAAATATTTTGAAAGCAAATAATTATATAAGAGAAACAAATGATTTTAATTTTTCTAAATCTTTTGAAGGTTTTGATTTAAATGAGAAAACTATTGGAGTGATAGGAACAGGGAAAATTGGAAAAAATTTAATAAAAATAGCTAGAGGTTTTGGTATGAAAGTAATAGCGACAGACTTACATCCAGATGTTATTTTTGCAAATGAAAATAATGTTACTTATAAAACTTTTAATGAAGTAGTTTCAGAAGCTGATATTATAACTCTTCATACTCCTTATACTAAAGAAAATTATCATTTAATAAATAAAGATAATATTTCAAAAATGAAAAAAGGAGTTATTTTAATAAATACTGCTCGTGGTGCATTAGTGGATACCGAAGCATTAATAAGTGGAATTAAAAATGGGATTATTGTAGGGGCTGGACTTGATGTATTGGAGGGGGAAAGAGATTTAAAAATAGAAAATGAAATATTTAAAGCAGGAAATAAAGAAAAAGTAGATTATAAAATATTAGTAGAAGATCATTTGTTAATGGAAATGTCAAATATTATTGTTACTCCTCATATTGCTTTTTATTCAAAAGAAGCAGAGGAAGATATTCTAAAGACGACTATAGAAAATATTAAAGGTTTTATTTCTGGTAATTTTCAAAATATAATTAAATAAAAAATGATTGAAAATAGAATTAAAAATTTTAATGATTTGGCAATTACAGATAATCGTAAATTAGCATTAGAGATAGCAGAGGTCGGGTATGATTCTATTGATACTCAAAAGGTTATTTTAAATTCTGTTAAATTAGAAGATAATATTTTAAAAATAAATAATGAAAGTTTTGATTTATCTAAATTTAAAAGAATAAAAGTTGTTGGTTTTGGTAAAGCATCTTGCGATGGAGCTTTAGCTTTAGAAAAGGTTCTCGGGGATAAAATTGAAGAAGGAGCTGTAATTGGACTTCATAAAGTTATGTGTGATTTTATAGAAACTTTTGAAGGGACCCATCCAAGACCATCAGAAGCAAATATAGGACCTGGTAAGAAAATATTTGATATAGCAGACGGATCAAACGAAGATGATCTTTTGATTGCCATTGTTTCAGGTGGGGGATCTGCACTTTTGTGTTCTTCACAAGAAGAATGTGTACAAGGACAAAATATTTATGATAATTTTTTAAAGACTGGTAAGACGATAAATGAAATGAATAATATTAGAAAACATTTATCTGTTCTTAAGGGTGGAGGATTAGCAAAAATTGCTTATCCAGCTACTATAGTAGGGCTTATTTTTTCTGATGTTCCTGGAGATAATTTTAGTGAAGTTGCGTCGGGGCCAACTTATAAAGATGAGACAACTATCTCTGATATTCAAAAAATAATTAATGAAAATAATTTAGGTGAATTTAATTTAATTGAGACACCTAAAGATGATAAATATTTTGGAAAAGTTAATAATTTTGTTTTGGTTTCAAATAAAACTGCAGTGGAGGCTATGGATAAAAAAGCTAAAGAATTTGGTTTTGAAACTAATATTATTTCAACGGAACTTTACGAAGAGGTGGACGAAGCTTTAAAAAAAATATTTGACGCACAAAAGGAAAATACTGTTGTTCTTGCTGCAGGAGAACCAAAATTAGAGGTTACAAAGAAGGGAGGAAGTGGTGGTAGAAGTCTATTTATGGGTCTTAAAGCGCTTAAAATGAAGCTTGTTGATGAGAATTCAGTATTTCTACCTCTTGCATCAGATGGTATGGATAATAGCGATTCTGCGGGTGCTGTGATTGATAAAAATACTTTAGAAAAGGTAGAAAAAATAGGTCTGAATCTAGATGATTATATTGACCGTTTTGATGCTTATCCAGTATTTCAAAAATCTGGAGACATGATAATAACTGGTGCTACAGGATCTAATGTTTCTGATTTAATGATTCTTTTAACAAAAAAGTAATTTTTATTCTTTTCCAATAGCTTCAGAAATAGATTTATAGCCATTCTTTATAAGAAGTCTTGTTAATCCTAGATTTATTTCACTTATCACTTGTGGACCTTCAAAAATCATTCCTGTGATAAGTTGGAGGAGAGATGCTCCAGCTTTTATCTTTCTATAAGCATCTTCTGCTGAAAATATTCCACCAACTCCTATAATTACAAAATTACCATTTGTTTTTTTATAAATATATTTAATTATGTCGTCAGACATATTGTCTACAACTTTACCGCTTAATCCTCCTACTTCTGGAATGTTTTTATCTATAATATTTTTATTATCACGATTTTTAGTTAAATTAGTACAAATAAAACCATCTATTTTAAATTTTTCTGCGATATGAATTATTTCATCTATTTCTTTTTTATTTAAATCAGGGGATATTTTAATGAAAATTGGTTTTATTTTTGGAATTGATGTTATTTTTTCCATTAAAGCTTCAAGTTTTTTACTATCAGTAAAAGGTTGTCCACCGTAAGCATTTGGACAACTTATGTTAATTGTTATATAGTCGCCAATATTTTGAAAAGCAATATAAGCTTTAAAATAATCTAAAATAGCCTTGTCTGTATCGACAGTTTCTTTGCAATTTGTTTTTGCAATACTTACGCCTATTGGTATTTTAAATTTTTTAGTTTTTAATCTTTTAGAGATATTTTTGCATCCATCATTTTTAAGACCATAATAAACTGCTAAAGATTTAGATTTTTTTAATCTCCAAAGTCTTGGTTTTTTATTACCAGAACAGTATTCACCAGTTATTGAACCAACTTCTTCAAAACCAAAACCAACTTCAGGTAGTATGTCTGTTAATGTTGCATTTTTATCAAAACCAGCAGAAAGTCCTATTGGATTTTTAAAATTTATACCAAGAATTTTTTGTTCTAGTATAGGGTTAGAGTAAATAAAAAATAATTTAGTTAATTTTTTAGTTATTTTATATTTTCCAAGAAAAATACCTACAGAAGTCATATGGTCATGTACATCTTCTGGGTCAAGTTTAAAAAATATGGGTTTTAGGATATATTTATAAAATATTTTTATTATAAAGTTTCTTATTTTTATTAAAAAATCAAACATATTTTAATAGTATCAAAAATATGCTAAAATTAAAAGGTTATGGTTAAACAAAAAGATTTTAAAATTAGTGAGATAAAAGCGGAAGAGATCAAAGATTCTCGAGGAAATCCTACTTTAAAGGTAAGCGTTTTCGTTGGAGATATATCTGAAAGTTTTTCTGTGCCTTCTGGAGCAAGTACTGGGGTGCATGAGGCTCATGAATTAAGGGATGAAGATGAGAAGGGAGTTAAAAATGCTATTAAGAAAGTTAATAATTTAATAGCACAAGCTTTAGTGGGGAAAGATGTTTTAAATCAAAAAGAAATAGACGAGACTATGATTGATTTAGACGGTACTTTAAATAAAGATAATTTAGGTGGGAATTCTATGATCGGGGTTAGTATCGCTTGCGCTAAAGTTGCTGCTAAGATTTCAGAAAAAGAAGTTTTTGAATATTTAAGAACATTAGCAGAAATAAAATCTTCAAAAAAAACTCCATATCTTTATATGAATTTGATAAATGGTGGGAAGCATGCAAATAATGATTTAGCTTTTCAGGAATATCACATTGTTCCAGATACAGAGGATATTAACGAAGCTATAGAAATTGGTATAAAAATACAAAATACTTTAAAAGAAATTATTAATAAAGATTTAGGAGCAGAGTCTCTTGTATTGGGTGATGAAGGTGGTTTTGCTCCAAAAATAAGTGATATTAAAAAACCTCTTATATATTTAACTGAAGCAATAAGACAAAATTATCTTTTAGGGAAAGTTCACTTGGCTTTAGACGTAGCATCTTCTTCTTTTTATAATACAGATAAAGGATTTTATAGTATTGATGGAAAAAATATTTCAAAAGAAGAATTTATGAGTTTATATAATTCTTTAATTAAAGAGTTTAGTTTATTTTCTATTGAAGATCCTTTTGATGAAGAAGATTTTGAGAGCTTTAAAGAATTAAGGGATTTTAATAATAAGTTGATAGTAGTTGGGGATGATTTAACAGTAACAAATAAAATTCTCTTAAAACAAGCGATAGAAAAGAAAAGTATTAATGCGATGATAATAAAACCAAATCAAATAGGGACATTGACTGAAACATTAGAGACGATGCAATTAGCCAGAGAAAATGATTTGGAGCTTATTGTGAGTCATAGAAGCGGGGAAACAGATGATGATTTTATAGCAGATTTAGCTTATGCGTTTGGGTGTTTTGGATTAAAATCTGGAGCTCCAGAAAAATCTGAAAGAAAAGTGAAATATGATAGATTAAAATTAATAACAAATTTAAAATAAAAAAATGACAAGTAAATCACAAATTATTGCAACTATTGGACCAGCAAGTAAAGAAAAAGAAATGATAAAAGAAATGATAACGCATCAGATGGATGTGGCTCGTTTGAATTTTTCATGGGGGACTTACGAATGGCATGCTGATACTATTAAAAATATTCGTGAAGCAGCAAAAGAATGTGGGAAGATGATTCCAATTATTCAAGATCTTTCTGGACCTAGAGAGCAAGATGTAAATGGGCATAAATTTGGTGGAGAAGGTAGTGTCAATGAACAGATTACTACAGAAAAAGACATAAAAGATCTAGAATTTGGAATTGCCGAGAATTTAGAATATGTTGCGCAATCTTTCGTCGGTACTGCCAAAGATGTGGCTTTTTTGAAAAATATAATTAAAAAAAAGGGTGGTAATCAAAAAGTTATTGCAAAAGTAGAAAGAAAATTAGCTTTTGAAAATTTAACTCCAATTATTAAAGAAGCAGATGCTATAATGATAGCGCGAGGAGATTTGGGCAATGAATTCCCTCTTGAACAAATTCCTTTTATTGAAAAAGAAATAATAGAAAAATGTAAAAAATATAAAAAACCAGTTATTGTCGCAACTCAGATGATGCTTTCTATGACGAATAGTCCTACTCCAACAAGAGCTGAAGTTACTGATGTTGCTTTTGCAATAATAAATGGAGCAGATGCCGTGATGCTTTCAGAGGAAAGCGCTTCTGGAAAACATCCGCTAGAAGCAGTAGGGATGATGGAAAGAATTATTCTTGAATCAGAAAGATATTTAATGAAGAAGAATCAAAAGAATATTCTTTAAAATTCTAGTGTCTTTATTATACCAAGTTAGAACCTATTTTCAAAATAAATAAAGCGGACGAATTTTTGCGAAACAATTTTTCTGGGGAAAAGGATTCGCAAAAATTCGGCTAATGTTTTCTGAAATCTTG
>Ga0172375_10011152_pt1 | contig 11499 bp, 11 predicted proteins | sample LakKiv1m_FD_114537 | JGI IMG/M metagenome (GOLD analysis project Ga0172375, IMG submission 114537) | Freshwater microbial communities from Kabuno Bay, South-Kivu, Congo - kab_092012_11.1m | ecosystem: Environmental > Aquatic > Freshwater > Lake | place: Democratic Republic of the Congo... | reverse complement strand
GCAGGACATGCCAAATCCGACCATCTCGGCAATAATTTCTGCGCCTCTTTTTTTAGCGTGTTCCAGGCTCTCCATAACCACTACCCCGCAGCCCTCAGCCATAACAAATCCGTCGCGCTGGGCGTCAAAGGGGCGGCTGGCTTTCTTAGGATCGTCATTCCTGGTTGAAAGCGCCTTAAGGGCGCAGAAGCCGCCTAAGCCCAAATAAGTAATGGCGCTCTCCGTGCCTCCGGTTAGCATTACATCCGCATCCCCGCGTTGTATAATCCTGAAGGCATCTCCGATAGCATGGCTTCCCGAAGCGCAGGCAGTAGTAACGCAGGAATTCGGGCCTTTAAGGCCGAAGGATATGGCAATCTGTCCGGAGGCCTCATTAACGATGAGCATAGGGATCAAAAAAGGAGAGATCCTGGAAGGCCCGCTCTTTAAGAATACATTGTGCTGCTCTTCGATAATACCAAGGCTTCCTATCCCCGAACCCACAATAACGCCGATGCGCTCCTTATCTTCTTTCTCTAAATCCAGTCCGGAATACAGCAGGGACTGTTTAGCGCAGGCAATGGCAAACTGGATAAACTTCTCCATACGCCTGGCATCTTTCTGGCTGATGCCGTAGGCCAGAGGGTCAAAGTCATTCACCTGGCAGGCAATCTGGCTGTCAAATGCAGAGGCATCAAAAAGAGTGACCTTACCAGCGCCTGATTTACCCTCTTCCATTGCCTTCCAGAAGGAATCGATACCGTTTCCTACAGGAGTAACTACCCCCAGACCTGTAACTACGACTCTATGTTCTGACATAATATTATAACCTCGATTAACCTGATGATCCCTTAAAGGTTAACTCTTGGAGAATCTTTAAGGGATTTATTCGGCCAACAACTTACGCGCTCATTTCCCGCCGTACCTCCAACAGATCTCCGGAGGGATCCCGCCACTTATCTTAAAGGTTAAAGTGGCGGGAAAAACTTACCCCGCCAAGGCTAAGGGCGGGGTATTTAAACACAAGAATTTATATTAATGCTTCTTATTGTGGTTTCTTCTCTTCAATATATTTAATTGCGTCACCTACGGTAGTAATCTTCTCTGCGTCCTCATCCGGTATCTCGATGCCAAATTCCTCTTCTAAGGCCATTACCAATTCCACGGTATCCAGGGAATCAGCGCCTAAGTCATCGATAAACGAAGCCTCAGGAACAACCTCTTCCGGTTTTACCCCTAATTGTTCTGCTATTATGGATTTGACTTTTTCTTGAACTGCCATTTATTTTTCCTCCTTTTAAGGTTATACCATAACCATACCGCCATCCACTATTATGGTCTGGCCGGTAACATAGCTGGATTCCTCAGATGCCAGAAACAGGCATATGCCAGCAACGTCAGCCGCACTTCCGAATCTATTCAAGGGAATTGCCCCCAGCATCTTCTGCCGCACCTCTTCAGGGAGTTTAGCAGTCATATCAGTCTGGATAAAACCCGGGGCTACCGCATTCGCATTGATATTGCGGCTGGCCAATTCCTTTGCCGTAGTTTTTGTAAGAGCGATTATCCCTGCCTTGGAGGCAGAGTAATTTGCTTGGCCCGCATTACCGATTATGCCTATAATTGAGGCAATATTGATGATCTTGCCGCTTCTCTGCTTGATCATCACTTTGGATACGGCTTTAGTACAGTTAAAGGTGCCTTTAAGGTTGACCTTTATAACCGCATCCCAGTCCGCCTCGCTCATTCTCAGCAGCAGACCGTCCTTGGTAATCCCTGCATTGTTAACTAATATATCAACCTTTCCTAGTTTGTCAAGGATTTTATTTAAGCCTTCTTCAACCTTTGCGTAGTCCGTAACATCCAGCTCTAAAGCCAGGGATTTTCTGCCCAAGGCCTCTATTTCGCGGGCAGTATTACCTGCTTTTTCCAGGTTGACATCAGCTACCACTATATCCGAGCCTTCTCTGGCAAAGGCCAGGGCAATCTCCCTGCCTATACCCTGGGCAGCTCCGGTAATTAAGGCAACCCTGTCTTTCAGTCTCATCTCTTCTCTCCTAAGCTAAATATATCTTCCTTCTTCTCTATATTACTGACTCCGGCAGCCTCATTCGTCCTGCGCATCAGGCCTTTTAAGACCTTGCCCGGCCCGAACTCGATGAAATCGGTAACCCCTTTAGAAAGAATTAATTTCATCGAATCTTCCCAGAGCACGCTTGAAGAAACCTGTTTTATCAGGTTATCTTTTATCTGGCCGGGATCAACTGAAGGCCTGGCAGTAACATTGCTTACCAGCGGAAGGCGAGGCTTGTTAAACTTTATCCTCTCCAGCTCTTTGGCTAATTTAGCGCAGGCCCCCTGCATGAAAGAGGAGTGGAATGCCCCGCTCACTTCAAGCAAGATAGCCTTTTTGGCGCCTTTTTCTTTAGCTAAAAGTTCTGCCTGGTTAATCTGATCTACCCCGCCTGAAATAACTATCTGGCCGGGTGAGTTTATATTCGCTATCTCAGTGCCAGTTTGGGCGCAAAGTTCCTTAACCGCTGATAGGCCCAAGCCGATAATGGAGAGCATCTTTCCCGGGCGCTTAGCTGCCTCCTCCTCCATAAACTCTCCCCTGCGCCTGACAAGGCTAACTGCATCTTCGAGGCTAAGGGCCTCAATGGCAACTAAGGCAGAATATTCGCCTAAACTTAAACCTGCGGCATAATCTGAGTCTGACGGTTTTAAAACTCCGCGGGCCAAGGCTCCCTCCCAGCAGGCGATAGTCATGGTAAGTATCGCAGGCTGCGCGTTCTGGGTCCGGGTGAGTTCCTCCTTAGGCCCTTCAAAGATAATCCTGCTTAAAGAAGATCCCAGTACCTGGTCTGCCTTATCAAAGACTGCCTTACTCTCGGGGAAGGCCTCATAAAGGTCCCTGCCCATCCCTACATACTGGCTCCCCTGTCCGGCAAAAAGATAACCTACCATTTAATAACGCAGGCAGCCCATACCAGGCCTGCTCCAAAGGCATCTAAAAGAACAATATCCCCTTTTTTAATCCTGCCTTCTTTCACTGCCTGGCAGAGCGCGGTGGCAGTAGAGGCAGAGGACATATTGCCGTATTTTTCTATATTAAAGTAAATCTTCTCCTGAGGCAAATTGAGCTTCTTGGCCATGGCCAGTAATATCCTGATATTCGCCTGGTGCGGTATGACCAGGTCTATATCCTTGCATTCAAGTCCTGCCTGTTTTAGGGCAGTCTGGGCCGCATCAGTCATGATATTCACCGCTAACTTGAATATTTCATTTCCGTGCATCTTCAGATAATGCATACGGTTGTCTACAGTCTCATGCGTAGCCGGGTATCTTGAACCGCCTGCAGGAAGCATCAACAGCTCTGTCTGCGACCCATCAGAGCCTAAATAACCTGAAAGTATCCCCCCTGACCTTACCGGAGCTAAAACCGCAGCCCCTGCTCCGTCGCCAAAAAGGACGCAGGTATTACGATCCTGCCAGTCAGTAATGGAGGATAAGACTTCAACACCTACCACCAGGGCATTCTTATATAAGCCGGTCGAGATAAACTGCTGCGCTATAACCACAGCATGCACAAAACCGGCACAGGCAGCAGAGATATCAAAACAGGCTGCTTTTTTAGCGGCAAGCGCCTTCTGTACAAAACAGGCAGTAGAAGGAAACTGCATATCGGGAGTAATAGTAGCTACTATTATAAGCTCCAGGTCCTGGGCTAAGATACCTGCATCTTTCAAAGCAGCTGCTGCTGCCTTAACAGCCAAATCCGAGGCTGCCTCTTCCTTGGCAGCGAGGCGCCTCTCTTTAATCCCGGTGCGCGTAGTGATCCACTCATCCGAAGTCTCTACCATCTTCTCCAGATCTGCGTTAGTCAGGACCTTCTTAGGCAGATACTCCCCTACTCCGATAATCCCTACCCTGCGCACCTCTTTACTCTTCTTGTCTTTAACCATGGAAATAGTCTTTCTTTTTAAGCTTTTACTGCCTCCGTTATCTTCTCGTTGAATTTACGCTCAACCTCTTCCCGGGATACCCTGATGGCATTCTTTATCGCCTTGGCATTCGAACGGCCGTGACCGATGATCACCACGCCATCCACCCCCAGAAGCGGTGCCCCGCCATACTCCGAATAATCAAGCTGCTTCTTGAATCTAGAGAAGCTCGCCTTTAATAAAAGCGCCCCCAATATCCCCAGCGGGTTACTCATGATATGCCTCTTTAAGAACACCTGCATTGCCTCAGCCAGGCTCTCCGATACTTTTAATGCCACATTGCCCACGAACCCGTCGCAGACAATAATATCGCACTTTCCGGAGAAAAGGTCCTTGCCTTCCACGTTACCGATAAAGTTCAGCTTGCTCTTTTCGAAAAGTTCATAGGTCTCTTTGACAAACTCCGTGCCCTTACCCTCTTCCTCGCCTATGCTTAAAAGGCCTACCTGGGGGTCAGTTACGCTCAATATATAACGCATGTAAGCGTCAGCCATAATCCCGTACTGCATCAGCTGCATCGGCTTGGGGTCAATATTAGCCCCTACGTCTATAATCATGGCAATCCCCTTTAAGGTAGGGGTGATAATCCCGATACCCGGACGTTCGATCCCGGGAAGCATGCGCAGGCTAAGGGTCGCGGCGCAGACTACTGCACCGGTATTACCGGCGCTGAAAAAAGCCTCGCCCAGGCCGTCTTTGACAAGATTAAGTCCGACTACTATCGAGGAATCCCTTTTCTTCCTTACGCTGTTCGCCGGGGATTCCGACATCTCGATTACCTCCGAGGCATGATACGTAGAGATTTTGTCGCCGGTATATTTAGCGCGTAGCAACAGGGATTTGATCCTGGGCTCATCTCCTACCAGGACCACCTCGGTATTCTCGTATTCCTTAACCGCAGCTATGGCGCCGTCAATGATCACAGCGGGCGCATGATCGCCGCCCATAGCATCCACAATTATTTTCATAGATTAATAGTTAGCAGTAAATAAAAGGAGGCTCCCTCGGCCTTATTGCTTGCGGGGCTTCTTCTCTTTTATCTCTATCTCGATAGCCTGCCTGCCGTCGTAATAACCGCAGACCTTGCAAACCCTATGCACAGCTTTAAGCTGCTTGCACTGGGGGCAGGGAATGAGATTTGCCGTAGTTAATTTCCAGTGCGTCCGGCGTTTTCTGCCGCGCGCGCTGGAATGCCTTCGTTTAGGTAATGGCACAGGAACATCCTCCTTCGTTTAAATTCTTGCCGCATTTAGGACAAAGCCCCTTACAGGCAGGGCTGCATAAAGACTTGATCGGGTAATCCAGGATTAACTCTTCTCTTATGTCAGGATTGATATCCAGGATTAACTGCCCCTTCTCCAGTGAATAATTAAGCTGCAGGGATTTCTTCAGCTCTATCCGGTATTCTTCAAGACAGCGTCCGCAGACAAGCTCTATAACCCCACCCAGCTCCAGGCTAACCGTAACCGCGTTGGTAATCCTGGATATCTGCGCCGTTACCTTAAGCGGACCCTGAAACTTAACCAGCTCTGTATCCAGGTCAAGCTCAACCGGAGAAATATTCTCCTCTAAAATCAACCCCTCAACCGGTATCTTGTTTACATCTATTTTCATTCTTGAGAGGGGGTCAGGAAATCCTGCTCAGTTTCTTTTTTAAAGCCTTCTCCACAAAATCAGGCACAAAACTGGATAAATCAGCGCCCAAAGAAGCTGCTTCTTTCAGAAGCTTGGAGGAAATATAGCTGTAAGATTCGTGGGGCATCAGGAAGATAGTTTCAATTCCAGATGCCAGTTTCCTGTTAGTCAAGGCCATCTGGAACTCATATTCAAAATCCGAGATCATTCTCAGTCCGCGTATAAGTATTTTCGTTTTATGCCGCCTGGCGTAATCAATAACCAGGCCGTCAAAATCATCCACTCTCACTCCCGGTATGCCTGCGGTAGCCTTTTTGAGCATAGCCACCCTCTCTTTTACGCTAAAAACAGGCTTCTTCTGCGGATTGTGCGCCACAGCTACGGTGACCTCAGAGAAGAGTTCCTGCGCCCTTTTGATCAGGTCAATATGGCCGTAGGTAACCGGGTCGAAGCTTCCAGGATATATAGCTTTCTGGCACATTTGTTCTTAAACCTTCCTGTAAAACGAAAGTACGGTATCCCCGTACTGCGCTTGCTTGACTAAGGCTAACTCTCTCTCCTTTGTAGGGAGTTCATCCTTCTTAAAATGCTGCACAATTACAAAACCATTGGGCGCTAATATATCATAAGCCCCCAGGGTTTGCAAGGTTTTTTTTGTCAATGACTCACCCTGCCCCTGCCTTAAACCCGGATTACCCGCCTTTTTCTTAAGCGCATGGGAGCTGTGGGGACTAGCCTTATAATAAGGAGGATCCAGGAAAATGATATCGAACTGCCTCCTGACATTATGCATGGCCCGGATAGCCAGGTCTGACTCTTTAGGATAAAGCTCACAAGCCCGTGGCGTCAGTAACTCTATGTTCTTTTTAATTACCTGCAGGCAATCACGGTTATACTCCACCATGACCAGCTCCCTAACCCCGCGTGAGGCTGCCTCCAGGCCTACTGCACCTGAGCCGGCATAAAGCTCCAGGAATGAAAGCCCTTCGATATCGCCAAGGATATCAAAGAGCGCCTTCCTGACCTTATCCTGGGTCGGCCGGATCCCCTGCGGCATCCTGATCTGCCTTCCTCTATATATACCTGTGGTTATCCTCATCTTCTTTTGTATTCAAAGACCGAGATATCGTTTATAAGCGAGGCTTCCTCCAGGACAAAGCCACTCTTCTCTATGTCTTCAGCTTCCATAAAAGGCTGGTCCATCAGAGAAGAGTCGGTGCGGTGGTAATGCCGGCAGATAAAGACCTTTCCGGCAGAAGCGCAACCCTCACCAAGCGCCTGCGTAAGCTGGGGCTTGTTCAGCACCGGTAACAGCTTTATCCGGTCATCGAGATAATAGGCCTGAGATAATATCACGCTGCGTATGCCGTATATTATCACGCAGGCCTCCTGGGCTTGGCTCTGCTCATTTATCCACTGCGAAGCGCGTTTTGGCGCAGGTCCGAAATACAGGCTGCTCACCGGCCAGGAAGAACTAATCATGCCGATTATAAAAAGGATGGTCACCAGCCTGTTCTTGGAAAAGCTGCGGCTGAGGGTATAACCTGCCAAAGGGATAAATCCCAGAAAAGGAAAAACCCAGAAACGTTCCTGTTTAAGCAAAGCGCCATTCTCTATGATATCTATAAACAGCATCCCCAGAAGCGGAAGGATGAAGATGTGCAGGCAAAAACAAAGCGCCCTGGGGTAGTTCTTACGCATATCCAGGAGCGAAAGCCAAAGGCAATAAAGGAACCAGGCAAAACCGGCAGATAACATGACGAGCGTGCCAAAAGACGGTTTATAAAATATAAAAAGGTACTGGCCGAACCCGTAAAGGAGATTGTGGAATTTCTCAAGGATTCCTGGATAGCCGAATATCCATTCGGTCAGGTAAAAGTTGTATCCTTTAAAAAAGAGCAGGATAACCCAGGGAGAAAGAAAAAGCAGCGAAAGCATAAAAAACATATAAAAGCGGCGCAATAATTTAGTCTCCCTGTGATGTGAAAAGGTAAAATACACAAACTGGGAAAAGGCGATAAAAATATAAAAATAGTGCGTGTAGATACCTACGGCATTCATTACGGAAAATGCCATAGCATCGCTTTTCTTATTGCCCCTCTCCAGTCTAAGCACAAGGAGCCCTGAGACTAATCCCAGGGCCATAACCAGGGAATATGAACGCGCCTCCTGGGAATAACGCACGCAAAAAGCGCAGATGCTCACAAAAAGCCCACAGAAGAACCCTTCTCTCTTAGAAAAAAGTAACGACCCCAGCCAATAGGCGAGTATTATCGAGACTATCCCCATCAATACCGAAAATGAGCGCACTGCCAGCGGGTTATCGGAGAATGCGCGCATCCAAAGATATATTATCCCGAAATAAAACGGCGGGTGCGTATCAGTGCCGCGGATCCCCGTAATGACATCGCTCAAGTGCCTGGAGGACTCCAGCCTCATAAAATGCTTCAGCTGGCCTGCGTATAATAACCGCGGCTGCTTATCCTTGGTAAGGGTCTTCATAAGGAGGCTGATATCCGTACCGTGCCCGCTAGCCTGGAAGAGCGTAAAGAATTCATCTGTCCATAGCGAACGGCCGCAGAGATTATTTATCCTAAGCAGGAGCCCTGTAACCAAAAGCAACAATATTAAAAGCCATTCTTTTTTTATCATCAACCCACCAGAATTAGACGGTCATACTCGGGAAATCTTTTCAGCAGCTCCTGCCTCAGGCCAAGATTAGTTTTAGCTTCCAGGCCCGGGTCGGCATTTATCAGGTTGACTGCCTCCTCCCTCGCCCTCTTTAGAAGCTGCATCTGCGTCAGGGGATTGGCAATCTTGAGCTCTGCCAGGCCGTGCTGGCGCCTGCCAAAGAATTCTCCCGGCCCGCGCAGCTTCAGGTCCTCTTCGGCAATACGGAAACCGTCGCTATATTTTATCATGGACCCAAGCCTAAGTTTCACTGCAGGACTGGAACTATCGTAAACCAGCACGCAGTAAGATTCCAGGCCGCCCCTTCCCACGCGTCCGCGCAATTGATGCAGCTGGGCCAGGCCAAAACGTCCTGCCTCTTCAATAATCATACATGTAGCATTGGGTATATCTATTCCCACCTCAAGCACCGTAGTCGCAACCAGGAGGTCAAGTTTCTTTTCCCGGAATTTAAACATAACTTCATCTTGCTCCCTCTGCTTCAATCTGGCGTGGAGAAGCCCTATCTTGAAATCCTTGAACTCAACCCTACTGAGCTCTTCATACCTCTTTTTTGCTCCGGCAATATCCAGACTGTAGGAATCCTCGATAACCGGATAGATAATATACCCCTGCCGGCCCTGCTTGAGCTGCTCCCTGGCAATAGCATAAGCCTTAGGTTTATCCTCCTGGCTGAAACTAACCGTCTTGATAGGCAGGCGGCCGGGAGGAAGCTCATTGATTACGGAAATATCCATATCCCCGTATAGGGTAATCGCCAGGGTACGCGGTATGGGAGTGGCTGTCATGATCAGAACATCGGGATTTAAGCCTTTCGCGGGCAGGAGCGCGCGCTGTCCGACCCCGAATTTATGCTGCTCATCTATCACCACCAGCCCCAGCCTTTTAAAATTAACCTTCTCTTCTAAAAGCGCGTGCGTGCCGATGACCAAATCTACCTTACCCTGCGCAATATCCCTGATATTCTTTTCCTTCTCGGTATTATTTGTGGAGCTGATTAACAACCCTATCTTTAACTCTTTATCTTTAAGTATTGAAATTTGAAATTTTAGTTTTTCATAGTGCTGTTTGGCTAATATCTCCGTAGGCACCATAAAGGCTACCTGGTATCCTCCCTGTATTGCTGCGATAGCAGCAACAGTAGCTACTACCGTCTTGCCGCTGCCTACGTCCCCCTGAAGCAGGCGCTGCATAGCCGAAGGCCTGACCATATCTGCCTTTATCTCATCGATAGTCTTCTCCTGGGCTTTAGTCAGCTTAAAAGGAAGGCTGGCAATAAACTCAAGCACCAGTCCCGCCTCTACTTTATGGGCTATTCCCTTACGCTGGCCCTTCTTTAACTTGCGTAATGCCAGGGGTATCTGAAATAAAAAGAACTCCTCGAAGGAAAGCCTCCTAAGCGCTGCCGCCTGCATCTGGTTCGATTCAGGGAAATGGATATTACGCAGGCTCTTAGCCAGGTTCAGGAGATCGTTCCTGGACCTGATATCATAAGGCAGGAAATCTCCGAGTGCCGGGAGATATTCATCAAGGCTATAGTTGATCAGGCGGCGCAATGAACGCTGAGTCAGGCCCTCAGGAAGGGAATACACCGGCACAATCCTGCCTATATTAAGGGAGGCATCATCATCTTCGGAAACAAGCTCGAATTCAGGAGAGTTCAGCTGCAGCCTTCCGGCATACTCTTCTACCTTGCCATATAATATGAGTTCGGTCCCGACCTTAAAATAATCCTTAAGATAAGGCTGGTTAAACCAGACGCATGAGATCTTTCCGCTCTTATCTGCGACCGCCACTTCAGTTATGCTAAAACTCCTGCGCCTGAAAGACTGCCGGCCCCCCTTATCCAGGACAGTGGCTTTGATAGTCTGGATTGAGCCTGACTTAAGCCCCAGGATACTGCTGAAATTGGTGCGGTCTTCATAGCGCCGGGGAAAAAAGTAAAACAGGTCTTCTATGGTGTTGACCCCTGCGCTGGCAAATGCCTTTGCCCTTTTAGGGCCGACGCCCTTGAGATACTGGACCGGTTCTAGAGGATTCTTTACCATCTTAAAGGGTAACCCTGGGTTCTTCTATCCTGTCAGGTAACTGCGGCATTAAAGGCGGTTCTTCTATCGGCTGGGATTCGGTTTCTTCGTTTCCGGGTTTCACCTCTATATCAAATGACTGGGTGGAATAGAGTTCTTCTTTCACCTTTATAATGCTTGGCCCTATCCGTAATTTACCCTTATCTTTGGCTGCCAGAATAAAGGCCCAGACCAATATACTCTTTGCGCCCCCTTTAACATAAGAAACCGTGGAAGACTGAGCCTGCGAAACTATCCGGAATCCCGCGAATTCAGGAAACTTAGGAGAGGGTAGCTCCTTTTCAGAAGATGTAACTACGACCTTGTAGGTAAGCAGCTCATCGGCAGTAATGCTGGTTTTATCCACCTCTGCCTTAATCTCGGTCTGGGCTAAGGCAGATGCATAAGAAACAAATATCATCAGGCAGCAAAATAAGAATACCTTTTTCATCTATAAGCTCTCCCTGTTACTTAACGGCCCCGCGGCCTTCCTTGATCATGGCCGAGAGGCTCCCGGCAAGCCCGGTATATTTATCGTAAACCAGGCTGTTTGCTGTCTGGGCGCTGGAGATATCCGCTATTTGGATGGGGCTAAGCTCTTTTATCTTACCGTAATCCAGATAGGCATGAAAATATTTAGACCAGAAAAAAGAAATGAACTCATACTGATTTGCGCGTACCAGGCCGTTCATAACCCTGACAAACTTTTTATCCAGAGCTTCCCAGAAACTAAAAGTATCCCTGGAAAATATCTCCGCGTCATCAAGGCCCCTGCCCAGCTCGCGAATGCGGCATTTATAAAGCCAGGCCTCGCTGATAGCTATCTGCTTGCCGCGCCTGATGGCTATATCAGCGCTCTCTTCAACCCTCTCCAAGAGCCCCAGGTTAACGGGATATACATGCAGGTCGATAAAATTAAGCCTCCTGCATTGAGCAAAACTAAGCACAAAGGCCCGGTAGCGCGGGTGCCAGATGCCCACGCCTGCGCCGGTGCTTACGCCTTTAATCTTGGCTTTCTTAAATCCTTGGAGCGCGGTATTGACCAGCAGTACTGAATTCTGCGGGTCATCGATAGGTTGGCCGCCCAGCATCGCTTCGGTATCCGGCTCGCTGATAATAGAAAT
>Ga0172375_10011151_pt1 | contig 11500 bp, 7 predicted proteins | sample LakKiv1m_FD_114537 | JGI IMG/M metagenome (GOLD analysis project Ga0172375, IMG submission 114537) | Freshwater microbial communities from Kabuno Bay, South-Kivu, Congo - kab_092012_11.1m | ecosystem: Environmental > Aquatic > Freshwater > Lake | place: Democratic Republic of the Congo... | reverse complement strand
TCGACGTGGTTTTAATGGGTAGGAAACAACTCTGGTCGGCTTTAAATGAGAAGGAACTTCTGCATCAAAAAACCGAACTGAGCCCTCAGGAAGGCCAGCGTTTAGCCGAACTGGAAATCTGGCTCAACGACCAGGGCGGAAACCAGGCGGCGGCCGATGCCGCGGTGATTCTGAATGGTTTGGGACTCGAATCCGGGCAGCTCGGGCAAACGATGTCGACGCTGTCCGGCGGTTATAAATTGCGCGTTATGCTCGCGCAATGTCTTTTCAGTAAACCGGACGCCTTGTTGTTCGATGAACCCAATAATCACCTCGATTTGTATTCAATCGCCTGGCTGGCCGAATATTTAATCAGTTATTCCGGAATCGTGGTGATTGTCTCGCACGATCACCATTTTCTGAACCGGATCGCGACTAACATTCTGGATATTGATTACGAAACCGTGACGGCTTATAAAGGCAATTACGAATTTTTCCTGAAAGAAAAAGAACAGACCCGTCAGCGTAAAGAGACCGAAATTGCGCGTCAGGAAAAGAAACAGGCCGAACTTCAGGCATTTTATGAACATTTCCGCGCCAAAGCCACCAAAGCCCGGCAGGCGATCAGCCGCAAGAAACAACTCGATCACCTGGAAGAGATTGTCATCAAACGTTCTTCGCGCCAGTGGCCGAAATTCACTTTCCAGCAGAAACGACCAAGCGGAATCATTGCCCTGAGCGTGGCCGATCTGTGGAAAAGTTACGGTGAACGGCCGGTGCTGCGCGGAATCGATTTTGAGATTGGACGCGGGCAACGTCTGGCGGTGATCGGCCCGAATGGTATTGGTAAATCGACGCTTATTAAAATCCTGGCCGGCGATCTTAAAGCCGAACAGGGTGAAGTTAAATGGGGCTACGAAACCGCGACCGGTTATTTCCCGCAGAATCATGCCGAAGCCGTCGAACAAACCTCCACGCCGTACGATTGGCTTTACAGTTTTGCGCCATCGGAATTAGTCGGTGCGATCCGTGGTCTGCTGGGGCGCATGCTTTTCAGCGGTGATGATGTTTATAAACGCAACTCGGCGCTGAGCGGCGGAGAGACGGCGCGCCTCATTTTTGCCCGGCTGATGCTCGAAAAGCCGAATGTCCTGCTGCTTGATGAACCGACCAATCATCTCGATCTCGAAGCCATCGAGGCTTTAGCGGACGCCTTAGTCGCTTTTCCCGGAACCGTGATATTCGTCAGTCACGATCGCTATTTTGTGGAAAAAGTCGGCACGGCCGTCCTGGAACTGACCCATGACGGCTATTCGTTCTTCGAGGGAACCTACGCCGATTTTATCTATCGCAAGGGCACCGATCATCTCGAACAACCGTCTCAACCGGCAAAAGCTCTGCGGAACCAACAACCAAAATCTGATGGAGCCGACCGGAGCAAAGAGAAGGGTAAAAGCCGTCAGCCAGCCATTAGCCTGACTTTTGACCGGCAAAGCCGCCGCCAGTGGTCCAAGGAATTAGCTCGCCTCGAATCTAAAATCGTTCAGCGCGAGGCGCAGATTACGACGATCGAACAACGCATTGAGAAAATCGACGAAATCTTCGCCGGGACGGAAATCTACGCTCCCGAACGGCAGACCGAGTTTCAACAACTCTATGCCGAGCAGCAGGCTCTCAAATTCCAGATTACCGATGAATTAACGGCTTGGGAAGAAGAACAAAACCGTACCGTCGAACTACGCAACCAAATTGCCGGGTTCGATGCTCAAGCCACCGCGGCCTGATTTCAATTTTAAACCGAAACGTAAGTATCCAGCTGATCCGCAATCTGTTTGATCATTTCCGTCCGGGTGCGGTGCGGCAAAAAGGCGCTTTTCAACCCGTGAATGATGATTTCCTTGAAGTCCCGGACGCCGAAATTGTAATACTTATGCGCGAGCAGATACTCATTGGTCAGGGTCGTATTGGAAATCAGGCGGTTGTCGGTATTAAGCGTGACGCGCAGACCGTAGGTGAAATAAAATTTAAACGGGTGCGATTCGTAATTTTTCACGCTGCCGGTTTGGACATTGCTGGTCAGGCACATTTCCAGGGTTATGCGATGATCGTTAATATAATTGAGGAGGTCGCCGTTCTCTTTCAAGCGGACGCCGTGACCGATGCGGTGGGCGCCGCAATAATGCACCGCCTGATGAATCGATTCCGGTCCGTAACTTTCACCGGCATGTAAAGTCGTATTAATGTTATTTTGAAGAATGAGGCTGAAGGCTTCGCGGTGATCCTTGGCAGGGAAGTTCTCCTCGACGCCGGCCAGGTCGAAGCCGACTACCCCGCGGTTTTTAAAAGCAACGGCTAATTCGGCCAGCTGATACGAAACTTCCGGTGAAATGCTGCGGATTCCGCAGATGATGATGCCGGTCTTGATCTTGAAATCCTGCTCGGCTTGTCTGAGTCCTTTGAGAACGGCGTCCACCGATTCCATGGTAGTCATGCCGCAATTGGTATGCAGGATCGGCGAATAACGCACTTCCAGATAAATAACATTTTCCTTAGCGCAATCTTCGGCTAATTCATAAGCCGTGCGGGTCAATGATTCGGGCGTTTGAAGGACTGACAGAGTCAGGTCGAAAATCTTGAGATAATTCGGCAGACTGCCAACCTGTTCGGTAACGCAGATCATTTTCTTTAAGGTGTCTTTGTCGTTAGTTGGCAAATTGACTTTATTTTTAGCCGCCAGGTCCAGCATCGTCTCCAGCCGCAGGGAGCCGTCCAGATGGCAGTGCAGTTCGGTTTTAGGCAGTTCGCGAATGAAATCTTCGGTGATTTTAATGCTGTTTGACATAGTTAATACTCGATTAAATGGGCTTTTTTCAACATGACTAAGAATTTGCCAACTCTTTCCGCGACCGGCTTAATCCGCTCGCCGAATTGGTTTCCCAGTTCATCGCAAATTATGCCGGCGTTTTTGTGCCCGTCGATCCTGAACCAACAGGCGGCGCCGATTTCGTCTAATTTGAGTTTGAAATAATTAGGCTTGCGACCGCGTAAAAATAATTTAGCGAAAAATGAATTGTGAAACTTCGGCCTGAGCAGAATTGTCTGACCGGCCTCATTCACTTCGGATTTAACCAAAGGGCGCGGCACGATCTCGTATAAGTTCATCACCTCGCCCTTTTTATTTTTCATCAATAAAATCCTGTTTTGCTTACATGACGGCCGATGGCGGCGCCGGTTCGTCGGCTTTGCCGGCATTTTTCAACGGGATGCGAACCAGCAGCCAACCGATCAACCCGAAGATCAGCAGACTGACTTCGAAGCGGAAGGGCAGGAAGCCGAAGATGTTCGGCAACCATTGATCGTAACTGATTTTCATAATGGCAAGCAGTGCAACAAGTAACCCGACCAAGGCTTCACCGGCGATCAATCCGGCGGCTAAGAGGACGCCGGTATTTTCCACGCGGGCTTTCTGGGCGTCGTTGCATTTGCGTTTGGCGACATAACGGTCGAGGATGCCTTTGATCAATCCGCCGACGAAAATCGCAAAAGTCGTATCCAGGCTCAGGTACATGCCAACGCAGACCAGCATCGGGCTTTTGACCTGCATCAGGATGAAGGCGAAGCCCATCAGCAGACCGACAACGATCAACGGCCAGGCCATTTCACCGCGCACGATGCCCTGCGAGAGCATGGCCATCAGGCTGGCTTGCGGCGCGGCGAGATTGGAGCCGCCCAATCCCGTGCCGCCCATGTTGATATCGCCCTGGTGCAGGATAATCAACGGCACAAACATTACAGTCGAGGCCAAGGCCACGCCGATCAGGTCGCCGACCTGCATTTTCCAGGGCGTACCGCCGAGAATGTGGCCGACTTTCAAATCCTGTAACATTTCACCGGCCACAGCCGCTGCGACGCAAACCACGCCGGCGACGCCGAGTACGGCCGCAACGCCGTGCGTGCCTTTCATACCGAGAGCGACCATCAGCAAAGCCGCGACCAGTAAGGTCGAAAGCGTCAGGCCGCTGATCGGATTATTGCTGGAACCGATAATACCGACTAAGTAACCGGAAACCGCCGCAAAGAAAAATCCGGCGATTATCATAACTATCGTAGCTACAAAAGCCGCGACAATATTTTTGGCGAAAAACAAATAAATGAAGAAAGTCGCGATGGCTGCAATTGCGATTCCGGCCATGATGGTCGTGAATTTCAGATCCTGTTCGGTGCGTTCGTTGACTTTTTCACCTTTGGCAGCTTTTTTAACGTCGCTGATACTGCGGCTGAGTCCGCCAATCAGGCTCTTGCGCATTTTGAACAGCGTAAAGCAGGCGCTCATCAACATTCCGCCGACGGCGATCGGCCGGACTAAATTGCGCCAGACCTGAGTTGACAGTGCCATCCAGGTATCGGTAGTCGCGGTTGCCGCGTCCGGAATGAGCGAAGGCCCGATAAAATAAGTCAGAATCGGTACGAACAGGCCCCAAGCCAGCAGACCGCCGCTGAAGTTAAGCGAGGCCAATTTCGGGCCGATGATGTAGCCGACGCCGATGTAGGCCGGGCTGACCCGCGGAGCCGTCAGAACCATGCCGCTCTGAGCGGTGGCCGACCCGCTTCCGCCTAATTTGATTATCGACTTAGCAAAAGATACAAACCAGTCTTTGACATCCAGAAACATTCTCAGGGAAATCAGGGTCTGAATTCCGGCCCCGATTCCCATCGATCCGAACAGGAACTTGGCGCCGGTGCCGCCTCTCTGACCGGCTTTGTGAATCTCGGCCGCCGCCACCGATTCCGGGAAAGGCAGGTCGACGTCTTCGACCATTACGCGGCGCAGGAGGGCGACGAATAATACGCCGAGCACACCGCCAACCAGCATGATGGAACTGGCGATCAGGTAATTCGGCAAAGTGGCGAAATCCGTCCAGATTCCGGCAATGAAAAAGGCCGGGATCGTGAATATCGCGCCGGCCGCGACCGATTCACCAATCGATCCGACAGTCCGGGCAAAATTTTCTTCCAGGATTGTGCCTTTCATCAAACGCAGAACCGCCATGCCGATTACGGCCGCCGGGTAAGTCGCGGCAATCGTCATACCGGCTTTCAGTCCGAGATAGGCGTTCGCGGCGCCTAACACTACCGCCATCACCAAACCGATGATTAAAGCCCGGACGGTGAATTCTTTCATATCCGAATTTGCCGGTACAAACGGTAAAAACTTATGCTCAGTCAATTGTACCTCCTGTGTTTTTTATACGTTTCTTCATATCAGAAAAATTTGAATAAAAGTAAATAAAGCGGAAGTAATAATCAAGGAAAGTTTTATATACGATCAATGAAATCCAAGTGCATGTAATTATCGTTAGCCGGCCGATACCGGAGTCATTCATGGTCATTCAATTGTCACTTGTAGTCATTGATTGCTGAATTTAGCGAAATTCCCGCTGAATCATCCATAAGAATAAAAGCATGGGCTGCGATAAAAAGACTATGTTTTCCCGGCAGACCTAACGTTGATTGTCAGGCCTGCCGGATAGGATGAACCGATCGAATTACTTCATCAAAAGTACTTTTTGATGTATAACTGAAAATAGTATTGATATAATTGAATCTTTTATGTATATTCGCTATTGAGGTTATAAAGGAGGTTATATGAGAATTTTCATTACAAAGAAAATCAGATTCGTGTCTTGTGTTCTTGTTTTTACGATCGTGCTTGGCGCAGGACTTAATTCCTGCGATAATTCTGTAGGACCAAAAACCGAGAAAGCAAAATACGAAGTTGTTAGCGAACAAGTTGTTGCAAAAGGATATTCCGGAGCCCAAGGATTAACTTCTAATAAAAAATATTTAGGAAAAAAACTTGCTAAAAATTCAAGTACTGAATCTAAAGTTTTCTGCACTGAACCTACATTAGACGGCAGGAATGGAGGTTTTTTAACATATCCAGAAGTATATACATTCTCAGAAGGTTCCCCTCAATTAGTTTATACTTTTGGTTCTGAAAATCTTGATGATTTTTCTACTTGGGGGATGGCTTCAAATTTACAACCGACTAATTTAGTTATTGATGCTGTGCTAACTCAAGGAGATTCCATTTTTTATACCACAAATGTCTCTGATAAATTATTTTTGATTAATAATGGGGCAAAGGAAATTTATTTACAAAATCAAGAATTGATTGGAACATCTAGCATAATTAAGGGAAAAGATGGAAAATTATATCTTGGTCAAGTTCCAAAAAAAATTGGAGGAGACACTTTATCTACAGAAACAAAAATAAACAAAAGAGTTTTATCTGTTAATAAAGACAAATCAATTAATACTGAATTTGAAATTCCAGAAGTTGAAGAAGAATTACACGGAGGGGTATATAAAGTTATAGAAGCGGGTCAGCATGTTTCTATTGCAGAAGCAGACAGTGGAGAATTTTATTTAACTGATTTTTGTGGGGACAGAGTATATAAATGGACAAAAGAAAGCGGATTAGAAGTTTTTCTTGAAAATGCAGAATATCCACAATCTTTAGATATTACTTCAGATGGAGATTTATTGATTTTAACTGCCCCAAGAGTAGATTATTTTGATTTTGGCGAAGTTTGGACTCCAAATAAAAATGCAGAAATTCCTCCAAAATTAAAAATATTAAATAAGCAGACTAAAGAAGAAACAATAATTAATGAATTTCCTGATTTATATGCAAGTTATTGGAATACTTCTGGACCGTCATGGGAAACAAATAAATATGGGAAAAAAGAGCTTATTTCATTTATGGCAAACCCTTTAAGTTCAACACTTGAAGAATCTTTAAATTTATTAAAATATTATATGACAAAACCAGTAAAAGGAGAAGTCATTGAATTAGAAATAACAAAAGAAGATACAACATCAAATTAATAAATAAGTTTATATCTAACCCAATTTTAATATTATTTCTTCAATTTCTTTATGTAATTCAATATTTTCTTCTTTTAATATTTCTATTTGCTTCTGCTGTTCTTGAATTGCAGAAACTACCACAGAAATCTCTCCATCCATATTAAGTGCAAGATATCCTTCAGAATCCTCAATAACCCACTCTGGAACAATTTTTTGAACATCTTGAGCAATAAATCCAAATTTAATTGAAGAATCATTAAGCCCTTGCTTTTTAAGTCCTAAATCATTCCAAGTGTATTTTATTGGTTTAAGTTTGTTAACTATCGATAATCCGTCGATTTTTCCAACAATATTTTTAAGGCGACCATCAGATACAGCCGTCCAAGCAGTTCCAGAGTTTTTAGCAGCCAATCCAGAAACAGAAAGAGTATAAAGAGAGTTTCCACTATATGTTCCATTTGATACAGTTAGCATAGACGCAGGGCTTGGCGTCCCAATTCCGACATTACCAGTAGAACTAATAGTCATTCTATCTGAACCCGCAGTTGTAAATTTCAAAGTATCGGTTGCACTTCTATACATTCCAGTATTAGTGTCTGCTGAAAAAGATATTGAAGGAGAAGAAACAGCCCCATCTGCAACTCGGATTAATCTTCCAGATGTAACAACAGAAGTTCCCGCAACCTGCAAGCGTTTAAATCCAATGCCTGAACAGAGCCACATTACTATTGTCTCCCCCCGATGAGCTTTTAAAACCTCCCGGAGGTTTTTTAACGATTACTTCATCAAAAGTACTTTCTGAGTAGCGTTATACTTAGCAGAATTCAGTCTAACCAGATACATCCCGGTTCCGACCGGCTGACCGGAATGATTCGTGCCATTCCAAATAACGGAATAAGTTCCGGCAGAGTAATGTGTCTTAGCCGATTTCCAGACCTCGCGGCCCATCAGGTCGTAAACGACGATCTCGACTCCGGTTTCTTCCGGCAGGTCAAAAGAAATATTTGTTGTCATATTAAAAGGATTCGGCTGAGCGGGATTTAAACTGAATTCCGATGGCAGGACCGCGAACGGCGCGGCTTGCGGTTCCGCAGTAGGGATAGTGTGGCGTTTGGATATTATTCCGGTCACGTCTTCGCCGCAATCGCTGCGCGCCATCAGGGTATGATCGTCATCCGGGTATTTGGTCTTGAGTACGGAAAGATACTCTCCGGCAGTGACCGAGTCACCCAAATCCTTCTGATACAGATTGAACAGGTCGAAGAGAGCCGTACATTCGCGCACCGAGTCCGGGTTTTCAGATAATATTTCCTGCGATAACTTCACGGCTTTTTCGATCTCGCCGGTCTGGCGGTATAATAGAACCTGGCGCCCTTTTAAGGCGGCAGTCAGGTTTTTATTATCCGTCTGATCGAGCAATTCATCCAGCAAGGCCAGACGATCTAATTTTTCGTACTTGCGCCCAACCCACATAGCCCTGCTCAAGGCTTTTGAGGCATAACCCGTACCCGGATAATCAATTATGATTGACTTGAATATCGATACTGCTGCTTCATATTGTTTTTCAAAGAACAGGTTCATTCCAACTTTATAGAGTGAATCGGCAGTGAGCAAATCAGAAGCTAATTCAGATTCTCTAGCGGGAATAAAAGACTTCTTCGCCAAGCTGCTGCCGCCGCCCGGATCGGATTGTAAAGCATAAGCAGTACTGACATCTCCATAGCAGGTTGGAGCCGGATATTGTCCCCACCAACAATAATCGGCGTCAATTGATGATGTTCCATCAACTGCCGCAACCGGATAAACACCTTCTCCTCCAATTATTGAATTATACCCACCATAGTACAATCCTGCACCAGCATAACCTAAAAGCGGATTTGAATTATCAGAAGCCCATAATACACCATCATTATCATTACTATTAGATAAATAGTTATAGCCATTATCAGGATTGACATCCCCAAACCAGGGATCGCTCCCAGTGTTTGGGTATATTGTAAGCAGTGCCGAAGTTGTGGTGATGGTATTGTACAACAGGGTCGGAGAAGAAGCATACAGATAGCAGGCATAACTACCTGATCCTCCCGAAAAATAATTATCGTACATATAAGAATCACAGGCATTCATAGATAGATTTGAATTCGATAATGAATTAGTAATTATATTCGGTGAACCGTTATATACATAGATACCGGTACCACCGGAAATGGAATTATTACTAATATTTGGACTTGCTGATATACAAGATATACCGGTAGAAGATCCAGATATTGAATTATACGTTATATCCGGACTGCAGCCAGTGCAATATATTCCATTGGAACAACTGGAAATGTTACAGTGGTCTATATCCGGGTTGGAACTGTTTAAGTAAACACCGTAAGTCCCGTAGGAAATCGCGCCGTAGGACAATGTGCCGCTGCTGGCGCTCTGATAACGGATGCCGCCCCAGGTGCCGGAGGAACCGCTACGCGTAAAGGTTGCCCGGCTGGCGGACGTGCCGTAGGCATTGAGAGTGCCGCTGACGGACAGATAATACCCGCTTCCAAAAGACAGAGTCGATCCGGCTTTGGCTGTAAGAGTTTTCCCGGACGCAACGGTGAGGTTACTTGACAAAGTATGCGAGCCGCCATATTCAACGGTTTGACCGCTGGATGCGGCGGAGAGCGCAGAAGAAATGGAAGGATAGAGCCCCAATATCGTGCTTCCACTAACGCGCCTGGCATCCGGACTGAGAGTTACGCCGCTGGCGACCGTGATCGTGCCGCCGGAAGAAACGATAGAGTACGATCCGAGCGTGAGAATTGCTCCGGATTTTACTGATAATGATAGTCCGGTCGGAATCGAATAATTGGTGGTCAGGGTATGCGGACCATAAATTTCAATAGTCTGACCAATGTCTATTCCTGACAATGCAGAGGTAATAGTCGGATAAAGTCCATTGATAGTACTACCTGTGACAAGACGGGTATGTGAATTCGATGTATTAATAGTAGCACCACTTTGAGTAATAATCGATCCACCGGTAGATACAATCGAATATCCATTTAAATCTAAAATCAAATCTTCTGTTATTGTTAAAGTTTTATTACTTGGAACATATATATTTCCACTTAAAGTTGTTGCGGAACTCCATGTTTCAGAGCGGGATATTGTTCCAGATAAAGTGTAAGTAGCATTATATATTGATAAGTACCCCTCAAAATTATCGCCCAATTGAGGATTTTGATATTGACTTGTATATGTTTGAGTTAATGGCGATGCATAGTTGTGCAATTGTTCTGCTGTATTAATAGTTGATTGTGTTAATCCGGATAATAAATAGTAAGTGAAAACCCCATGTTCAAGACCTGAAGACTCTCCCGCTACCTCCCCCGCTTCGCATGCCGAAGAAATTACACCAATAGTCATATCACGCGGGAAAATTCCAGTACCACAGGCATCGAGAAAAGCGGTACATTGATTATAATTTGAGCCAAAAGCTACTTGTAGCTCATCCTGTGTTATTCGTGCATCCATTGAATTTGAAGGAATGAGTCCATCCATACCGTCATAGTTCCATATTTCTCCTAATTCTTCCGAATCACCGTGACCCGAGAAGTGAAATAAATTGGTATTGCCCGTGGATGTGGACATGGCTTGCATGGCTGTTTGTATGTCCGATTCTTCAGCATCTGAATCAGTTATAAGATTAATGTTATTATTGCTCCATTGCTTATAATTAATTAAATATTGCCTCATAACAGTTACATCATTTACACACCATTGAAGGTCATTTATATTTCCTGGATAATCGTTTACACCAGCTAATACCGCATTCCAATTCTGTGGCAATATTACTGTGGGTGTGAGGCAAATGAATAATGCGATTATTGAGATAAGACTTTTCATTTTCCAATTTCTTTTCCATTATTTGCCGGGTGTAGTATTAGATTTTTTCCAAGAAGAGACCGTACCATCATTTAATACCTCGCGCCCCCAACACATACCATTATCAGCATAGTTGATAATTTGGTCGTCTCCAACTATTTTTTCTACCATATGTGATAGATTTTTTGAACCAAACCGAATTACATTCTTAGAGTTTTCGATACCACTCATATGATTAATTGCAACAAATCCACCTTTGAGTACACTTTTCAAAAGATTTAATTCAGCGGCTCTGATTTTATCCCCGTATTTACTTCGAAATGATTTGATATCAGAGCATATTATGATTCGTTCTCCGGGTTTTAGTTCAATCACTTTATGGCCCTCCAATTCTCTTGGTAAGACGTTTGGGGTTTTTATCCCAGATATTCTCATGCTATATAAAATTAATGGGACATTTGACGGATTGAAAATCTCAATCCAGAATTCCTGATTCAAAGAATCAAGACTTGCCTCTGTGATAACCAATTGTTGCGTATCTTCCTGTGCCCATGTGTCTGAGACGATGAAAGCAGAAAAGATTACAAATAAAATTAAAGTTACAAAAAATCGATCTTTCATAACACGCCTCCTATTTATTGTTTTTATAACATATTACTATGAAACCCGTTGTGTGAAATAAAAATCTAAAAAATAAGATGTGCATTAACCTAAAAACCCTTAAATTAGTGTGTGACAATTACATTAATAATAAGGATATAGATCAATGCACAATCTT
>Ga0172375_10011150_pt1 | contig 11500 bp, 10 predicted proteins | sample LakKiv1m_FD_114537 | JGI IMG/M metagenome (GOLD analysis project Ga0172375, IMG submission 114537) | Freshwater microbial communities from Kabuno Bay, South-Kivu, Congo - kab_092012_11.1m | ecosystem: Environmental > Aquatic > Freshwater > Lake | place: Democratic Republic of the Congo... | reverse complement strand
AGTTCCTAAGTTCTTAAAGGGATCGATCCAGCCTGCCCGGCGGTTATTTCACAGTACATTCGAAAACAACAATGTTTTTATCCCTATATTCAATCGTGCAGCCGTCGGAATCAGCCAGGCTTGCCTCCAGCGTAGTGGGGCGGTCTTGCTGGATGTAGATGTAATTGAATTCCAGGTTGTTTTCCCTGCCCCATTTTTCGAGACAGGCTGATGTCTGTCCCGCGCAGGCCTGGAGGGAATCGTACAGGCGGATTCTTTCCATGAAGCGGCCATCGTTGAGCCATTCGTAACCGAAGACTGTGGCAAGGCTCTTTCGCCCGGTCAGCGCGGGGAACCAATCGGATGCGGGGTCGAGTAACGGTTGCCCGCCGCTGATGATAACGAAACCGGCGTCTGCGGGGGTGTTTTCGCGGATCCAATCCATGGCCCTGGCTTGATCCGGCGTCAACGTCACCCGGTCATAAATCTTGAAGCAGGTGACATACCCGGCGATCACCAGGTAGATGGTCAGGAAGACCAGGAATGATTTTGTGCCGCGTCCGATGGGGAGGTCTGTCGGCGCGGAGTCTTCGGTTGTTTTGTCGATCAGGCCTGGAAGGATGATGTTTCCCAGTCCCTGCGCGGCAAGCATGGTGAGTGGGATCATGATGTAGAGAGTTCCGCCGCGCGGCTCGAGAAGATAGGGGAGTGCCGCCCAAATCGGAAGAAAGTATTGGCGATGTGCCAGGTTGTAAAAAATTCCAAGAAGGGCAAGAAGGCCAATGAGGGGAAGAAAGGGTTCTTCGGTGAAGATAAATTGAAAGAGGAAAAAGATGCGCCAGGGAAAACCGTTGCTGTCCTGGGCGACGGCGGATGAGGCGGCGAGGAAGGGATCGAGACCGTGCGTTTGCAGGATGCCCGTCCACCAGGGCGCGGTGAGGATAATCGTCAGCGCGGCGGCAGCCAGCGATTGCAGGAATCCTTTGCGTGAACGATCTGTGAACAGGAACAGGATCAAGGCCGCGAGCGCGGTCTGGGGAATGGCTTCGGGGTGAGTCAGTATGGTCAACGCGGCCCAGACCGGGGTCCAGAAAATGAAGCGGGCGGCGTGGGTGGCGTAAAGCCTGCGGGCGGAGTAAATGGTCAGCAGGGCAAATAAAAATCCAAACGAACGGGTGATCCCGCCGCCCATGATCATCCATGCAAAGACGCGCGGGGTCAGCGCGAAGAGCAGGGATGCGAGCGCCGCGCTTGTTTTGGACGGCAGGAATTCCTTTGCAACAAGATAAAAAACCGGTATCGAGCCTGCGCTGACAATGGGAGGCAGAAGGCGCAGGATGTCGAGCAGGTCGAGGTTTGCCAGGCTGGAAAGCGCGCCTGCAAGATAGAATGCAAGGGGGGGATAGGCGAAGGGAATTTGGGCGTGGTTGTACGTGGTGAAGGCGGGCAGGCCGTAGCCGTTTGCCTGCAAGTCGCGGATCATGTTGTAGAAGAGGCCGCCGTCATTGAGGGGAAAGGAAGATGTGAGAGGCAGGGCCAGACGCAAAAGGAGGCCGATCAGTGCGGCGATGATTACCAGCAGGCCGGCGGATTGATCTTCCGTGATTTGGGCTGAATTAACGCGGTTTAACTTCATAGACTTTCACCGTTTTGTTTTCGTAAACAAGTTGAAGGGATTCGCCCGGCAGGAATTGATCTGTGATCTCCTGTTCAAACGGCCCATAGACAACCCAGCGGATCGGCGTCTGGTCAAGCCAGCCTGCGGGCGCGTCGCCCCTGTAAAAGGCCTCCATGATGGCTTCCTTGTCCTTGAAGTATAACGTTTCCATGTCGTGGCCGACATATGCTTTCAGGTCTGTGCGCTGGCCGGTGAGCTGGCCGGTCTCCGGGTCGCCGAGCACCACATCGTTTGGCCTGGCGTTTTCGTTCAACCAGTTCAAGGCGGCATTCAAATCCCGCGTATAAAAAATATCGCGGGGATGTCCCTGCACGTACAGGATGGAACCAAATCCGATGTAAATGGAGGTTATGGACGCAAAGGAAATATAAGTAATGATGATCAGGTTTTCCCACTTCAGCAGGCGTGGACTGAATCTGGAGAGTGTCTTGAGAATTTCTGATAATCCAAGAATTGCCAGAAGACCAAGCGGAATGGTAATGCCAAGCAGGAAACGGCGCTGGATGGGGACAGGCAGATAGGCAAGGATGAATCCGCTCAAAACCCAGGCGAGAAGCGCACCCCAGGCCGGTGTACGCCGTCGAATGGAATGATATGCGCCGTACAAGGCAAAGGGCCAGAACAGGGCAAAGCCCCACAAATAGAAGGCTGGAGGAGGGGAAAGTGTCAAATTCTGTGCGGTGAATTGACTCCAGGTTGGATCGTTGTTCAGGACTGCATAGTTGTAGACCAACAGGGGAACCTGCGCGATAGCCAGGATGACCAGGGCGTGGAAGTGCGACCAGTTTATCCTGCGTTCCTGCCGCCAAAGGAAAAGCGTCGCGCCGACGAACGCCGCATCGATTGTCGCAAACGCAATTGGATTCACCGCCTGGCAGGCGATGGATAACGCGCCGATCCAGAATATATATTTCCAGCCTGTGAATTGCAGGTAATCGAGATACAGGCTGAGCGCGGCGGCCATCAACATCAGGGTAAACGAAAAGGAAGGGAAGAGCGAGACGCTAAAGAACACATATGCATCGATCAGCCAGAAATCGATCGGTGAAATTGGGTCGAGGGGAGCGCCGTACATTAATTGAAGCCAGCCAAGTCCCGAACCGAAAGCGGCCAGGGCGAATGCAAAGCGCGCATATTTTCTCTCCGGGAATACACGCAGGCAGAGACGGTAAATGGCAAATAACGCGGCGAAGCCAAGAATCCAGCGCGCCAGTTCATAGGTGCTCTCGACCGGGAGGTTGATCCATTTACTGACATGGCCGAGGGTCACATAGAACATGCGCAGGAAGGCGGGCCGGTGCGGTTCGCTGGTGAAACGCATCTGGTAGGCCCAGTCGCCCATGCGGCCCGCGCGCATCATGGAGATGTGCACGGCATAATCGCCCTCGTCGAAATACGCGCCGCGGTACATCAGCGTATCGGTCTGCGCGGCCCATCCGTACCAATTGGGCAGGCTCCCCAGCACGATCAACGCGGCGGCAGTCACGAAAAACCAAAGCAGGTCTTTTCTGTCGTGCCGGATCATGGCGTGCTCCTCACAAAAAGATAAACTTGCAGGTCGTCCCAGTCTTCCACGGATTCAAGTTTGAAATTAGTTTCCAAATATTCCAGATGCGGATGAGTCGTCAGTCCCTGTGCCTTCATCTCTTCGATGGATTGACGGAAGATGACCAGCCAGACGCGCCGCGCGTCCGCCGCGGCAGACTCCACATCTTCGGCGGCGTTCAGACTCAGGGTTTGCATGGTTGCCGGTGAAAGGGTGTCGGTGGCGCTTCCAGTTGGATCCGTTATAAACCGCTGGGACAGTCTATCGTCAAAATGGATGGACGGCAGGCAGGATAGTTTGCTCGAATGGATGATTACATCCCCTGCCTGATTTCGCTGACTTAAGGATTGATCGAGCGCCGCGTATGGGGCATACGGAAAGCCGGCAAAGGTGACATGTTGATAAAGCCCCATCAGGGACGAAATAAGCACAAGCGCGAACGCGGTCACCTGGATCGGGCGCGGCATGACGGTCTGTGTCAAAGCCCATGCCAGCCACAGGCAGAACATGACGTGTGAGGGCAGCAGCGCGCGTTCGACGTAAATTGGCTGGAATTGCGAGATCAGCCATAAGAATATCGGGGGGGCAAAAGCCAGGTAAGCCGGCCATATTCCTTTTTTGAGTACCTGAACCTGCTCCCGTTTTTCGGATAACCCGCTGTCGGAGTCCAGGTGAAAGCGTCTTGCGCGGAAGGTTTGATAACCGGCAAGGGTGATGACCAGGGCGGCAATGAGCAGGCCGGGCAGGAGCCAGCCTCCCGGCAAGGGCAGGTTGGGAAGATAAAAAAGAAGAAGCGTAAAGATTTTTTCAACGCCGGGTTTTTCAACCCAGAAACCGTTATGGATTTTTGCAAATTGTGCGGGAAGATGGACCAGCCATGGCAGGTACAGGACGATCGAAGCGAATCCGGCCAGGATCACAGACCGAAGCGTTCTCCAGTCCTTTTGGAAAACGGGCGTGAGTGCCAGTGGGATCAAATGGATGACAGCCAGGTTATGCGAGTATTGTGCCAGCGCCGCAAAGACTGCAAACCATACCCATTGCCTGCGTAGAAAAGCATAAGTCGCGAGCGACAGCCACAGCGCCAAAAAAACATACATGCGGATTTCCTGCGAAAAGTGCACCTGGAATGGCAGGATGGCCGCCAGCAGTCCCGCCGTCAGCGCGGTGGACCGATTGAAAAGGTGATGTCCAATCAGGTAAACAACCAGGACGATTCCAACCCCCGCGAGAATGGACAAGGCGCGCGCCGCGATCAACGAACTGCCGAAGACTTGCATCCATCCCCACAGCGCCAGGTAATAAGCCGGTGGATGTTCCTCCGCAGCGGACGCGTCGGCATCCGTGCTTAACGTCGAACTCAGGATTGCGGCGGGACTTTGCGCCGAAATCAAAATGGAGAAGGCTTCGTCATACCAGATGGGGCGGGAAGCAATGCCAGCCATGCGAATTGCGAGTGCAATCAGAAGTGGAAGAATAATCCTTGAATCGAAGATGCGGCGAAGCATGCTTGTATTTTAAATCAAAGCAGGGCAGGATGCCACCTGCCCTGCAATACAGTTTCGTTATTCTATTCGCCCAGGTAGTCGCGCAGTTTGCGGCGGATGGATGGGTGGCGCAGCCGGCTCAAGGCCTGTGCTTCGATCTGGCGCACGCGTTCACGCGTGACGCCCATCTTGCGTCCCACTTCTTCGAGGTGTAGGCCTGCCCGTCGAGCAGCCCGTAGCGCAACTGCAGGATGCGGACCTCGCGCGGCGGCAACCCGTTCAATACCTCGCCGAGATGTTCGCGCAGAAGGTTGTACGTCGCGGTATCGTCCGGGGGCGGGGCTTCATCGTCTTCGATGAAATCACCGAGAACGGAATCCTCCTCGTCGTCGGTTGGCGTTTCCAGCGAAAGCGGACGCCGCGCCACCTGGATCATGTTTTCCACCTTCTTGGGCGGCACGTCCAGCGCGACGGCAAGTTCGTCCACGCTTGGCTCGCGCCCGAGGCGCTGCGTGAGTTGATGCTGTACGCGCAGCAACTTGTTGATCTGGTCGCCCATGTGGACCGGCACGCGGATGGTGCGGCCCTGGTCGGCGATGGCGCGGGTCACAGCCTGGCGGATCCACCAGGTTGCATAGGTTGAAAACTTGTGTCCGCGGCGGTAATCGAATTTTTTCGTGGCGCGGATCAAACCGATGTTGCCTTCCTGGATCAGGTCGAGGAAGGGCACGCCGCGTCCCATATATTTCTTTGCGACTGAAATCACGAGGCGGGAGTTGGCTGTGATCAGGTGTTCGCGCGCTGCCCAGCCGTCCTCGATCAACTTGCGCAACTCCAGGCGACGTTTGGGTGCGGTCGTGCCTTTTGCCAGTTCCTCGCGGCCCGTTCGTCCGCGTTCGATGCGCTGGGCCAGTTGCACTTCCTCTTCGGCGGTCAACAATGGAACGCGGCTGACTTCCTTGAGATAAAGTCCTATTGTGTCGTCGGTATCGATATTGGCAAGATAATCGTCGAGAGAGAGATCGGGTTCCTGCTCCGCTTCGCCGCTTTCCTCCACAGCCACCAGTTCGTCCTCGGTCGGCTCCGGGGTGGCCATATCCTCCACAAACGGAATTCCCGCGCTCAACAGGGCCGAGAAGGCCTCTTCAAGTTGTTCGACATCCTGTTCCGCTTCGGGGAAGAAGTGTAAAATGTCATCCAGTGTGACATACGATTTTTGACGGCCTAATTCAATTAACCGCGCAATCGCAGGAAATTCCTCTTCTTCATCAACAATTAATATTTTCTCAACGTCCATTTACACATCCAAACTTAGAATTTGAATCCAGAATACTCTTTTTTGGAATGAAAAGCAATAGCCTTCATCTTTGGGGGTGCCCTGCAATGCTTTTGTATTAAAAAACCGATCTTACGCACCGCCCCGAAGGTTTGGAGAAAAAGCACGCCAAAATTATGGGCATCTTCGGGACGGCCTGCGTAAGGTGATTAAAATGTCACAGCATTCAGGCAAAGCGCCGGGTATTAAAACCCCCTATGGTGTGGAGGTTGCGGTCTTTGAAATCCGGGGCGTCGGTGTCCCGGTTGGCGGCAATGGCGACGGGGTAGGGGTGTACACGTAGGGCGGGAAGGATGCGAGGTTTAGCAGGGCGCTTAGGCCATCCAACGCCACGATCATCGTTTTCTTCTCATCGAGACGCACGTAGAATCCATTGTGGGTCGGTGTAATGTCGCCAACCTCGAGGATATGTTGTTTGTCTCCTGTGAAGCCAATCGTAATCACAAAGGATGGCTTCTCAAGACCGAGAATATCCAGGGCGACGTCAACTTCACTGACCAATCTCAATGCGGAGATTTGTGTGGCCGCCGCCTGGGCCTGGGCCTGGTCTGCTTCCGCTTCGAGAGGCAGTTCCAGCGCCCAGACACTTTCATCGTTGAGCGCCAGGCGGACCGTCTCGCCCTCGGCAGGCTTGACCTCGATGCTGGATGGCAACCCATCCTGAGGCGTGAAGACAAAAGTCGTGCCGCTGGTGGGAGTTGGCTCGTTCGCCGAAATATCCTTTTGTTGTTTGAGATAGTACGCAGCGCCGATTAAAGCGGCCAGCAGAAGAACGGTGAACCAGGTTCCCCAGAAGACGGGCGGTTTTCTGCTGACCGGTTTTTGTTCGCGGCGCGAAGCGCGCGGCTTTGGGCTGGGCGCTGCTTTGGCTTCCTTTGCCGCGCGGGATTTTGTGGTGACGCCGGTTGTTTTGCGTGCCATGCTTAGCCTCTCCTGCGACGCGAAATCCACGAGGAAATTCCCATCACGATCCAGATGCCCGGCAGGACGAAGATCGAGCCGATGAGGATTGCAACAAACACAAGCGAGGAGGGCGGCGTAAAGGTTCGTGTGATTGGCGTACGCGGTGTGATGTCGATCAGGTCGTCCTGTTCCGCGGCCCAGTCCACCGAATTGATGAACATGTTGCCGTTGCCGTAGGCGTCGAAGCCATCGTCGGTCGCGAAGACCGAATTTCCAAAGACCACGATGCGTCCGTGCGTGGCGGCATTCTCCGCGGCGATGGCCATGTTCAACGGGCCGGGAATATCATCGCCATCTGTGAATTCAACCTGGCCGTTTTCCGCGGAGGTGAAATTCGTCTCACCCCAGGCCTGATCGGAAGTGAGAATTAGAGGGGTTTGCGTCACGCCCTCGGGCTGGGTGGAGATGCCTAAACTGCGCGCCTGCGGCATGATCACGGAGTAATTCACGGACAAATTCTGCGTAATCGCATGCGTGCTGTACGCCGCAGAGACGGCATATAACGGCTGCTGGCTGGTGGGATCGATGATTATGTCCTTGTTGAGAACAATACCCCAACTGCTTTCGAGATATTGTGCCAGCGGGTCGGCGGATGTGCCGAAGTCCGTCAGGATGCTCGGGTCTTCCATCACAACCAGGGAGCCGCCCGCCTCCACATATTTTTTAAGCAGGGTGACTTCCTGTGTGGTGAGCGGTTTTTTGGGTCCGGCAATGATGATGGCAAGTGCATCGTCCGGGACCTTGTTTGTCGCCAGCAGGTTGAGGGCATTGACCGTGTAATTCTTGGATTCAAGCGTGCTCTTTGCAATCGAGAAACCTGGCGTGGAGCCGGACTGAATGTCGGCTTCACCGTGGCCTGCGAGGAAATAGACCACGCGCGCATCCGGGCTGATGAGGCGGATCAGGGTGCGGGTCAATTCTGTTTCAGACGCGGATGAGGCGATTTCTTTTCGTTCGCCCATCATCAGCAGCACTTTTCCGTCTCCGGTAATGCCCGCTTCGCGCGCTGCAAGCGGATCAAGATCCGGGTTGACGAAGCGATAATCGAATTTTCCGTTGCTGTTCGATTTGAAATCGCCCAGAACTTTATCCGCAGATTCGGTGCTCAGGTTTGTGGAGAAGAATGCAACAGCCGTCACCTTTTCGGGTAGTGTCACCAGGGCTTGCAGGGTTTCCGTTGCAAGTGTGTGGGTTTTGTCCTCGGTCAGGTCCCAGCTTTTTGGGTTTTGGAACACGATGTAATTGGCGACAAATACGATGCCGACAAATGCCAGGGTCAGGATCAGGGAGTTCGAGCCATAGCGCGCCTGTCGTCCGGAAAGGAAGCGCCGCACGGTATCGGGCGTCATCAGGGCGTAGGCCGCCAGGCCAACGATGATGAGCGCGACACTGATTTGAAGCGCGAGAGTAAGCGTCTCCGGGTTTTGAGGCGTGTACATTTGCATCGCAATGATGCCCTTCATCAGTCCGATGGAACCGCTCGCCACACAGGCGAGTGCGGCAAGGATCAGGCCGACAAAAGCGTAGCGGGCCGCTGGATTCTTTGGTTTCCTAGCCATTAGCGCCACCTCCGCATTTCAACTGCTGTTGTGCCGGTGAATAATCCCAGGGCGGTCAGGCTGATGTAATATACAAGATCGCCAAGATTGATCACACCGATATTGAGAGAGTCATAGAAATGGGTCTTCATATCGAGATAGGAGAAAACATTGCCGCCGACGGGTACCATCCCGGCGGGGAATCCCACGAGCCACCAAAGGAAGACGAAAATAATCATCGTGACAAAGAATGATGCGATTTGATTCGAGAAGACCGCAGAGACGCCCACCCCGATGCTGAGGAAGGATGCCGAGATCAGGATCAGGCCCAGGTAGGCGGACAACATCACGCGCTGGTCGATGCCCGGGGTGACAAGGTTATTCAGGATGATCGGATAAACCAGGGAAACGACGATCAATGTCAGGATGAACAGAAACCCGCCCAGCCATTTTCCAATAATGAATTCGGAGTCTCTTACCGGGGCGGTGAGCATTAATTCCATGGTGCCCATGCGGTGTTCGTCAGAGACCAGGCGCATGGTGAGCGCAGGGACCGACAAGACCAGCATGAATGTGAAGGCGCCGGTAATCGGACCGACATCCGGTGCGGACCCGAAGGATTGGAAGGAATTTTGAATGTAATAGAAAATATTCAGGGCAAAGATGATGCCCAGCACGAGAAAAATGGTGAAAGCCACTGCGTAGGCAATGGGACTGGCGAAATAATGATCGTATTCGCGTTTTGCAATTGTCCAGATGTTTCTCATATTCTGTCACCTCTACTTGTTTTTTGCATCTGCACCGGTGAGTTCGAGGAAGATTTCCTCGAGGCTCATGCCGACGGGACGCAATTCAAGCAAATCGTAGCCTTCCTTGATGACGGTCCTGGCCACTTCCGGCCGCAGGTCTTTGCCGGGGGCGAAGTCGAATTCAATCGTGCCGTCCGGTTTCAACTCGACGTTCTCCACGCCTTTGACCTTTCCGACAAGGGTCGTGAGTTCGTCCGCTTCGCCTCGAACGCGCAGGATCACCCGTTCGGAGCCAACGAGGCGCGCCTGCAAGTTCTCGGGCGTATCCTCCGTTACGATCCTGCCCTTGTTGATGATCAATACGCGGTCGCAGATATTTTGCGCTTCCGAGAGAATGTGGGTGGACAGCAAAACCGTGCGCTCCTTGCCAATGTTGCGGATCAAATTGCGGACGTCCACAACCTGACTGGGGTCGAGGCCGATCGTAGGCTCGTCCAGGATCAGGACTTCGGGCCGATGCAGGAGCGCCTGGGCAAGCCCGACTCTTTGACGCATCCCTTTGGAGAGATTGCCGATGAAACCCATGGCGCGGTCTTCCAATCCAACCATTTCAATCGCCTCATCCACGCGGTCTTCCATGTTTGGGAGATGTCTCAGTTCGGCCATGAACTTGAGGTAATCGAACACCGTCATATCGGTATATAGCGGAACGGTCTCGGGAAGATAGCCTACGCGTTTGCGAACCTCAAGGGATTCGGAAACGACATCGTAGCCAGCCACAAGCGCCTCACCGTCCGTGGGCGGCATGTACCCTGCAAGAATTCGCATGGTGGTGGTTTTTCCGGCGCCGTTTGGACCAAGAAAACCAACGATTTCGCCCTGCTCGGCGTCAAAACTTACGTTGCTAATGGCGCGCCGGGCGCCATAATCCTTGGTGAGACCAGTGACTTTTATCATGGACTCTCCTTTATGAAATGTGTGGATTTGAGGAACTGACGTAACAAACGGCACAGCAGCCATGCGGCGGGCCGTGCCGTAGTGTGAACCGAAAATTACTATACAAAATTTAGCGCGCAAAGTCAAGCAACTTGAAAATTTCTAATCAAACACTAATCTTGAGGCTATAATTACCCGAAATCCTGGTTTGCGAGGCGATATGACCGAATTACTTTACCAGACCGATGGATATCTGCGTGAGTTCGATTCCAGCATTGTTTCCGTGGATGCTGGCGCCCGCGCGGTTGTCTTGAATCGTTCCGCTTTTTATCCCGGTGGCGGCGGACAGCCCTGTGATTTTGGCTCACTGGATGTGGCCGGCGTTATATACCCTGTCGAAAAGGTCAGGAAGCAGGGCGAGGATGTTCTCCACTTTCTTGGCGGAGTCTCCCCGTTGCCGGTTGTGAATTCCGCTGCACACGGGACCCTCGACTGGGCGCGGCGTCACCAGTTGATGCGTACCCATACAGCCCTCCACGTTCTCTGCGGGACCGTTTTCCGTGATTACGGCGCGCAGGTGACGGGCGGGGATATGGATCCGCTGAAGGGGCGCATGGACTTTGAATTTGCGACCATGCGCGCCGAACTGGTCCGTGAGATCGAAGCAGCCGTGAATAAGGAAATAGAAGCCGCGCGCGAGATCCGCGTGAAAATTTTGCCGCGCGACGAAGCCTTTCAAATTCCCGACCTGATCCGCACCAAGATCAACCTTCTGCCGCAGGGGATTATGCAGGTGCGCACGGTCGAAATTGTGGGGCTGGATTTGCAGGCCGACGGTGGGACGCATGTCATGAACACGTCCGAAGTAGGCAGGGTTAAAGTCGTGGATTATAAAAGCAAGGGCGCGATCAACAAACGCATCTATATCGAAATAGAGTAGCCCGCCTGTTTGCGCCGGCCCGCGTAAAAAAACGCGCCCCCCATGGGGCGCGTTTTTTTACGCAATTTGCAACATGCATTACGACAATATCACCTGTCCGCAATATTCGCACTTGTCCATTCCCAACTCCAGTGTGCCGCCGCAGTTTGGGCATTTGAAGGTTTCCACTTTGATTTGGTGGCCTGCGGTCTTGAACGCAGTTTCGTTGTCGGCCAGATCGGCGCGCAGGCGTTTTAGGCGCGCCAGGTACGCGTCGCCGGTTACTTCGCCGGATTTGCGGAGGCGTTCCACATCTGCAATGGATTCTTTCAACATGCGGCGCTCGGCTTCGAGCGATTCCCTGCTTTT
>Ga0172375_10011146_pt1 | contig 11503 bp, 12 predicted proteins | sample LakKiv1m_FD_114537 | JGI IMG/M metagenome (GOLD analysis project Ga0172375, IMG submission 114537) | Freshwater microbial communities from Kabuno Bay, South-Kivu, Congo - kab_092012_11.1m | ecosystem: Environmental > Aquatic > Freshwater > Lake | place: Democratic Republic of the Congo... | reverse complement strand
ATACGATGGCCTGCAGGCCCGATCCGCACAACCGGTTGACGTTGAACGCGGGCACGCCTTGGGCACAGCCGCCGTTGATGGCCGCCACGCGCGACAGGTACATGTCTTTCGGCTCGGTGTTAACCACGTGGCCAAACACCACGTGGCCGACTTCGTTGCCCGACACCTTGGCGCGTGCTAGCACCTCGCGTACGATCTGCGCGGCGGTTTCAGTCGGGGCAATGTCTTTGAGGCTGCCGCCATAGGTACCAATGGCGGTACGGGCGCCGCTCACAATCACAACGTCACGGGTCATAAAAATCTCCAGGGCTTGGTTAAAAACCCCGGCATCTTAGCCCGGGCAGGCGTGGCCAGTCAGCCGCTGGACGATATCGCCGTAGCGTGCAAGAACATCCACATTGCCATCACTTTTCCGTCATTGCGAGCGAAGCGCGGCAATCCATGCCACCTTGAAGTCATGGATTGCCACGGCCTGCGGCCTCGCAATGACAGTGCTTTCTCATACCACTGGACAAATTGAATCCATGAAGTTAGCTGCGCACGTCGGATACCGGCTCGTTGCCAAAGTCCGGGCGGTTCAGATACGCCAGTACACGCGCGGCGGCCTCCTGAGCGCTACTGAGCTGGCCGCGGTCCTTGAGCTGCGCGAAGCTGGCGCGATCGGGGAAATCCTTTGGATCAGCCTGGCGCAACTGGATTTGCATGTCGGTGTCGATCACACCGGGCGCCAATGAGCTCACGCGCGCGCCGTTGGGGACTGACGCCTCGTCCAGCGCCAGGCAGCGGGTAAAGTGGTCCATGCCTGCCTTGGCCGCGCAATAGGCGGCTTGTGACGCCATGGCACGCCGACCCAGTCCAGAAGAAATATTCAGAATTCGTCGCAGCGCGGGGCTTCCTTCGGTAGCGGCCAGAAAGGCCGCAGAAAGCACCATCGGCGCCTCCAGGCCGACGCGCAGTGATACCGCCAGTTCGCTGGCCGCCGCATCACGCAGCGGCTTGATGCTCGAGATGACCCCGGCGTTGTTGATCAGCGTGACACTGGCCAGAGTGCTGAGCGCCTGCTGTTTGAGCCAGTCGTGCAACCGCGCGGCTACCGGCGTGGCGTCGCTTAGATCGGCCTGCCACTGAGTCAGCGCTACCGCTTGAGCCTGGGCGGCTTGCGCCAGCTCAGCGTTTTGTTGGCGCGAAATGCACAGCAATTGATGCTGTGGCTGTAAAAGCTGTTGGGCCATGCTCAAGCCCAGGCCACGCGACGCGCCGGTGATGACAAAAAGGTGTTTGATCATGGTTTGATAGCAGTCAATAGTTTGAGCAAGAGTGTCAGTATCATGGCCGTCAGCCGGTTGTTACTTTACAAGGAGAAAAACATGCAAGTCCAGATTCGTACCGACAACCACATCGACAGCACCGATGCCATGGCCAAATGGGCGACGGCCACCATTAGAGACGCGTTGGCCCGATTCAGCGGCCAGATCACTCGCGTTGAAGTCCATCTGAGCGATGAAAGTGCGGGCAAGAAGAGCACCGCTGAAAACATTCAATGCACCATGGAAGCGCGTCTGGAGGGGCATCAACCCGTGGCTGTCAAGCACCACGGCGCCAACCTGAATCAGGCCATCGAAGGCGCAACAGAAAAGCTCGGGCGGTTGATTGACAGCACGCTGGCGCGCACCGCCAAACTCTGATTCAAGCGTCAGAACGGCGTGGGGCTATCCACCTGCAGCGGCGTTTGCGTCAGCGGGTGGCACAGACGGATTTGGGTGGCGTGCAGTAGCAACCTTTCGGATTTGCTGGCCACCGCTGCGCTGGCGTAGAGGATGTCGCCCAAAATCGGGTGGCCGAGTGCCATCATGTGAACCCGCAGTTGGTGGGAACGCCCGGTGACGGGTTGCAGCGCCACGCGCGTGGTGCCGGGGTAGGGGCCATCGGCCAACGGTTTCCAGCGGGTTTGGCTGGGTTGGCCGCGCTTGGCGTCAATGATGCGCCGGGGTCGATTGGGCCAGTCCAGCAGGATCGGCAAGTCAATCAATTGCCACGGGTCCTGGTCGGACGGTGTTGGCGCTGAAACCAGAACCCCATCCACCACCGCCTCATAGCGTTTTTGCACATGGCGGTTGGCAAACATCTGGCTGAGCGCTCGTTGCATGTTGGGGCCGCGCGCCATGATCATCAGGCCGGAGGTGGCCATGTCCAGCCGGTGCACCACACACGCATCCGGCCAATGGCGTTGCGCGCGTGCGCTCAGGCAATCCTGCTTGTCGGCACCGCGACCGGGCACGCTCAACAGGCCAACTGGCTTGTCAAAGACCAGCAGCGCCGCGTCTTCATGGCGCAAGGCCACGTCATCTGCCGCGGGCATGAACAAGAGCGTCGTCAAGCAGCTTTTGCACCGTGGCGCAAAACTCGTCCACGTCGTTAGGCTTGTAAATCAGGGCTCGTGCGCCCGCCGCCATGGCCTGGCGCTCGATGTCGGGGGTGACGTGGCCCGACGCCAGCGCCATGGGCATATTGGGGCAGATTGAACGCGCTGCACGCAATACGTCCACACCGCTAACACCCGGCATGTTGAAGTCGGTCACCAACAGGTCGCATTGACTGGGGTTATGGCGCAAAGATGCGAGCGCTGCCTGTGAGTCCGAGAACGTCAAGACCGTGTAACCCTTGCGCGTCAACAATCTTTGCACCAAAAAGATCAGTGCTTCATCGTCGTCGATGTACATCACACGTTGGCCGGTCCCCGGCGTGCGACTGATAGGCTTGTCGATCTTGTGTTGACTGGGCAGCGACGCCGCATGCGCCGGAAAATGCAAAGAAAACGTCGTGCCAACACCTGGCGCACTGCGTACAAGCACCTTGCCGTCGTGGGTATGCACGATGCCGTGCACCACCGACAGTCCCAGCCCGGTGCCCTGTCCGACGGGTTTGGTTGTAAAAAAAGGTTCAAAGATACGTTCCAGCGTAGGCTGGTCCATGCCCGATCCCGTGTCACTGACACGCAGACAAACCGACGTTGAGCCAGTCGCAACAAGCTCCTTGCCGTCGTCACCGGGCGTGACATCGGGATCAGATGTCAGACTGATGTTGACGTGTCCAGGTAGCGTACCTATGGCGTCAATGGCGTTATGGAGCAGGTTCAACAAAACCTGCTCCATTTGAGTGGCGTCAGCCAGAACGGGGGGCGTGGCCGGGTCAAGTTCCACCTTGAGTTCAATCGACGGTGGTAGCGCAATTCGAAACAGGCGAAGCGTTTCGCGCACCACATCGGCCAGTTGCAGCGGCAACCGTCGCGCCGGTTCGTTGCGACTGAACGCCAGAATCTGACGCACCAGGTCGCGTGCGCGACGGCCAGCTTTGGTGATCTCTTCCAGACTGGTGACGACGGCACCAGGGTCGTCCTGAAGGTCTTGTTGCGCCAGTTCGACGTTGCCCAGAATCGCACCCACAATGTTGTTGAAGTCGTGGGCGATGCCACCCGCCATCGTGCCAATGGCCTGCATCTTTTGCGACTCACGCAACTGCCACTGCAACTTTTTCTGAGCGCTTTGGTCGACCACTGCGCAAATGAACTGCGCAACCTCATCCGATGCGCCCTCAATCAACGCAAGATGCAGGTCAATCGGAACGTGTTCTGTCACTCCGCTGCGAATGGATAGCTCGGTGAGTGTTGCGGTGCCGCCCTGTCGTGCCTTGTCAAGCCCTTCCATGATCCGGTCCAGGTTTGGCGCGTCAAACAATGGCAACAGATAGGTCAGTGGTGGATCGCTTTCGTGTGGTTGAAGCAGAGCCAGAGCTTGGGCGTTGTGCTGCAGGATTTGGCCGTCTTCTGCCACCACCATGAGCGCCAGAGGAACGTGGGAAAACAGCGCAACAAACCGTTCGTACGCATTTTCTGCAGCAACTTGACTGAATCGCAGTGCCTTGTTTTGAACCTCCAGTTCGGCTTGATAGCGCCGCAAATCGCGATCCGGAAGTCCAACTTTTGCAAATGTTGCCCCGGTGCGCTGCTGTCGCTGTGGCCCTCCCAATCGGTATTTCAGCCGACTTGATCTGGGTGGGGTGCGACCGCTGGTCGGCAGACATCGGTTCATGGCAGGTGCTCAGAGCGTACGCAACTTGTCCAACGCCATGTGCAGCGTCTCGTCCTTCTTGGCGAAACAAAATCGCACCGTGCGTTGATCGAAGCCGTTGCCGTAGAAGGCTGACAGAGGAATGGCCGCCACACCCACTTCCGAGGTAAGCCATTGACAGAACTGCGCCTCTGGCAGGTCGTTGACCGCGCTGGTGTTGACACACTGAAAATACGTGCCCTCACACGGAAGCAGTTCAAGGCGCGTTTGGGCCAGACCTGCGCGAAACAGGTCGCGCTTGCGCTGGTAGAAGTCGCTCAGGTCTAGATACGGCGCGGGGTCGCTCAGGTAGCTGGCCAACGCATACTGCACGGGCGTGTTGACGGTGAACACGTTGAATTGATGCACCTTGCGAAACTCGTGCGTCAGCGCCTTGGGTGCGGCAACGTAACCCACTTTCCAGCCAGTGACATGGAAAGTTTTTCCAAAACTTGACACCACCATGGCACGCTCGGCCAGTTCCCGAAACCGTGACGCACTTTGATGCTGCTCGCCGTCATACACCATGTGTTCATAGACCTCATCGCTGATCAGGATGATGTTGGTCGGTGCCAGCAGTTGTGCAAGCTGTTGCATCTGCTGCGCAGACCAGGTGGTTCCGCTGGGGTTGTGCGGCGAGTTGATGATGAGGGCTCGGGTGCGTGGCGTGATGGCACTGGCAATACGGTCAAAGTCGGGCCGAAAACGACCCGCAGACAGTGGCACGCGCACCGGCACACCCCCTGCCAGTTCGATATTGGGCACGTAGCTGTCGTAGCACGGCTCCAGCACAATCACTTCGTCGCCCGGGTGTACCACCGATAAGATGGCGGTCAGGATCGCCTGCGTCGCACCTGCCGTAACGGTTACTTCATTTTCTGGCGAGTAACGGTGGTCATAGAGCGCTTCTATTTTAGAAGCAATTGCGTCGCGCAACACCGCTACACCGGCCATCGGGGGGTATTGATTCAGGCCCTGACGCATGGCTTGGGTGACGGCATCAATCAGCTTCGGGTCACAGTCAAAGTCGGGGAAACCCTGGCCCAGATTGACCGCCTTTTTTTCAACGGCCAGCGCAGACATGACGGTGAAAATGGTGGTGCCGACGTTTGGCAGGCGTGAACGAACTTGCGGTGTTGACATGGAGGTAAGTTATTGAAGGAGTAAATGTGGGTTGATTGCGGCTACAAATCGTAGTCGTTGGGGTGGCCCTCCATGGCGCGCGCCACCAGTTGGCGGCTGAGACGGTTGCTGAGCATTTCGGCAAAGCTGTAAACATACTGGCGCAGGTAGGCGCCGCGTTTGAACGCAACGCGCGCGACATTCTGTCCGAACAATTGACCTGCCGGACGCACCACCAGATCACTGGCAGCAGCTTGATCCTGGACGTCACGCACCGCCATTTCGGCTGCGATGCCGATCCCCAAGCCGAGGCGCACGTAGGTTTTGATCACGTCCGAGTCGATGGCTTCGAGCACGACATTGGGTTCAAGTTTGCGATTCGCAAACGCGTGGTCGATGCGGGTACGCCCGGTGTATGAGGGGTGGTAGGTGATCAGAGGTTCAGTGGCCATGTCCTCCAGCGTCAGGTGCTCCTTGGTGCATAGCCGGTGGCCCACCGGTAGCACCAGGACGTGCTGCCACTCGTAGCAGGGCAGGGTGACCAATTCGGGGTAATTGGCAATCGACTCGGTGGCCATGCCGATGTCGGCTACTTCGTCGATCAACATGCGAGCTACCTGATCGGGCGACCCCTGGTGCAAGCTGATGCTGACCTTGGGGAACGCTTTGCGCAGCTTGGCTACCGGCTCCGGCAACACATAGCGCGCTTGCGTGTGCGTAGTGGCAATTGACAGGGTGCCGCTGTCGCCCATGCAATGCTGCTCGCCGATACGTTTGAGGTTGCCGACTTCACGCATGATGACGTTGATGCTTTTGACCACCTCCAGGCCGGGTTCGGTAATACGTTTGAGGCGCTTGCCATGGCGAGAAAAGATCTCGATGCCCAATTCGTCTTCCAGTTCAATGATGGCCTTGGAAACTCCGGGTTGGGACGTGTGCAGCGCTTTGGCGGCCTCAGTTAGGTTCAGGTCCCGCCGCACGGCCTCTTGGACGAAACGGAATTGATGCAGGTTCATCGCAAGGTCCGTTATGGTTGCGTGGGCGAAGTCAAGACAAGGCCATTTTCGCCAACAAGTCGATGACTGCCGGTTCCTCGCCGACCGAGGCGCGGCAAACAATGGTGACGTTGGGGTAATTCTGGCGCAGTTGGGCGATCAGGCGTGGCAAGTCTTGCCGGGCGTGTTTGCCAATTCCCAGAAAGAGCGGAACCACCACCCAATCGGTTGCGCCTGCGGCCACCAGCTCACGCGCGACTGCAAACAAATCGGGATCGCTCAGTTCCAGAAAAGCGGATCGAATGATGGCATGCCGATCGATCGAAAGCATTCGATGTGAGACGCTGTCAACAAAGCCACGCCAAAGCGGGTCCCGAGAACCGTGGGCGAGCAGAATAGTCGCACGCATAGTTCAGCGTCGCACCACCAGCCACGCGAATGCAGACAGTGACAACACCGAATAAACCAGACCTGGCAGCGCCGCAGTCAGCCAAGGTTGCCAGTTCTGCAGGTTGCCCATGTAGCCAAACACGTTGTTGAGAAGGAAAAAGCTGATGCCCGCCATGACACCCCCAAAAACATAGGTCGGCAAGCCGCCTGACCGAAAATGAAAGTAAGCGAAGGGTAGTGCCAGCACGACCATGACCAAGCAACTGAGCGGGTAGAAGACTTTTTTCCAGAACTCGATTTCATGCCGTTGTGCAGTTTGAGCGTTGTTCTGCAGATGCTGAATGTAGCGAAACAAGTCAAGGGTGTTCATCCGCTCTGGTTTGAGGAGCGCGGCGGATACCATCTCTTTGGAAATCTGGTTCGGCCAGCGCAGCGTGGCCAGCGCAACGCGGTCAATCTGGATCGTTGCACCGGCTTGTTGGGCGAATTCGGTACGCTCCACTTCGGACAGCTGCCACGCTTCATCTTCCTGCAATGAGGCGGATGCCGCTTGTGTCATTGACGCCAACAGCCCGCGGTTGTCGAACTCAAAGATTCGCACCCCGTGAAGCGTGCCATCCGCGGCGAGTTGGGCAACGTTGACTGCGTAGGTGGCATAGGGTTGGCGTTCTTTGAGCCAGGCGCCGGTTTGTCCAATCGTGATGCGGCCGGTATAGCGTGCCTTGAGTAATTGCGCGGCCCGGTCGGTAGCGGGTGAGAGGTAGTCGCCCAGCGCAAACGTCAAAATGACAAACCAAATTCCCAGGGTCAGCAACGTGCGCAGGGCGCGCCAGGGACCCAGCCCGCTGGTGCGCAGGATCGTGAACTCTGAGCTCTGTGCCAGTCGCGCCATCACCACGATGGTACCGATCAGGACCGTTATTGGCATGAGTTCGTACAAGTGACTGGGCAGTAGCAGCCCGACGTAGCCGAGTGCATGAACCAGTCGGTAGCCATTGGCAGCGTGGCGACTGACACTCTGCATCTCTGCCACCACGTCGAAAAAGAAAAACAGCGACAGAAATCCAAACGTGACGTAGGCCACTGCCTTCAGGACTTCGCCGTAAATCAGGCGTCGTAGCGTTTTCATGCTCGCGCCTTGGTCAGAGAGTCACGCCCAGTCTTGCGCGCGAGCCAGCGCCATGTGCTCCATTGGTTGTGAGCCTTGCTCAACCACAGCGCCGCGAGTAAAAACACACCGCCGTGCAAAAGCACCATGAAGGCTGCAAATGAGACGCTCCCGGCAGCAATCCAGTTTTGTCCCAGGTTCACAACGTTGTAGTAGGCTACAAAGGTGAACAGGGCAAACACCAGATTCATGCTTTTGTTCAGGCGGGGATTGACGTTGGACACCACGATGCCGATGACGACCAGGTTGACAGCTGTCAGTAGCAACCCCAAGCGCCAAGAAAGTTCACCCAGATGGACCGGATTCAGGTCCCGAAACAGGTTCGAAGTCGGCAAGGTATTGACCGGGATAGCGGCCGTAGGGTCGTTTACTTCGTCACTGATTCGGGTGCTGTAGGACGTGAACTGGCTGAGCTTGAGGTCGGTCGTTCCGATCACGCGCTCCAACCGTTGGCCATTGTCAAGTACCAGATACTGTCCGTGCGGCTGGTGCTCGACGCGCCCACCGCGTGCCGATGTGACCGTTTCCTTTCCGCGTTCGGTGGCGGCAATGAACACATTGGAGCCAGTGGTTTGCCCAGTGGTGTTTTTCTCGACAAAAAACACGCGTGAACCATCGCCGGACTCTTGGAATTGCCCGGGCTCAATTCGTTGCAAATCGCTGCGGCGCTCGTACCGGGCCTTGAGGTCTTCAATGCGCTGGTTGCTCCAGGGGAGCACCAGAAGCGCCAACAGCGCGACCAAGGCAAAAATCGGCCACGCGAAACGCATCAGCGGTTTGAGCAACGCCGATGGGCCTTTACCGCTACAAAACCAGATGACCATCTCACTGTCGCGGTACATGCGTGACAGCGTCGAAATGATCGAGATGAAAAGACTCATGGCCAGTAAAGTTGGCATGTAGGCCAACACCGTATAACCCATGATCTGGGTCACGTCAGCGGGATCGAAGTTACCGATGGATGCCTGACCTAGCGTGCGGATCAGTGTCATGGTCATCACGACGGTGACCAGAACTACCAGGACGGCACCAAAACTTCGGGCCAGTTCAAGTCGCAAAGAAGAATGGAATAACATCGTCAGAAACAAAGTTGGTCAATTATCGACGCATGAAATTTGAACTCAAACCCCTGAAGCTGACGGAACTCACTAGCGAAAAAACAGACGTTTTGCTGGCGTTTGTAGACGTCGGTTTCAAACCCGGAAGGGACGCGCTCTCGGGGTGGATCGACCAGGCCACCCGCTGCGGGGATTTTCAGGCCAAATCCGGGGCGATGCTTGAACTGTACCGACCGGCCGGTTTGCAGTGCACTCGCTTGATCCTGCTGCCACTGGGGCAGGGACGGGTGTCAGACGTCAAAGAGACGTTGTGCGCGGCCATGGCGCACCTGAAGTCATCGCATCCACGCCAGGTCACACTCTGTTTTTTGTCGTTGCCCTCTGCGTCGCTATTGCGGGCTGCGTTGATGGCAGTTTTTGACGCCAGCTATACCTACACCAGCACCAAGAGCCAGCTTGATGTGGCACCGCTCAAGCGGGTTTCGGTGGTGGTGCCATCGGACGCTGCGCTGCGCCGTTCGTTCGAGCTGATTGAAGCGACGCTAGGTGGTGTGGCGTTGGCACGTGAGTGGGGTAACCGGCCGGCCAACCATGCCACGCCTACCCACCTGGCGCAAGCGGCCCGAACGCTGACGAATCTGGCGCGTGTAAGCTGCAAGGTGCATGGGCCCAAGGCCGTTGCGACGTTGGGGATGGGGGCCTTTCGGGCGGTGGCCCAGGGTTCTGATGAGCCGCTTCGCTTGATAGAACTGCATTACCGGGGTGCGGCCAAAAGCGTTGCGCCAGTAGTTCTGGTCGGCAAAGGCATCACTTTTGACAGCGGGGGCATCTCCATCAAGCCCGCCGCCGAGATGGATGAGATGAAGTTTGACATGTGCGGTGCCGCCAGCGTGCTGGGTGTGTTTCAGGCTTTGGGTGAGTTGCAGCCCGGAATCAATGTTGTCGGGTTGATACCTTCGTGTGAGAACCTGCCCAGCGGGCGTTCGGTGAAGCCGGGGGATGTGGTGACCAGCATGAGCGGCCAGACCATTGAGGTGTTAAACACCGATGCCGAAGGGCGTCTGGTCTTGTGTGACGCGTTGACTTATGCCGCCCGTTTCAAGCCCCGATCGGTGGTGGATATTGCCACCCTGACAGGAGCTTGCGTCATTGCGCTAGGTAATGTGCACAGCGGTTTGTTTTGCAGTGATCCGTACCTGACCTCGGCTTTGAAGCAAGCGGGTGATAACGCGCTGGATACGTGCTGGCCCATGCCGTTGGACGACGACTATGCGCAGGGGCTGAAAACTACTTTTGCAGATGTGGCCAATGTAGCCGGTCGGTCCGGTGGGGCGATTACTGCCGCAAAATTTCTGCAGCGCTTCGTGGGCCATATACCCTGGGCACATCTGGACATTGCTGGAACAGGGTGGAACAGTGGCAAGGCAAAAGGTGCTACCGGCCGACCGGTGGGTCTGCTGGTGGCCTATTTGATGGCCCTGGAGGACGGGCAAGCGTGACCTCGGTGACCTTTCATGTGAACGTTACAGATCGACAGGACTATGCCTGTCGGCTGGCGCGCAAGGCGCTGGCATCCAACACAAGAACCGTCATGGTGGTGGATGCGCAGGACTTGGATGCGCTGTCAGACTATCTTTGGGCTGCGTCTGATACCGATTTTTTGGCACACTGTTCGAACAATTCCCCGCCCAGCGTTCGGGAGCGATCGCGGCTAACGCTGACCCCAGCGCTCCACCCTGGTATGCGAGGGCAGGTGCTGGTCAATCTGGCGGCCGTTGTATCGGATGCCTGCGACAGCTTTGATCGCGTCATAGAGATTGTCGGCACAGCAGAGACAGAGCGCAGTGCGGCCCGTGTGCGCTGGCGACATTACTGTGCGGCGGGCCATCACCCGAGCCATTTTGATGCGAACAGTCGCACTGCGTCCCCATGAATGCGTCCAAACACGTTCCGAGGTTTATCCCTACGCTGACGGAGGTGGTCGACCCAGCCACCGTCAAGTCGGTGGTCGAGCGCAATCGCCATGATGTGCAGGCATTGGTGCAACAAGTCCAAAGCGAGCTGCAACCTCAACTGGAGCGAATGATGCAGGAAGAATTGGCGCAATTGCAGATTCAGTTCATTCAAGAGCAATGGCAAACCCTGCATCAGCGTTTGCAACAGGAAGTCGAAAAGATGGTGCAACAGGCGGTTGTGTCCTGTTTGGGCGCCACCGGCGAATCCAAGGCTGAAAGGTCAGTGCCCTAGGGTTTTTACCGATTCGGAACCTGCTACATGGTTTTTTTGGGCCTGAAATTTGCTGTATCGTTCGGGGCGCTGAATGATTCCATTCACACCTTTTATCAACTTGGAGTTTTTATGCAATTGAAATTGAAATTGACGGTTGCGGCATCCCTTGCTGCCGTTGCAGGCATTGCCATGGCTCAAGAGGCGGTGGTCAAGATTGGTCACGTTGCTCCCATGTCCGGTTCTCAGGCGCACTATGGCAAGGACAATGAAAACGGTACGCGCATGGCGATAGAAGACCTGAACGCCCAGAAAATCAAGATCGGTGGCAAGACCATCAAGTTTGAAATTGCGGCCGAAGATGATGCAGCCGATCCAAAACAGGGCACCGCTGTGGCACAAAAACTGTGCGACGCCAAGGTGGCCGGTGTGGTGGGT
>Ga0172375_10011142_pt1 | contig 11505 bp, 11 predicted proteins | sample LakKiv1m_FD_114537 | JGI IMG/M metagenome (GOLD analysis project Ga0172375, IMG submission 114537) | Freshwater microbial communities from Kabuno Bay, South-Kivu, Congo - kab_092012_11.1m | ecosystem: Environmental > Aquatic > Freshwater > Lake | place: Democratic Republic of the Congo... | reverse complement strand
TGGACTAAGCGAGATAGGGCTTTGTCTATTGCGGGTCGCGGACCCGCCTCTAAGAGGTCGGCAACTGATACGACACCCCCATTGCGTGCCCTTATTCTAGCAACTACTCGATTTAACACATTTATTTGAGTTTTCATAGTTTGTTTATGTCAGAAAAAGCGATCGTTTTTTCTGACAAATTCTCATGAATTAACGTGCTTGTCAAGATGTTATAGACGAACACATATACCTCTCGAACGGTTAAACTTCATACGCGCTAAAATCTTTGCAAATTCTTCGCAAAACGGGTGAGAAATGGCCATAAATTGTAAGCATTGACCAGACATCCAAAATCGGCGGATTGTATCGCCATACTTGAATTAGCGGCGATATTGTTAGACTTTTAAAAACTTACCCTAGACCCTTGCCAACGTGAATGTCGCCCCAATCAACGCCCCGCCCTCGCCTGGGCCAAGGCCCTTATCTTACCCTTTATAAACAATCTCGCAATTATCTATGAGCCTTGTCTTTCCAACAAAGGCCGCCAGCAGAAATCTGACCGGGCCGGTCACGTTCTTTAATTCTTCCAGCGTCTCCGGGTCGCAAAACTTCACATAATCGATCTTTGTATGTCTTTCAGCCTCAATTCCCCTTTTTACCTCGGAAATAATTTTGTCGGCCGATTTCTCGCCGCTTTTAACCATCCCTTGCGCCACCTTAAGCGAGCGCGAAAGAGCGATGGCGGCCTTTCGTTCCTCCGCCGAAAGATAAACGTTCCTCGAGCTCATCGCGAGGCCGTCCGCCTCGCGATAGATCGGCCGGCCCACTATCTCTATCGGCATATTAAGATCGCGAACCATCCTCTTTATTGTCACCAATTGCTGAAAATCTTTCTCCCCAAAGATCGCCTTGTCCGGACAAACGATATTAAAAAGTTTTGCAACAACGGTCGTTACCCCTTTAAAATGAGCCGGTCTCTTTTCGCCACAGAGGCCCTTTGTAACCTTTGTGACCTCAACATATGTCTGAAACCCTTCCGGATACATAACCTCGTCCGACGGAAAAAACACGACATCAACCCCGCACGACTCCGCCTTTTTTAAATCCCCATCTTTGTCGCGCGGATATTTTGCAAGATCTTCTGTCGGCGCAAATTGCGTTGGATTGACATATATGGAAAGGACCAGCTTATCTCCAAGTCGGCGCCCCTCGCGTAGCAGGCTTAGATGTCCTTCATGCAAGGCCCCCATCGTCGGAACAAAGGCGATGCTCTCCCCTTTTCTATGCCATTTCAGCGAAAGCCCCCGCGTCTCTTCTGGAGAGGATATTAATTGCATATCGATAATATCAATCTTTGGAATGAAACGTATGCTTCTCTGACGGAAACTTTGTCTTGCGAACCTCTTTCAGATACGATCTGACCGCGCTGGTAACTTCTTTATTGAGATCGGCGTATTTTTTAACAAACTTGGGATTAAAATTTGCGTCCATGCCGAGCAAATCATATATAACAAGGACCTGCCCATCGCAGGTGTTGCCGGAGCCTATCCCTATCGTGGGGATGTTGACGCTCTTCGTTACCTCCTCTGCCGTCTCGGAGACTATTCCTTCCAACAATAAAGAAAACGCCCCCGCCTTTTCAAACTCGCGCGCCTGCTCTACCAGGGCCTCCGCCGATTTTGGCGTTTTCCCTTCGATTTTATAACCACCGGTCTTGTGGACCGATTGGGGCCTAAGCCCTATATGGGCACAGACCGGAATCCCGGCGTCTACAAGCGCCTTGACCGTATCGACAAGTTCCAGCCCCCCTTCAAGCTTCACCGATTCGGCGCGCCCTTCTTTTAAACACCTTCCGGCATTGACAAGCGCCTCCGTAACGCTTGATTGATAGCTCATAAACGGCATGTCGGCCATGATGTGCGCGTTCTTCGTTCCCCTTGAAACGCATCTTGTATGATAAACGATATCGTCTATTGTAACCGGAAGCGTATTTTTGTGTCCTTGGACGACCATGCCAAGCGAATCGCCAACAAGGATGACGTCCGTTCCCGCCCCGTCGATGAGACGCGCAAATGTCGCATCGTAGGCGGTAAGCATTGTGATCTTCTCCCCTCTTCTTTTCATCTCCTGAAGGGATGATGTTGTTATTTTTTTAAGTGACATAATGATAATGGGCTATCCCCTTATCGTGCGAAACAATTGTCTTCTTGAGATTTTCCCAATCGGCCTTATTGCGAACGTAATCTATGTCGCTGGCGTTCACGACCAGCAGAGGACTCTCCGACCAATTGAAAAAATAGTCGTTATAGGCGGAGGTCAATTCTTCGAGATAATCCTCCGTAATGGGTCTTTCATACGACAGCCCCCTCTTTTTGACCCTTTCAAGCAACACCTTCGGCGAGGCCTGCATATAAATTACCATGTCCGGCTTGGGAAGCTCGGCGTGAAGTAAGGAAAATATCTTTTCGTAAAGAAGGGTTTCTTCCTTGCTTAAATTGACCTTGGCAAATATCTTATCTTTAGCAAAGGTATAATCGCAGATAATAGGCCCTGCGGAGTTTTTCAAGGTCAACTGTTGCTGATATCGATTCAGCAAGAAAAAGACCTGCGTTTTAAAGGCGTGAAGTCTCCTGTCCTTGTAAAAATCGGCCAAAAACGGGTTTTTTTCCGCAGGTTCAAAAACCGCCTCGGCCTTCAGGTCTTTGGCCAGCATCTTGACAAGGGTTGTCTTCCCTGCCCCTATCGGACCGTCGACCGCTATGTAACGTTTATTGTGGGTCATGCTTAATGAAACCTATATCAATATTTACAGGTTATAGACAAGTGGATTTTTAGCTTTGTCAAAAGATTCGAAGTGACTTTAACTCAAAAGTATAATATTTAAATTATGCTTATGCACTTCACACCCATGGAGTATAGCAGACTTTAGTCTGCGCCCGTTTGAATGCATTTTATCGCGCACTAAAGTGCGCTACTCCAGCGCGTGGGTGTCAAGTGCATAAGCATATATTTAAATATACCCATAAGGGGGCTTTATGGAAGGATATCTTCAGGCAGTTATATATTTTGGCCTTGCAATAATCCTTGGCGGTTATATAGGCCTCTCCCGCCATTCTAAAAAGGGTCTTCTCAAAATTCCATTTGGGCTCTTGGTTTTTTTCTTTCTCCTTATGGGGCTCGTGCCGATATTTAAATACGCGCATATAGAGGAAACTTCTTCGTCGCTACGAGTGGCCGCCTCCATCGTCCTTTGGATGGCGATAGCAAGGATTGCCGTTTATCTGGTTGTCGACTATATTTTGCGGCAAAAAAGAGGGGTCTTAATTCCAACCATTACGCGCGATTTCGGACTTGCCATAATATATTTCATCATCGCGATGATCGTCATAAAGCACAGGACCAACGTCAATCTTGGTGCCCTGTTGACAACATCGGCAATATTGACGGCCGTCATCGGTTTCGCAATGCAGGATACCCTCGGAAACCTCTTTTCAGGCCTCGCTCTGCAAATGGAGCATCCCTATCAGATCGGCGATTGGATAGGTTTTGAGGGGATCGTTGGAAAGGTCGAAGGAATCACCTGGAAGTCGACAAAGATACTCACAAGGACCGAAGAGCTGATCTTCGTTCCCAACAATACTATTGCCAAATCTACGCTGACCAATTTCTCAAGGCCAACGCCAAGGCACATCGTCCATATTGAGGTCGGCATCAGCTATAACGAGCCCCCTCATAAGGCAAGACAGGCCATCCTTGAGGTCTTAGCCGACCATCCAAATGTTCTCCATCGTCCGGAACCTTCCGTTCGTGTCGTTAAGTATAACGATTTCTCCGTGGATTATAAAATCTTCTTCGCGACAGAAGACGTGGAGGCTGAAGAAAAGACCAAGGCGGAGATCCTTAACAATCTTTGGTACAAGTTCAGGCGGAAAGGGATAAAAATCCCCTATCCAATACGGGACCTATATCATTTTTCGCCGGGCGCAATGAAAGAGGAGGAGAAAAAAAGACTCCTGCTTCAGGAAGAGGAGATATTAAAAGATCTCGGCCGTATCGAAATTTTTGGCTCACTTTCCAACGAGGCGTTAAAACAACTCGCAGAAAAAACCAAGGTCTTGCACTTTGCGGGAGGGGAAAAGATCGTGCGTCAAAACGATAAACCGGGACCTATGTATATCCTTAAAAATGGATTGTGTTCTGTCACCATCCTGCGTGGCGACGGGATAGAAACCGAAATTGCCACATTGTGCGAAGGCCAGTTTTTTGGGGAGATGAGCGTATTGACAGGCGCCCCACGAACCGCGTCTATTAAGGCCATTTCCGACGCCTCTTGTTACGAGATCGAAAAGGAGCTCTTGTCCGATATTTTCAAGACCTATCCGGACACAATGGAAAAAATAGCCCATTGTCTTATGCAAAGAAAAGAGGAGTTAAACCTCCATATATCGACGACCTCGGCCCAGACCCAGTCCAAAAAAGATAATGAAAACCAGCTGTTGGCCAAGATTAAGACATTTTTTGGCCTATAAAAATCCCCTCTCCCCTTTTTTTAACATCTCTTGCAAATTGGCCCCCGTTCGGCTAATAGTCTGCTCATATGGATATGCCACACTTGGTAAAAGATACGTTTAGCTATATCGGCCTTGCCTTGCCGGCCCTTATAGTTATCACAAATCCCTTATCGGCCGCCTCCTTCTTTCTCTCTTTTTCGGAAGGGATCCCGCCAAGAGAGATGAAACGGGTGGCCAGAAAGGCCTGTTTGACCGCTATGTATGTCATGGCCGTCTTTGCGATCTTTGGTACATTAATATTTAACATCTTTAACATAACAATCCACGCCTTTCAGATCGCCGGCGGTATCATCTTGTTCGGCGTGGCCATGGATATCAGAAAAGGGAGGAGATCGGAAGGATCCACAAAACAAAAGGCCGACGAATTTTCTATCGTCCCGCTGGCGATCCCTATGATATCCGGCCCCGGCGCTATAACCACCTGTCTGATGCTCGCCGGAGAGGCCCAAAATATCTATTATCTTACGGTCCTTGTTGTCTGTATAGCCATAAGCCTCTTTATCATGTACATTGTCCTCTCCCACGCCTCAAGATTGACGCAACTCTTGGGGGACGGAGGGGTTTCGATCCTTACAAGGCTTATGGGGCTTATCTTGGCTGTCATCGCGGTTCAATTCGTCCTGAACGGTTTTAAGGGGGCCATTCCATATTTCGCGCCGGTCCTTAGTAAGTGTCTAAAAGGTATGTAATCAATGAACGAAAGTGAACGGATATTATGGACGGAAAATTTATAACATTTGAAGGGATAGAGGGCTCCGGAAAAACCACCCAGATAAAGCTCGTTAAGGAAATCCTGGAATCAAAGGGTCTGACAGTTATCTGCACACGCGAGCCCGGCGGAACAAAAATAGGGGACAAGATAAGAGATGTCTTGCTAGACCCCTCCAACAAAGAAATGAATCCGCTGACAGAGCTCATCCTTTACGAGGCCTCGCGCGCCCAACATCTGGAAGAACTCATCAAGCCGGCCCTAAAAAATGGGGTTATCGTCCTCTGCGATCGGTTTTCAGACTCGACTATCGCGTATCAGGGGGCGGCCAGAAAGATAGCGTCATCAACCCTTATCGATATCGATAAGATCGCAACCGGCGGGCTAAAGCCCGATCTAACGATAGTGTTAGATATCGACCCAAAAGAGGGGCTTAAAAGGGCCAACAAACGTGGAAAACTTGACCGGTTCGAACAGGAAGAGATCTCTTTTCACGAGAGGGTCAGAAAAGGCTATCTGGATCTGGCAAAAAAAGAGCCGGCCCGCGTAAAACTGGTGGACGGTTCAAGGTCTCCAACTGTTATCCATAAGGACATAGCCACCCTTCTTAACCACTTGTTAAAGATATGAAGCTAGTCGGTCATAAAGAGGAATTTGACGGTCTTCTCGGCTTCGAAAAGGCCGGTCAGCTTGCCCACGCCTATCTTTTTGCAGGGATCGAGGGGATCGGCAAAAAGCTGTTCGCGTTCGAATTTGCCAAGGCTCTTTTTTGCCTCCATCCATCTTTTGACGGTCGCCCATGCGGAAATTGCAGAAATTGCCAAAGGGTTGATCACGGCAATCATCCAGATCTTTTTTTTGTTGCGCGACTTGAAGATAAAAAAGACATAATAATAGATCAAACCAGAGACCTGCAATCGCAGGTACAAATGAGCCCTATCGATGGCAAATACAAGATCGTGATCATCGATGATTCTGAAAAGATGAACGGCGCCGCGGCTAATTCGTTACTTAAAATCCTGGAGGAGCCGCCAAAGGCGACCGTCTTCTTCCTGTTGACTTCTCGCTTGCACATGCTACTCCCAACAATCGTTTCAAGATGTCAAAAGGTGTTCTTTCATCCTCCGCCTGAAGAAGATTCTATCCGCCTGATCAAACAGCTCCGGTCCATAGATAATAATCTGGCCCGTCTCTTGTTTAATTTGACCGGCGGGAGTATCGGTTCCTCCCTTGTATTTCCAGTAGAGGTTATCGATGAAACTCTTACTGCAATGAAGGGCCTGTGGCAAAAGACAAGCCCCAAAGAGATAACGGCCCTCGCGGAAAAATGGGGAAAAAACGAAGATGTCGATCCTGGGGCGGTCCTTTCTGTCCTTTTGTCCATATATCGCGACATGCTCTTGTTTAAAACCACAGGGAAACAGACCGCGTTTGAAACAATAAGGCCTGATCTGGAAAAAAAGGCCTATTGCCTTTCGATTTCTTCCATAAATAGATGTTTTAATGCCATTCAGTCCGCCCAAAGGGATATAGAGGAGACCTATAATAAACAGTTGATGTTTGAACAGTTGTTGTTTACACTCGCCCCATGAATCAAGCCAAAGACAATAAAGAAAGCGAAAAAAAGATACTAATAACCGGCGTTCTGTTTTCCAGGGCCAGCAAGGTGGAATATTTTCAGGTTGTAAATATTGATCTTAAATTTCACGATCTGGTCATAGTCAACGAAGACAACAGCGAAGTTGTGGGCAGGGTTATTATTCCTCCAAGAGAGGTCCCTTCCAGCTTTGTGGCCACCAATATAAAACCCGTCCTGCGCAAGGCCTCTAATCAGGACCTTGAAAAACACAACGTAAATCTGGAAAAGGCCCTGCAATTTTTTGACATCTGCTCGCAGAAAATATTGGAAAAGAATCTTCCGATGAAACTGGTAGACGTCTTTTTGGAGGAGGGAAGGATAATCTTTTTCTTTTTTGCCGAAGAACGCGTCGATTTCAGATCCCTTGTCAAGGAGCTTGCGAACACCATACATAAAAGAATCGAGATGCGCCAAATAGGGGCCAGAGATGCCGCAAAGGCCATCGGCGCGGTGGGACCGTGCGGTCTCACGTGCTGTTGCGAATCTTATCTTAAGGAGTTTATTTCAATATCGATCGCCATGGCCAAGAATCAGGGTTTATCTCCAAATCCTGCGAAGCTCACGGGAATGTGCGGAAAATTGAAATGCTGTCTTGCGTACGAAAACGAACAATATCTCGAAGAGCGGAAAAACATTCCACCTTCCGGCTCAAAAGTAAAGACCCCTGAGGGGGCAGGAATCGTCGTTGATCTTGATGTCTTGAGGCATATTTGTGTCGTTAATTTGGACGATGACGACAGGTCTGAACAAAAAAGATTTAAATGCGGGGATTGTCAAATTTTGAGCCGCCCGAAGAGAAAGGGAAAAACAGAGGAAACAGAGAAAAAATGAAAAAACGATTTTATATTACAACCGCCATAGATTACGTGAACAGCCTGCCTCATATCGGAACCGCCTATGAAAAGATCGGCGCGGACGTCGTTGCAAGATGGATGAGATCAAAGGGATATGACGTCCGGTTTCAGATGGGCAACGACGAACACTCTACCAATGTTATAAAAGCGGCCAAGACAAAAGGCCTTTCCATAAAAGATTATTGCGGTGAAATGAGGATTAAATTTGAAGAGGCCTGGAAAAAACTCAATATTTCGTACGACGATTTCATCCAGACATCTGAAGAACGCCATATTAAAGGGGTTCAAGAGCTTTTTCAAAAAATCTACGACAACGGCGATATCAAAAAGGCTCATTATGAAGGCTGGTACTGCGAATCGTGTGAGGCCTTCTACACCGAAAAGGACCTCGTTGACGGCGTCTGTCCAAATCACAAGGTCAAACCGACCTGGATCAAAGAGGAAAATTATTTTTTTTCTCTGTCCAGATACGCCGACAAGCTATTGAAACATATAGAAAAAAATCCCAATTTTATCCAGCCCGAAGGACGCAGAAACGAAGTCATAAGCATGATAAAAAAGGGCCTTTTGGATATAAGTGTCTCCCGTGCCGGGTTTGAATGGGGAATTCCGGTTCCGTTCGACAAAGAACATGTCGTCTACGTGTGGTTTGACGCCCTTATCAACTATATAACCGCCGTGGGGTTTGGAACCGACAAAAAGCTGTTTAAGGATTTTTGGCCTGCGAACATGCACGTTATAGGCAAGGATATTATAAGGTTTCACTGTGTAATCTGGCCGGCCATGCTTATGTCTGCCGGCGTCCCGCTTCCCAAAACCGTCTTTGCCCACGGGTTTGTCTATTTAAAAGGGGAAAGAATGAGTAAGACGTTGGGTAACGTTGTTAGCCCGCTTGACGTCGTCGACAAATACGGCGCCGATTCGTTAAGATACTATTTGATGCGAGGGTCTTCGTTTGGCAAAGATGCCGATTTCACCTGGGGAAATTTTATCGAGCGCTATAACGCGGATTTGGCGAACGGCATAGGGAACCTTGTCGCTCGCACCCATGCGATGATCGAAAAAAGTTTTGGGGGAATTCCTCCTAAATATTCCCGTCAGAAAAAGTTTGACGCCTTAAAAGAAAAAATCGATGACTTCTTAGATTACACAAAAGGGGATCTTAATTTTCATCTTGCCCTGGCTTCGATCCTGGAAGAGGTCGCCGAGACAGACAGATACATCAACGAAAATAAACCGTGGTTTCTGGCCAAAGAAGGAGACACTAAAAAACTTTCTGTCGTTTTAGGAACCGTTTACGGCGCTATCGAGGCCTTATCCGGTCTTTTAGAACCGTTCATACCGGAAAGCGTCTCTAAAATCAGAAGACAAATGGGATTTAAAGAGGGGCTCCTTGGACCCGCAGAAATGCTGTTTCCAAGGATAGAGGATAAAAAAGAAGGCCCAGCGAAAGGAAAACAAATGGAAACTACCAACGCACCAACGCCCGCCAAAGACGGGACCGCCTCCGGCGGAAACCAGCGAGTCGGCGAAACAATAGATATAACAGATTTTGCCAAAATAGATCTGCGCATAGCCGAAATAAAAGCGGCCGAGCGCGTAGAAGGCGCAGACAAATTACTAAAGCTACAGGTAAATATTGGCCCTGAAGAAAGGCAGATTGTGGCCGGCATTGCAAAACATTACGAACCGGAGTCTCTCGTTGGTAAAAAAATAGTGGTTGTAACAAATTTGAAGCCGGTAAAACTAAGGGGTATCGAATCCAACGGAATGTTGTTGGCCGCGAGCTCCGAAGACAAAGTCGTAATATTAACTCCGGAAAAAGAGATTCCTCCCGGTAGCAAGGTTAAATAACTTCCACGGTTAAAGCGTCAGGTCGTCCAATTCCGGAATAAAATCGTTGGCCGGGGGTTCTTCTTTTTTTGGTTTCTTTGTTTGTCTGACGGTCTGCGGCGCCGGCTTGGCAAAGCCGTGTGAATATAGCGGAAGGTCGTTAGAGTTTCCCTTTACAACCTCGATTCGCCTGCCGGATTGCTTTTCCCATTTTTTAAGACCTCTCTCCAAAAGAGGCTGGTTCATGCTCCAGAGGGCAACCCCTTCGCTTTCTATGACATGGGAGCTAAAAAGTTTATAGCTTATCGAAAACGACTGAAATCCCGATTCGTCCGCCCCTCCCCAAATTATAAAACTGGACGGCTCCTGAATGCGAAGACGAAACGGCCTATCGGGAGACCAATCGGTTCTTAAAAACCCGACGATGCTCAAATTAAGACGCAACACCCAAATCGGTTGTTCGAGATTTTTCATTATCAACATCAGTTCATCCAAAAAGGTCATCTGGTCGAGGTTTTCTTTGTTAATCTGCTTTGCGGCGTTATAAGTAATTATCTCCAGGCTGTCCGGCATAACAAGCCCGAAAAACGCCCTAAGAAAATTGAAGACCTGCTCAAAAAACCAAACGTTGGTCTCCTCTTTTCCCATCTTTGTAAAATCAAGTCGGGAACCGAACCCCCAAGAGCCCACAACCTCGTTTCTGGCAAGCGAGGCGGATAGAAAATCGTCAAGATCGGTATAGACGTTTGTCGGCCTGGAATTTTTAGCCATGTATAAACCCCTCGTTTTTTTTCCAAAAGGGCCCTCATATTATAACATAAGAGAAAGGAAGTCTAGTCCCTTCGGTTTTAGAACTTGTCAACTTCGGCTCATTTATATATTATGGGCATCCATGAGCACAGAACAGCCGTTTAAGGACGATGCTACGATCGATTCTGCCCCTCAGTCAACATGGGTGGCTTCGCTTACCGTGGTCTCAGGAAAATTTAAGGGACGCGCCGTAGAAATCGAAGGGGTCTCTTTCACAATCGGCAGGTCCGGCGGCAACGGCCTTGTTCTTGGCGACGGCGCCGTATCGCGCCGGCACGCGGCGATAGAGCAAAAAGATGGCCATTATTACATCTATGACCTAGGAAGCAGGTGGGGAGTAAAACTAAACGGCGCGGTTATAAAAGAGGCCGAAATAAAGTTCGGTGACGAGATAGAAATTGCCGGCAACCTTATTCAGTTCGGCATGGTTGCCAAAGAATCCCTTATTAAAAAGGGGGCAAGCCCCTCGCGATATGTGATAGCGATTTTGGTCCTGGCGGCCTTAATAGGAACCGGACTCCTTATTTATCACAAGAAGTCAATGAAGACCAACATGGATGTCCCGGGAGGAGATGTCCTTTCAAAGATTATCTATCATTACGACAGAGGAATCAATCACTACAATCAGATGAATACCGGAAATAAGGAAAAACACAAGGCGAAGGTGTTGGAAGAAATGAAGACGGTATTAGAGTTGGACCCTGACGGACAAACCCAATTTTCAAGGAGCGCCCGGCGAATTATCGATGGATTTGAAAAATAGCGACTCTTTTAGATAAAAAACAAAAAAGTTATCAATAAGTAAAGTGGAAAAAGCATAGCAAGGGCGATCAACATATATCCAAAAAATGACGGCGTCTTAAATCCCGAGTGATCCGCGATGGACTTGACCATAAAATTAGGCCCGTTGCCGATATAAGAATTCGCCCCCATAAGAACCGCCCCGGCGCTGATCGCCTTTAAAAGAATCGGGTTCAAGCCGGCAACGTTTCCGTTAAACCCGAGCCCCTCTCCTAGCGAAAAGAAGGTCAGGTATGTTGGCGCGTTGTCTAAAAAGGTCGACAAAATCCCGGTAAGCCAGAAAAATTCCCACGGTTTTGTAATTCCCAG
>Ga0172375_10011139_pt1 | contig 11508 bp, 8 predicted proteins | sample LakKiv1m_FD_114537 | JGI IMG/M metagenome (GOLD analysis project Ga0172375, IMG submission 114537) | Freshwater microbial communities from Kabuno Bay, South-Kivu, Congo - kab_092012_11.1m | ecosystem: Environmental > Aquatic > Freshwater > Lake | place: Democratic Republic of the Congo... | reverse complement strand
GATATGAGTATCGGTTTTTGGCCGGTGTTGATAATATCGCCGTATCTCTTCCTGAGCAGTTCCAGCAAATTTCCGGTTACCCTAGTGTCTTCGCAAGCGATATACTGCACACCCAGGAGTGTCTTAACGCCACGCAAAGATATGTCTTCTAAATTTCCAATTGGTGTTGAAACGATATAAAAAATTCCCATACGGTCATTATACTTTATAAAGAAGATATTTTGTTCCGACACGGAAAGTCTTCCCATTGAGTTACTATTTTGATACACTCTATACTCATGGAACTCATAAGCGGAATTATAAGCTTTATATTGCATATTGATACCCATCTGGGAGAAATCATAACCAGATACGGAATGCTGTCATATGCCATACTTTTTCTTATCCTGTTTGCCGAAACAGGGTTTGTTTTTACTCCGTTTCTTCCGGGCGATTCACTGCTTTTTGCAGCAGGGGCATTTTCAGCCATTGGTTCCTTCCATATTGTTATTCTTCTTATTACGCTCTGGCTTGCCGCATCTTTAGGCGATACAGCAAACTACTGGATCGGCCATTTTTTCGGTCAAAAACTGATAGACAATCCAAAAATCCCGATAAATCAGGAACATATTGATAAAACGCAGACATTCTATGACAAACACGGAGGTAAAACTATATTTCTTGCGCGCTTCATCCCTATCATCCGGACGTTTGCACCGTTTGTGGCGGGCATCGGCAGGATGGAATACGGAAAATTCATCTACTACAATCTGACCGGGGGGTTCGTGTGGGTGTTTACTTTTACTCTTTGCGGATATTTTTTTGGAAATATTCCTTTTGTCAAAAACAATTTTTCATTTATCATCATAATCATCATTCTCATATCCGTATTCCCTATGATATATGAAATCATAAAGCACAAAATCCAATCTTCAGGAAAATCTCCCTAAAGCCAATATCCGCACCGCATATATCAACGAAGGTCAAATATTTCTTAGTTGATATATTTTCTGAGGAGACCAACGACCTTCCCCTGAATTTTGACGTGAGTCGTGAAAATAGGGGACATGGTTGCGTTTGCCGGCATGAGCTTAATCCTGTCCTTTTCAAAATATATCCGTTTGAGCGTTGCACAGCCGTTGGGGAGAAGCGCAACCACGATGTCCCCGTTTTGGGCATCCTGCTGGTGCTGCACTACGACGTAATCCCCATCCATGATCCCGTCATCAATCATGGATTTGCCTTTGACCTGCAAAATATAATTTGCCTTGTTCGGGGATATCATATGGGGGGCAACACCGACATAATAATTGGGGTCTGTATACGGCTCAAGAGGTGTCCCGGCAGCGATAAACCCAAGGACCGGGAGCTCGACTGCCGACTCATTTGAGCCCGCCCTGTAATTTTCCTTAATAATTTCAAGACCGCGTGCTGTTCCTTCCAGCTTCCTGATGAAGCCTTTTTCTCTCAACTTCTCCACATGCTCATGAACAGTCGCAACGGACGTGATTCCCATGGAATTGCCGATTTCCCGGAGAGTCGGTGCAAAACCAAACCGTTGCACGAACTGTATGATAAAATCGAGAAGTTGGCGTTCGCGTGGATAGAGTGTTGCTGGCATATAATAGAAAACCCAAAAACAATAGTATTAATTTGTAGTATTCCAGATACTACCCGAACTGTCAATCATTCAAAGAATATAGAAATATATCAATATCCGAACTTATGGAAAACCACAAATTTACGTTACGGTCAGCATATAAGCCGGCAGGGGATCAGCCTGAAGCTATTGCTAATTTATTGAAAGGCATTCACCGGAAAGATAAGGAACAGGTTCTCGTCGGCGTCACAGGGAGCGGCAAAACGTTTACCATGGCCTCAGTAATAGCCTCCATCAACAGACCGACACTCATCATCTCACACAATAAAACTTTGGCAGCCCAGCTCTATCAGGAATTCCGGGACTTTTTTCCGAATAACGCAGTGTCTTACTTCGTTTCCTATTATGACTATTATCAGCCTGAAGCATATCTTCCTCAGACCGACACGTATATTGAAAAAGAAACGGATATCAATGAGGATATCGATACACTCCGCCTTGCGGCAACGACAAATCTCCTCACAAGGCCGGATACCATAGTCATCGCATCCGTATCGTGTATTTATAATATTGGATCCCCGAGGGAATACGGAAAATTCGTATTGGAACTTAAAACTGGTGTAGCCATTTCAAGGGAATCCATTGTCGATCGGCTTGTTGATCTTCAGTATGTACGGAATGATTGGGGGTTTTCCAGAGGGACATTCCGAATACGGGGAGACTCGATTGATTTGTACCCGTCTTATGATGAGGTGGGAATACGTATACTCTGTACTAAAAATGGTGTGAGTGAAATGAGCCGCTTTGATTTGTTAACGGGAAAAATACTGACTTCTGTTTCCCAGATCGTCATATACCCTGCCAAACACTACATGACTGATCCGAAAAAGTATACAGAGGTATTTAAACACATAGAAAATGATCTGGATATACAGGTACGGAATCTCAAATCCATGGGAAGACTTCTGGAAGCCCAGCGTATACTAAGCCGCGTACACCATGATCTTGAAATGATCAGGGAGGTGGGATACGTAAACGGTATTGAAAATTACTCCCGATACTTTGACAAAAGGGCTCCGGGAGATCCCCCGTATACGTTATTGGATTATTGTAAAGAGTCAGGCGATCGGTTTTATCCACATGATAAAACCGGGTGGCTCCTGTTTGTTGATGAATCCCATATAACGATTCCGCAGGTAAAAGGTATGTATAATGGGGACAGATCAAGAAAACAAACCCTGATAGACTATGGCTTTCGTCTTCCTTCGGCACTGGATAACCGCCCGCTCATGTTTGATGAATTTTTACGGAGAATTCCGCAAACTGTTTATGTGTCAGCCACGCCTGACGAATGGGAAATGTCCAGATCCAATCAGATCGTCGAACAACTGGTCCGGCCAACAGGACTAGTTGATCCTCTTATCAGCCTTAGGCCCGTGAAAGGGCAGATCGATGATTTACTGAAGGAAATTCAAAAAAGGGTTGCTCTTCATGAACGGATACTGGTAACGACCTTAACAAAGCGCATGGCTGAAGATTTGACGGATTATCTGCATGAATTAAATATTCATGTACAGTACCTCCATTCCGACATTCTGACACTGGAACGGACTGACAGACTTGCATCCCTTAGGCGCGGTGACTTTGACGTAATCATCGGAGTAAATCTTCTGAGGGAAGGATTGGATTTACCTGAGGTATCCCTCGTGGCGATATTGGATGCGGACAAAGAAGGATTTTTACGGTCCTACACCAGCCTCATTCAAACCATGGGTCGGGCTGCCCGCCACATAAAAGGCGAAGTCATTCTCTATGCTGATACAAAGACACGATCTATCCTCAAAGCAATGGAAGAAGTCTCACGAAGGCGATCTGTTCAGCTTCTCTACAATAAAACCCATCACATCACTCCCGAAAGCATCGTCAAGCCGATCAGGGACTCTTTGGTTGATTTCTCAAAAACCAAAAAACCGAAGCAGACCCTTTCGGACGTGTTGGGCATGTCAGAGCAAAAATTTGATGAATTAACTCCGAGGGATAAAAAAATCCTGTTAAAAAGCTTGCATGCCGAAATGACTAAAGCAAGCCGTGATTTGAATTTTGAATTGGCGGCCTCTATCCGCGATGTAGTAGCAAAACTCTCTTCATGACGTATTCATTGCTACCGGCAAATCCAAAATATCATGAATTCGGATATAAATCCTGATATAATACCATTCATACCGCGGGGAGGATCCGGGGAATTTTTATATGGAAAATTCAACTATCAGCATAAAAGGGGCACGGCAGCACAACCTTAAGAATATCTCTTTAGAGTTTCCCAAAAACAAACTCGTTGTGTTTACCGGTGTATCAGGATCAGGGAAATCATCCATGGCATTTGATACGATTTACGCTGAAGGCCAAAGGCGGTATGTTGAATCTCTTTCCTCTTACGCACGTCAATTCTTAGGAATCATGGATAAGCCGGATGTGGACAGCATTGTCGGACTGTCTCCGGCCATATCAATCGACCAGAAATCCACATCCCACAATCCAAGATCCACAGTCGGGACCATAACAGAAATTTATGATTACCTAAGGCTTTTGTTTGCCAGAATCGGACATCCGCATTGTCCAACATGCGGGAGGGAAATTTCACGCCTATCATCTGACCAGATTGTGACACTGATACTGGAAAAGGGAATTGAATACCTTCAGCAAAAAACGCGTCATACATGGCGCTTCCTTATACTTTCCCCGGTTATCCGTGATAGAAAAGGCGAATTTACAGGACTTTTGGACAATATCAGGACCAAAGGATACCGGCATATCCGTATAGACGGAAAAATATACAGCATTGATGATGATATCGTTCTTATTAAAACAAACAAGCATTCCATAGACGTTATTATTGATTCCATAAGTATTGACGGAAAACAGCTTCATAACGACAGAGAAAAAAAAGTATTAACCAAAAGAATATCGGAAGGAGTCGAACAATCTCTTCAACTGTCATCAGGGCTGGTCTATATAGGGATGATTCTTGATCCGGGATTTTCCCTCCCTGATAAACCAAAACGCATAGAAGATACTATCTATTCCGAACAATTCTCCTGTCCCGTATGTGGCATATCAATGCCTGAAATAGAACCACGGACCTTTTCATTTAATTCTCCTCACGGGGCGTGCCCTTCATGCAGCGGTATCGGGACAGTATCCTCTATCGATCCGTCTCTCCTTACCAATCCCATGTTATCCATTACAGAAGGAGGCATTCTTCCGTTCTCATCCATGTTTCAGCATGATACGTGGTTTTCACGGATCGTCCAGTATGTCTGCGATGTTCACGGAATTGATACGCGGAAAGCATTGGGGGGGATAGCAGAGCAACAGCTAGATATACTTCTCTCGGGAACCGGCGATCAGATATATGAAGTGAAAGGGACAAACAGGTTTGGCGAACATACCGTCATCCATGAGTCTTTTCCCGGATTGGTTGCGGAACTAAAAAAAAGATATAAGGAAACACAGTCCGATTTTGTCAGAAATGAAATTGAAAAATATATGCGACTTGAAATTTGTCCCCTGTGCGGGGGTACCCGTCTCAAAAAAGAAAGTCTTACGATCACCATTGACAAATTTTCCATAAGTGACGTCACAAAGCTTTCTATCACTGATGCAGAAATTTGGTTTTCACATTTCCTAAGCGATCACGCTCCTATCCTATCGCCCACTGAAATGACCATTGCCAAGCCGATTCTGAAGGAAATTATTTTTCGCTTAAATTTCCTCAAAAATGTAGGTCTGGAATATTTGACGCTTGACCGGGGTTCATCGACACTCTCAGGCGGGGAAGCCCAGCGTATCCGGCTGGCATCCCAAATCGGATCAGGATTGTCAGGCGTATTATACATATTGGATGAACCTTCCATCGGTCTTCATCAGCGGGACAACAAAAAACTGATCCAAACCCTTACCCACCTGAGGGAGCTTGGTAATACTGTCATTGTGGTAGAACATGACCGTGAAATGATGATGGCAAGCGATCATTTGGTTGATTTCGGACCCGGAGCAGGAGACCGCGGCGGAACAATAGTCGCTCAAGGGTCTCCGGCTGACGTGATAGCAAATAAAAATTCCATCACAGGAACATACCTGTCAGGGAAAAAGCACATTACCAGATCTTTCATGCCATCTCAGGAACGTCCTGGAATAAAACTCGTTGGGCAGCTAACAATCGTCGGCTGTAAGCAAAATAATCTTAAGAATATATCCGTCTCATTCCCTCTGGGAAAATTTATTTGTGTGACAGGGGTTTCCGGAAGCGGGAAGTCATCCCTTATCGTAGATACCCTTTATGGCGCTCTTGCACGCCACTGTTTTCCATTATCAAAAATTATTCCTGGATCATATACCGGCATTGAAGGAACGGGCTGGGTTGATAAAGTTATCCTCATCGATCAGTCCCCGATAGGGAGAACCCCCAGAAGCAATCCCGCGACATATACCGGTCTTTTTACATACATTCGGGATCTTTTTTCCATGCTTTCCGAATCAAAAACGCGTGGGTTTACCAGCGGACGATTTTCATTCAACGTAAAGGGAGGTAGATGTGAAGCGTGCGAAGGAGAAGGCCAAAAAAAAATTGAGATGCAGTTTCTTTCCGATGTGTATGTGACCTGTGATGTCTGTAAAGGGTCTCGTTATAACAGTGAGACACTTGAGATCCTTTATAAAGGAAAAAATATATCTCAAATTCTGGCTCTTACCGTCGATGAGGGTCTTGAAATTTTTCAAAATCACGCAACACTTTCGGAAAAATTGCGTACCCTTCACGATGTCGGCTTGGGATACATGCATCTGGGACAGCCTGCCACAACTCTCTCAGGGGGCGAAGCTCAACGCGTAAAATTAGCAACAGAGCTATCCAGGCGGTCTACAGGAAAAACAGTCTATATTCTGGATGAACCAACGACGGGGTTGCATTTCAAGGATCTCGAAAAACTTCTCTCCGTCTTTGAACGTTTGATTGCGGGCGGAAATACTGTTATTGTAGTTGAACATAATCTTGATATTATTAAAAATGCGGACTGGATAATCGACATGGGTCCGGAGGGCGGAGACAAAGGGGGGTATATTATTGCCACGGGAACACCGGATGTAATCGCAAAAAACTCCCGATCATATACCGGTGACTATTTATGATCAACATGCTCATACATTTTAAAAAACTGACATGCTTCTTCTTCATTTCAGTTCTGTTCTTTTGTATACCACCGCTCGTCATGGCCGCTGATTTCACTGCTGATTATGATATCGATTATTCCGTATCTCCGACCGGATCCACGATCGTCACACAAAAAGTATCTCTAACCAACAATAAAACGAATCTCTACCCCAAGCAGTACGGGATCACCATCGATACGACCAATATCAAAAACGTCATCGCCTACGACAACAAAGGAATGATATCCCCGTCGATTAATCAGCGCGACGGAAAAACGGAAATTTCCCTGAAATTTAATGAGCAGGTCGTTGGGATGGGGAAAACATTACAGTTTGAACTTCGGTATGAACAGGGCGATATTGCCGAAAAGCACGGTAATATATGGGAAATCAATATACCCGGTATTGAGAATGACCCTACGATAGGAACCTATACGGTCGATCTCAGGACACCTCCTGCCTTTGGACCGAATGCCTATACAAAACCTACGCCGAATGCAGGAAGGAAATGGGTGAAACAGCAAATGATTCAGGGGGGCATTAGTGCGGCATACGGAGATAAACAGGAATTTACTGCTGAACTTTCCTATGATTTGGAAAACACTCAGTTAACCAAAGCTCTCTATGAAATAGCGCTTCCGCCGGATACGTCCTTTCAGCAGATACAGATTCAGTCCATAGAACCGAAACCTCAAGACACCAAACTTGATGCTGACGGAAATTGGATGGCAACATTTGAACTCGAAGGAAGTCAAAAATTACGCGTTTTGGCTAAACTGGCTGTTGCAACGTATGTGAAACCACGACCGGATTTTAAGCCGAACGATATCATCCCGTCTGATTATCTGAAACCTCAACCTTTTTGGGATAACGAGGATCCGTTGATAAAAAAGATCGCTGCTCAATTTACGACTCCAAAGCAAATCTATAATTTCGTATCGGAAACGCTTTCATATAATTACAGCAGAGTTCAGGATCCTTTCAAAAGATATGGTGCAAAAGACGCATTAAAAAATCCAAAAGATGCGCTCTGTTCGGAATTTACGGATTTATTCGTTTCCCTTGCGCGTGCAGCCGGAATTCCCAGCAGGGAAGCTGTTGGGTATGCCTATACGACAAATACAAAACTCCGTCCGACGACAAATTACGGAGATATTCTCCACTCCTGGCCCGAGTACTATGACTCTCAGCTAAAACTTTGGATACCTGTAGACCCGACCTGGGCAAAAACAACAAAGGGAATAGATTATTTTGATATGTTAGATTTTAATCATATCGCGTTTGTCCTTCACGGAATGACAAGCGATTATCCCTATCCGGCCGGATCATTTAAACAGGGATCTATACCCAAAAAAAATGTTACTGTCTTATTTTCCGAAAAAGCCATGAAAGAACAAAAACAGACACTCAAGACTACCATAACCGTTCCGACTCAGATAGCAATCGGATCAACACTCACCGGATCGGTGTCTATACAAAATACTTCAGGAACATCCATAAATGACGTCATCATCTCCATATATTCAGAACCATTCATACTAAACAGCACGAAAAAGGAATCGTATATTCCCCCGTATGGTGTTATCACGATACCTCTCTCCATACAAACAACAGGACTTATACCAAAGGGGAAAGGAAAGATAACTGTCACGACGAACGGTGAAATAACGACCGAATATTTTTCAATGACACCGCGCTATACACTTATCGTACCGATGCTTCTTATCATACTCGGATTCCTGCTGTTTCTATGGACACTATTCAAAAAACGGTAATATCACTTCCTCATTCACCTGGGGTATATCTTTTTAAAGACCATAATGGAACTGTTATCTATGTCGGAAAAGCCAGAGATTTATACACAAGAGTTTCCAGTTACTTTTCCTCATCATCGCTCATGCCCGAAAAAACAAAGCAACTGGTGTCTCATGTCAACTCAATCCGCATCCTGAAAGTGGCAACGGAATTTGAAGCACTCCTCCTGGAAGCCAAATTAATTCGTTTATACGCTCCAAAATACAACAGTATATCCAAAGACGATAAAAGCCCCGTCTATATTCACATCCCCATATCACAATCACTGCCCAGAGTTGAATTGTCCCGGAAACCAAAAAATCAGGACTCCGCTGATTCATATTATTTCGGACCATTTGCTTCAAAAAGAACAGCGCTTTTTGTATTACGGACGCTGAGACGCTCCATACCGTTTTGCCAGCAAAAAATTAGAAACGGAAAACCGTGTTTTTATACTCATCTCGGACTCTGTAATCCCTGTCCATCCGTATTACAGACAATGGAAAATTCCGAAAATAAACACACCCTGACGCTTTTGTATAAAAAGCATATACAAAGACTGGTGTGGGTACTTTCAGGACAATCAAGTAAAACAGTGAAAGCATTAGAGAACGATATGCGTTCAGCTGCTGGGCAGAAAGATTTTGAAACTGCGGGGAAACTGCGGGATCAAATCCATGCTCTGATAAAAACCATTCAAAACCGTTATGATCCGTTCCGTTTCGAGGAAACGGATAATCTGGAAAAAGCGCCTGATGAACAGACAATTGATCTTATACGCGTTCTGATCACATATTTTCCTTCACTCTCAGTGCTTCACCGGATAGAATGTTATGATATATCTACCATACAGGGCACGTCATCCGTCGGATCGATGGTGGTATTTATCGATGGCATTCCGTATACGGATCAATATAGAAAATTCAAAATAAAAACCATATCAGATCGATCGGATACAGCGATGATGGAGGAAATCGTAAGAAGACGGTTTAACCATCCTGAATGGCCGACTCCTGAACTAATCGTGATAGATGGGGGAAAAGCTCAGGTTTCCTGTATATATACCTTTCTTCAATCAAAAAACATTCAAATTCCTGTTATCGGACTATCAAAACGATTTGAACAAATTGTTATTAAATCACACAATCAGTTTCTGGTAAAAAACATTCCATTGTCTTCTCCATCTCTCCAGCTTCTTCAGCACATTCGTGATGAAGCACACCGATTTGCTATCTCCTATCATAAAATACTAAGAAACAGAACATTTGCCCATTAATCCCAATATTTGATATGATAGGTGTATGAAGTATCTCCTGCGGTGTTTTCTTTTTAACGCATTTGCCCTCTGGCTCACATCTCAAATCATTCCTGGTATCACGGTAAATGGCGGGTGGGAAGGAATACTTTTTACCGCTCTCGTTCTCAGCCTTCTCATGCTTATCGTACAGCCTCTTTTGAAAATATTGTTCATTCCGATTAATATTATGACCTTTGGACTGCTGTCATGGGCGGTAAACGTTATCGTGGTCTATCTTTTGACGTTTTTCGCCCCTGGAGTTCAAATATCTGCATGGGTATTTCCGGGATTTTCTTCCTATGGATTTGTCATTCCCTCATTTCCCGTATCATATATCTTGTCTCTTACCTGTATAACGATTGTTCTTACGTTCATGACCAATGTGCTCCATAACATAAGCGAACATTAACCCATACCCTATGATTCAAAAGGAAAGAAAAAACAGAATAGTTTGCATAGGCGGAGGTACCGGTACATTTGTAACCCTCAAAGGTCTGAAATGTTTTAACCAGCACTTATCGGCTATCGTTTCGATGAGTGATTCAGGAGGAAGTAACAAACGGATCCGGGACGAATTCGGACTTTTACCTACATCCGATCTGAGACAATGCATCGTTGCCTTATCTGATGAAAACGGAGGCGTGGGGATTCTTCGAAAATTATTCATGTATCGATTTGAAAAGGGGCAGGGGATAAGCGGAATGACGTTCGGCAACCTATTCATGGCAGCTTTAACGGATATCGTCGGGTCACAAAAAGATGCCATCGAACAGACCAGTAAAATTTTACGCATAAAAGGATCCGTTATTCCCGTTTCATTTACCGATACCAATCTTGTGGCTACCTATGAGGATGGGACCGTAGAACACGAAGAGCACTATATTGACGAACCAAGGCATGACGGAAAACTAAAAATTACGGACATTTCCCTTTCACCGATGGCAAAAGCCAATCCAAAGGCAATTGATGAAATTTTAAAAGCAGACCTTGTCATCCTAGGCCCCGGTGACCTTTTTACAAGTATTTTACCCAATCTCATCATCCCGGAAATCAGAAACGCACTCAATAAAACAAAAGGGAAGATGGTGTATGTGCTTAACCTGATGACTAAGTACGGGCAAACATACAATTTTACGGCACATGACCATCTGCGGGTAATGGAAAAATATATCGGTCAGTGCATCAACACCGTACTGATAAACACCAGCCCCATCCCTAAATACGCGCTGGAGGTGTATGCTAAATATCATGAATATCCGATTGTTGATGACCTTCGGGATCAGCAGAAATACCGGATTATCAGGACAGATCTGGTCAGCTCTCATGTGATAAAAAAATCTAATACCGATACACTTGTCCGTAGCCTTATCAGGCATGATAGTGATAAACTAGGGATAGCGCTCATGAAGCTGCTGGAGAAATAAGTATGAAACCGTTTTTATTGATAATTCAACTGTTCATTGCCATCGGACTTATCAGCCTTATCCTCATGCAGACCAGCAAGGGGGGACTACAGACACAGGTCGGCGGAGCCGATTTTTACCGGACGAAAAGAGGAGCAGAAAAAATTGTATTTACCCTTACCATTGTTTTTGCATGCATTTTTTTCCTAATGACGGTCATAAACGTC
>Ga0172375_10011137_pt1 | contig 11511 bp, 14 predicted proteins | sample LakKiv1m_FD_114537 | JGI IMG/M metagenome (GOLD analysis project Ga0172375, IMG submission 114537) | Freshwater microbial communities from Kabuno Bay, South-Kivu, Congo - kab_092012_11.1m | ecosystem: Environmental > Aquatic > Freshwater > Lake | place: Democratic Republic of the Congo... | reverse complement strand
TATAAAGGCCGTGTTTACCCACTTCTATCTCACTCACATCATTTATCTTTTTAAGAGGCGTCATAACAGATATCTCTAATTCCAGCTTTTCAAGCTCATCCTGCCTGACCGGATTGAATCTATAATCATTCACCGCTGCTGATTTAGCAACATCCTTTACTGTCTCATAAAGCGGTTTTACCGCCTGTATATAACCTATGCACCCTCTTAGTTGTCCGTTCTCCTTTAAAGTAACAAAGGCGCCGCAATTTCCCTTTAATTTTTCTTCTGTCACATTAGGTAAAAATTGCCTTTTGCCTGTTACTGCCTCTATAACAGAAAGTCTTGCTATCTCCATTAATTTTTTCTTTTCATCTTTGTTAAGATATTCGTCTTTCATTATCATCTCCTCTTTCCCAGCTATATCCGGGATATATACAATAACGCTTGAGTAACCTACTACCCTTGATCTATCTCCTGTGACATCTCCTGAATTAGCGTATTTTAGGGCAGTTGCTTTTGCGCCTAAACGGTTTGCGAATACCATCATAGCCAGGACAGCAATAGGCGCGTCTATCTCTGAGTTTTTGTTATTTATATTTTCAGCGAGCAAAGCTGGATTTAATTTCTCAATAGCGTTTACAGCGCTTGTATCAAGCCCTACCGCTTTATCATAAGTATAATAATGGGACAGGTCTACGCTTACAATGACCAGGGTGTCATTGTCTACAACATCATAAAGCACGTCGCTTAATATTTTTATATCCCCTGATTCAGGGCTTCCCATGACAATGGGGACTATTTTAAAATCCCTGCCCTTATATACTTCCTGCAAAAATGGGAGCTCTACCTCTATCGCATGTTCTTTCTGATGCGCCTCTGGATAGAAAATAAAACGTTTATTTTTCTGGATTAGCTTATTGGCAAGTTCTTCGTCTATCTTTATCTCTCCAATAGGCGTTTCAAATGAGCCTTTGTTATAGATAGACATGCCGTCAAAGCCAACATAATGGCTGGGGGATATTATGATTATTTTTTTAAAATTCGTAGCCTCTAACTGCTTAAAGCTATAGGCTGCGACCTGGCCAGAATATTCATATCCCGCATGAGGCGCGATGATAGCAAGGATTCTGCCTTTTAAATCCAGTTTTTCAGCATTTGCTAAATAATTATCCACCTTGCCGGCAAGTTCTTCTTTGGAGCTCGGATAGAACGCACCGGCCACAGCAGGCTTTCTTGTATCATCAGAGTATGACTTCGCGCAGGAAACCATAAAAATCATGGATGTTAAAATAAGTAGATTTTTTAGCCGCATACCTTGTTCCATGACTCTTGCCCCTTGTCCCTTATTTTATCCTGCCAAGGCTTTATAGTATCTTGCCTCTTTGTAAGATCTTTTTAAAAAATTCAGCCTTTTAATGCCTGGCAGTATAAAAATCGCAAGCGCCCCAAAACCCGCCATCCTCAAAAAATCTCTCCGCGTCATATTTTTATACATAACCCATCCCTTTCTCTTCGGTTAACTTTACAATTGGTGCATGGCACGAATTGTAAAGTTACAAGTCCCAGCGGCCAGGGATAATGTTATTACAAAATTTACACTTGCCGCCTGCGATATTATTTTGCGTAACTGTATAGCCAAGCCTTTCTATAAGCAACTTCTTGCAAACATGACAATACGTGTTATTGCCTTCATGCTCTGGTATATTGCCTATATATACATAATTAATGCCCTTGGATATCGCTATATCTCTCGCGGCAATAAGAGATTCCTCAGGCGTAGGCGGAAGATTTTTTAACTGATATATAGGCCAGAACTTTGAAAAATGCAGAGGCACATCAGGGCCTATATTATCTAATATCCAGTCGCACATTTTAGAGAAATCCTCTCTTGTATCATTATAAGTCGGGACTATGAGATTTACAAGCTCAAGCCATACGCCTTTTTCTTTTATGAGTTTTATAGCGTTCATCACAGGCCCGATACTGCCGCCTGTCACATTTTGATAAAAATCCTCTGTAATTCCTTTGAAATCCACCTTTATGGCATCCAGGAAACCGCACGTCTCTTCAAGAGGCCTCTGGTTTATATAACCTGCTGTCACCCATATATTCAATATATTATTTTTACGGGCTATCCTGGCTATATCAGATGCGTATTCAAAAAAAACAACAGGCTCTGAATAGGTGCAGGCGATAGTCCTGCATTTATTTTCCATAGCGGCCTGCGCCACCTGCTCCGGCAGCATATCCATATTTATTGTGTCTTCAGGATTAGACTGCGATATCTCCCAGTTCTGGCAATAAAGGCAGTGCAGATTGCACCCGGCTGTCGCGAGCGAATAGGACAGAGAACCTGGCAAAAAATGATAAAAGGGCTTTTTTTCTATGGGATCCACATGCGCTGCGCAAGGTTTCCCGTAGGAGAGGGCCTGTAGTTTGCCGCCTATATTCATACGAGATCTGCAATTGCCTCTCTCGTATTCTTTTAACTCGCATCCCCTTGGGCACAACAGGCATCTGACCTTTTTCATTCTTCTATCACTTTGTAATATTTAGCTTCTTTTGGGGTTAATTTTGAATCCTGCGTTTCCAGATTGTTCAAAGTGGCTTTGAAAACACTCTGCTTTGGCTTATTGGCCCTTATAATCGCAGAGCATATCATTATCAGGACGATAATAACAACCGCATTGAAAATTATTTTTTTAAACATGTTTTCCTATTTACAAATAAAATCATGGCTATTATAAACATTATCAAGCTTGTAAGATCCGCTAATGTAAGGCCTGTATTAAATAGATATAGATTATCCGCCCTGAAGCGGGATACAACAATCCTTATAAATGAATACGCCATGGCGTATGATAAAAACAACCCGCCCCCCTGTCTAATCTTTTTCCTCAAATTCCACAACACTAAAAATCCAAAAAAATCCAGGACAAGCTCATAGATTTGCGTAGGGTGGCTTACCATGCCGCAGAAAGGTCTTATTGGCGCCCCAAAACAACACCCGTTTAGAAAACAGCCAATCCTGCCTATTGCCTGGCCCAGGATTAAAGATGGGGACACTACATCCGCTAATACCCAAAAAGAGACTTTATGGACTTTTGAAAAAACAAGCCCCGCTAATATCCCGCCTAATATGCCTCCGTGTATAGAAAGGCCTCCCTGCCATACTTTGAATATAGAAAGTGGTTCTGCCAAAAAATCCTTAATCCCAAAAAAAATAATATAATAAAGCCTGGCCCCTATCATAGAGCCTACCAACAGATAAAAACTAAAATCATATATAAGGTCAGGCTTTATGCCTTTTCTTGCAGCCTCCTGGGCAGCAAGAAATATCCCAAATAAAAAAGCTATGGCCACCATCATGCCATAGCTATATATTGTGAAAGGCCCTATTTTAGCTATTATAGGGTACATATTAACCATCCCAACCTCGGAGGTTGCCTGAAAAAGGCAACCTTCGAGGTTAATTTAATCTATTTTCGTATCTGTCTTACCTGTTCTCTGTTTCGCGAAATCCCAGGAGTAGTCATAAAGATGAAGGCCCTTGCTCGTAGCTATAATCTCTCCATTTTCAACACCGATCTCTTCTGCCATATATTGTTTTACAAGCTCCAGGCCGCCAAGATTAGAAGGAAAACCTCCCCACAAATCCCATGACCTGAAATACGGGAAAAAATGCAGCTTGCCGTATCGAATCCTTGTATCTATAAGCCTTAGGCATGGCGGGTCATTCAGCTTTATATCAGAAGGCATCCCTATTTCTATTGTCGCCTGATTGGTGCCATGACCCTGAGTCTTATACATCTTTATGACTTCTTCTACCTGATTCACTTCCAGAGGCATCTCTTTCACCATCTCCTTGCCCCCGACCGTTTCCTTGAATCTCACTTTAGCATCCACCATTCTTTCGCCGTAGGTATAGTCCTCTGTCTCTGTCTTCTGCCCTGTCAGTAGATAAGAAAGGTATCCGTTTATATATTCCATGCTTGTTGGCGACGGGATACTGGAACCCTCTGGTATTATAGGTATTATCTGATGGCTGGGATTTTTTATCCTGATGGTTACAAAATCAAACTCAAGCCGTTTCTGCCCGGCGTAGCTGCCTCTTGTTATCGTATACACATGTCCAGAGCCTAAGATCTTAGAAAGGCATCTGAACCACGCGTCATCCAAATCAAAAGCCTCTATGTGGACAGGCCTGAGTTCATTTCTCTCCATTCTATCCCACTCCCCAGTATTTTTTAAGTTCGTTTGTGATATCAGCCTGGTCCTTATTCCCAAGCTCTTTTTCCATTATTTTACCTTTTACAGCCTTCTTCTTCAAGCTAATTAAATCTGAGAGCGCTTTAACGCTCATTATCTCGCAGCCAAACGCCCTCGTATGATTCCTGACAAAGTTATCATCTGAGGAAACTGTAATTTTATTTTTCGGCGACAGCCTGAGTATGTCAACTATGACCTGATCAGCGTCTTTATCCTTATTTGAAAACAATACCTCTATATCCCCATATGCTTCTCTCGCCAGGCCAAACCCATCTCCCTTGCCATCAAACACAACCACTATTTTATCAAACAGGCTGTTTTTACGCCTGAAATCTGAAAGCGCTTTAATAAACGAAGTTCGGGAGGCCTCTAGGCTTATATCTTTTTTTGCATCAAAAGCTGCAATCCTGCTTATCGCGTTATAGCCGTCTATGATCAAATACCTCATCTAACCATCCCCACTCCATAGGTGGAGCCAATTGGCTCCACCTCTGGAGTGTATCTTTATGATCTCAATTCTTTTTTTATGCTTTCTAGCGCCTTTTCTCCGCTGAAGGTTATGCCCCTAATGCCAAACCGTGAAGCCGCCTCTATGAGATCAGCTCTGTCATCCACATAAAAGGCATTTATAGGAGCTACGTTTACTGATCTAAGCGCCACATCATAAATTTCCTTCGCCGGTTTCCTGAAGCCTACTTCGTAAGAAAGTATAAGCCTGTCAAACACCCGAAATATCGGCATCTTGTCCGCGAGAAACTTATAATGCGTCTCGTTTATATTTGAAACCATAACCAGTTTATATTTCCCCTTTACCCCTCTCAAGAATTCCTGAATCTTTTCATTAAGCGGAACCTCAAAGAATATATCGTTCCATATAGGCAATAATCTTTCATTGTCCAGGCCAAGTTTTAATGAATCACGAACTTTGTTGAAAAAATCCAATGAAGAAATTTTTCCTTCCTCATAATCCTTTGTAAGGCCTGAATCAAAGAATAATTGATATATGTCCTCTTCATGTTTGTCTGTAAGGGCCAGTATCTTCCTCACCGCAATCCTGTGGTCAAAGTTTACAAGGACATTCCCTAAATCACAGAATATGGCTTCATATTTATTTATATTCATAAATTAAACGCGCAGGATATGCTCAGTCAATCTCGGGCAGGTGTTTGATTGCTTTTTTGATCGCCTTTTCAGGATGCTCGTAATCCTTGAGCTTCCCTCCCATATAAGCATCATAAGCAGCCAGGTCAAAATTCCCATGGCCTGAAAAATTAAAGACTATGCATTTTTCCTTATTTTCTTTTTTGCAGATTAGTGCCTCATCTATTGCCGCTTTAACAGCATGGCTCGTCTCAGGCGCTGGTAAGACCCCCTCAGTCCCAGCGAATAAAAGGGCTGCCTTGAAAACGCCTGTCTGATGATAGGCCCTTGCTTCAATAAGTTTTTCTTTAAATAATATTGACACTAATGGCGCCATACCGTGATACCTCAGGCCGCCCGCGTGTATGCCCTCTGGCACAAAATCATGGCCAAGCGTATACATCTTAAGTAAAGGCGTCATCTGGGCTGTATCCCCGAAATCATACCTGTATGGCCCTTTTGTAAGGGTCGGGCAGGCTGCTGGTTCAACTGCGATAAACCTTATATCCTGGCCTTCTATTTTATCTTTAATAAAAGGGAAAGCAAGGCCTGCAAAATTACTGCCTCCGCCGACACATCCTATCATGATATCCGGTTTTTCATCAACAAGCTTTAGCTGTTCCTTTGCTTCCAGGCCTATGACTGTCTGGTGCAGCATTACATGATTTAACACGCTCCCGAGAGAGTATTTCGTATCATTATGCGCAACAGCGTCTTCTATCGCCTCTGATATAGCAATGCCCAGGCTCCCCGGGGTATGCGGCATCTTTTTTAATATCCCTCTGCCTGCCTTTGTTTTGTTTGTTGGAGAGGCAAACACCTCTGCCCCCCATGCATGCATAAGAGATTTCCTGAAAGGCTTCTGCTCATAACTGCACCTTACCATATAAACAGTGCACTTGAGCCCCAATATTTTACACGCGAATGAAAGCGCGCTCCCCCACTGGCCAGCGCCTGTTTCTGTGGCGATGCGGCTTACGCCTTCTTTTTTATTAAAATACGCCTGGGCAATTGCCGTGTTCGGCTTATGGCTTCCAGGGCCGTTTCCGCTTTCATCTTTATAATATATCCTCGCTGGAGTTTTTAGTTCTTTTTCAAGATTATAGGCCCTGCGCAAAGGCGTAGGCCTCCACAGTTTAAGAATTTTTATAACATCATCAGGTATCTCTATCCACTTGTCCTGCGACATCTCCTGTTTTATGAGCTCCATAGGGAATATCGGAGCAAGTTCGTCAGAGGTCAACGGTTTATGCGTCCCTGGATTTATAGGAGGAGGCAGAGGGTTTGGAAGGTCCGCCTGGATGTTATACCACGCCCTTGGAATGCTTTTTTCATCAAGCAATATCTTAAAATTATTCATTTAAGCCTCCTCTATGTAGGTAACAGTTTGAAACCGTTCCCTACATTAATGCGATATTTATTTCAGGCTGATGCGCTATTGTTTCGTGAATCAGACAAGATTCTGCTACTTTTAAAAGTGCTGCCTTTCTCGCGCCCACATCAGCGTTTGGCAATTCTATATTCGCGTTTATACTTTTAATCCTGGACGGCTTATCAGTTGATTTTTCCCAACCTAAAGTTATTTTCATGCCATCTGGATTCAGGCCTGTATTTCTGCAAAACCCTAAAACATACACACCAATGCAAGACCCAAAAGAATCTATAAATAGTTCAGGAGGGGTAGGGCCTGCGTCCTGGCCTCCGCCTGTTTGAGGCTGATCTATTATAATTATATGAAATCTGTTTTTAGCCTCAAATTTTATTCCGCCCTTATAGGTTATTTCTGTTTTTTCCACAGATATTATTATATCAATAAGTTTGAATTCAGGCAAGGTTAGAAATATCTAATAACCTCAAGTGGTCTTCTTTCTATAACTGGGATAGCTTTATTCTCAAAATATCCAAAGGCAAGGGGCGCTACAACTCTATAATTATCAGGCACTTGAAACTTTTCTCTGAACCATTTATCTTTATCCAGGGTGGTCATCATGCCTACCCAGCAGGAACCTATTCCTATGGATGAAGCAGCCAACATCATGTTTTGAGCCGCCATTGCGCAATCGTTTTGATAAAATAAGGCGTCCTGCCTGCCAATTATTATTATCACGCAAGGAGCATGATAAAAGATGTTAAAATTCTTTGCTTTCATGCGCTTTTTATACCTGATAAATTTTGGATTTTCCTCTATCATCTTAATAATATAAGGTATGGCCCTGTCTGAGAGCTCTTTTATAAGAGCTTTATCCTGCGCAACAATAAACCCCCATGGCTGCTCATTCATGCCGCTCGGCGCCCATTTAGCCGCCTGAATAAGCTCATCTACGATCTCCCGCGAAATAGCCTTATCCAGATATTGCCTTATGCTCCTGCGGGATTTAATAATATCTAATATGTTATTCATATGTTTATTTTAACCGTCTATCAATATCACTGTCAATTTCTAACTTTACAAATTATGCATGCAGGATACGCCTTGATATTTCAAAACGGAATATCAAATTTTAGAATCTTCTTATCTAACAGAAGAATATTGTTCGGCATATCTGTCGACAAGTTCGCGTATCATTCTCTGGTATTTGGTATGGCATTCTTCGGCTTTATTCTTAAAAAAATCTACGCTTGATTTCTTAAGAAACAAGGTTATCTTTATGGTTTCTTCCGGTATAATAAGCTCTTCCGGCCTAGGAAGAAAGTCATTGATTCTGGTCAGTTTTCCTATCGGTTTATTTGAATTTGTCATCTTCTCTTTCATAATATGCCTCTCCTTTTCTCCAATAACCCGCACCGAATATCCTAATCTTATGGCCTCTATATGTAGATCTAACTGTTAAAACTCTGTTCTCAAATTTTCCTATACAAAATAGCCTTTGTTCTTCTTTGCTATGCCTAGAATCTATATATATTTTTCTTTTTGGATCCTTGAATGCCTCACAAGCCCTGCTGAAATCTATCCCGTGCTTTCTTATATTATATAATTCCTTCTCCACATCCCATATAAAACTGCCAAATTCTATTTCCATATTAAATATGCCATAAATCTGGCTATGTGTCAATATAATAATACATATTATTATACATAATTAGCATGACCAGTTTATCCTCCCTATCTATTATAATAGACACATTTGGAGGCTGTTTTCTTTCAAATATTTTTTCAAAAAATAATAACCATGCTCTAACTTTACAATTCGTGCCATGCACCATTTGTAAAGTTAAGGCTTACTCCAATCAGGGTCTGGCTTAAAACCTATCTGTGGTTTTGGTTTAAGAGGTGAAGGCGCCATAAGCTTGCGGATAGCTTCAAAAATTGCCTTGATATTTTCATCATGCTTCCCTACTTTTCTTTCAAGTTCTACTAATTTATAAACAATGTTCTTATGGGTTGATAGCAATTCTCTTAATTTTACAAATATTTTAATAATGGCAATACTGATTTTGACCGCTGCATCGCTATTTAAAACACTCGCAAGCATAGCAACGCCATGCTCTGTGAATACATATGGCAATACAGAGGAATACTTCATAGATTCGAACTGGTGCCAATTTGTCACCAGTTCATTTTTCTCGCTAAGAGTAAGCTGAAACATAAATTCTTCGAGAAATCTCTCTTTATTGCGTTTCACCTGCCTGTTTAGATATTTCGTTTCTACCCCATATAATCCTGCAAGATCTCTATCGACCATCACCTTCTTTCCTCTAATCAAGAATATTTTCTGTTCTATCATTGTTTCAGAAATAACCACTTGCTGCCCCATAATACACCTCCTTTTGTATAAAACGTCCAATCTCCACGCTCTATATTGCCTATTATATAAGACACATTTGGAGGCGGTTTTCTTGCAAATATTTTCAAAAAAAATAAGCCGCAGGGAATATCTCTTCCCTGCGGCTTATTTAACCATTACAACCTCGCAGGAGGCCTGCCTGTCCCGAGCAGAGTCGAGGAACGGCCACCTACGAGGTTTAAAAATCGAATTATACTACGCCATGGTCTATCATAGCGTCTGCCACTTTGACAAAACCGGCAATATTTGCTCCGTTTACATAATTGACATATTTGCTGCCGGAGTCTTTGCCGTATTTAACGCAAGACTGGTGTATGTTAATCATTATCTGGAGAAGCCTTTCATCCACTTCATCCCTTGTCCACGATAAACGCTGGCTGTTCTGCGACATCTCTAAGCCGCTTGTGGCAACTCCGCCGGCATTGGACGCTTTTCCGGGAGCATATAAAATCTTTGCGTCCAGAAATACCTCAACTGCTTCAGGGGTAGAAGGCATGTTTGCGCCTTCGCCTACCGCAATACAACCATTCTTCACCAGCTTCTTGGCATCAGCCTCATGTATCTCGTTCTGAGTGGCTGACGGGAAAGCTACGTCGCACTTTATCTCCCACGGGAATTTGCTTTCAAAATATTTACATTTAAATTCATCAGCATATTCTTTTATACGGCCTCTTTTCACATTTTTAAGCTCCATCACAAATTCCAGTTTCTGCTCGTCTATGCCTTTAGGGTCATAGATAAATCCGTTGGAATCCGAAAGAGTAACAGGTTTCGCGCCTAATTGTATTAATTTTTCAACAGTATATTGCGCCACATTTCCAGATCCGGAAACAGTGCAAACCTTGCCTTTAAGAGACTCGCCTCTTGTCTTAAGCATCTCTTGGACAAAATACACACAGCCATAGCCTGTGGCCTCCGGCCTGATCAAGCTTCCGCCCCATGCCAGGCCTTTGCCTGTCAACACGCCAGTAAACTCATTGCGAAGCCTCTTATACTGGCCAAACATATAGCCGATTTCTCTTCCGCCCGTGCCTATATCTCCGGCAGGGACATCAGTATCAGCTCCGATGTATTTGGAAAGCTCCGTCATAAAACTCTGACAAAACCTCATCACTTCATTATCCGATTTGCCTTTCGGGTCAAAATTAGAGCCGCCTTTTGCGCCGCCCATCGGAAGCGTTGTTAAGCTATTTTTGAATACCTGTTCAAACGCTAAAAATTTTAAAATGCTGAGGTTTACGCTCGGATGCAGCCTGATACCGCCTTTGTAAGGCCCTATAGCGCTTGACATCTGTATACGGTAGCCCCTGTTCATCTGGATCTCGCCCTTATCGTCCAGCCAAGGTACGCGGAATATTATAGTTCTTTCAGGCTCGGTCATGCGCTCCAGGATTTTTGCCTTCTGGTATTTAGGATTTTTTTCTATAAAAGGCATTACAGACTCTGCCACCTCGTGGACCGCCTGATGAAATTCCGGCTCTCCGGGGTTTCTTTCTACTACCTTTGCCATAAATTCGTCTAATCGCTTGCTCACTTTTCCCCTCCTATGGATAATTTGCCTAATTTTTAGGCATTTATGTATAAATAAAAAAGACGTTCTATACCGTCAATCCTTAGAACGTCTTTGTCCTAACCCTTTTCCAGGCACAGCCATTGTGCCAGGTTGGGTTTTATTATATCAAGATGTAACGGTGTTGGCAAGCTGATTTTTTGGCAAGCATGTATTATTCTAATAGATGGGCCACGTCTTTGTCCTTATCTTTAGGCCAAACCCTGAGGCGCCTCACAAAAGTTTCGGCATCGTAGTATTTAGCTTAAGCCTTTGCCAGGCCTAAAGAAAAGCCTTTTTGTTTTGCGAAACATAAGATATTGCATAACTTATAGATAATGCCTGTCAAAACAAAACGGAGCGAGGCCCAGCTGTCTATATACCCATGCCTTTTATATTTCAATAGGCCGAGCGTCTTTTCGTAGGCATAGGCAAGAGCTTAAAAGTATAAACTGGCTGTTCAAATATTACAATTTTTTTGGCGGGCGCGAAAAACATATAACCTTCTGGGATACAACATCGGACATTATCCTCAGGCCTTTACCGCTTGCGTCATAGACTTCAATAACATCTTTATAACTTGCGGATTCCGGCGTAAGTTCCATAAACGAATTCTTCAATCGCATAAACCATTCTGTATTAAACAGGACGCCCTTTTTTTCCGGGAAAAGCGCGACATAGAATATCCTGGTCTCCACGAGATCCTGGAAAAAATGCGTCCCGAAAGACAATTCAGGCATAAGATTCCCAGCTGAAAAAGCGACCTCGCCAAGAACCGCTATATTA
>Ga0172375_10011136_pt1 | contig 11512 bp, 11 predicted proteins | sample LakKiv1m_FD_114537 | JGI IMG/M metagenome (GOLD analysis project Ga0172375, IMG submission 114537) | Freshwater microbial communities from Kabuno Bay, South-Kivu, Congo - kab_092012_11.1m | ecosystem: Environmental > Aquatic > Freshwater > Lake | place: Democratic Republic of the Congo... | reverse complement strand
TATGAAATATTTTTAATTTTTTAACTAAAGCCTCTGAAACTGTTCCTTTGCCGCTTCCGGGGGCCCCTAATAAGATTAATTTCATCCTTATCACCCATTTTAATGGAGTAATCCGGAGGTTAAAATAGTTTACGGTTTACTTCTTTCCATTTTACCCCAAAGATTTATAAAATAACTTCCTTTTGAGAGTACATACTTGTTCTGGTGGTAGTGGGGGTTAAAAATGACTTATAACATGGCTGTAACTGCATTAGAAGGTTTTCCTGTTCAATATGGGAGAGACGTCATTCAACATTTAAACGAAGTTATCGATTCTAGATCAATTAATAACGATTTATTGAAAAAAATTGCAGAAGGAGTATCTCCAGATGCTTTTCATATTCTACACGGAGCGATAACTTCTGATGGTTATCACTGGTTTGGAAGGTCGCAGTTTCGCTTGGATTATGCTAGAGTAGCAGTTTTATTTCCGTGGTCGCAAGATTTTAATAATCCTCTAACAAAGTTGGACCGATCCATTAATGTTTATAGTGACAAAGACGTAAGTAACAAAAAAATAGAAGATCTTTTAGAACAAATTGCTTATCAAACTGCTATGACCGCAAGATTAGATAGAGATGAATCAATTGATCCAGATTACTTTGATAAAAAAGCCGCTTGGTATAGAAAAATGGGCAAGAGTTACCCTTTATTTCTTCCGAATAGATTAAGATTTCCCGGGCATGGACAGATAGCAGATAGTTCCAGCCAATAATTTTTTCTTTATAATTCTTGATTCTGGTATTTACCGGTATACTTAGCTCTGCCTTTACATTCTTCAAAGACTAATTGACAAATCTTGATGTTAGGAACTAACTTGATCTTGTTCTCTCCGGCGTTGAATATTTCTAATACTTGACGATTAGATACTCCGGGAGTGATAAAAGGAGCAGTAATATGGGACATCAAACCGATTCGAGCAAAAGTAGAACGCGAGTTCAGCCATCCACAGATGTTGTCAGGCAAAGTGATCTTTTCTTTAGTTATTCCTAAAACTAATTCTTCGGGTTTAAGCAGATATCCTTTAGAGATGTCAATCTTTTTAGTGATGGACTTGTATTCGGCTTTCTGATCAATGATCACTTTTTTCTTAGTGAAGATACGGATTTCTTTATCTAAGGTTAAATCTACCGAAGCTGGGCCGATAGCAGATTGGTCTAATGGATTGATCTTAATCCTACCTTTCTTGATTTGTTTCAGGATTTCTGGCTTAGTTAATATCATAAGAAAAAGGAAAGTTTTACTCTTTTTAAGCTTTGTTTTTTACCACCATAATTATTAAATATTAAAGCAGAAAGTAAATGTTTATGGTTAAAATGTTCTTAAATGGTTTGGAAAGAGAAGTAGATATGGTTGAACCGAATCATAGTTTTCCCGGGGTGTATAATGTGAAAGCAACTTATGTTGCCTCCGTAGATCTGTTAAATCGTCAAAGGTTATTTGAACTTCTACAAAAACAAGGATTGGAATATTCGGGAGCAGATTGGGATATTCAGCACGGGTTTAATGATCTCCAAGCAATGGGTTGGGAAGCAGCAGGAAGAGCTAAAGTTGAGGGAAAATCTTACATTTGGATTGGATTGGATGGAAAATTAGTTAACCTAGAAGTTCTTCCGGAAATTGTAAGAGGGATCAGTGAAAGACCCATTGATTATGCACACAGAATTCTTGATACGGCGGTTACTTTTGTAGAAAAGCTGGAGAATTATCATAGTTTAGATAATTAATCTTTTTTCTCCAAAAGCTATAAAAATAACCCTTATTCTGGAGTATATACTTCATTCTACGATGATAACTAAACTAGAATACCCCTATACTGAACTCCAGCTCAAATCTATTTTGCACCCCCTTGTCAACCAATGGTTCTTTCATAAATTCAAGACTTTTTCTGTACCTCAACTCTATGCAGTGATGGAAATCCATAAACGTAAAAATATTCTAATCTCTGCCCCTACCGGAGCTACTAAAACGCTTACTGGTTTTTTGGCTATTCTGAATGAATTAGTTGATTCAGCCCAAAAACAAATCTTAGAAGACCGTGTTTATGCGGTTTACGTTTCTCCCCTTAAGGCTCTCAATTATGATATTGAATTTAACCTTAAGCGCCCTCTAGAGGAAATGGAAGAACTTTCTGGAAAAAAATTCGGCATTAGAATTGGAGTAAGAACCGGAGATACCACTACTGCTGAAAAAGCTAGGATGTTGAAACATGCTCCCCATATCCTGATTACTACTCCCGAATCTTTAGCTATTATGATCAATAGTCCCAAATTCAAAGAAAAGTTGACTAAAATTCAGTGGGTAATCATCGATGAAGTGCACGCTTTAGCCGATAACAAGAGAGGTGTGCATCTTAATCTGACCCTGGAAAGGTTGGAACGTCTTTCTCCCAAATTTACTCGCGTAGGATTGAGTGCGACCATTGCTCCTTTAGATGAAGTTGCTAAATACTTAGTAGGATACGAGGGAGGACAAGAGCGGGATTGCGAAATTGTCGATGTGCAATATTTAAAATCTCTAGATTTGAAAGTATTAAGCCCCGTCAAAAGTTTAGTTGATGTGGATTATATGATGATGCATCGTAAGATGTACGAACTCATCCATGATTTAGTGCAGCAACATAAAACCACTCTTATTTTTACCAATACCAGAAGTGGGACGGAGAGAGTAGTGCATAATCTAAAAGAATTTTACCCGGAGTTCTACAAAGCCGATAATATCGCTGCTCATCACGGTAGCTTAGGTAAAGAATCCCGGTTTAAGACCGAGCAAGATTTAAGAGAAGGTAAATTGAAAGTAGTAGTTTCTTCTACCTCTTTAGAATTAGGGATTGATATCGGTTTTGTCGATCTTGTTCTTTGTTTAGGCAGTCCCAAATCCGTAGCCAGATTTTTACAAAGAGCGGGAAGAGCCGGACATCAGTTACATGCTCAAGTTAAAGCCAGAATGATTGTGATGGATCGTGATGATTTAGTGGAATGTTCCATCTTACTCAAATCGGCTTTGGAGAGAAAGATCGACCAAGTACACATACCGCAAAACGCCTTAGATGTTCTGGCTCAACATATCTATGGAATTGCTATCAATGAAGTGATTAACATCTCCGAGTTATTCCATTTAATTAAAAAGAGTTATTGCTATCATAATTTAGAATGGAAAGACTTTTTTGAGGTGATTGAATATCTTTCTGGTAAATACGTTTCTTTAGAAGAACGACACGTTTATGCTCGTATTTGGTATGAAGAGGAAACCGGAAATATCGGTAAAAAAGGTAAAGCCGCTCGCGTAATTTATATGACTAATATTGGGACCATTCCTGAAGAACATTATATCACGGTTAAGGTAGGAGAGCAAGTGGTGGGAATGATTGATGAAGGTTTCTTAGAAAGATTACGTCCGGGAGACGTGTTTGTTCTCGGCGGAAGTGTTTATATGTTTAAATTTGCTCGAGGTATGACTGCCCAGGTTTCTACTTCCGTAAATCGACCGCCTACTGTTCCCAGTTGGTATTCAGAAATGTTACCACTTTCTTTCGATTTGGCCATGGAGATTAGCCGATTCCGAAGATTGATGGAAGAAAAGTTTCATGCAAAAAAATCTAAAGAAGAGATCATCAATTTTATTCATGAATTCTTAACCGTAGATGAAAAAGCGGCAGAAAGCATTTATCTCTATTTTTATGAACAATATAACTTTAGTAAAATTCCTTCAGATAAAAAGATTGTAGTAGAAAAATATACCGATCGCGGTCGTAATTATGTCATCTTTCACAGTTTATTCGGAAGAAGAGTGAATGATTGTTTAGCCCGATCTTTAGCTTACGTCATCGGTAAATCTCAACATCGTGATGTAGAAGTTGGAATCACCGATAACGGATTTTATCTTTCTTCTGAGCAGAATTTTAATGCCTTACGTGCCATTGATCTGCTCAAATCGGAAAACTTTTCTGAAGTATTAGACCAATCTTTAGATAAGAGTGAAGTTTTACAGCGTCGGTTTAGACATTGTGCAGCTCGTTCTTTAATGATTTTGCGCGAGTATATGGGTAAAAAGAAAAATGTGGGCAGGATGCAGGTCAATAGTAAAATCTTGTTCAATGCGGTAAGACAGATCAGTAAGGATTTTCCTATTATTAAAGAAGCGAAGCGAGAAGTTTTGGAAGATTTAATGGACGCTCCACACGCTCAATGGATTATTTCTCAAATCTCTGAAGGAAAAATTAAGGTAGAAGAATCGGAGAATGCTTTACCTAGTCCTTTCGCCTTCAGTTTGATCATTGAAGGATATAGTGACGTGATTAAGATTGAAGATAAGCAAGAATTCTTACGTAGGATGCATGAGATTGTGATGGGCAAAATCGCTTTAAAACAAGGTAAACAAAAATTGAAAGAGAAGGAAGAAGAAAAAGAAAGGTTCTCTTATGCTCAATTCTGGAACGAGATGCACAATAAGCAGCAAGAGCAGAAGGATGTAAAGATGGAAAAGATTAAGTTCCAAGTGTGGGGTTTAAAGCACGTGCCAATTTATGCTAAAGAAGAAATGATTCGTTGGATTGAAACGGGTAAAATTCGTGAAGATGTACTGTCTGAGCTGAAAAAGCATCGGGAAGATCTCGAAAAAGAATGGCCAGAAGAGTTGAAAGAGTGGGTGTTGGAAAAGATATAGTTTTTAAATGATAACTTATTCATTGGGTTTATGAAAAAATTAGCGCTTCTAAAACAAGCCATGAAACTTAAACACCTCAAAAGAACGGGGTGGACCCATAAGGATATCCCTAATCCTGAAAGCGTAGCTTCTCATATTTATGGAGTGGCACTTTTAGCTCTTACTGTACCTTTACCCAAAGGAATTGATCGTGATAAATTAGTTCAGATGGCCTTAGTTCACGATATCGGGGAAGCCAAAATAGGAGATCAAGTCTGGGAAAGAGGAACCTATTCAAATCATCATAAACATTTAATTAAGGATGAAGAAGAGAGAGGGGCCATTTTTACTATGTTCGAAAGTACGGGGCTAGATAAAGTTAAAAAATTATCCCTCGAGTTTATTCAACATAAATCACCTACAGCTAAATTTTTGAAAGAATTAGATAAATTAGATATGGTTTTAGAAGCTTTGGTCTATGAAGAGAGAGTGGATCCTCAGCAGCTTAACGAGTTTTGGGAAAATGCAGAGAGATATATTCACGATAAAAATTTGATAAAATATTTTGATGCCTTAAGAAAGGAAAGAAAAAAGTAAAGTGTTTAATCTTAGAAGGAGAAGTTATTCTAGTTGGTTCCGATCCAACGATATGTTTTTAAAGAGCCGCGATTACCCGGGATTATGCCTGACTTAGAGTTGATTAAAACAGCCTTAAAGTTAAAGTCTGTGAAGCGTAGCGGTTGGGTCTATAAGGAAATTTCTAATCCCGAAAGTGTTGCTGATCATTCTTATGGTATATCTTTTTTGGCTTTATTTGCTCCCTTGCCTAAGGGTGTGAACAGAGATAGTCTAATCAAAATGGCTTTACTTCATGACCTTAGTGAATCTAATCTTGGCGACCCCATATATGAAACAGGTAAATTTCGTAATCTTAAGAAGTACCATCTGATTCTGAATGACAAGAAGAAGGTGCTGATGGATATGTTTGGTAAAAATTACCCTACGGAAAAGAAGTTGGCTTTAGATTATCTGCAACAGAAAACCCCCGAAGCTAAATTTTTAAAAGAGTTGGATAAATTGGAAAGTGTCCTTCAGGCTTTAACCTATGAGAAAAATTATCCTCCCGAAAGATTAAACGAATTTTGGGAGAACGCCGAGTTATATATTAAGGATAAGCAACTTTTGAAGTTTTTTGAACAATTAAGAAAGGAAAGGTTGACGAGTCGCGTTAATTCTGGCTAAGGAATGAAGAATTCCGATAATCTGGTCAATAATAATCACTCCCTCACGATCTTTTACTTCTATCAGCATTTGAGTTAATTTTTCTATTTTATTTCTTATTTCCAATTGTTCTGTAATACTCATATCTAAGTATTTTAGGGGGGTTTCTACTTCTTCATGAAAATAGTCCTCAATTTCTGAAAATATTTTTTCTATGGGCTTACTTTCGTAATAAAGGGTTTTAGTAATGAGTTTTATTTCATGCTCTAATAAGAGGGGTAATTCTTCCAGAAGCAATTTCATCTTTACAATTTCAGGTAGATCAAACTCGCTGGTGGATCTTGCTTCTGGACGTTTAATCCACTCGTTTACTAAACTTTCCGCAATGATTACTCTGCGAATAATATTTTTTATAGTGCTAATCGCTTCATAAGATTGTTCTTCTTTCTTGATCGAGTTAATTTGTTCAAAAATATCCTTGGCTGAACGCAAAGCGTGCTCTATCTCGTGTTTAGGGTTAGTTCTGCTTTTGTCTAGGTAATTATAAATGAAAGATTCTCCTTTTTCAATTCTTAACTCCGATCCGGGAATTTTGTTAAGTAAAGGCTTGATAATTGAAATCTCTTTGATGGGAAACTCTATCCTTTCTACATTATTTAGGAAACAATATTTTAGTTCTTCCTGAATAAGATACTGTTCTTTACATACTAACTGGTGGGTTAATCTTCTCCTTTTTTCTTCTTTATCTGCCTTCGCTTTTATTAGGAGGTCTTTATTTACCGCTTCAATTTCTACTTCCATGCCCTTCTTTAGAGCCCGATCCTTTATCCACCACACCGGTAAAGAAATTACTAAAGAACTTGGTCCGGAAGTAATTAGTTTTCTTGTTTCCATGATTAATCAGTATAATATAGTTAACACTTATTATATATGGATTAAATATATATAAACCTTTTGGCCTTTAAACTTATTTCAATGGGGGTAAGTCGGTATAAGGTAAGAGTTTATCTAAGCCAGACATAAGTTGCCTTAATCGCTCTAGTTTATGGATGATAAAACCTTAAAATTAATCGGGTGCTTAAGAGAAAATTCTCGAGATAAGCTTACCGATATAAGTAAACGGACTAATATCCCCATTTCCACTCTTTTTGATATCTTGAAACAAATTCAAGGTAAAGTAATCACCAAAAGTACAGTGTTGTTGGATTTCTACGAATTAGGGTATCACACCCGCGCCCAAGTTTTTCTTCGTGTGGGAAGCGAGAAAAAAGAAGAACTAAAACGTCACCTGATAAACCATGCCAATGTTAACAATATCTATAAAGTGAATAATGGGTGGGATTTTATTATCGAAACAGTTCATGAGAATATTCGTGGCCTAGATAAATTTTTGGAACAGCTTGGTCAAAAATATGATATTAAAGAACAGGAAATACATTATCTGATTGATGAATTAAAGAGAGAAGGTTTTGTGATTGATTCAAAGCAGGGAGAAAAAGTTACATAATTATTAAATTTTAGTTGGGGCTATTCTTGATAATAACAAGCAAAAAGAAAAATCAAAATTAAAATAAATAATTAAACAAAAGGTATTCTGGTTATGGTTTGAACAAGGAGGTACTAAGGTATTTTTCTCCTCGATCGGGTAATAGTACCACAATCGTTCCAGAATCCATATGCTTAGCTTCTTCCAAGGCCGCCCACATCGCTGCTCCAGAACTCATACCCACAAAAATTCCTTCTTTTAAAGCTAATTGTCGAGCTGTTTCATAAGCCGGTTCATTATAGGCTGTAACTTTTTTGTCCAACCTTTTTTCTTGATAGATCTTAGGAACTACGGCTTCACTCATGTTTTTTAATCCTTGGATTTTATGTCCGGGTTGTGGTTCAACTCCTACAATTTGAATATTGGGATTATATTCTTTCAACCGTTGTGAGACACCCATTAGCGTTCCGGAAGTGCCCATACCTGCTACAAACATAGTTACATCAGGAACCTGGCGGATGATTTCTAATCCCGTTCCGTTGTAATGGGCAAGAATATTATGAATGTTATCAAATTGATTGGACATCCAATATTTTTCCGGATTGTTTTCGTACATCTCTCTAGCTTTTAAAATTGCTCCATCCGTACCTTTACTGGGATCAGTTTCAACTACTTCTGCACCTAAAGCGCGGAGCATGCTTTTTCTTTCTTCGCTCATGGCTGCGGACATGGTCAGTATAACCCGATATCCTTTAACCGTACCCACTAAAGCTAATCCAATTCCTGTATTTCCGGAAGTTGCTTCTAAGATGATTTTATCTTTAGTCAATTCTCCGGTTCTTTCTGCCGCTTCGATCATGGCTAGGGCAATTCTGTCTTTAATTGATCCTCCCGGATTAGTTCCCTCTAATTTGGCATAGATCTTAACTTTGGGGTTAGGATTTAGGTTTACTATTGGTGCTACCGGAGTATTTCCAATAAGACTTAAGATACTCTTTTGTTCTGTATAATTTGAAATTTGAGCTTCGATCATTTTTATTTTCCTCGGTTGTTATTTTGTTAATGGTATTTTGTTATTTTTAGTTATTATTTGGTTATTAAAAATAAAATTAAAGACTTGAAATTAAACTAATCTAGAAACAACAACATAAGTAATCAGTAAAGAAATGGTAATTATTTAAGTACAACTCTTGGTTCATTTTTTTTAAGGTTTGTTTCATTTTATGGCTCTTATTTCGCTTAACTCTTGTATTTTGTTAAATTTTGTATAAACAATAAAAGATTAAAGACAATGAGGTTATAGAACTAGCAACAATATTCAGAAGATACTTTCAGCGCGACTTCGTAGTTATTATTACTCATCTTATTTATTGACAAATATTTTATCTATTTAAAGGTTTCCGTTTATTCCGGAAAATTTCCGAAATGATTTCTTGAATGTGTAGATACTTCTATTCTTCTTAGTATAATTTCTCTCTCTATCTCTCTTTCCTTCTCTCCTTACCCTTTATTTAACAAGGCATAATTTTCTAACAAATCGAAAATAGCCCTTGCTAAGGATTTTTTAGAACTTACTCTTTTTATAACTCTGCCGTTGTAAGTTATCGCTGCACAATGTTCTTGCTGGTTAATCTTGGTTAAATCATTAATGACAATAATAGGGGTGATTTGTCCGTAGCTATGCAACGCTTTTTGGAGTAATTCTTCTTCGGAGAGATTATATTCTAATTTGAAAGCCACAAAAACAGTTCCTTCTCTGGCTGCGGCATGGGCTTGTTTCAATACTTTTGGGGTTGGAGCCAATTTTAAGATCATCTCATCTTTATCAGAAGAAATCTTCTTATTTTCGTAAACAGGAAAATAATCCGCTACGGCAGCAGAAGAAATATACACCTGGATGTTAGGAAGACGTTGAAGAACTTTATCCAGTAAATCTTGCGTATTAGTAAAACGGGTAACGTTTAGATATCCGGGAACTTCTGTAGTACCATAACCATAAAGCAATTCGGTTTGATATCCTCGAAGATAAGATTCTTTGGCTATTTCTACTCCTAGCTCACCGGTAGAAAAGTTAGAAATAAATCTGACTGCATCTATGGGTTCTCGAGTTGGTCCAGCACTAATCAAAACATTTACCTTTTTTCTATTTTCGCAAGTGAGCATACGGAACAATCATCTCTTTGAAAGCGTCTAAAACTTTTTCTAAATCAACCTTGGGCGTACCATAAGTAGAAATTTTCATAGATTGGGTCAATCCATGTTTTAATCCCGAAACCCCTTTCGCCTTTAATCCGTCGTAAAGGAAGGCTCTTTTTTTAGGATGAACCAAAGAGATTTGGTAAAATAAATCAGTATCAAACATCATTAAATCGTGGAGATGGGGCTTTTCTCCTAACTGTTGTAAACCTAGATCTTCTAATTGTTTAGAAAACCATTGCGCTTTTTCCACTTCTTCAGGCCAGTGTTTAACCCGTTCTACTATGCTGGGGAAAGAAGCCATTAAGGTCATTAAAGGAACTCCTCTTACGGTGCAACCTAAGCACTCTACTTCTTTCGTTTTATAATTTGGAGATACAGCAAATAACTGTTCTTCCCATTTTTTTCTCAGGGCTAAAACACCTATAGGTCCGGCAGAAGCCATACTCTTATGTCCACTACCAACCATGAAATCTGCTCCTATTTCTTTAAGGCTGAGAGGCATTCGACCCATAGCGTAAGCGGCATTTAGAAGATAAGGTACTTCAAATTCCTGAGCAATCTCTCCCAATCTTTTAGCATCAGGTAAGTTCCCATAATTGCCGTCGGGATAAGTTAATAATATCAATTTTGGTTTATGTTCCTTGATTAAAGGAATGTAATCTTCTACATTAATCCTTCTTTCTATTCCTCCTGAATTGTCTACTTTGACAATTTTTAGACCAGATCTTTCTGCAGCCACATCTGTAGAATAATGTCTGTTTCTATCCACTAAAATGGTATCTCCTGGAGAAGTCATGGCATGCATAACTAAGAACTTTCCTTCCCTTGCTCCGTGCATTATCCTTACCGTATCAGCATCTAAAAATGTAGGTAAATCTTGATATACAAAATCAGCAACGGGGGGAGAAACAATGGTGTCTAATCTTCCCTTACAATGATCACAAACAGAATATCCATCGCCAAACTCCATCAATGCAGATTTAGCTGCTTCCGTTAACCTTCCCCCCGTTTGTAAGGGGTTTAAAATAATGCTCTCTCTAAAAGGGCGGCGCAGTCCTTCGTAACGCAATTTTAATTCTTCGATGGAGGAATAAGCCATTTTAAGCCTCGCCTTTTTTGGAATATTCTACCGTCAGGAAGACCGGACCTTTAACTTGGACTCTCTTATGCTCGCCATTAAAATAATCATGTATTCGTTTAGGAAGAACTAAGTTGATATCTCCTAAAGATTTAACCTGTCTAACCCGATAAGTATGTTCGGGAAGATTTTCTTCCAAGCAACTTTCTATTCCGGCGGCTATTCCTGCTGCAGAACTTCCCAAATAACTGAATAGATAATCTTTCCCCGCTTCTCCTCCAGAAGGTAATTGACTGGATATATTTCCTTCATTAACTATAATTTCATTTAGAGCTGCCGGACCCAACAATTTTTGTCCGGGCTCGGGTTCGACAATTTCTACTTTCTTGCTTTCGTCTTCATAAGCTGTAAATCTACAAGGACCAGTTGCATCTTTATACTGTCTGGCCGTTTGCTCTATTCTCTTAGCCAGATCCTTTCCGAAATCGGTCTTAGGAGAAGCAATCAAATCTAAGGAAGAAGCAATCTCTTCATCACTGTAAGTAGAATGATAAAATTGAGGAAAAACCATTTCTCTAATATCTCCATATCCCTCTATGATCATAGTTAGTCTTTCTAGTCCGAATCCTCCATTGAATACCGGAGAGCGAATGTTAAAATTACCTAAAGATACTGGAGAATACATTCCGATATCTCCTATTTCTAACCATTTACCTTGCCATTGAGCAAAAACTTCTTCTTCTTGTTGATTGGCATAATATTTTGAAGTGGCTTTCTTAGTTTCAAATTGAGCTCCTGTAAATCCCAATTTTACTAAAAATTCCAGAGTTACTTCTCGGCCCGCT
>Ga0172375_10011134_pt1 | contig 11512 bp, 10 predicted proteins | sample LakKiv1m_FD_114537 | JGI IMG/M metagenome (GOLD analysis project Ga0172375, IMG submission 114537) | Freshwater microbial communities from Kabuno Bay, South-Kivu, Congo - kab_092012_11.1m | ecosystem: Environmental > Aquatic > Freshwater > Lake | place: Democratic Republic of the Congo... | reverse complement strand
GTCTTCATATGGAAGCTCTGTTTATACGATGGCTCATGAGTCTGGTCACGTTGTTAATGCCCGAACCGACCTCTTTAATTCGTTCCTCAGCGAGGGAATATCTGCGCAAGAAGGGTATTTACCCACCTATCCAAACAACAAATCAGATGGAGAGGATTTTGCTGAGACACTAGGCCTCTATGTTGGTCACGCTTTTTATTACCCATCCAAATGGTCAGCGTACCCACATTATCCGGAAAGCTTCCCTAAACACTATAACTTTGCCAAACAATATTTTGGTATAGAATATTAATAATTAAAATATGATTAACAAACGGCAGATCATATTGCTTATATTTGTCTTTATCGTCGTTATTGGGGTGGTCTCTTTTATCTATACCCGATCATCTCCAACAACAACCACGCCCTCTTCATCAACGCAAAAAGAATGCTCGTGGAACGGTCTTGCCCCTGGAACATCCACGCGGGAAGAACTCATTCAAGCCCTGGGGTCACCGACATCAGAAAAAGCTATTGACGACAACAAAGATGTCCTTTCTTTTCCTTCAGAAAACAAATATTGGCCAAACGAAGTAACCATAACGACACAAAATACCATTGAATCTATCCGTGTCAGAAGATTTGGCGACGAGAACAGGTCTTTGTCTGAAGAAACGAAAAAGCTTGGAGGCGAACCAACCATGCTCTATGGCCCGGACACAATGTCAGACATTTATTTGTTTGTTTTTCTTCAGAAAGGTGTCGCGTTTCGCGCAAACAAAGAAAAAAACACTATCTATGACTCGTATTATTTTTCTCCAACCACCATTGAAGGGTTTTTGCAGCTTTCTATTGCCAGCGGCTATTCTGTAACACAACAAAAACAAAACTACGCGCTGTAATCAGAATTGGGGACGTTTAACTTTGTACCCGAACCGGCATGATGATGTGAAAAAATGAATCGTCGCCCTCAATCTTAAAGACGCCGGGATTAAGCGACCCTGTCATTTCAAAAACGATCTTTTCTTCATCAATACTCCCAAGAAACTCCAAAAGAAACCTGCTGTTAAACGCAATGTCCTGATCCTCCCCCTCGATCTTTGTTGAGACCGTCACGGTATTCTCTCCAACTTGCGGAGTATTGGCCGATATCACAACCTCGTCTTTTTCAAAATGGAGTTTAATAATGTTTGCGTTGTCCCGCGCAAAAATGGCCGCCGATTTGACAGCTCTCAAAAACACCTCATGATCAAGAACGGCTTTTGTTGTTGTGGTCTTTGGTATTATTTTTTCGTAGTTTGGATACTCCCCGTCTATTGCTCTTGTGTAAATTTCGGTGTTACCTAGGTAAAACCCAAGCTGTCCATCTCCAATGACAGCAATCTCCACTGTGTCCGTTTCTTTTTCTTCCATGCTCACGCGGACAATCTCGGAAAGCGCCCGGGCTGGGATAACTATGTCCGTGAGACCAGATATTCCAACGTCGCTTCGTTTAACGGACAATCTATACCCGTCTGTAGCAGCAAGGACCATGTCTCCGTCTTTTTTTTGAATTTTCACTCCAGTTAGAATTGGTCTCCCTTCGTCTGTTGCTGCAGCAGAGAGAACCGCCCCAATACTTTTAACAAAAATGTCTTTCTTTGTCTTTGATGCCTCTTTTTTCTTTTCAGGAACCGGAGGAAACTCGTCTTTCCCGACTCCCGGGATTGTTGCAGTAAATCCTCCACACGAGATAGTCAAATTGTTTTCTTTTGTTTCCAATGTCACTTTGTCAGACGGAAGAGATAAAACAAACTCAGAAAGCAACTTCACAGGAACACACACCCCTCCTTCCTTTGTCACCTTTGCTCCAACCCATGACACACATGTCGTTTCCGTGTTGGTAGTGACCATTCGGAGCTGGTTGTCTTTGGTTTCCAAAAGAACCATACCAAGGATTGGTAATTGTGTTTTAGGAGTTACGATTTTCCCAACACGGGAAAGCGCGGTTGAAAGATGTTCTTGTAAAAGAGTTATGTTCATTGTTTCGTTTATATTAAATAGTAGTTAATAGTAATAACGGGTGTGGAAAAGTGTATGGAATTTTGTCTCATAAGTCAATGTGTTGTTCTGGCGCGCGACCCACAAAGCCACAATACAGTAAAAATATGTGACTTGTGGCGTTGATAAGTGTGTGGATAAGTTGAGGATAATTGTGGAAAAGTGGAAAACTCATATAAATTCAGGCCCATAACTTTTGTTTTATCCCCACCACCGCTTCACGCAGTCGCTCGTTTGTGGAAAGTTCGTGTGTAATTGTCTCAATGCCGTGCATAACCGTTGTGTGATCGCGTCCACCAAGCACGCCCCCAATATCATCAAGCGTCAATCCAAGCTCGGCTTTACATAAATACATAAAAAGCTGACGCGGCCGCGCGATCGGCCTGTCTCTCTTTGGTCCCTTAAGGGCCGTTGACTTTAAACTGAAATAAATAGCTACCGCCTCCAAAAGCTCCTGCGGAGAGGTGCGCTTTTTGGCAAGGGGTGGAGAGCCTGATGCGAGGTTAACACGAGCAGACAATAGGCCTGTGACATATTCTGGCGTCAATTCCTGTGGTTTTCCGTTTGTAGCAATTTCAGTCATGAGGCGCTTCAAAAATCCTTCAATGGCTCGGGCATCAGTCATGTTTGCCGCAATGACGCGGGCCGTGTCTGTGGGGAGCTTAATCCCAAACCGCTCTGACTTGATGTTGACAATAGCAGCCCGCAATTCAAAATCAGGAGGAGAGATGTCAACAATAAGCCCTCCTTCAAAGCGGGACCGAAGACGATCTTCGAGCCGGGAAATCTCATCAGGGTGGCGGTCAGAGGTGAGTATCACCTGTCCCCCTTCCCTGTGGACAGCATTAAAGGTGTGGAAAAATTCTTCCTGAGCGGTGTTTTTCCCTGCAATGAACTGAACGTCATCGACCATTAAAAGTTCTGCCGATCGGTATTTTTGTTTAAACCGTTGCGCTGTTTTTGTTTGAATTGCCTCCACGATTTCATTAAGGAATTCCTCTCCCATACAATACACGATTTTTGCCTGCGGATTTTTTAAAAGCGTGGCGTTTGCGACAGCGTGCATGAGGTGGGTCTTCCCCACCCCAACGCCGCCATAGAAAAACAAAGGATTGTATGCTGAACCCAGGTTTTTGACGACGGCTGTAGCAGCTGCGTATGCAATTTGGTTTGTTCCTGAAACTGCAAACGATTCAAATGTACTTTCTGGCCTGATATGAAGCCTTTTGGCAATGGAAGCGGTGTTGACGCCGTCGTTTTTCCGTTCGGTAACAGCAGAAAACAGGGGCCCAACGTCTTCTTCACGCATGGCTTTTTTGGGAAGAACGGTAAAAACAATGCTGACGTTGTCTTTTGTGTGGTGATCAAGAATGCTTTTGACGAGAGAATAGTAACGGGTCTCAACCATGGTTCTGACCATTGGGTTACTTAGTCCAACTGTCGCTACTCCCCCCTCAAGAGACAATAGATCGCTTTGGGCAAAGTGCAACTGAAATGTCGCTTTTGAAACCGACAATTCAATTTCAGACAATACTGTTTTCCATAGTTTAGCCTTGTCCATATCTCCCCTACTTTTTGGCAGAAAAATTTCAATAAAAGCGAAGCTTTAAAATGGTGGATAACTTATCCACATCCTACTCATCAAACAGAAATGCGTCAAGGGGTCGAATGTGATCAAAAGAGGTCATTTTTTCTGAAGAAACATGCTAGTTTTTGTTATTTTGTTAGTTTGTAGGGCTGATCTTTATATGATCCGTCACGATAAACAGAGATGTTTTTAAGTCCTTTTTTGTGAGCAAGTATAAACATATTAAAAACATCATTTATTGATGCTTTTTTGGAGAGATTAATTGTTTTTGAAGCAGTTTCATCAATTACCCCATTGGTTCCAACAAGAGAAGCGGTCATTTTTATATGTTCAGACGGAGTGATTTCTGTGGCTGTTCTAAGACATGATTTTGTGTGAGAGGATAGTTTTGTGTTTTGAAAAGATCCTTCTTGACAGGCTTTTTGAAGAATTATTTGTCTCCCCTTTTTATTGTGTTTTTCAATATATATCATAATTGATTTGGATACCTTGTCAACAGAATTAGGGATTCCAAATATTGGTTCTATTCCGAAACTCGCATCCATAAGCAAAGATACGCGTGCTGCGGGGGGCTGAGTAAGCGTGTGAATGTTGCGCAATAATCCTGTGCGGGAGATTGTGTCGCTTAAATTTTCCCATTCCCCTGCAGAAACAGTATTTGTTGAAAAAGAATACCGCTTTTTCAAATATCCTTGGAAATATTTATTTTTGTCTCGATACCTCATTGCTTCACAAGACCCCCTGTGTTTTGCTAAATTCACAGATTCACATTTTGATACAAAATTCATAAATGACACAACATCACGTACTAGCGTTGTTGCTTTTGCTGAAGCATACGGCATATCAAAATATAATAAGGTGTCTGCAATACCAGATACCGCTATGCCGATTTTTCGTTTTAGCTTTGCAATATTAATGCTGATAGGATCAGGATAACGTGTTAAACCATATTCAACCGCGTTGTCTAAAGCTCTAGTAATTATTCTAATAACCTTATCCAACAACGGATAATTTATGCCTGTAGGTGTACAAAATTTTGAGATATTAACATAAACAAATTGACACGTTTCTCCAATAGAGAGCCCCATTTCAGCACATGGCGGGGCGGAGGTGTATGGAGCAATATCAGAAACTGGATTGTTTTTATTCATGCGTTCTAAATTAATGATGCTTGGATCTCCTATGTGCCACGCGTTTTTTGCTATCTCCATAAGAATTTTTTGTTCGGGTTGACTTCCGCGTATCGCGGCGTTCATAAAATCATCATCCACAACGACAGAACAATTAAAATGGGGCAAAGTGTGGCTTCGTTTTGCAGAAATAAACTGTCGTATTTGCTGATGTGAAACATGAAGATTTGCCATGTTACCGATGTAGCGGTCATATTTACCAGTTAGGGTTTCTTTTGCCGCAAGATTATTAAGCCAAAGCAATAGCTCAACAGGATTTTTATATGGTGTGAGATCAAATCCAGAGCCCATATTTTGATGGTAGTATGCCTTTATGAGACTCTTCGAAGTGTTTTTCTTGCGTAAATCTACGGGGATGATTGCACACGAAGACAGTGCTGCGCGTTCATACCCTCTTCGTCCTGCATTTGTGAGTGTAGGGGTTCCAGGGGTATACATTTTTGCAGCCATATAGTATGCAAACTCCTCTTTAGCCCTGTCCGTGTCTTTTTTAGGAGTATTGAAGTGTGATTCAACGCTAAAAAGAGTATTAACCACTCTTTTAAACATCATTTGGGGTGATTCATCATGAGCTAGGATGTTTCCCTTTATAAGTACGTGGAGTGCTGTTTCCGAAGGTTCATATTTTATGTTGTTTAGCATATTATGAACACGATTGTATTAATTTGACGACCTAGACTATAATTATACAACATTATGGCAAAGCCATCTGAAATAGGTGTTTTTTCAGACATTCTTCCTTCTGATATTCAAAGCATTCTCCACACCGATCCATTTTTTAATTCAATTCCGGTAGGTGCAGCTTATCCCATATCTGGTGGTGTGGCACATAGGATTTATTGTGTAGAAGCGCAGGATGATAGATATTATTTAAAAATACGTGGAGATCACTTTGTCACAATTCCTGCTATTAAATGTGATCCTAACGATATTGAAAATGAATACCGTTCTCTCCTGTTGTTTGCAGAAGCCGTTCCTGATCATTTTCCAACTGTTCTTTCTTATGATGCTCGTTGCCATTATTTAGTGTTAAGTGATGTTGTTCAGGGAGGTAAGAAGCTTGAGGATGTGTTATTAAAAAATGAACAACCCAAAGGGTTATTTGAGCTTTATGGTCGTACTCTTAAAAAAATTCAACAAAAAACAAGAATGATAACTCAGTCGATTCGAACAAATGGCGATAATGAATATTATAATACCGTCTTACACCATAGGCTTAAATACAGACGTCATCCAATATTAGATGATTTAGCTTATAATTTGTCATCATTACCCAACAGACAACTTATTATGGGTGATCCTGCGCCTAAAAACATTGGATTTCGGATTAATCAACAGTTGTTAACGTTTTATGATTTAGAGACAGCACATCAAGGAAATCCAGAATTTGATTATGCATATGGTATAGCGCACACGATACTTCACACGTTGCCCACCATAGAAGCAGTACGGGACGGGTTAACACAATTTTTAAAAGGGTATGGTGACGTAGAGTATGATTCTAAACTTATTTTTCAATTGTCTATGGGAATTATGTTGTATAGGCTTCACAGTATAATTCCGTATCCAATTAATTTATCAAATAATGAGAAAATAACCATGGAGGCACATATAGAACAATTGTTGTTTAAAATTACAGGGAAAGAATCTTGGGATGAAATGGTTAAAAAGATGATAGTTTTATGAAACACATTCCACTTCTTCTTATTGGTTTAGGTGCTCATGCAAAACGCATCTACTACAAAATTGCCAGACGAGATGGTGAAGCATATGGTTTTTCCATTGTTTGTATTTTAGATGTTGATACAAAGAAGCGTGATATTGAGTCATTTTTATTAAAAGAAAAAGACACCGCCACACGCGTAGTATATATATCTAATTATGATAAGGCCGATAATTCTTTAAAGTTGGGATTGATAAAACTATTAAATAACCTGGTTAATTCTTACGGGATCCGTGGTGTGATAATAGCAACAGATCCAGAAGCTCATGTCGCATATGCCCGATGGGCACTCTCACAAGGCTTAAGTATCCTTATGGATAAACCCGTGTCTGTTCATTTAAACTCTTCAACAAATCCAAGGGTCCCAAAACTGATTTTATCGGATTATGAAGTATTGCTTTCCGAATACCAAGCATGTAAAAAACAGCATCCGGATACTTATTTTAGTCTGATGGCACAACGCAGGTTTCATCCGGCGTTTCAAAAAATGAAATCTCTTATTGAGGATGTACAAAAAAGGACTGGTTGTCCAATCACGTCAATACAATCATTTCATGGTGACGGTCAGTGGCGATTGCCAGATGAACTTGTTGACATCCCCTATCATGGATATACCAATGGGTATGGGAAATGCTCTCATTCAGGATATCATTTTTTTGACACCATATCGTGGCTGCTTGAAGCAGGAGAAGGGAAACAGAAAGACATAGACTCAGTTACGGTATCAGCTAATGTTGTGCGTCCATCTGATTACCTTAAACAAATTACACCAAAAGACTATGAACAAATTTTTAAAAAAGAAAGTTTTTTAAAAGCCTCAACTAGAGCTTTTAAGAAAAAAATACTATCATATGGTGAAATTGACGCGTTTTGTTCATTTGCCTTTAAACAGAAAGAAAAAACGATGACATTGGGTTCTGTAAACCTTATTCATAATAGTTTTTCTCAAAGAGGATGGTATTCTACAATTAATCGCGATCTCTATAAAGGAAATGGGAGACTTCGACACGAAACACATATTATTGAACAAGGACCTTTTCAGGCTATTGAATTTATTTCTCTTCAATCAGAGGAAGTTAGACCAGGTAATAGGTTAAATTTATTTAAACCCGGAGGAGAATATCATCTTGATATACACGTGTTCCGTAATCACGCGTTGTTTTCAGATTGGCATTCATATGAAAAAATAAGTTTAGCTGATTTAACATCTAGAAAGCTTGAAAATCATTCACGAGGACATCAAGAAGATGCAAGGCGAACGGCAGTGCTTGAATTTATAAGTTTGCTTCATGGGAGCAAAAAAAATCCAATTTCAGATTTTTCTGATCATAGACGTTCTGTTATGCTTTTGATGGGGGTATATCAATCAATAGCAAACCAATTTGTAGGGAAAAATCATTTAATTACATTACCGTTTTCAAAAAACCTATGATAAAAAAATGTAGCTGTAGTGTCTGTAAGGAAATTAATCAAATAAAACATGGTGATAATCCGTATTACGTCATTACTATGTCTACAGGATATGTTGTATTAGGAAAATACCAATTTTTTCGAGGATACACATTGTTCCTGTGTAAAATACATGCAACAGAGCTTCACGAGCTTCCAAAGTCTTTCCAGCGTCAATTTTTAAGCGATATGAGCATTGTTGCGAAAGCTGTATATCAAGCTTTTAAACCAAAGAAACTCAACTATGAACTTCTTGGAAACACAGATCCCCATCTTCATTGGCATATATTTCCACGATATAAAAACGATCCCCTTCCAAATCGACCAATTTGGTGTATAGACAGGTCTTTAACCATGAGTGAATCAGTTAGACCATCAATAAGACAATTAAGTATATTAAAAAACAAACTAGCAAAAACCATAAGAGGATATGAGAGGGCCTGAATTACTATCTTCTTTTTATGAAACAGAAAAGTATAGGAAGTTGGGTGCACAAGTGGTAGAACGAGTGGGTACCGTAGGCATACTTGAAACAAACGAGAAATTTATTCTGGAACATTTACATCTTTCTTCTAAACCTGACGGGTATATTGTTGGAGTCGGCAATGGTGCAATTTGGCATATGTTAGATCTGTTTCCAGACGGTGTTTTACCTAGGGGAGTTATTTCTTTAGATCGCGACCCAAGTGTTATTTTAAGTGGATTAGTTCTTCTTGAACTGGGTCGAAGAGAAATTACCTCAGATGAAGCAACCACATATTTTTATGGAGGTAAGATTGATGCCCTTTTAGATATTGCAAAAAACCTAGTTCAAAATGAACCAGGAGATCGTTTTAAACAAACACTGAACGATGTTGTGTCTACTGGTCAATTTGCCCAGGATTTAGAAGTATTGTATTGGTTAGAAACACATCCTGACATTCCTGATATACGAAGAAGAAAAAATATTACTTCGGTAATTCATCGACAGTGGCCAGTAATAACAACTTTTGCCAAAGAGGAGAAAATGTTTTTTTTACACTCTGATATTGCCGACGAAACAATTGTGCGCCTTATTATTGAACACACCCCCGATATTACGTCGTGTAGTAATATACTCTATACATCAAATATCGTTGATAAACGATACAGGAAAGACATTGACATTTGGGAGTTGTTTAATCCCAATCATTTAAGTTGGTATGTATTCACAAGCGCTAAAGATGACTATGTGTTACAGTGTAGCCGTACTCCACCACATTATAGAGAATAGTGATTATGGATATTCAAATTGTTAAATCACTTCAAGACGCTGATAGGGCAAAGGGTCTTACTGTGGTAATTGATGTATTACGGGCATTTACCAGTGTCTGTTATTTGTTTTCAAATGGTGCGGAAAAAATTATTTCCGTAGCTGATCTTAATGATGCTTATGTAATCAAAAAAAATCATCCGTCATATCTTCTTATTGGTGAACGCAAAGGAATTAAACCAATGGATTTTAACTACGGTAACTCGCCTGCCCAATTGGAAAATATTAAATTTAACAAAAAGACCATTATTTTTACAACAAGCGCCGGTACTCAGGGAATCCGTAAGGTGCTTAATACAGACGAGATTATTACTGGTGCATTTGTAAATGCAGGAGCCATAGTAAATTATATTCAAAAACGAAAACCGAAAAATGTTACCCTTTTATGCACAGATGATCTGTATCCAGAAAATGAAGATGTAATGTGTGCGAACTATCTTTATTCTTTACTTCAGGGACATCCGTTGAGTTTTAAAAAAATTCGAGCACACATGCAAACACACCCATCTGCAGATCATTTTTTACACAATCCTCTTACGGAGTGGTCAAAGAAGGATTTTGATCTTTGTCTCAGGCTCGACACATTTGACTTTATTGTAAAAACAATTAAAGTAGAACCAACTATTTTAAAACGTATATGAATTCCTGGAGATTTACTTTAAGAAAAGAGTATTTTGGCGGATTAATTTATGACTCTAAAACTACAAACATAGAACTACTAACTCATAGCGAATACAGATTTTTTCATTCTATTACACTGAAAGAAAAAGGATTAAAAAACCATTGTTCTGAAAAACGAATTGAAGAATTTTTAAAGAATGGTTTTATCAGTTTAAAAGGTGAACATGAATACTCTACTCTCTCAATGCGTTTAGTAAAACCGCCTAAAAATATCCGTAAAGGTGTTTTGACTGCCCCAATACGTGTGTTTGATAGTTATACCCGTCAATGCAATTTTCAATGTGTACACTGTTATTTTACATCCAGTGCATTTATCAAAGAGTCGCGTAGAACTATCAAACAAACAAAAGATATTATAAAGAAATTTTACAAAGCAGGGACCATGGAATGGCGATTTACTGGCGGTGAAGCGCTTATTCATGCAGATGTATTTGAAGCAATTAAATATGCGAAGTCATTAGGGATGAATGTTGGTATATACTCGAATGGTTCATGGTCCGATAACACTGCACAAAAAATATTAGCATCAGGAATAAATGAGGTGGTACTGAGTCTTGAAGGATCCCCCGAAGTTAATGATAAACGTCGGAAAAAAGGAGGATACAAAATAACTCTTGGTGCTATAAAACGGATTCATAATTTTAATAAGAGTAATCCACACAAAGCAATTCAAGGAGTAATAGCAACAGCGGTTGCCAGAGATAATTTACAAGATCTTCCGTTTTTGGCACATTTGGCGGCACAATATGGATTTAATATTAATTTTATGCCACTAAAACCAAGCGGTCGTGCAAGATATGCTCTTTCTAAAGAAATGCTTGATTCTAAGGAGTATATGAGATTTGCTAAAAGTGTTCAAAAAATTCGGAACGACCCCTATATCGTAAAATCCGGTATTAAGGTTATATTAAAATATAAGGACTTATTTAATAAGTCTTGTATAGATAAATCTGATAGACCATTTCCATTTAATTATGCAGAATGTGGTGCACTCACAAATTATATAAGTATGATGCCTGATGGTCAGGTTTTTTCTTGCCCATTTGTTCTAGATGTTGATTCGACAGGAAAATATCTTGGTCCAAACATGATTAACACCTCTATTGAGAAAGCATGGAACAATTCTCATTTTGATGCATACCGTGTAGCGAAAAAAATTGGGTGTTTGGAATGCAGGTTTTATATGAAGCAGTGTCGCGGAAAATGTCGTGCTACTGTTTTGGGGTTTGGTGGGAAGATTGCACACGGAAAACTTATTGGTGACGATCCACAATGTTTTGCTTCTTTAATGTGAAATATATACAGTTGTCAATAATTTAACCTTATCCATATCTCCCCTACTTTTTAGCAGAAAAACCTTAACAAAAACGAAGATTTAAAATGGTGGATAACTTATCCACATCCTACTCACCAAACAGAAACGCGTCAAGATATCGGATGTGGGTCAAACAAGATCAAAAATAGAGAAAGGCACTTGATCATACGCCTCTAATTACATAAGAGGACGATTGAGGGATGGCATTTTTTCTTGTGGAAGAACAATGGTGTCTTTGTGTGGTGTTGATGGTTGG
>Ga0172375_10011133_pt1 | contig 11513 bp, 19 predicted proteins | sample LakKiv1m_FD_114537 | JGI IMG/M metagenome (GOLD analysis project Ga0172375, IMG submission 114537) | Freshwater microbial communities from Kabuno Bay, South-Kivu, Congo - kab_092012_11.1m | ecosystem: Environmental > Aquatic > Freshwater > Lake | place: Democratic Republic of the Congo... | reverse complement strand
ATTCAAGGATGTGTAGAAGGACAAGAAATACACGTACCTTTCTATTATAAGGAGGGCATAAAAGAATGAAAAAAATAGGAATTTTTAAAATTTATTTTTATCCGTTAAGAATTACTGGTTTCGGGATTAATACAGATTATAAATTATTGGAAATTAGTTTAATTTGGTATAATTTAATTATTGATTGGAGTGAAGAAGATGAAATTTAAATCAGTAAAAGAAATGAATAAAAAACTTTATTATGCTCCTAAAAATTATTTAGACATGCTTCCAAGAAGGATTTTATGGTTTTTTCAAAGAGGATTTAGAGGTTATGGAGATAATGATACTTGGGATTTTGATGTCTATTTAGCTGAAGTAATTAGCAAGGGATTAAAACAATTAAAAAAATATCATCATGGATGTCCTTCAGAAATTTACGACAAATACAGAAAAAGAAAAGATTTAACCCAAAAACAAAAAGATAAATTAGCAGTAAAAGAATGGCATACATGTATGGATATTATAATTAGAGGATTTGAAATTGTACCAGAATTATTTGAAGAAAAAGTTTTTAAAAATAAAAAATTAAAAGAAGGATTAGAATACGAATTTGAAAGAGGTATGGATTATTTCAAAAAATATTATTTTAATCTTTGGGATTAAAAATGAAAAATAAAAATCAAAAACTTTTAAAAGATTTTATAAAATATTGTGAAAAACATCCAGAAGAAAGATTTTGGCAAGCATTAAGAAATTGGAGTGAAGTTGATTCGATAATTATAAAAAAATATCCTATAAATGGAATTATATATAAAGAAGATACATTTTATTTTGAAGGAAAGGATGAATAATGGATAAAGATAAATTATTTCAGAAGTACCGCAATATGAAACAGTATGCTTCTTATACTGATGATGAATTAAAAATATTGGTTGATAAGAAAATTGAAGAAGAACAATTATTGACCGCTTTTGTTGGATTAAATGAAGAAGAAAAGCAGAAAGCAATCCAGCTTTATGACCAGTATGTTAGTGAGCATAGTTTCGAATCTTTAGCCGAAAAAAGTACACTCATTAATTTGGTTTATTTAGAAATTTTAAATGACCGAATTAAGATGTTTATTGAACAAGAAGGCAAAGATAAGAAGGGTGCTATTCCTTTAAGAATGACAGAACAATTAGTAGAAAACACAAATCAAATAATGTCATTAAAAGAAAAGCTCGGAATGATGAAAGATGCTGATTCTGAAAATGCCCTTGAATTAATTAATGAATTAAAAGAGAAGGCTCTTGCTTATTATAATGAACATGCTGGTGAGACTTATGTAAAATGTCCTGAATGTCAAAGTTTATTCAGACTTTTAATGAAAGTAGATGGCTTGGAACCGGCCAAAGCGACATTTTTTAGAGGTACAACTCTTTATAATCAGAAATTGATGGAGCTGTATCACTACAAGAAAGTATCGCTAGAAGAAGTTGCAGATATACTTGGAGTTAATCATAAGTATGTTACATTTATTTATGAAAACATTTATTTAAAGAAGAATGATAGCCAAAATTAAAGAAAACGATTTAAAAATATTTCAAGTTTTATCTCACCCGATAGGGCTATCGGAGGTGTTATTCCATGATTTCGATTCTTTAGGAGTATGGAATAAAGAAAAATTCGGCCACATTCGTATGTATCAATATGTTATGATGAGCTATGATGGCTTATTTTTAGAAGATAAGAAAATCTCCAAAGAAAAGAATTGGGAAATCAAAAATAATTTAGCCGAGAGTTATAACTTAGGTGGTCGTCTAACTGGAAAATCAGCAATTTCAATTATCATAGATACAGCAGTAAATACATTTAATTCTATTTATAAGTGGTGTATTATTTCTTCTTATGATAAATTACATGTACAAGAAATTTTTGAAAAATTAATTAATGCTTTTGATAATCATAAAATTTTAAAAATATTAAATTGTCATTCTTTACGTAGCCCTACTTATAAATTAAATTTTGCGAATGGGCTTTTATTAGAATCGGTTAATCAAAATATTACAGGTAAAAATCCAGGTGGGCAATATTTTGGTAAACATTTTGACCGTCATTTAATTGAAGAGGCTTCTTATCTTACTAAAGATGTATCGGGAAGGATGCTTATGGCCCAAGCCGAAAAAGGATGTATTAATCGTTATTCTGGTATGACTACATTTACAAAAACATCTCCAATGGGTGAAATTTTCTTTAATTTAGATAATAAGAAAAAGATTATTAATCTTCCTTCTTATGTTAATCCAACTTGGAACGAAAAGAAAGAAGCGGATGCAATTAAGGAATTTGGTGGTAAGGATAGTCCTGGTTATCAGGTACAGATTGAAGGTAAAGTTATTGAAGGTGCAGAATCTGTTTTTGATATACAGAGAATTAGACAAACTTATTTAGTAGATAAAAAAGGTGAAGGAATTGCTATTAAAGCATTTGAAGTTAATAAGGATTCTTTTCATAGATATAAGGAAATTGTTATTGTAGAAAAACCCATTAATGCAGAATTTTTGGGGCTTTATTTTGATGTAGGAGAAGGTTCGGCTCCATCTGAATATATTATTATTTCTCAAACTAATAAAATTTATAAATATATTTATAGAATTACTACTTTTGCTTTATCGCCAGATGAAGAAGAAATTTTTGTTAGATATTTAATAGATATATTAGAACCCAATTTAATAGGTTTAGACCATACAAGCGGTGTTGGAAAATCATTATTTAGTCGATTAGTAAAAGATTATCCAGAGAATGTTATTCCCGTTTCATTTAATGAAAATATTCAAATAGGAATAGCTAGAGACAAAAATGGCAATCATTTAAGAGATAAAACAGGTACTCTTATTTATGAAGAAGCAAATGTAGTAGATTGGAGTATGCAGAGATTGAAAGATATTTTTTATAGTAAAAAAATTCAAATGTTAGAAGATGTGAAGTTTGATACTCAAGTAAATAATGTGATTGTTGGTAAAACAAAACAAGGTAAAGTACTTTATAGTTATAAAACAGCCAACCATTTATTTCAAGCGTGGCAGGTATTTGCTATTTGTGATTGGTTAAAAGAGGGATTGCCTAATATTAAACCGACCAAAAAACGTCGTCCTGGATTTGGAGCTTTTGGAAATGCATAAAGATATTAAAATAATTATCTGTCCGACTTGCCATAAATCGGTTATTAAACATAATAATCGCCAAATATATTGTTCTAAATATTGTAAAGATAAAAATAGATATAAAAAATATCACCAAGAACATCAAAAAGAAATAAAAAAATACAAGAAACTTTATAATGAAAAGAATAAAGAAAAAATAAAGCGATATAGAAAAATGTATCGTAAAAAACATATTAAAGAAATTAGAGAATATACTAGAAAATATTACAAAAATCCCTTACATAGATTAATGAAACAATTAAGAAGTAGAATAGGATTAAGTTTAAAAGGAAATCCTAAATTATCTACCACTATGGAGTTAGTTGGATGTTCTATTCGACAATTAAAGAAACACCTTGAAAAGCAATTCAAATCGGGAATGTCTTGGAAAAATCATGCATTTGATGGTTGGCATATTGACCATATAATTCCTTGTTCAAAATTTGATTTAAGTAAAAAATCAGAACAAAAGAAATGTTTTCATTATACTAATCTTCAACCTTTATGGGCAGAAGATAATTTTCAAAAGCATAATAAATTATTAAAATAAAAGGATAAAGATGCTTCAATTTAATGTTGTAAATATTGCTAATAATGGTCGTGAAATTTATGTATGGCATCGCATTGGTAAAACTTTATCTTGTTATAAGGATAAAACTTTCTTTCCTTATTTTTTCCAACTCCATCCACAAGGTATTTTCCGCACTATTGATGGACAAAAAGTTAATAAAGTTTTGTGTTCTCGACCTTCAGATTTAAAAAATCGCAGAGATGAAAACTCATATGAAGCGGACATCTTATTTACCAAACGTTATGTAATAGATAAGATAACTTCGTTTGGTAAGGCAGAAATAAAGTATTCTTTTATTGATATTGAAGTTCTCACCAAAGAATTACCTAATTATCTTTATCCCAAACAACCTATTTCTTGTATTTCATGTTCAAATAACTATACAGGAGAGATTAAAACTTTTTTTATAAAAGATTATTTCCAATTTGATGAAGAAAATAATGTTGATGAAATTGAAGATTGTGAAAAAACATTATTGAATAATTTTGTTAAATGGATAAAAGAACAACAGTTTGACCTTATTCTTGGATGGAACTTTATCGATTTTGACTGGCGTTATCTTCAGGCTCGTTATAAGAAACTTTTTGGTTGCGAATTGGCAGAAATATTAAGTCCAATTGCTCAAGCAAAATATTTGGGTGGTAAAGAAGAAGTTATACCCAATCTAATTCCTGCTGGATTAAGTGTTATGGATTATTTGGAGATGTATAAGAAAATTTATAAAACAGAATCTTCTTATGCCCTCGACGCTGTATGTCAAAAAGAATTAAATGAAGCTAAATACCAGAAGGTAGATTTTGGTAGATTATCCGACGAAATTAAAGAAAAAAACATAAATGATGTTCGTCGTATGATAGATATAGATAAAAAATTAAAGATAATCGATTATTATGATGAACTTCGTAGAATGAGTATGTGTGAATGGAGTGATGTTACATGGAATAGTAAGATGTTGGACATTATTCTTCTTAAAGAGGCTAAAAATAAAGGAATAATCCTTCCTTCAAAGCATTATGGAGAAGGAATAGAAGTAGATGAAACATTTGAAGGAGCCTATCGTAGATGTGATACAGGTCTTTATAAGGATTTATGGAAACTCGACCTTTCCTCCGCTTATCCAATGGCTATAATCAATTTTTGTTTAGACATTGCAAATATTCGAACAAATGAAGGAATTACCATAAATAAGGTAAAATTTTACCAGAATAGTGGGGCCTTACTTCCTACAATCGCTCAAAAACTCATTAATAAAAAGGATGTATTAAAGAAGCAACTTGCAGTTATGGACCCGGAAAGTCCAGAAGCTCAAGATTTACAGGTTAAGTACGATGCTATTAAGGCAGTTGTTAATTCTCTTTTTGGAGTGTGCGGATTAAAGATATTTAGATTATTTGATTATAGAGTGGCTGCATCTATCACATTTTTAATAAGAGATTTGTTACATTATGTGGAAGATAAATTAAAAGAAAAAGGTATTAATGTTGTTTACATGGATACTGATTCAGTCTTTATTGCAGCTCCAGAAAGTCCTCTTGAATTATGTAATGATTTAATTAAACAATGGGCTAAAGAAAAATACGGAAAAGATAAAATAGGTATTGAGTTTGATTTAGAAGGTCAATTTGAAAAGATTTTTATTGTGGCCCTATGCCATTATAAGGGATATTTAAAAAAAGCCAAAACGGGGAAGATTAAACCAGAAATAAAAGGAATAGAAGCCAAGCGTAAAGATAGTTCAACATTTATTAAAAAATTTCAAGAAGAATTAATTGAAAAGATAATGAATGAAGAATCAAAAGAAGAAATAATTAAGTGGATTAATTCTGAAAAAGAAAGAATTAAAACTCTTCCTTTAATAGATGTTGGTTATCCTTGTAGAATTTCACAGAAAGAAGGTTATAAATCTATTCCTATCTTTTTAAGAGGATTAGAATACACACAGGAATTAATTAAATTTGAAAAAAATGTTGGAGATTCATTTTATTGGATTCCTGTAATACCCTTTGGAAAAGCAATTCGGAAATCAAGTAGAAATAAAAAAAATAAAGAAACTGAAGAAGTAGAAATACAAACTTCAGAAAAAGAAGTAGATAAAAATGTACTTTGTTTTGATGAAGATAATTATAAGCATATTAAGGAAATAGATTGGTCTAAAATAATAGACAAGAGTATAATTGATAAGACAGAACATATTTTTGAAGCATTGAAATGGGATTTTACAGAAATTAAACCTGCTAAATTAAAAAAAGAAAGAAAAAAGAAATGTATTATATAGTAAGTTTTTCAGGTGGAAAAGATTCTACTGCTTTGCTTTTAAGATTGCTTGAAGAAAAAAAGCAAGTAGATGAAATTCTTTTCTTCGATACTGGATGGGAATGGCCCGAAGTTTATATACATGTAAACAAAGTGGAAGAATATATTAAACGTTCTATTGTTAGATTAAAATCTGAACAACCATTTGAATGGTGGATGTATGAAAAACCATGTGCTATCGGAATAGGCAAAGGATGGCCGAGGTTTAATTTAAGATGGTGTACAGGATTAAAACAAGATACAATTAAAAAATACTTAAAAGATAAAAAACCTTACATAAATTATGTTGGATTTTGTAAAGGTGAAGAATACAGAATGAATCGTTATAAGAAAGATGAAACAAAACGATTTCCTCTTATAGAATGGAACATGACTGAAAAAGACTGTTTAAATTATTGTAAAGAAAAAGGATTTGATTTTGCTAATCTTTATCAATACATGAATAGTACATCTTGTTGGTGTTGTCCTTTGCAGCCTTTAACTGCATTAAGAAATCTTTATAAAAATTTTCCCGAAATGTGGCAACGATTATTAGAAATGCAAAATAAAACTAAAACTCCTTTTAAAGTGGACCATATTAAAGATAAAAACGGAAAAAATTATTGTCCTGGTATTTATGTTCAAGATTTAGATAAACGATTTAAAGAAGAAATCAAAAAAGGAATCTTTGATAAAAAATTGGAGAAGAAAGATGGCAAATAAAATTCAGATTTGGGAATTAAAACAAAGACAATCCTTACCTCTTGAAGCAAAAATTACTTTAGCCAAAACAAGAATCGAACAATTCTATAATAAGATGGATGGTAATGTATGTGTCTCTTTTTCTGGTGGAAAAGATAGTACTGTTCTTCTTCATTTAGTAAGAAGTCTTTATAAAGATGTTAAAGCGGTCTTTGTTAATACCGGCCTGGAATGGCCTGAAGTAGTACAATTTGTAAAAGAAACTGAAAACTGTGAAATAATTCGGCCAGAAATGACCTTTAAACAGGTTTTAGATACTTATGGGTATCCAGTTACCTCTAAAAAGATTGCTAAGATGATTAACACTTTACAGAACCCTACAAAGGGAAACGAAGTTATTAGGAATCTTTATTTAACAGGTATTAGGGGAGATGGTAAAAAAGCATCTGGAAGTTGGAAAGTACCAGAGAAATGGAGATTTCTTATAAAAGCCCCATTTAAAATTTCAGATGAATGTTGTAGTGTTATGAAAAAGAAACCATTTAAAGACTATACTAAAAAAACAGGATTACATCCTTATGTTGGTACACAAGCATCTGAAAGTAGATTAAGAGAAATTTCTTATTTACAGTATGGATGTAATTCTTTTGAAGGAAAAATCCAATCACGACCAATGAGTGTGTGGCTTGAAGATGATATTTGGGCTTACATTAAAAAATATAATTTAAAATACTCTACAATCTATGATAAAGGTCAAAAAAGAACTGGCTGCATGTTCTGTATGTTTGGAACTCATTTAGAAGATGAGCCTAATAAGTTTCAATGTATGGCAAAAACACATCCACAACTTTATGATTACTGTATTAATAAATTGGGGGTGGGTAAGGTATTGAGTTATATTGATGTACCTTATAAAGAGATTAAACAATGAAAAAGCTAATTACTATTTTAGTACTTATTAGTATTTTACTAGTATTTACAAATGTTTATGCTGCACCACCTAAATTTAGAGTGCATAAATTAGATAATTTAGCTCCTGGAGTAAATTATTCCATAAATTACCCCGTAGTAATAGATTACGACAATGATGGGGATATGGATATACTAATGGTTTCTAAAGAGGGTATATTATATTTTTTAGAAAATTTATAACATGGGAGAAAAGATGAAAAAAACTACTAGAGATATTTTAATTGAATTTTGGGAAAGAATCGAGGGTTATAATAAAGAAACTGGAAAATTACCAATATTTCCTATTCGTGAAATTAATGATGCAGAAAAACAATTAAAAAATGAATATAAAAATTAAAGACATTGAAAAAAAATTAGGATTTAAATTAAAAAGAAATACCCTATCTCTGGGAGTTGATACAGCCAGCACTACAGGTTTAGCTATTTTAGAAACTGATAACTTGAGGTTGCGAATTGAAACCTCAACCTTTAAATTACCTACAGTAAAAAAGACTGATGAATTATCAGATAAATTTGTAGAAAAACTTGAGTTTATGTTGCGAAGCATAAGAGACTTTAAGAAAAATAATTTTAAAAAGAAAGCTTCCAATACAGTTTTAGTTCTTGAGAATAGTTTTATGGGTATTAATGTAGTTACTTTTGGATTATTAAGAATGTTGGCAGGGATTGTTTTTGCAGAACTTTTTGATAATTTTGAACAAATAAAAATAATCTTTCCTATGTCAGCAAGAAAAAATGTTGGATTTAAATCACAATTAAAAAGAGGTGCTAAAAGAGAGGAGAAGAAAAAAGAGATAATTAACTTTATTAATACTATATTTGATACACAAATTACAGACGATAACGAGACCGATGCAATTATACTTGCCCTCAATGGGCTAAAGGAGGAATAATGAGTGATTTGAATAAAGTTTTAGTAACGGGTATTTTAACACAAGATGTAGAATTACGTTATACACCAGATGGTACAAAGACTGCAAATTTAAGAGTAGCAATTCATCGCAAGTATAAAACCAAAACTGGTGAAATTAAGGCCGAAACAGAATTTGTTACCGCAGTTGTATGGAAGGTTTTGGCCGAAACATGTGCTAAGTATTTAAAGAAAGGCAGTAAGGTTTTGGTAGAAGGTCGATTAAGAACTAGAGAGTATGTAGATAAAGAGCAGCAAAAAAGAAGCATTACAGAAATACAGGCAGAAGATGTTCAATTTTTAGACACATTAGAAAAAAAGGAGGAATAAATGAAACTGAGTTTGTATTTACGTATCGGAGCATTGGTAGCAGGAGTAATTACAGCTTTAGTAGTTGTTAAGACTCATCCAATTCCAGTAATTTTATTGGCATTGGAAGCTGGTGTGTATTTTGTTGGCGAGTATTTAAGAAAACAAGATAAATAACCTATCGTTGTAAAAAGGAGGAAGAACATGATTACGGTAGAGGGTGCATTAAAGGATTTAGAAGCAATCGAGAAGGAAGCACAAGATGCTGAGTCAAAAGCAGTAGTAAAGGCTTTAAAGGTAGTGGTAAAGTTTTTGTCTACAATGAGAAGCAATCAGCTTTTAACCGAAGCTGATAAAGTAGCAATTCAAAAAGCAAAAGCCGAAAGACCAGCGAAGAAATAAAAGTTAAAGATGGAGTTAGCGAAAGCTGCTCCATCCCAAATAGTTACAAAATGTGTTATACTTATAGTAGGAGAAATAATGATTTATTGTGATAAAATAAAAGATTATGTAGACCAAGAAGAAAGGTGTTTTAATTGCATTTTTTATAAAATAATAGAAGATACTTGCGATTATGAAAATTGGCATCCAGGATTAAAAAAGGATAAAGATGAATAACATAATTTTAAAAGATATATTGGGTGGATTATTAATTGTTACTTCAATTTTTGATGCTATAAAATATTCTTTACAAGCAGCCAAAATTAGAAAAACTAAAACTGCAAAATCTCAAAGTAGAAAATTTATTAATTTTGCTATTTTGAATGATATAGTAAAATTAGCATATGGATTTGCGATTATGGATTGGTTTATTATTGTTTCTTCTTTATTAGCTATTGGATGTATGATAGATTTATGGTATACCACTTATATTTTTTATCCTTATAAATGTAGAGGTTTAACTGGATTTAAAAAACCAAATATAATTCTCTATTTAATTAATAGTCTATTACCCAACAGTATTCGTAAACGTCTTTAAAAAGGAGATATAATGAATGTCTCTTATTGTGATTTATGTGGTACACCAATGAAAGAAAGTAATTATTATATGCTTTATGTTCATAATCCTGGAGTTAAAGTTCCAGATGCAAGTGATTTTGATAATGTAACGGATTATCATCATGCTTATTATCGTTATATAATGAATGTACAAAAAGAAACTAAAGAAATTTGTCCTACATGTAAACATGTTTTTAATAAAATGTTTGAATTGCGTTTACAAAGATTGTCAGAATTAGCAGATGAAATCTGGAAAGAATTTCAATTACCTTCTAGAAAAAATCCAAAGGAGAGAGATAATGGGAAAGAAAAGAAGTAAAATAAAATCCGAATGTTGTAAAGCTGAAGTTCGTTATTCTAATTTCGCTCCTGATTTTATTGGAGACGACCCACACACTATGAAAATAGGTACCGTTTCTGTTATTTGTTCAAAATGTAATCAACCTTGTAATATTTATATTCCTATAAGAAAAGTATGGACAAGAAATCCTAAAACACAAATAATTGAAGATAAACGTGAAAAACAAGAAAAAAAACTCACAAAAAAAGAAATCGAAGAAATTAGACACAACGAAGATTTCTAGAAAAATTGGTTGGGATGATTCTTATGGTGAACAAATCCCTATGAGAGCACTTGGCGATACTGGTCATCCAGGAGATTATTAATGAATAATATTCTTATTTATAGCGACCTTCATATTTGCCAATCTTCTTTAAAGGAATGTATTTTTATTCTTGAAGAAATTGGTATGCTTGCAAATAAATATAATGCAGATACTCTTATAAATCTTGGAGATACGTTTGATGGATTGAAACCGAGCAGTCAAGAGTTAGATATTTTTGCGACATTTATTAGAAGATTAGGAAATAAACAACATATTATTCTAGCAGCCAACTCTCATGAATCTACTACCCAAGAAGAATCAATTTTAAATCATTATGGAATTTTATCAGATAATATAAGAATAGTAAAAGAATTCGAAGATAGCAATCATCTTTATTGTGGACATTATACTATTAAGGAAAGCAAAGCAGGTTATGGAGCCAAACTTTCAAAAACAGATTTAAAAAATTATTTATACGTCTTTTTGGGCCATCAGCATAGTTATGAAATGATTAAACCCAACATCTGTCATTTAGGGTCGGTTAGATATGTGGATTTTGCAGAGGCACAAGATAAAGTAAAAATAGTGGCTTTAATTACTGGCTATGGCACCGATAAGGAAGAAGTACATTTTTTAAAATTGAAATCACCCATCCCTATGATAGAGTTAAAGTTACAGAAAAAAGAAGAAAAATCCCCTAATTTAGAGGTATCCAACGCTGCCGGAACTGCAGATAAGGGCAAAGAAAGCGGTATCTTGGGGATAAAACAAGGCATTTTGGAGCTTCAGGCAGCTTTAGACCAGCTTAATCCAAAGACCAAAGTAAAAGTAAAAATCCTAGATTTTGAGAGTTATAGAGAATTTCTTCCTTTTGTCAATAAGTATTCGGCCAAATTCGAAATATTTAAGTATGCAACCGAATTTGAAGTGATTCAAGATTTAACTCCTAATAGAGCAAAAAATGAAATGATTACTTTTAAGGAAAGTTT
>Ga0172375_10011131_pt1 | contig 11516 bp, 12 predicted proteins | sample LakKiv1m_FD_114537 | JGI IMG/M metagenome (GOLD analysis project Ga0172375, IMG submission 114537) | Freshwater microbial communities from Kabuno Bay, South-Kivu, Congo - kab_092012_11.1m | ecosystem: Environmental > Aquatic > Freshwater > Lake | place: Democratic Republic of the Congo... | reverse complement strand
GAAAGGACATTATTTCGTTCTATGCCCCAAACGCTCCGGTTGTCGTGTATGATCAAAACATATGGTGGGGTGATTCATGGGATCCTATGGAGTGCGGGCGTGATTTTGATTTTTCGCGACCGTTTTTTGATCAATTCGCAGAGCTTCTTCATGTGGCTCCACATTTTTCTTTACATAATGTTAATCCCTCAAATAGTGAGTTTGCTAATCTCGCCGGCTACAACAAAAATTGCTACATGTGTTTTTCGTCGATTCACACCGAAGATTGTATGTATTGTGCGTTTATCGATGCAAGTCGCGACTGCATTGATTGTATATATACAAACGATCAGTCCGAGCTTTGCTATTACGCCGTTGATTGTTCGCGCTGTTATCGATGTTGCTATATTCAAAATTGTACGGGACTTTCTGATTCATATTTTTGCTACAACTGTTCAAACTGCGACCATTGTTTTGGCTGTGTAAATGCACGAAATGCATCCTATCTCTGGTTTGGTGAAAAAATATCACCGGAGGAATATGAAAAAAAATTGAAAGAATTCAATACGGGCAGTTTTGCATCGATTCAGAAAATGAAGCACGATTTTACCGAATATTGTAGAAAGTTTCCGATTAAATACGCAACAATAAACAATTGTCAAGACAGTTCCGGTAATTATCTTTCTCAAACAAAGAATTGCAAACAATGTTTTGATTCATTTCGGATGGAAGACTGCGCATATATTATCCGTTCCTATGACATCAAGGATTGTTATGATTCCCACGGTATTCCTGGTCCTGGCGAACTCATGTATGAGGCGCTCTCATCCGGATACTCAAACAATACGCGCTTCAGCATCATGTGTAACTTTGATTCTGATGTGCAATATTGTGACCAATGTTGTAACTGCCAGAATCTATTTGGATGTGTTGGTCTCAAGAAAAAACAAAATTGTATTTTGAATAAACAATACACGAATACGGAATATGATTCGCTGGTCGAAAAAATCGTCAATCACATGAAAGAAACAGGGGAGTATGGCGAGTTTTTTCCGGCTTCACTTTCGCCATTTGGGTACAACGAAACGGTTGCTTCGGAAATGTATCCGTTTACACGTGAAGAAGCACTGGCAAAAGGATATCATTGGCAGGACGAGCTCCAAATGACCAAAGGAAAAGAAACGCTCTCTGCCGATCAGCTTCCCGACGACATCATAGATATTCCGGATGCTATTCTTCAGGAGATTCTTGCTTGTACCTCATGCCAAAAAAATTATAAGATTATCAAACAGGAACTGGCGTTTTACAAAAAATTATCAATTCCACTTCCGCGGCAATGTTGGGATTGCAGGTATAAAGAACATACGCAGTCTCGTCCTCCACGAAAGCTTTGGCAGCGAAAATGCATGAACGAAGGATGTATGAACGAATTTGAAACAACCTACGCACCCGATCGACCGGAGATTATTTATTGCGAGTCCTGCTATCAAAGGGAGGTTGTATAAAAAATGTTGACACGAAGTACACTAAAGTATATTATGGTAATATACATTTTTTATGATAGCAAACACTGCACTTGGTTTCGATTGGGATGATGGCAATTTCATGAAAAATCGGGAAAAGCATCATGTTTTCTGGTGGGAGTGTGAACAGATATTTTTTAATGAACCGGTTGTTTTTCCTGATGAAAAACATTCTCTCGGTGAGAAGCGTTTTTATGCACTTGGTCGCACATATAATGGTCGTATGCTTTTTGTAAGCTTTACTATAAGAAAGAAAAATATTCGTGTTATCTCTGCCAGAGACGCGAATAGAAAGGAAAAAAGAGTTTATGAAAACAATAATTAAAAAAATTCCTCATTTTCGTTCCGAAGACGAGGAGCGAAAGTTTTGGAATACTCACGATTCCACAGAGTATATTGACTGGAAAAAAGCAAAAAAAATGCGTTTTTCAAATCTCAAACCATCAACAACGACTATTTCCCTTCGCTTGCCACAGGGCATGCTTGAGGATATCAAAGTTCTTGCGCAAAAGCGTGATGTGCCGTATCAGTCGATGATGAAAATGATGCTTGACAGTAAAATTCGGGAGGAGCGAGTAGCGTATAAGTAGCACACAGGGTTTATGAAGCAGTGTTGTCAATGCATAGAAGAATTCGAGATCACCGATGCGGATCGGGCATTCTATATAAAGATGGATGTGCCGGAGCCGACACAGTGCCCCTCGTGTCGTATGCGGAGACGGCTTGCCTTCCGAAATGATAAAACTCTCTATAATCGCAAAAGCAGCAAGTCCGAAAAAACAATTATTTCAATTTATCCTGAAAATACATCATTCCCTGTGTACGATCGTGATGAATGGCGGAGTGACGATTGGGATCCACTTTCATATGGGCAAGCCGTGGATTTTTCGCGCCCGTTTTTCGGACAATGGAAGGAGGTACATAATCGTGTTCCACGTGCCAACTTATGTGTGGATAGCATGAGTATTGGTTCTCCTTTTGTAAATCAGGTAGCGACAGTAAAAAATAGCTACTTGATTTTTGCAGGGGTGACAAATGAAGACTGCTATTATGGGTATCGTATTAATTATTCCAAAAATTGTGTTGATGGTCTTTTTGTCAACAAGAGCGAGCTGTGTTACGAGTGCATAGAAACATATTCCTCCTACGGTTGTAAATATTGCCACCATATACTAGACTGCACAAATTCTTTTTTCTTGTACGATTGCAGGGGGTGTACCGATTGTTTGTTTTGTGTGGGGCTTCGAAATAAGTCGTACTGCATTTTCAATGTGCAATACAGCAAAGAAGAGTACGAGAAGAAAAGATCGGAATATCAATTTGATACGAGACATGCAATCGAACAAATGAAAAAAGATTTTACGGAATTTTCGTTAACATTTCCACGACGATTTGCATCTCTGAAAAATGTTGAGCATGTAACCGGTGAAAATATTCAAAATGGTAAAAATTGTCGGGAGCTTTTTGATGCAATAGATGTTGAAAACGTTAGTTATGGACAGTTTGTACAAGAAACACGAGATGCTATGGATATTAATTACGGGTTTCAGTCGGAGCTCCAATATGAAATTTCGACAACAGGGCTTCCTGCATATAATATACGATTTGGTGTAAATACATGGCCAAATACAAGTAATCTTGATTATTGCGATGGGTGCTCAAACACTTCTGATTGTTTTGGCTGTGTGGGATTACAAAAAAAGCAGTACTGTATTCTCAACAAGCAATATACAAAAGAAGAATATGAAAGACTGCGTGCTAAACTCATCGAGCACATGAAAGAAACAGGGGAATGGGGAGAATTTTTTCCTGTTGAGCTCTCGCCTTTTGCGTATAATGAAAGTACCGCCATGATGTTTTTCCCTATGGCAAAAGAAGAGGTCTTGAAAAACGGCTGGCGTTGGCAGGATGATATGCCGGGCACACGCGGCAAAGAGACGCGGACAGAGATACCGGATTCTATTTCCGCCACTCCCGATTCAATCCTTGACGATGTTCTTGCATGCTCACAATGCAAAAAGAATTTTAAAATCATTAAGCAGGAACTCGCGTTTTATAAAAAACAAGGAATTCCTATCCCACATAACTGTTTTGATTGCCGGCTGGCTGCGCGTATGTCCCAAAGAAATCCTGCGCATCTGTATCACCGGCAATGCATGTGCGATCGCGCCGGACATGATCATGTCGAAAAATGTCCCGTACAATTTGAGACAGCGTATAGTCCTGATCGACCAGAGATTATCTATTGCGAATCGTGTTATCAAAAGGAGATTGCTTAGTTCGTTTGTTCGCCGCTTGCTTCCAAAGCAATTCAAACGAATCAATATAGCTTTGAGCGACTGCCTTGTTTCTGATTTGGATGATCACAATTGAGGGATAGTATAATTCGATTGTAACCATTTCCTCTGTGATGCGTGTGTAGGTTGGAGATGAGAGGCCATGGGGGAGTGTCCGTAGCTCTGTGCCTTTTTCTTGCACAAACTTTTTTTTGAAGATGTCAGAAAATGACGTAGGGGCAAGAAGTCGTTTTTGTACGCGATGTTTTTTGAGAAGATTAATATAATCGTCATACCAGTCGCCGATTGCATCATAAAAATCAGAGTCGCGGGCGCCACCTATGATATATAGTGTGTTGTCTTTTTGCCGTGCAGCAGATTCCACAACTTCCTGTAGGTTTGTAATAAATCCTTCCCGCCCGATAAGTGTGCGGACTGATACAACATCAGATCTCTTTTGGAGTGAATGGAGGGCATGTACCACTGCCTGAGAAAGATTGGCAAGCTCATGCATCCGGTGTGTTAAAACGGTCGGATCGCTGGCATGAAAGATTCTGATATTCTTCTTGTGCACAATTGTCACAAGCCCCATATCAGCGAGGCGATTCAGTGCTTCGTATACGAGCATGCGATGGAGTCGTGTCTCCTTTACGAGTGGACCAGCCTGTGAAAGTCCTTTACTTAAAAGGGAAAGATAAACGGAGCTCTCATTTTTTGAGAGTCCCAAAGCACCTAGGCCTGTTTTTAATTCTTTGATATTCATATACATAATTATAGCAAAGTTTAAATTTGTCGTCAATATTTATTGACAAAAAATATCATTGCGATAGAATACAACAAAATAATGACGAACATCTATGAAACAATGTATTCAATGCAACAGTGATTTTGAAATACTTCCCGCTGACAGGACATTTTATGAGAAAATGGATGTATGTGATCCTGTCCGCTGTCCGGATTGTCGCCATCAGCAGAGAGTTGCATGGCGCAACGAGCGAACGCTGTACCCCAATGTCTGTGGACTCTGTAAGAAACAAGTTGTCTCGATTTACTCTCCCGAACCGCCTGCCGGGAGAGATAAACCATTGCTTGTCTATTGCCAGGAATGTTGGTGGTCGGATGCATGGGATCCGATTTCATACGGTATTGATATCGATGCGAACAAATCTTTTTTTGAACAATTTAAAGATCTGCAAACACGTGTTCCGTATGCGGCATTGATGAATAGCAATAGTGAAAATAGCGCATATACAAACTACACCGGCAATAATCGCAACTGTTATCTGATATTCAGTAATGGCTATGGACACAATGAGGACTGCCAATATGGCACCATGTTTGCTAAAGATAGAAACTGTATTGACGGGATAAAACTGGAAGACTGCGAACTCTGTTATGGATGTGTCGATTGTACAGGGTGTTTTCATGTTGCATGCGGGCAGATGTGTTTTCAATGCACTGATTCTTATTTTATTGAAGACTGCAGAAATTGTTCGAACTGTTTTATGTGCAAGGGGTTGCGCAATAAACAGTATTGTATTCTCAACATACAGTATTCGAAAGATGAATATGAGAAAAAGGTAAAAGAATACAATCTTCAAACTCGCAGTGGATGGAGGCGCGCGCAAACAGAATTTGATCAATTCCGAAAAAGTATTCCGTCTGTGTATTCATTCCAACTTCAAGCGGAACAATGCACCGGCGATTATATTATCAAGTCGTCAGAATGCACAAATTGTTTCGACGCAACAGACACTGAAAATTGTCGGTATCTTCAGTATTCGGTCAATAATAATAGGGACGTGCAGGATTGTTCGTACACCGGCGGACTTGAATTGGGTTTAGAGGTTATGGGATGCGTCGGCGGGTATCGGTGTATTGGCAGTACGATCGTATGGTGGGATGTTGCAAATCTGGATTATTGCGCTTATATGTTCAACGGAGCACAGGATTGTTTTGGATGCATCGGTCTGCGTGGGAAGAAGTGGTGCATTCTCAACAAACAATATACCGAAGAGGAGTATAAACGATTGAGAAACGTGCTTATTGAAAAAATAAAACAGGAAGGAGTATGGGGGCATTTTTTCCCTCCGGAATTATCATTTTTCGGATATAACGAAACCGTTGCGCAAGATTATTTCCCGCTTACAAAAGAGGAAGCGCTGCGGCTTGGGTATCATTGGAATGATCGAACGCCCGGAAGTTGTGGAAAAGGGGATATTGACCAAAAAGATATTCCCGACTCGATTGAAGCTGTTGCTGATGATATTTTGCAAAAAACACTTACGTGTGAAAAATGCCAGAAGAATTACAAATTGGTCAAACAAGAATTCGACTTTTATCGTCGACAGAACATTCCTATCCCATCATATTGTTTTCATTGCCGACACTTGGAAAGACTGTCCCGCCGACGGCCGCGAAAGCTTTGGGTGCGCCAATGTATGTGTGAAAAATCAGACCATGGACATGGCGGACAATGCACAAAAGAATTCGAGACATCATATTCTTCGGATAGAGAGGATCTGGTATACTGCGAGGAGTGCTATCAAAATGAGATCGCATAGCTATGAAAGTCGCTGTTGGTTCACAAAATAAAAATAAGATAGACGGTGTGCGTGACGCCTTTTTACGCTATTTTGATGAATGCGAATTGGATGTTATGCCAATCGCGATAGTAATTGAAGAATTTGGACATCCGAAAAACTTGCGCGAAACAGTGGAGGGGGCAGTGAAGCGTGCGCGAGCTGCTTTTGGTGATTGTGATATTGCTGTCGGGATCGAAAGCGGACTTATGGAAGTGCCATATACACAAACAGGGTATATGGAAGCAACGATTTGCGCGTTGTATGATGGCACAAATATTCATATTGGTTTTGGCACTGCATTTGAGTGGCCAACTGCTGTACTGGATGGTATTCTGAACAAGGGGCTGGATGGTAGTCAAGCAATGCGAGTGGCAGGGGTCACAGATAGTGAAAAGATCGGTGCGGCGGAGGGAGCTGTATTCAATCTCACAAACGGACAGGCGAATCGCCGCGCACAGGTGGAGCAAGCAACGATTACCGCGCTCATCCGTATTGTAAACCCCCAGTATTACAAGCCGCTGGCATAAAGAATATCTGCTCCAGAGAAATCGGTCACGATTGTTTACTCAACAGCACTGTTGAATGGTTGCTCTGTACTTTCCTTGCACTTCAAAAAAGAAGGTGATATGCTTGCACAATCGTTTTATAAAACGAAAGAAAGGGGGTGAAAAGTATGGAAGAAACATGCCCAGAGTGCGGTAATGAACCGTGCACCTGTCAAGAGAAGGCAATGGACGAAAAATGTCCGGATTGCGGAAGCGAGACGTGCTCTTGTTAATTATACAGAGCCCTTACATCTACATTACAAAACTTTTAGAAAAGGGGATTACTGAGTAGTCCTCTTTTTTTTGAAAACATGGCAATAAACATATGCACAGCCCTCCATTCGAAAAAGAGGGTATAATTATCACATCCCCCAGCAGGGCCGGTGAAAGTACGGATTGCAGGGATTGGCTTGAAAGTGTTTATTCTTAATGGTCCTTGCGACCAGAAAAGTGCCTATGAAAATGCACATGTTTACTTTTGCCCTACTTCTCATCGGAGGGCTTAACTGGCTTTTGGTTGGATTATTCGGATGGGATATCGGTCAGTTTTTCGGCGGTCAAGCCGAAATAGCGTCGCGTGTTATTTATGTTCTTGTTGGTCTTTCCGCGATATGGGAAATAGCAACACACAAGGCAAACTGCAAAGCCTGCTGCTGTATGGGAGGAAAATGCGAAGCCAAGTGCGAAGCCAAGATGGAAGAGAAAAAACCCATGTAAATTGGTTGGTGGCGAAGATTTTAAAAGCGGCATACGACCCTCACACGAGGGTCGTGTCGTTGTTTGACAGACACGACCATTTGCGAGATTATACTTAAGAATTAAAGATAGCTATGCGGCAGAGAGTTACTGCTCTTATTATTCGTGATAAAAAAATTCTCCTCGTTCAAGAGGCGGGGTATTGCTACACGCCCGGTGGTGGGGTTGAAGAGGGGGAGTCGCATGATGAGGCGATTGCGCGTGAATGTATAGAAGAGATTGCTGGCACTGTTCTTGCATCTCAACCGTATTTTACCTACGACTGCATAACGCTTCATTCACATACACCGCAACGTAATTATTGTTATTTTGTTGAGATTCAAGGAGAACCATGTGCAAGCAACGAAATCGAAGGCATTTTCTGGCTGTCATATGAGGAGCTCAGAACGCGCGAGGATATCATACCTTATGAACAAGAATACATCTTTGATCGACTGAAAGAAGAGGGGTTCCTATGAGGATGTGGCGTGCTATAGGGATTGGAATTTTTGGGATTGGTTTTGTTCTAGTTTCTTATCTTCTATCCTTTCAGAATAAACAATTGCCTCGAATTATTCCTAATCAATCAGGTGCTATGAAGATCGAATCACCAGCATTCCAAAACAACGAGAAGCTCCCACCAGCATATACATGCGACGGAAGGGGAATAAACCCCCCACTTCATTTGAGTGGTATGCCGCACGATACAAAAAGTATGGTTCTGATTGTAGATGATCCTGATGCGACGATAGGAACATTTGATCACTGGCTCCTCTGGAATATCCCTCCAGAAACGACCGCTATTATTGAAGGACAAATACCTCAAGGAGTTGTTGGAGAGAATTCGATAGGAAAAAACGACTATATGCCACCCTGCCCTCCATCGGGTGAACATCGCTATACGTTTAAGATATATGCGCTTGATACGCTCCTTGCTATTCCTCCATCATCAACGGTAAAAACGGTCGAAAAAGCAATGGAGGGACACGTTCTTGACTCGGCAAAACTAATCGGGCTCTATCAGAGAGGATAAAAAAGCTATGGCGCAGGATAAATCACAAAAGTATACAACATTTACAATCGTGCGGCACGGAGAAACGGAAATGAACCGCACATTATGTATTCAGGGGCATGCGGATTCTCCACTGTCAGAGCAGGGAGTGTGTCAGGCGCAAACGCGGATGCATATGCTCAAGGATATTCATTTTGATCATGTTTGCTGTTCTGATCTCTCTCGCGCAAAACGTACCGCCGAAATTCTCACCATCGAACGAAAGCTTGCCATTAATACAACACAGCTATTACGAGAGCGAGGATTTGGAGCATATGAAGGACGACCGATTGAAGAATTCCTTGAAGAGAATAAAGCGCTCATAGAGGAGTTTGAACGACTGACAGATGAGCAGCGGTGGGATCATCAACTGCTGGGGAATGTTGAAAAAAGTAGTTCGGTCATTGGGCGTCTCATGACTATCTTGCGAGAGATCGCTGTCACGTGTGCGGGAAAATCGGTTCTTATTGTGACACATGCAGGCGCTATGCGTCTTTTACTCATCCACCTCGGTTGGGCCACCTATGAAGAAATGCCATGGGGTACGATTGATAATTGCGCTCTGATGCAAATCGAATCAGACGGCATCGACTTTTTTATAAAAGATATTGACGGTATTACAAAGTTCCCGGAGCGTATTCCGCCCAGACATACAATCCTTTAATTTTTATGAAACAGACTTTTCAGAATGCGATTCCTGAGTTGCTGAGGGCACGGGGTCTTAAGGCAACACCCGAGCGGCAGAGTATTCTTTTGGTTCTGCTCAAAGCAAAACATCCACTGACGATACAGGAAATTAAAAGCGTAATGAAAAATAGCCCTATTGATCAGGCGACAATATATCGTACGATGAATCGGCTCGTGACGATGGGTATTGTGCGACAGGTGGATTTTCAACACGGCCATATGCATTATGAATTATATGACACAGAAGATCACCACCATCTTATTTGTACGTCATGCGGGCGTATCGAGGATATCCATGGGTGTAGTGCAAACAAGCTTGCGGTTGCCGTCCTGCGCTCTTCATCCCAGTTTGCAAAAGTGACGAGTCATTCGTTTGAATTATTTGGATTGTGCAAGAGGTGTGACAGAAAGGGAGGGGTATGACTACACTCAGCCTTATTATACCAGCCATCATTTCCGGCATCTTCACCTTCGTCGCACCGTGTACACTGCCACTGGTGCCGGCCTATTTTGCTTTTATCAGTGGCGTGTCTCTGAGTGATCTCAAAAATCCGGCAAAATCACTGGTGGTACGGCGCAAAATATTTTTCAATGGCGTTCTGTATACGATCGGATTTAGCATCATCTTTATTTTGTTTGGAGTCCTTTTTGCATTGGGGGGCTCCCTTTTGTCTCAGTATCGTGCAGTGTTGGCACGAGCTGGCGGAATCCTCGTTATTTTTTTTGGTCTTTTTATGCTCAATATCATACGGATTCCCGCCCTCGATTTTTTGGACAGTGAGCGGCAACCTTTTTTTGCCCGTATACTCAAACCGGGAAACCCTTTCAGCTCATTACTGTTTGGAGCCGCTTTTGCCTTTGGATGGACACCATGTGTTGGGCCAATTCTTGGCTCGGTATTGACTCTGGCGGCGGCAACGGCAACGGTTGGTCAAGGAGCGCTTCTCCTTGCGTTTTTTTCACTCGGACTTGCTCTGCCATTTCTTATTATCGCCGCAACGGTTGGAACGGCGCTCCATTATCTAAAAAAAATCGAAAAGGCATTGCATACTATCTCTATTGTTGGCGGGGTATTCTTAATTGTGCTGGGAGTTCTCCTTGTGACGAATACATTTTCAGATTGGACAGCGATCTTCTACCGGCTTTTTGGGTTTATTCATTTTGATGGGATTTTGAATTATTTATAATCGAAGGAGGGGTGTGAATAACTCCCGAACGAAGGCAAAAAAGATGATAATACAAAGAGCTTGTCGAAATGAAGGAGAGGGGTATACTGAAGGAAGAAAATCTATCAACCAGCCAATGGCAATCACCTATTCTGAATACCGTTGCTCTACCTGTAAGAAGCTGCTTTTTAAGGGAGTCTTGATCGAAAGTGAGATTGAAATCAAGTGTCGTTCATGTCACGCAATGAATGTTGTTTCGGAGTCGACACGCGATGAATATCTCTGCGCTATTCGGAACTGTCCGCGGCGCGAGGCGTTCCCCAAAAACTAATAGAGACCTCTTTGCGGAGGTCTCTTGAGTCCTCTTCAATGCAAAGAAGTCCATGTCAGAGACTCACCTCAAGGGTGGGATATTATTTTTTATACATTGAGTTATGCCGATACAGCGCGTAATAAAACGAGATGGAGCAAAAGTGGAATTTGATAAAGAGCGAATAGTGCGCGCGGTTGCGCAGGCGGCAAGCTCTACCGGGGAATTTGATGAGACAGAGGCGCGCAAGATTGCCGAAACGGCATGCCACTATATCCAGAAGACAAAACGGTTTGAGGATGAAATCTCCGTTGAAGATATTCAAGATATCGTTGAGTTTGCGCTGTTATCATCAAACTATTTCAAGACGGCACGCGCATATATCGTTTATCGAGAGAAACGCGCACAAGCACGCGACACGGAAAAATGCGTTGTCGATGTGGGGCACACCATTCAGGACTATCTCAATCAGTCAGACTGGCGCGTGAACGAGAATGCGAATCGAGGATATTCTCTCGGTGGGCTTATTATGAATGCATCTGAAAAGATTGTTGCAAACTACTGGTTGAATTATATTTTTCCAAAAGAAGTAAGAGAGGCGCATGTTGAGGGTGATTTTCATATCCATGATCTTGGGTTTTTTTCCGGGTATTGCGCCG
>Ga0172375_10011130_pt1 | contig 11516 bp, 7 predicted proteins | sample LakKiv1m_FD_114537 | JGI IMG/M metagenome (GOLD analysis project Ga0172375, IMG submission 114537) | Freshwater microbial communities from Kabuno Bay, South-Kivu, Congo - kab_092012_11.1m | ecosystem: Environmental > Aquatic > Freshwater > Lake | place: Democratic Republic of the Congo... | reverse complement strand
TGGTGGAGATCATCGAGGGAGAGTACTGCCCCAGATGCGGTTCACCCAAGACCAGGCATTCCGTTGATTCCTGCCAGTACTGCGGAATAGTGTTCGCCAAGCTCAAGGCTGCAGGAAAGCCGGTGAAAATACCTATCTGGAGCAAGGACGTCCACCACGATTAGGGGTGTTCTACCAGGAGAATACTAACTGAAAGCTTGACACTGTCATAGGGATTTGCTTACCCTCAGTGGTCTGCGTTCTTGAGCGCGGAAGCGAACTTTGGCCTTCCACAACTCACTATGGACGGAGAAATGCTCGCCAACTCAGGAAATGGTGTCGTCATAGTGGGCGGCGGAATCGCCGGCCTGGCCGTAGCAAGATATCTGGCAGGCAACGGTATTGGATGCACGGTGGTCGAACGGGAGTCGCAACTGGGCGGCAAAGTAAGGGACTGGGCCTGTATGGCCACCGACCAATGCCTCCGCTGCTATTGCTGCTATGCGGAGGATCTCGTCGCCGATGTCCTTTGTGATCCGGCAGTGTCGGTGCTGTACGGATGGGAACTCGCTTCGTTTGCCGCCACGGGCAACGGGGCCCGGCGTATAGGCCTCGTCAGCCTCAAAGACGGGACCCGGCGATTGTTGGCCATGGAGGCGCTGGTCATCGCAACAGGCTTCGAGGTTTTCGACCCCTCCGAGAAGCTCTTCTGGGGATACGGACGCTTGGAACAGGTGTTCAGTCTCAAGGATCTGGAGCTTATGTTGCGGAACGACAATCTTGCCGGATTCACCGGCGACGCTGCCACGCCTTTTCAAATTGCTTTCTTTCAGTGTGTCGGTTCCAGGGACAGCTCGGTGGGGGCTAATTACTGTTCCCAATACTGCTGTAAGGCAGCGTTGAGAATGGCCTTGAAGCTTGCCGGCGACCACCCGGACTGGAGAATCACGATATTCTATGTGGATCTGCAGGTTGCAGGCAAATTCGCCGGGTCGCTGCTGTCCGAGGCCGCGAGTAGAGGAATCAGGCTGATTCAAGGTGTACCGGGCGAGATCGAGGCTGCGGCGGACGGCATGGTCCAGGTCGTTCGGGAGGAAAAGGGGCTGAACATCAGGGAACAATCCCACCGCATCGTATTATCCGTGGGGCAGCGGCCTCCGGAGTCGGCTTCAAGAATTGCGGAGATCACCGGTGTGCCGCTCAACGAGTTCGGTTATCTGGCGCCCCTGGGCGTGGTTGACTCCAGCCGCACTTCGGTTGAAAGGATCTATCTGACCGGTACATGCTGCGGCCCGCGGGACATCGCTCAGACACTCGATCAAGCCGGCCAAACTGCAGTGGCCATAATACAGGATCTGAAGAGATTCGGCAGGTTATGAGCATGTGGGCAGATGGCGATAGCGAAGAAACCGGAATGTCCGACTCTGGTCTTGAGCCGGTGCTGGTAGTGGGGGCCGGAGCTTCGGGCCTCATGGCGGCCAAGGCCCTGCACGACCTGGGACTATCGGTCACAATTGCCAGGACTCCCGTTGACTGTTCGGTTCTTTATTGGACTTCCGGGGCCCCGGATGCGGAGGATTATCTGAGATCCGTGACGGTCTCCCTGGCGGCTGTAAAGATCGTGACTTTCGAGGAGCCGCCGACCTTGCGGAGGGATGGCAGCGGCTTCTCCGTGCGGATGAATGACGGCCGTGAGGCCCGCTTTGGCTGCGTATTTCTGGCAGGAGGGGCGTGCCTGGGATCTGTACCGCGGGAACTGTCCGGATTCGCCGACCCGGTAATGCCTGGAAGTCTGCCGAAAGGGCCGGCGAGAATCGCCTTCCTGCTCGATTGGCACAGGTCCGCTTACCCGGCCGTTGCCATGACTGCGATGGACCAGGCCATCGAGAACGTTGCCTCTGGCGGAGAGTCACACGTTTTCTTTCGGCACGCCCCGGTCTGCCACCTGTTCGGTGAAGCGCTCTATGAGAAGGCCAGGCGAGCCGGCGTTCAGTTCTACAGATTCGGAGACGAACGCCCAGTGGTTCGCCTGCCCGAAGCAGGCGAATCTCCCGGCCATTTCTTCGTTGTCGCCGCGAAAGACGCGATCGAGGGGGGAGAAGAGTTTTCTATTCCTTGCGATCGGATTCTGGTGGCGACAGGGCCTGATTCGTCCTCCTTGACTGATTTTCCCTGGAAGATCATCGGCGGCGCCGACGAAGACGGATTAGCGTTGTCATCCAGCATCCATTGTCACTCGGGGAGGTCTTTCTCAAGTGGCGTGTTTGTGGTGGGTGAAATAACCGGGGAGCTTGACCTGATAAGGGTTTACGCGCAAGCCGCTGCGGCCGCGGTTCAGGCCAGGGCATGGATGCTGAAGGCCACGACCGCTCAAAAGGCTGTCGTCGTGAGTGAAGAGTGCATCCGGTGCCTTACGTGCCGGCGCATATGCCCCCACGCGGCCATATCTTTTCAGGCCGGTCAGGCCAGGTCCGAGGTCCTGGCCTCACCTGCCGCGTGCCATGAATGCGGAATATGCGTCTCCGAATGCCCCAGAACAGCCCTCGACCTTGTCGGATTTCCGGAGGAGGGGTTTGGGACTTTCCTCGACAATGTCAGGAATTCCACGCATGGATCCACGGTGGTGGTTTACGGCTGCCAAAGATCACCGGCTAGAGCTGCCTCAACGGCTATGTTTCCCCCCCACGTACTATTCCTTTCAGTGCCGTGCGCAGGTAGGGTCTCCGAGGCCCTCTTGTGGGCCACACTGGCAGCAGGGGCTCGCGGCGTCCTTGTCCTGGGTTGCCACAGCGGCAACTGCGCGTCGGAAACGGGCACAGACTGGGCAGCCGCCAGGTTGGCTCTGGTGCTGGACAAGTTGGGGCTTCCCGGCCATATACCTTCGCCGGTGGGCCACGCAACCGTCTCCTCCATCGAACCCGCCCGCATGATCCGCATAGTCGAACAATTCTGCGAGTCGTTGACAGCCGCAAATTATTCGTCGGCCCGGAGCGTTCCATGAGCCCCTTTGCAGAACGAAGACTAACCGAACTGGCCTCCATGATTTCGGCCAGGCATGGAGGAGAAAACCTGGCGGCGTGTCTGACCTGCGGCCAGTGTGTTTCCCGATGCTTTCTCACGGACGGATACCCGGACATGAACCCCAGAAAACTCATCCGCAAGGTCCTTTCAGGCCGCGGTCAGGAAATGGCTGACTCCGAGTTCATCTGGGCCTGTACGCTTTGCGCTCGCTGCACCACCGATTGTCCGAAAGGGCTCCAAATGGACGTCATCGTCCGGGAGGTGCGAGGGCTTGCCAGGGAACAGGGCAAGGCCCCGGAGCGTATAGTCCAGGGCGTCGAGCGCGCCCTCGAATTCGGCAACAATGCCGGGCTGGGCGCCGCGGAATTCATTGACACGTCGGACTGGGTAGCCGAAGAGGCTGAGGAAGACGCCGAGGGCCTTGAAGAAGGCAGCCTGGCCATTCCCTGGGACCAGGAAGGCGCTGAAATGCTCTACATGCCCAACCCGAGGGAATACACGGCCAATCCCGGCATGTTCCAGACCTATCTGAAGTTCTTCGCGTACACGGAAACCGATTGGACGCTTTCCTCGCGGATATTCGACATAACCAACTGGGCTTATTATCTGGGCGATCGTGAATCCCAGGTCGCGCTGGTCCGCAACATTGTCGAGGAAGCTAGAAGACTGAAGGTCAAGGTGCTTCTTTCCACCGAGTGCGGCCACGGCTTCAAGATCCTCCGAAAGGACGCGGAGCGCTGGCTGGGCGAACCTCTGGGATTCGAGGTACTCGGAGCCGTGGAACTGGCCCACAAGTACCTCCGCGAAGGTCGTCTGCCGGTGAAGACCGGTTCCATCGAGGGTCCGGTGACCTACCACGACCCCTGCAACGTGGGCCGGAAGCTTGGCATTTACGAACAGCCGCGGGAGTTGATTTCGGCGGTGGCGGCTGAATTCAAGGAAATGTGGCCCAACCGAAAATTCGGGCTCTGCTGCGGCGGAGGGGGCAGTGTCGGCCAAAATGCGGATATGGGTAAGAAAAAGCTGGAACACGCGCGCAAAAAGAGCGAACAGATCTTGAGGACCGGCGCGGCCGTCCTGGCCACATGCTGCCAGAATTGCCTGAGCCAACTCGGCGATCTCCAGGCCAGATACCAAATGCCCGTCGAGGTGAAGTCGGTGATCGAACTCCTTGTGCAGTGCATGGAATCCTGACCCATCCAAATCATATGACATCCAAGACCAGGATGCTGAAATGTTGACGCCGCTCGAAATTCGCCGATTGTTCAGGGAACAGGGACTTACCCCGAAGAAATGGATGGGGCAGAATCTTCTGGTGGATCCGTATTACCTCAAAGGAATCGTGAACGCGGCTCGGATCACTCAGGGAGAGAAGATTGTCGAGATCGGCGCCGGACTGGGCGTGCTCACAGAAGAACTGGTCCAAGCGGGAGCCCATGTGTGGGCCCTGGAGGTTGATCGCGGTTTTTTCAGGGTGCTGGAACAGAGGTTCTCGGGGTCGCCCCAGGTAACGCTTATTCACACCGACGCTCTGCGGTACGACTTTCCCGCGCTGGCTCGGGAACTGGGGAGGCTGCGGGTCGTGGCTAATCTCCCGTACAATATATCCAGCCGGTTGATTTTTACTTTTTACGAACAGCGGGAGATCTTCCGATCCCTGCACGTACTCCTGCAAAGAGAGGTTGCCGAGCGGTTGGTAGCCGGTCCCGGGACACGGGATTACGGAGTGCTCTCGGTTCTGCTGGGAGCCGTGGCTACTGTCGAGATACTCTTCGAAATTCCTCCGAGGGCCTTCTATCCTGTTCCTGCCGTGTTTTCCTCCCTGGTGGGAATATCGTTCCCCGAGAGTCCTCCCGTGGCCGTATCGGACGCTCGGCTTTTCACCAACCTGGTGAAGACCGCTTTTGCGTCCAGACGCAAGACCTTGAGGAACACGCTCCGCGGTCTTGCCCTGCCCGGCGCCACGGAGATGACCTTGGCGTCCGCGGCCGAATCCGCGCGCATTGATCTGTCCAGGCGGGCGGAGACACTTTCTCCGGCCGAATTCGCCAGGTTCTCCGATGCCTTGGGACAAGCGAAAGGAGAAAACATGTCAAAGATACTCAAGGAGCAGCCTGACCAGGCACAACTGGAGAAACTCGGAATCAAGGGTTGGAGCCCGTGGGAATGCAACCCGTCGTCCTTTCCCTGGGAATACGACGATCAGGAGACCGCGTACGTCTTCGAAGGTCGGGTGACCGTTGAAACTCAGGAAGGAGAAAAAGTGGAAATCGGCCCCGGGGACCTGGTGACGTTCCCAAAAGGGTTGCAATGCACTTGGACCGTTCACGAGAAGATCCGAAAGGTCTACCGATTCGGTTGATCCTAGTCTGCGATCAAATGGACCTCCCACACCCTAGCCCTCTCCCCGGGGAGAGGGGATTCCCGCCACACCCTGCCCCTCTGGGAGAGGGACGGGGTGTGGGCGAAGAACAGACTCGCCGGGTGCCGCTGCCGGCTTGCCCAGCGGTGCCGGGTCAGCAAACACTGCTGGGCAAGCCGGCATAATGATAACCCGTTCCCCTGCGAAATCGCCTCAGAACGTCCGAACGCTGAGCAACCGTTCCACGGATTGTGAGCGAGCGTACATGAGAGCCGACTTACCCGCGTTGTCTCTCAGGTTGACGTTCGCGCCATATTCCAGGAGGATCTGCACGACTTCCGGGTGATCTCTGAATGAGGCGATCATCAAAGCGCTGTGGCCTTCTTTGTCTGTCAGGTTGATATTCGCGTTCTTGTCCAGGAGCATCTTCACTTCCCGGTGGTTCCCGTGAAAAGCTGCCTTCATTAGCGCGGTCAGACCGTTTCTGTAGTCGGTCATATCCACGGATGCCCACGCCTGAAGGAGGAGCTTCAGCACTTGGGGGTGGCCGCGATATGCGGCCCTCATCAGGGCGGTGTTCCCTGATTTGTCCTTGGTGTTGACGTCTGCACCGGCTATCAACAGCCTTTCCACGACGGCAGCGTAGCCGCCTCTAGCGCCAACCGTGAGGGCTGTGTTTCCACGATTGTCTCTGGCGTCCAATTCGGATCCGGCGTCCACCAGCAGTTCCACCACTTTGGCGTAACCACCTCTGGCAGCCACGATCAGTGCCGTGTTGCCGTGGATGTTGCGAGCCCTCTCATTCCCGCCTCTTGCCAGCAGGAGCTTCACCACGTCGGTGTGGCCGCCGCTGGATGCAGCAATCAGGGGAGTGTTCCCGTCGTTGTCGGGTTGTTCCATGCCGGCGCCCCGGTCCAGCAGCAACTGGACCAGAGCAGCATGTCCTCCCAGGCTTGCCTCGAGCAACGCGTTGTTTCCGTACTTGTTCTTGGCATTAATGTCCGCGCCCTTGTCCAAGAGCATTCGGGCTATTTCAACGTGCCCACGGTAAGCTGCTCGCAGGAGGGGAGTGTTACCGTAATCGCTTCTAGCATTAACGTCAGCGCCCTTGTCGGCAAGCAGTTCAGCCACCCGGACCCGGCCTTCGTATGACGCCAGAATAAGCGGCGTATCCCCGGAGCTGTTCTTCGTGTGAACATCGGCTCCGCTGGCCAGCAACAAGTCCACCACTTCGGTGTCGCCTTCCAGAGATGACTCAACCAATGCCCGATCCAATTCCCCCTTTTGAGGGGCGGAATCCAGATCCTCGCCGTCGAAGTCAATCGGTCCGAACAGGCTCGCCAGCCTGGTAATTTCCGTCAGTTCGCCGTCCATGACACCCTCACCTCTGCGCTTCGCTGTTCGTTGAAAGAGACCTCTCGCCGAGCGGTTTCTCTCAGAAAGAAGTTTGCGTCAACGTGTGCGAGCCGGACGCTCGAGTCTCAAAAATCAAGCCCTGCCCCCATCGAGTCGTGGAAGGCCTCTACCTCCGGTGACCGGACCAGTGCAGCATCGTGCTGCTGCAGGGCAGCCACTGGACCGGAATTGTCAACTAGCTGAGTTGATTGATAAATCATTGGGCTGTCGCGCCGATATTCAGTGTAGGACACTTCCGCGAATCATGCCACATTTTTTTCCTCGAAAGTGTGCAGAGCATTTCACCGACCGGGTTGGTACGGACAAATCCTGTCAGGAACCAGTGGCCGGCACGAATTGTACAACCAAGAAGGTAAGTGTGACGTGATTGCGCCGGCATCCGCGGTGACTGTCGAAGATGAAACGATTCCGGCGGAATTCGGTCTAAACACATAAGGCATGGACCAACAAGGGGGCTCAACGCGGAAAGCCTTTTTTATGCTTCCGTTAAGGGAGACCGACAATGATAACATATCGAGCACTTAGCATCGGCATACTTGCGGTTCTGTTCGCTGCCTGTCAAGCGATGGCGGCCGTGGCGGAACCGGTCGAAGGCGTGGGCCCCATAGCCGCCACTGTGGTCCGCACTGACGATCAAAAGGGATTGACGGTTCGCTCGGGTCCGTCCCCCGAGGCCCCGCCGGTGGGTTATCTGCCGTCTGGAACCAGAGTGCGAACATCCAGAGAATTTTCGGGGGGATGGGCTCGCATTCAGAGCCCTATTCAGGGCGGCTGGGTTGACATGGCCAATTTGAATCCTGTGAGAGGTGTCGCTACGGTGGTGTCGGTTGATCGCCCCGAGAACTGCCTCAGAGTCCGAGGTGGGCCCGGTTCCACCTACGAGGTGGTGGGATGCCTTGGGATGGGGCAGAGGTTAAGGCTCACCGGCATCTGGAGCTCCAACAACTGGCTGGAGATTGACGGCCCTGTTCCCGGCTGGGTGTTCGGGGATCAGATCCAGACGACCTTGGTGGCAGGACTGCCTCCGGCGGTAGTTACCGTCCCCGCCCCTTCATACGTGGTCGAACCCCTCCCTTTGCCTGTCCCTGCGTTTGCCGGACGATACTATTACTCTCGTTATCCGTACTGGCACTGGCGGTATCGCTACCACCACCGCTATCCTTACTGGTACGAACGGCGTCACCCCTATTACCCGTACCGCTACGGTAGGACATACGGGTCCCCCGGGGTGGGTGTCCGCGTCAGCCCTTATAGTGGGGTACGTGTGCGAGCAGGCGGTGTGGGTGTGTCCGTGTCCCCTCGCTACGGCGTAGGAGTGAATGCCGGCGGAGTACGTGTCGGAGTAGGCCCCCACGGAGTGCGAGTGGGAGTGGGTAGGGGAAGACCCCACCATTAGGAGTGGTCCTGAAGGCCGGTTGCTGTGAAAATAGACCAGGGGGCGGACATTAGTGCCGGCCGGCATAAATACGGTAACTAGTTCTTTGCCCCTTGAGATTGCTTCGTCGCTTCGCTCCTCGCAACGACACGCAGAAAGGAATCGCTCAACTTGGATTGCAAAGAAGCTCTCCCGGAATTATCTTCATAGACCAGCCTCCGCGCTTAACCCTTGCTAGATTTCTGGTCGTTGGGTTCCATTCCGGGCTCGGGGGCGGCCTTTTCAGGGCCGGTAGACTGCGCCGGGGGTTCCGAAACGTCTTCCCCTTCCACCGCCTTCTTGAATGTTCTTATTCCTTTGCCCAGCCCGCCCATGATCTCCGGGATACGCGACGCTCCGAAGACCATCACCACTATTACCAGTATGATCAACAGTTCTTGTACGCCCAACATGAAACGCTCCCCTCGGTACTCTATCATGCCGTCTAGTTTTCAATCCTGGACGGTATCATACCAACTGCCATAACTGGAAGCTACAGCGAATCGTGAAGACCGCCGTGGTTGCTCCGAGCAGTGGGGAGGGCCGATTCGGTTTTCCGAAAGCGAATCGTATCAGTTGTCACATGGAGCCTCGTACCGCGAATTATTTAACCAGAAGCGGAGTAGGCCCTTCGATGCGGACGGCATGGGTTTCGGTCCATGCGCAGCCTTGTGGTCAACGGAAAACCGAGTGCAGGCAGTGGCTCATACGAGTCCAAATATAGTCCGGTCGGCTTGTGTGCTCGCTGCAATCTTTCCACCACGGAGGCGGCCGCCACTGTTGCGATCTGGGCGATGCCTCTGGTCTAAGTGGGAATGGCGTTGAATTCTGGGGGCGCATGACTTATTCTGTTCCATACCGCAGGGCCCAATGACCGTTTTCATGAGGGTGCCCAACCGACTAACGTCGGCCGCGCCGAGGGCAGGATCGCAAGGCAGCGGCCAATGCTGAGTTGAGCAGCCTCTGCGGGAGGGAAACCGGCATGATGAGCAAAACGCACTTCTGGGCAGTTTTTGATGCCGTGGCGTACATCAAGCAGCACGGCAACGAAGAACAAAAGCGAGCGCTGCAGACGTTCGAGATTGCCTACGGAGAACAAGCGCCCATACAAGGTCTCGCACCGGGCAACAGCGCCGTCGAGCGACTGGTGGGGTTCGAATCCTTGCATACCGACAAGTTCGGCGATCTTGCGCTGACCTTCCGCGCTTTCCCAGGTCGGGCCAGGGACAACGTCATCGGTCTGGGATTTCACATGTTTACGGCGTTCAACCATTTCATCAATCCTTTCCCGGATACCGACGGAGCGTGGCCCGATGCAGGCGGCTATTCCTACGGAACATCCTCCATGAAGGGGTTTGACTCGATCGTGGTCAAAGGCATTTCGAGCTTTCTCCACGGTGTGGTTGATGTGGACAACTCCCTTGTCCTGGATCGGATCAAGTGTTTCTGGAAAGAGAGCCCTTCTGATTGGAACCGGAACTACCACGTCGAAATAAGCGGAACGAGATTTGCCCCCTGGAACGTTCTTGCTCAAATTTACTATCACCATCTCCTCAGGAATCATTACGAGCCCCTCGAGGTCAGGGGACCCAACAAGTTTATCGTGGGGCTTCAGTTGATGGGCCCCGTGGTTCACGCCATGGCCGACGCATGTTCGGTCCAGCACGTGAGGTCAACCCTCGGATTTGGGCACTCGGTGTGGGAGAACTATCTCAAATCAAAGGTCTACAACCGTGAGATCAACGTCAACGCACGTCTGGTAGATAATTTTCTCGCCTCGGAGCCGTTTACTCCGTCCCCTGTGGTGACCGACGGACCCCTTGAGGGCAGATTGGATGTCGGAAGACTTATCATAGCGCTGAGCGCGAATACGGCCAGGAGGCTCGAGGAGTCCACGTCGCAACCGTGGAACAAACTCTGGACTGCCGGCGACAAATTCTGGCGGCGTTATCTGCTGGGAGGTTCCATGAGGGAGGACGCGCAGTACCTCTACAATATGACGGTGGCGGCAACGGTTCACTGCCTTGTGAGAAGCTGCGAAGACCTTACCAGGGACGGGATACTCTCGGCCGACAAAGGCCTGGTCAATCCCGAAAAGATGCCAAAAATAGATCGGATTCAAAGGGACATCGGCCAGCTTCCCGGCAAGAAGTCAGGGCCGGAGGCTCCCCCCTCGGAAAAAATGATGGCGGTCCCATACTCCGATCCTAAGGACATACTCGGATTCAACCCAACAGGAAAGACCGATCTTCCCAGATTGCTGGCGAGGGCCACCGGCCTCCTGTCTGGTGTGGGTTCCGGGAAGGTGGAAACGCGGAAGATAACAGATGTGTTCAGAGACATAGAAAAGACCCTCGTGGATCAGTACCGGCGCATGGATAAGATGACGGGCGATGCTTTCTGCCCGTTCAGATCCATGGAAAAGCTCCCTCTGGACTCGGACCTGAGCGCACACTGGGGAACAGGGACCTTCAGGCCGCCCTCTTCGGAGGAATGCGACGATCCAAGGCTCCTGGAAGAGTATATGGACCTTTCGGACATCCACGCGTACACGGCTCATAAGCTTCAACTTACTCAGCTGGTAGCTGGCCTGAAGTTCTATCGCCTCAAGTACGCAGGGCAACTGGAGATCGTTTCAGCTCTGGATCACGTCACGGCGGAGCTGGAAAAGGCAAGAGGGTTCGGAGCTGATGACGTGAGTGCGGAAGCTTTCGACATGTCACGGTTGGAGGCGGCTGCTGAAGGGAAGGAAGCTCTGGCCCGTAAACAGGCGGCTGAAGCCCCGGGGCTTGCTGAAAGGATGGTATCCGCCGTCCAGGATTGGCTCTCTCCGCTGTTCAGAATACCGGTGGCGGCACTTGCCACGGCAGCGGCAGCGGTACTCCTCTTCGTGATCGTGTTCCCCCGAGGAGGGGCGCTAGAGCCGATGATGGGGTTGAGCTCCGAGAAATGGAACGGGCCTGCGTTAGTGCTTATGGCCCCCAAGGGAGTAAAACCCGGCGAAATAGCAGAGCCGAAACCGGTTAAGCCCAAGCTGGCCATAATAGTCAACTTTAAGGATTTCAAGGTAGCCCCGTCCCCGGAGATGGTAGAGGCGACCTATCGGTCCCTGAAACCGGCCCACAAAGTACGCAGGACCTATTCCGTGGTAAACCCCGTCGAGCTCAAGGAGGCCGCGGAAAGGGGAGACATCAATCCCAAGGACCTCGCGTCCACACTGGATGGACTCGGCAAGAACCTGGGGGTTGCTAAGGCCGTAGTAGTAACGGTTGCGGCCAGGAAAGATCTTTTCGACGTAGAAAGCGAAATAAAGGACCTTGAATC
>Ga0172375_10011129_pt1 | contig 11517 bp, 6 predicted proteins | sample LakKiv1m_FD_114537 | JGI IMG/M metagenome (GOLD analysis project Ga0172375, IMG submission 114537) | Freshwater microbial communities from Kabuno Bay, South-Kivu, Congo - kab_092012_11.1m | ecosystem: Environmental > Aquatic > Freshwater > Lake | place: Democratic Republic of the Congo... | reverse complement strand
TCCAAACATCTTCGACAGCACCAGCGTGATCGCCGCCGTCAGCGTCGTCTTACCATGGTCCACGTGCCCTATCGTCCCCACGTTCACGTGCGGCTTCGTGCGCTCAAATTTGGCTTTTGACATGATTTTGTCCTTCTTTATCGATGATCAAACTGCTCAATACTCATGGTGCCGTTGGCGCGGATTGAACGCGCGACCTCTCCCTTACCAAGGGAGTGCTCTACCACTGAGCTACAACGGCCGAATCTGACTCAAAACTGCCGATTCTAAGTCGTCGACTCAAATTCGCTTTCCCGGGACCAGCATTCTGGAGCGGGTGAAGGGAATCGAACCCTCGTCGTAAGCTTGGAAGGCTTCTGCTCTACCACTGAGCTACACCCGCGTTTCACGACAGAACCCTTTCGCCACCCAGCGCACACCGCCAACCGCGCCGCGAGAAAAACCTGGTGGAGGAGGTTGGATTCGAACCAACGTAGGCGCAAGGCCAACAGATTTACAGTCTGCCCCCTTTAACCACTCGGGCACCCCTCCGAACGAAACGGAAGATTATGCGCTTTTTGCCACCCGCAGTCAAACCTCGAATCCATTCGCGGATTTTGGCGCGCCCTTGTCGCACCGGCGGGGGCGTGCGCCCGACAGAACCTCCCCCGGCCTCAGCTCTTGCCGCGCAGCCGGTTCACCTGCGCGGTATAGGTTCCCAGGAATTCCCGCGCAAACACGCGGTTGAAGTCATCCTCGACGTCGCGCCCGAGCCTGGCCTGGTACGCGACAAAGAAATCCCACAGCGCCGCCTTCTTGCCCAGCATGACGCGGCCGCGGCTTTTCGTCATTCCCTCCTCGATCTTGTCCGGATCGAAGCGCTCGATCGCGCCCGCGATGGCGGCGCGCATCGCCGCCATGAGCGCGATTTCATGCGCGCGCAGTTCGTCGCAAGCGTCGCGCACCGCTTCCGCGGGCTGCAGAAACGCCCCCTCGGGCGTATGCGGATCGAAAATATAGCTCAGGGCCTCGTTCGTATCCGTCATCAGCCTGAGCGGGTTGTTGTCGCGCGACGTGACCATGGTCCGGTCCTCGCTGTGAATCTCCTTTCTCATTTCGGCGCGCGCCATCAGCAGGCCGATGATGCCCTGGACCGACGCGTGCACCAGTGCGCCGCAATCGCGCATGAAGCGCTCCCCGTCGTAATCGGTCGCGTCCAGGTGGCCCAATCCGGCGCCTTCGAGAAATGCCCGCAGCAGCGCCGTGCCGGCCTCTCCCTGGGAAGGGGAGCCGGTGCGATCCGTGGACTTCGCTGGCGCAGGTTTCGTGGAACTCGATATGCGCGGCACCGCGGGCGGCTCCTGCATCTCCGCTTCCTCCGCGAGCGATTCGATCAATCCCTTCTTGCGGCGCTTTGCCGGCTCGCTCGGCGTCCCCGGCTGGACCGCGGAACGGCCCTCGTCGATCGCCGGCGCCGCCCGGGGGGCATAGATTCCCAGCGGATCGCTCTCCGGTGCGCCAGGGCCGATGGCCTGCGCAAGCGACTTCGCTCCGGCCTGCGCCGCCTCCGGCGTGGGTGTGGTCGGCACGGTCGGTTCGTCGCGAGGCAAGGGGACCGCATCCATGACGGTGGCTTCGCCGTACGCCGGTGCGCTGGCCCGGGCTTCTGCACCGCCGCCGTTGACGACTATTTCGACCGCGTAGGGGCCGAGTTCGATGCGTTCGCCGGGTTTGACCGGAACCGAGGCGCCGGGCCCGTGTTGCTGGCCGTTGACCCGTACGAAACCGACTTTCGACACGACTTCGAGCAGATAGCCGCCGTCGCGCTCGATCACTAGCGCATGCGCGCGGGAGATCTGTTTGCTCGGATCGTCGAGTCTCAGGTCGCAGTTGCTGCCGCGGCCGATCGTCGCCCGCGGCCGCAACATCGCCATCACCTTCGGAACCTGCCAGGGCCCGCCGGTTCCGCTTACGATTTTCAACGCGAACGGCATGGATGATAGTTTCGGGACAAAAGGATACTGATCGAGAATTTCGAACTATACACCACTGTGGGAGGCCCGCCCCCGGGCCGACCGGTCCTTGGTTTTGGCGCCTGTCGGGGCGAGGGCGCCCCTCCTACCCACCACCACTGTGGGAGGCCCGCCCCCGGGCCGACCGGCCCTTGGTTTTGGCGCCTGTCGGGGCGAGGGCGCCCCTCCTACCCACCACCACTGTGGGAGGCCCGCCCCCGGGCCAACCGGTCGTCACAGCGCTCGATTCACGCGCGCTACGACCAGCCGTGCCCCTGCCAATCCCCGTCCAGCATGGCGCAGAACTGTTCGTCCTGCGGCAGCCCGGCGGTTGCCAGGGCCCACTCGCCGAATACCGTGGAACTCCGCGTCAGCCAAAGCGCGCACGGCGTCCCGCCGAAACGAGACTGCAGCCGGGCAATCGACGCTTCCAGGGGCTCATCCTGCCCGAGCCCCACCCGCGCATGGATTGCGGGCATGCCGACGGATGCGGCCGGATCCGTTCGACCAGGCTCGCTGCCGGCGCGGAGCGGCACGATGTTTCCGGCGGGAAACACGATCGCCTTGATCCGTTCGTCGTAGGCGTCCAGGTCGAGCGCCGGATCGAGCGCGGCGCGCGCGACCGCCTCGATCGACGCGAACCAGGCGTCCACTTCCGCCAGCGTTTTCGCCAGATCGATACTGCCTGGCGCAAGCACGCTCGCAATCGTCAGCGGGAACAGGCGTCCGACGCGATCGGCGCTCGGCATCAGCACCCCGGCAAGAGCGCCGTCAGTCACGATGCCGGGCGAAATGACGAAGCGCCAGGCCGGCGCCCTGGAATAACAGTCGAGCCAGCGCGTCCCGAGCCGTTCGATGCCCGATGCAATCGCCGTCTGCAGCCAAGCATCCCAGCGGTGGACGAATGCGCCGGGCAGGCGGCGGGAGAGGAAGTCCCCCCGGGCCGGCAGCTTTCCGTACCAGCCGGTGGCGAAGGCGATCCCGGCGTCCGGAATTCCGATCGACGCCTCGCGTTCGCGTCGATGCACCGGCTAGGATCCTGCCGCGCCCGGGATCCTGCGTCGCGCCGCCGCGACGAGGTCGTCGTTGCGCGGCCGCAGGGTTTCGATTGGCCGCATCTCCAGGCCCGCCTTCAGGTGTCCGAGCAGATCGTCGCGCAGTCCCGCGCCCGCATCCCCGGCGATCACCACGCCGGTCACGGCGGCGGCGGCTTGATCGAGTGCGCCCGGATCGAGGCGTTCGCCGCCGTAGAGCGTCAGATAGGCGGCGAGCGCGCGCCGCACTTCATCCGGCGCACGCGCACCCTCGAGCCTCGCTTCGACCCGGTCGGCGACCCGCGGCAACAGGGCATCGCGCAGCGCATTGCGGTACGCGCGCACCGCCAGATCGCCGAGTTTGTCGCCTTGGTAGAGCCCAAGGCCCATGTTCCAGGGGACCTCCCGTCCAACCGCCTGGCTGCGGGCGGCGTATCCCGCGGGCAGGTCGCGCAGGCCATTGAGCGCCGCGACCGCGGGCGCGAACTCCGCGTCGCGCGGCCCGAGAGCGGCCAGTTTGGCCTGCGAACCGGCAGCCTGCGATTCCAGCTCGGCGATGAACGTCCGGTTGCGCGAAAAACTCACCGTCCATGCGGTGACCAGCGCAAGGGACAGCGCGACGCAAGCCGCCGCCAGGTACGTCGTGCCCCTGGCGCGACGCGCGCGATTCTCGTCCGAGAGCGCAAGTCCCGCCTCGCGAAAGACCACGTCGCGCAGCAGCCGCGTCAGGAAAAAACTCTTGCCGCTCGACATCGCCGGCGGCAGGACGCTGCGCTCCAGGTGGAAGGCGCGCGCCAGCGTACCGAGCACGCGGTCGATCGGCGTGCCCTCCTGCGTGCCGCTGGTGAAATAGACTCCGCGCAGCCGGGGCCAGACCTCGCCGGGCACGGCGCCAAAGGCGCGATCCAGGAATTCCGCGATCAGCCCGCCGATGCTGCTGAACTGCTGCGGAAAGCTGTAGATCAGTGACCGTCGCTGCAGATCCCGTTCCTGATGCAGGCGATCGAGCAGTTGCGCATACAGCCGGCGCTCGAGCGGCACGAACTCGCCGAGGAACAAGCTGCCGACTCCGGCGGTGCTCCCGGTTTTACCCGCGTCGGCGAAAGTGACGCCCCATACCTGCGCGCGCGCCTCGCGGTCGAATTCGGAGAAGTATTCCATGAAGCCGGCGAGCAGGTCCGCCTTGGTCACAAAGAGGTAGACCGGAAGGCGAACGCCGAGGCGGTCGTACAGCTCCCGGATGCGCTCGCGCACGCGCACCCCGTATTGCTCGCGCTCCGTGTCCGAGGAAAAGAGCAGATCGGAAACGCTGAGCGTGACGATCACGCCGTTCAGTGGCAGGTGCGCGCGAAATTGCTTCAGCAGATCGAGGAATGTGTTCCAGGCTGCCGCGTCCACGCTCTTCTCGCTGTCCTGCGTCGTGTAGCGTCCCGCCGTGTCGAGCAATACTGCTTCATCGGTAAACCACCAGTCGCAGTTGCGCGTTCCGCCGACGCCCTTGACGGGCTGCGCGCCCCGCGCCTCCCCGAGCACGAAATGCAGTCCGGAATTCACCAGCGCCGTCGTCTTCCCAGATCCGGGCGCGCCGATGAACACGTACCAGGGCAGCTCGTGCAGGGTGCGGCGCACGCCGTCGGCATCCACGAAACGAGTTTTCTTGAGCACCGCCGCCGCTTCATTGAAGCGCTCGCCGAGTTCCTCCACCTCTTGCGCCGAACGTTCTCCCGCATCCGGCCCCTTTCCCGCGATACCATCGAGCAAGCGCCGGTTCGCGCTCAATTTACGCCAGGTCACGACCGCTTCCACCAGCCCCCATGCGGCAAGCAGCGCCAATATCGCGACCGCCCGGTCCGCGGATGTTTCCATCGGGTGAAATTCGCCGAACGAAACGAGATCGCCGCCATTCCATAGCGCGAGGGCCAGCGCGGCAACCGCCAGCGCTTCCCAGACAAGGCGATGCTTGAGCCAGTTCATGGTGCAGGAAGGATTTTGAGAATGATCGTCACGCGGCGGTTTTTCGCCCGGCTCGCCGCCGAGTCGTTGGGCGCGAGCGGCTCCGAATCGGCCAGACCTTCGGTGCGCAGGCGCTCCTTACCGGATAACTCGCTCGCCATCAGCCGCGCCACCGACAGTGCGCGCTCGCGTGACAGTTCCCAGTTCGATGGAAACCGCGCCGTGCGAATCGGCACTTCGTCGGTGTGGCCGGTGACGATGACCGGCCCCGCAACCTTGTTGAGCGCTTGGGAGACGCGCAGCACCACCGGAATGTAGCGGGCGTCGATCGAGGCGCTTCCCGAGGCGAACAACTCGTCGCCCTTGATCGTGACCACGCTTTGCCGCCCGTCCTCCTGCAGCGTCACCAGACCGCCGTCGATTTCCTGCGCGAGCGCATTCCTGAGCCGCGCTGGCGCCGGCGCCGTGGGTTTCACGACCACGGCGGCTGCCGGCGGCGCACGCAAACGCGCCAGCGCGCCCGCCACAGGTTCCGAAGACGTTCCCAGCAATACCCGGAAGCCGAGGTATGCCACCACCAGGATGGCGGCACAGGCGCAGGCGCTCACCCACACCACGAACCACCTCGAGCCGCGCGGAACCGGCGCCTCCACTCCGCGCCAGCGTTCCGAAAGCTGCGTTCGCGCGGCGGCGGGCTCGCGCCGGATCAGGTCCTTCAGGCGCCCCCGGACCAGATCGAGCTGCGCCCGGCCTCCCGCCTCGCGGCGGAACTGTCCCTCGAAGCCGAGCCCGAGGCAGACGTCGAAGAATTCCAGCACATCGATATTCGCGGCGGGACGTTCAGCCATGCGGCTCAAGGCAGCGAAGAATTTCTGGCCGCCCTCGGCCTCGCCATAGAACGTCTGCAGCAGGCCTTGCCGGTTCCACTGCGCCGCCCCTGCCCAGGGCGTGTTGCGCACCGACTCGTCGGCCAGCGCGCACAGCGCATAGCGCGAGACCGCCACGGTATCGGCGTCGTAGCCTTTCGCCAACGCCGTCTGTTCGAACTTGCCGACATGGCTGATCAATTCCTCGCGCAGCGCGGCGGGTGCGGGATGTCTCAGGGAGGCGCGGATCTGCGGCACCGCGGAAAACACTCGGTTGGCCGCCGCGACCAGGGGGTTGAGACCGACCAGAAATTCGAGATCCGCGGCGAGGGGCTCGCCCTGCGCCTGACGTTGCTGCAGATCCTGAAGCGCGGTCGCCAACGAAGCTTCATCCGCGGAACCTGCCCCCGTGCGCGCGCCAAAAGCGATTGTCGCATCGGGGTCGGTCTCCGCGGACATTCCCACGGGCATCCCGCCAATCAGGGTGGCATCCGGGTCTCCATCCGCAGCGCCCGCATCGAACGAGGTCCGATCGGCGTCCTGGCGCGCAGGCGGCGCGCCCGTCCACGTCGCTTCCGGATCCGGCTCTGTCTGGGGCAGGTCCATCAACGTCGCCTCGAGATCGGGCGCCGTCGGGGATTCGTCCAGCAGCGTTGCCTCCGGATCAGGCCGTGCCTGGTGTTTGTCCACCATTATTTGTCCTACAACTCCCTTTCACCTCGACCCGATCCCGGCAGGCGATCTCAGGCCGGGTCAGCAAGACCCGATCGCGGCCCGGGGCCGCTCCCGCGATATCAGCGTGCTCAGCGTGCTTTTGCTTCCGGGACCGCTTCCCCGCTCTTGCGCGCAACAGCATACCATCTCAGCGATTCCTGGTAATCGCGGCCGACCTCACCCTTGCCCGAACCAAAAATGTCGCCGAGCTTCTTCGCCGCGGGGCCGCTGCCCGCGCTCGCGGCTCGCCGGTACAACTTGACCGCGCCCTTGACGTCGCCCCCGTTCTCCGCCGCGAGGCCCTGCTGGTAAAGCGCGGCGGAACTCACGCTCGGCTGGGCGCTGGCCACTTGCACCGGCGGTGCCTTGGCTGGCGCTTCCTGCGCCTTGGCCTTGGCGGCGGCCTCCTGCTGCGCCTTGGCCTTGGCGGCGGCTTCCTGCTGCGCCTTGGCCTTGGCGGCGGCTTCCTGGTCAGCTCTTGCTTTTGCCGCAACCGCTTCCTGATCCGCCCTCGCCTTCGCAGCAGCTGCGTCCTGGTCGGCCTTGGCCTTGGCGGCAGCGTCCTGCTGCGCTTTGGCCCTGGCGGCGGTGGCGTCCTGTTCGGCCTTCGCCTTGGCGGCAGCCTCTTGTTGCGCCCGCGCCTTGGCGGCGGCTTCCTGTTCGGCCTTGGCCTTGGCGGCGACCTCCTGCTGCGCCTTGGCTTTGGCGGCCGCCGCATCCAGTTCAGCCTTGGCCTTGGCCGCGTCTTGTTGCGTCTTGCCCTTCGCCGCTTCCTGCAAGGCTTTCACCTTGGCATCGGTGGCTTCCTGATCGGCTTGCGCACGGTCGGCCGCCGCCTGAAGTTCCTTCGCCTCGGCGGCGGCTTCCTGATCTGCCTTCGCCTGGGCCGGGACGACTTTCGGCTGCGCCGGCTCCACTTGAGCGGGAGTGGCCGTAGCCTGCACCTCCGGCTGCGGCGTGGCGCTGGGCTTCATCACAAAATAAGCCGCGGCGCCGGCGACGACGAGCGCGCCGATAATGCCCGGCACGAGCATCGAGCTTCTCTTCTCCGCCGGCGCAGCCTGGGACCTGCCCGCCACCGCGTCGGCGGTTTCCGGGGCCTGCGCGCGCCCCACTTTTTCCGCGGCTTCGCTCCGAGCCCGCGCCCTGGTTTCCTCGCGCGCACGGTCTTCCGCCTCCTTGCGTGCGCGCGCCTCGGCGTCATGTCTCGCCTTTGCCTCGGTTTCGCGCCGCGCTTTCTCCTCGGCTTCGCGCCGCGCCTTCGCTTCGGCCTCGCCGCGACGCGCCCGTTCCTCGGCTTCGCGCTTGGCCTTCGCCGCCGCCTCGAGCCGCGCCTTCTCCTCGGCTTCGCGCCTCGCTTTGGCTTCCGCTGCGAGCCTCGCCTGCTCTTCCGCTTCGCGCTTGGCCTTCGCCGCCGCCTCGAGTCTCGCCTTCTCCTCGGCTTCGCGCCTCGCTTTGGCTTCCGCTGCGAGCCTCGCATGCTCTTCCGCTTCGCGTTTGGCCTTCGCCGCCGCATCGAGCCGCGCCTTCTCCTCGGCTTCTAGCCTGGCCTTGGCTTCGGCGTCGCGCCGGGCCGCTTCCTCGGCTTCGCGCTTCGTATGCTCTTCCGCTTCGCGTTTAGCCTTCGCTTCGGCTTCACGCGCAGCCGCTTCTTCAGCCTCACGTTTGGCTTTGGCTTCAGCCTCGCGCTTCGCCTGCTCTTCCGCATCGCGTTTAGCTTTCACTTCGGCATCGCGCTTCGCCTGGTCTTCAGCTTCACGCTTGGCCTTCGCTTTGGCTTCTCGCGCGGCCGCTTCCTCGGCTTCGCGCTGGGATTTCTCCTCGGCTTCGCGTTTGGCCTTGTCCTCGGCCTCGGCCGCGGCTGCCTCCGCCTCTTCTTCGATGCGCAGCTTCTCTTCCTCGGCTTGCGCCTCTTTCAGCACTTCCGCCTGGCGAATGCGCGAACTGCTATCTTCGCTGGTGCGCGTCGTGGTCGATTGACCGCGCTTCAGCTTCATGATCTTGCGTTGTGCCAGCGCCTTGTAGGTGCCTTTCGGGAATTGCTCGACATACAGCTCGAAATCGTCCGGGTCGTCGCTGTCCTTGATCGCGCGCCAGAACTCCAGCTCGATTTCCTGCGATTGTTGCGGCGCCTCTGCCGCCGGCTCCTCTTTCGGAACCTCCGCTTTCGGCGCGGGCTTCTTGGCGGCGGGTTTGCGCCCCACGATGGTGGCATCCTCGTCCTGCGCCGGCTTGCCTTCGAGCACGCGCTTCAGCGCGCGCGCGAACTCGCGCGCATCCAGATAGCGGTTTTCCGGCTGCTTCGCCAGCGCCTTGCTCACCACCAGGTCGAATTCCTTCGGCAGCGCCACGTTGATCGTGGAAGGTAGCGGAGGATCTTCCTGAATGATTTTCTTCGCGATGGTCCAGGCGCCCGCGCCGGTAAACGGCCTCTGTCCGGTGAGAAACTGATACAGGACCACGCCCGCCGAAAAGATGTCGGTGCGCCCGTCGATATGCTGCCCCTGGATCTGCTCGGGCGACATATAGGCGGGCGTGCCCACCATGGTTCCCGCCTGCGTGCGCTCGGCCTGCGTGCGATCCATGTCCGACAGTCGCGCGACGCCGAAGTCGGCCAGCTTGGCGCGGCCCTGGCTGTCGATCATCACGTTTGCCGGCTTGATGTCGCGGTGGATGATGCCGTTCTCGTGCGCGAAGGCAAGCGCATCCAGCAGTTCGCCCATGATGCGGACGATGTCCGCTTTGTCGAAATTTTCGTTGGCGTCGAAGAAGGACTTCAGTTCCTTGCCACGGATGAACTCCATGACGATGTAGGCGACGTCGCCTTCCTCGCCGAAGTCGTAGACCTGCACGATGTTCGGGTGGTTGAGCCGCGCCACCGCCTGCGCCTCGCGCGCGAACCGCATCGAGTATTCGCGCGAGGTCTCGTCGTCCAGCTGGCTCTTCAGAATGGTCTTGATCGCGACCTTGCGATGCAGCCTCGGGTCGAGCGCCTCATAGACGACCCCCATCGCCCCCTTGCCGAGCACGCGCTCGAGCTGGTAGCGGCCTAGGGTCTTGAGAGCGGCTGCGGCCATGCGCTTGCCTATGCGGCCAACGCCTTGCTTGCCGTACCCGGCGCGAAGGCAAGCGGGCGCGGCGCGGCCATAGGCCTGACCTGGCTCGCGACGCGATGCATCCGAGCGTATCGATTCGACCGACAACTTATTGAGGCGACGTAAAAATTTGCCACATCGTCGTCCATTTCCGCGGGTCTAACATTATCTTGCAGCAGGTGGGGCAATGCAAGGGGGGTCAGAAAGCACTAACGCACAAGCCACGGAAATACAACAGAAACCAATGCGCGCTGCACTCAGGACGACCAAGCCGGGGGCGATATCGGATCAACCGATCCACCCTCTCGCCCCGCGCTTGCAGGAGAGGGGGAAAATGCCCGGCCGCCTTCCACAAGCGCGCCGGGTGCGACAATCTATCGAGACATCCTTATTCCACCACTGCCTTCCACCGCTATCTCCGGACACCGGGATAGGCAAACGGCTTGCGCGGCTCGATGCCCTGCTGGCGCGCGCGCTCGTACCAGCGCAGCGAAGTTTCGTAATCCCGTTCGACAACTTCGTTGCCGGTGCCGTAGAAGTCTCCCAGCTTTTTCTGCGCCGGGCCATGACCGCTCTCCGCCGCCTGGTGATACGCGGTGACGGCGGCCTGCATGTCGCCGCGCTGCTCCAGTTCGACGGCGTCCCGGTAACGTGCCTCGGCCTCTTGCTTGCCAAGGATGTGCCTGTGGGCCGGCTGCCGGGGCGCGGGCGCCGTGGCAGCCCCTGGCGCCGCCTGTGATGCGTCCGGACTGGCCGCGGGAACCGGTTTCCTGGCCGGAGGCTTGGGTTTCGCCTTCCTGGCGGGTTTCACCTTTCTGGCGGGTTTAGCGGGCGCTGGTTTCGCTTTTGCCTTGGGGGGAGGCTTGGGTGCCGCCTTCGGCCTGGTCGCCGCCTTGGACGCCGTTCCGGACTTCTTTGAAGCGGGGTTGGTCACCGGCTTGACCGGCGCTTTGGCCGGCTTCGTGGCGGATGCCGCCCCGTTCGGGACGGGCGCCCGCGCCTGTTGTGCCCAGGTGCTCGCTGCTGCGAGTATTCCGATCAGGTACAGCACCTGCCGCATCCCTCTACCCGTCCGGGCATTGCGATCAGTTCCCGCTGCCGCCCTCACTCGCACTTGAATTTAACCAGCTCCGTGGTCTTGGCGCAGGATTGTCCGAACGCGATCACGCCGCTCTCGCGCAGCACGATTTCCTCGCGCCGCAGCATGATCTCGCGCTCCTCCCCGACCCTGAGGAAGGTGCCGTTGGCGCTGTGATCGATGAGCGCGAACTTGTTGCGCCGGCGCTCGATATTGCAGTGCAGGCGCGAAGCCATCCGGTCCTGGATCACGAGGTCGGCACCCGCGTCACGCCCCAGCGATACCGAATTGCGATCACCGGTAAGGATGATTTCCTTATCGTGATAGCGCAGCCACAGTTTCGTTTCCTTGGGCACGGACACCACGGTGCGAAGGCTGGCCATGGTCGTCGCCTCCTCGCTCTGCTGCCAGAACACCTCGCACAGCATCACCTCGTTCGCCTTGCCTTTCACCGGGATCGAATAAAGCTGCCGGCAGGAGGACTTCAGCATCGGCGGGAGCTGATCCACGGATTCCCTGGACGTGATGATCTGGTTCCTGGTCGCAAGGCCCGTGAGGCGCGCGGCGAGGTTGACGGTGTCGCCGAACACGTCGCCGTCGCGATCCACCACCGGCCCGGCGTGAAAGCCGATGCGGATGCCGAGCTTGGTGCCGGCTACGAGAGGCAGTTCGTCCACGCCGAACTGCATCTCGATCGCCGCCTCCGTGGCATCGCTTGCCGCGGGGAATACCGCCATCACTTCGTCGCCGATGGTCTTGATCACCCGCCCACGGTGTTCCTCGGTC
>Ga0172375_10011127_pt1 | contig 11517 bp, 11 predicted proteins | sample LakKiv1m_FD_114537 | JGI IMG/M metagenome (GOLD analysis project Ga0172375, IMG submission 114537) | Freshwater microbial communities from Kabuno Bay, South-Kivu, Congo - kab_092012_11.1m | ecosystem: Environmental > Aquatic > Freshwater > Lake | place: Democratic Republic of the Congo... | reverse complement strand
TGTTGACCGGAAGAAATATGTTTCGAAGTCTATGTTGAAAAAAGGGGAAAGACGTCTTACGTTATCCGGCTCTCATTTACGTAAGCGGTTAGTCGAGGGTAAGCCTATCCCGAAATGGTTTACTTACCCCGAGGTAATTAAGGAATTACGTAAAGGCGTAAAAAAGCAGCTCGAAACCGGTTTCACCGTTTTCTTTTCCGGGTTGCCAAGTGCAGGCAAATCGACGTTAGCTAAGCGTCTGTATTTCCGTTTGTTGGAGCTTCAGAACAAAAGAGTGACACTGTTGGACGGGGATGTCATTCGGCAGAATTTGTCCAAAGGACTTGGGTTTTTGAAGGAAGATCGCATGGAGAATATCAAACGTATAGGATTTGTGGCAAATGAAATAACGAAGCACGGGGGGATAGCCATATGTTCCGCCGTTTCCCCGTATGAAGCGGCAAGACAACATAATAGAACGCTCATTGGCCGTACAGGATCATATGTTGAAATATATGTATCTACTCCGCAAAAAGAATGCGAACGTCGGGACGTGAAAGGATTATACAAAAAGGCCAAGCTTGGGTTATTGACAGGATTTACCGGCGTTGATGATCCGTATGAGGTGCCGGTGTCTCCTGAGTTGACTATCGACACCACAACGAAAGATCCTAATACCTGTGTAGCGTCGATCCTCTCATACTTATTACGCCGTAAGCTCATCAATACTGAGCCTGTATAATACGTGTATGGAATCACAAAAAACGACGCCGGTATTTATTGTCGGAAGCGGGCGAAGCGGGACGCGTTCATTGGGATTGATGCTTGCCGGCATTGATGGAATAGAGTCACACCACGAATATCTCTGTACACATATACAACCGATTGCGGCACAATATGCAATGAAGCTAATTTCTAAAAACGAATGTAAACGAGCGATTTTGGATTTACATGGAAATGCGATTTTTTATTCAAAAGCGAGATTGTGGATAGATGCGTCAAATAAGCTATCATGGATTATCAAACCCCTTTATGAGCTTTTTCCATCTGCAAAGTTTATCCATGTTGTTCGTGATGGGAGAAAAGTGGTTAGTTCGTTTTATCATAAGCTTTCTCCAGAAATATACGATGACGAAAGCGTAGCAGTTCTAAGTAGTTGGATACATAATCCCCGTAAATACCCTAAGCCTCCGCCGGAGAAGAAATACTGGTGGAATATACCGCAAAAAGGACAGAAGTTTTACAAGGAATTCCCTGCATTTTCTCAATTTGAGCGTATTTGCTATCACTGGGCAGAAGCGCTCCAGGTTATTTCAAAATCTTTTAAAGAAATACCATCTACCCAGAGATTGGAGGTGCGGTTAGAAGATTTGGTCAATCAGAAAAAGACATTGAGAAATTTCTTTGATTTTTTGAGCATACCCTATGAAGACCATTACTATGAGTATCTCCAAAAACCAAGAAACGTCTTTTTCCCGATGGATTTTAACCTTACTGACGAACAGACCAGCCAATTTATGTCGTTTGGGAAAGATGCTATGAAAAAATTCGGATATACATCCAAAAAGACTTCAAAAATGAATTACTAATCCTATGAAATCGTCTATAAATCGCACTTGGGCATGTGATTTTTGTCATTGTAGTAACAAAAGGGAAGTTGTTTACACCCCCCAAGGATCACTACGTGATACAAAGATTATCCTTTGTTCGAAATGTGGTTTGGTTTCGAGTACATATGAACATACGGTCAAAAAGCGCCTGGTTAGTGCCAGCAGCGAAGCTAATTGGGGCAACATACGCCATGGGAAGGGCCTTCGTCTAGATAAACAAAAGGATGTGCTTTTATCTATGGTTCCATGGTCGACAATACGCACTGTTTTGATATAGGATCAAACCGCGGGCATTTTGTGTTATGGGTAAAGGGATTGAAACCATCAGCGGCAGTTACAGCAATTGAGCCGGATTCGTTAGTAATCGATACATATAAAAAGGTAACTGACAAACTAATCCTTGATCGTTTCGAGAATGTACTATTTCCAAAAGATACGGTATTTGATTTTATATATTGTTCTCATACATTAGAGCACAGCTATTCAGCTGTAGGGATGCTTACGAGCGTTCGAAATCTTCTATCACCAAAAGGTCTTGCATATATCGAAGTTCCAAATATAGAAGTGATTGGGAAAAGTGACATCATCGAGGAATATTTTATAGATAAACACACGTTTCACTTTCATCCAGATATTCTAAAGAATCTGCTTGGTAGCGTGGGATTATCAATAAAGAAACAATATATAGATCAGTATAATATTGGTTTCCTCGTTCAAAAGACAAAACCGCTACCAGAGAAAACGTTTTCTAATACGAGATTAGTATCAGCTGAAAGAAAGTTAATATATGCCTATCAACTTCTCCTTCCAAAAAACCGTAGGAAACTTAAATTCGTTGCCGAGAAACTAAATGAATTTTCGAAAAGACAAAAGGTTGTTTATTGGGGAGGAGGACGGATATTCGATGCGCTTGTGACATTTGGAAAACTCGATACATCCCGGATTGCAGGTGTAGTTGATTCATATTTATCGAACTATTTAGAAAAGGTACATGAGGTGAAGCTTCATTCCCCGACAGCACTTCGCTTTTTACAACCTGATGTTGTCGTGATTCTTGCACAAAGCAGCGCGGAGGAAATAGAGCACCAGGCAAGGTCCTTCGGAAGTCGCCATGTTATTAAATTTAGAGATTTATTCCAGACGACATAGTACAATACGCACGTATGAAGCTAAGTGACTACGTTGTTTCATTTCTAGAATGCATGACGGATTCGATTTTTTTGCTTTCCGGTGGCGGGATTATGCATTTGGTCGATTCCGTAGGTAACGCAAAAAAGCTACATGCATATTGTTGCCATCATGAACAGGGCGCAACTATTGCCGCAGAGGGGTATGGAAGAGTGCGTAATACTCCGGGGGTGGCGCTGGTCACCACGGGACCGGGAGGAACAAATGCACTTACCGGTGTTGCCGGAGCGTGGTTAGATAGTGTGCCGATAATGGTTATCGCGGGCCAGGTGAAGACCGATAATATAACTCCATATAAAAACGGCGTTCCGACTCTCCGCGCGTTAGGCTTTCAGGAGCTTAATGTGATCGATATGGCTCGGTATATTACAAAATATGCGGTTACGGTACGTGATCCAAAGGAGATCCGGTATCATTTAGAAAAAGCGGTGTATCTTTCTATCCACGGGAGACCGGGACCCGTATGGATCGAGATACCGCTCGATATTCAGGCGGCAGAGGTGACACCTAAGACGTTAGAAGGATACACGCCTCCCCAAAAAGCCACGCCGGAGATTGCAAACGCCACAGTGCGTCGAATTAAAGATGTGCTTGAAGGCGCTAAACGGCCACTCCTTCTTGTCGGGAAGGGAATATATCTTGCTGGTGGGATCGAGGAAGCATGGAAATTTATAGAAAAGTCCGGAATACATGTCGTTAGCACCATGTTTAACGCCGATGATATCGTCACTTACCAGTCTAGACAGTACGTAGGTAGGCAGGGAGTCCCGGGAAACCCGATTGCAAACTGGGCCGTAGATAATTGTGATGTGTTGCTTGTTGTCGGAGACAGACTCCAGCTTACACAAACGTCATATGATTACAAGAAGTTCGCAACTCAGGCCACAAAGATCATGGTGGACATCGATGAGGCCGAATTGACAAAGAAAACATTAACTATCGATATCCCGGTCCACGCGGATGCCAAGGATTTTTTGACATTGCTCAATCGCGAAAATATTACGCTTCATTCGTGGGATGTTGAACAATCAGTGATAGACCCTGATACGTACGCAGGGGATAAAAAATATGTAAACGGGTACAGAGTTTGTGAAGAGTTAGGTAAATTCATCCAGAATTTCCATGTGGCAACGGCAAACGGTATGGCAAGCACCGTGCCACATCAAGCACTTCGGGTATATAAAGATAAACGTTTTATGACGAACGCCGGGTTAGGGCATATGGGTTCTGGTTTGCCTATGGCCATAGGAGCTTCAGTCGGATCAGGAAAAAAGCCGGTGATCTGTATGGAAGGCGACGGGTCTATCATGCTTAATATCCAAGAGCTTGAGACGGCGATTCACCACAAGCTTCCGCTCAAAATATTTATCTGGAATAATAATGGATATTATTCTATTCGGAATACCCATAAAACATATTTTAAAAGTATATTTGCTGCGGATTCTACAAGCGGGGTAAGCATTCCAAATTTCGAACGCCTTATAAAGGGATGGGGGATAGATTACGTAAAGGTTCAAAACGATAGAGAGATCGGAAAGATCCGCGAAGTAATGGAATCGGATAAACTTGTCGTATGTGAGCTTATGATTGATCCAGATCAACCCATGCTTCCCAAGTGGACAGCGGGACAATATAGAGACAAACCGATGCCTTCATGAAAAAGATATTAATTACAGGTGCTTCCGGATTTATCGGAAAGAACTTAGTAGAACAATTGCGTCATACATATACCATTGCCGCTCCAACAAGCAAGGAATTAAATCTTCTTGATGACGAACATGTCAAACGATTCTTAAAACAACAAAAATTTGACGTAGTTATTCACACAGCTACTCATAACGCGACAATAACCTCGGACAAGGATACCTCATTAGTTTTTATGCAGAATATGCGTATGTTTACCAATATCTTCCGGTGTCAAAATTATTTCGGGCGTATGTTCTATTTTGGTTCCGGTGCAGAATATGGGATAAAACATTACGTACCGGAAATGAAAGAGGAGTATTTTGGCTCATTTGTTCCAGACGATCAATATGGATTTTCTAAATATTTGATGGGGCTAATGAGCCACGAAACAAAAAATATTTATGACCTCACGTTGTTTGGGGTATTTGGAAAATATGAGGACTGGAAAATTCGGTTTATTTCCAACGCTATTTGCCGGAGTCTGTTTGGTAAAGATATTACCCTACAACAAAACGTGCGGTTTGATTACCTTTATGTAGATGATCTTGGGTCGATCATGAGTAAGTTTATCAATGCAAAAACGCTTCGCCATCATCATTATAATATTTGTTCGGGTATTGTGTATGACCTCGCATCTATAGCTAAAATTATTCAATCAAAATTCGATTACCCGGTCAATATACGCATAGCAAAGAAGGGATATAAAAAAGAATATAGCGGTAATAATCATAGATTACGTGAGGAGTTTGCCGACATCCGGTTTACACCCATAAACGACGCTATACGTCGGCTGCTCGTATGGTATAAAGGAAATATGAGTTTGATCGACCCATCTTTATTTGTCCGATAACATGAATATCGAGTCAAGGCAACAACGAAGCGATTGCTTGTTAAAAGAAATCAAAAACGAAAGTCAAATTCGACTTTTTGTTTTTGATTATGACGGCGTATTGTACGGGCGATCGGATCCGGATCCAGACTACCATACGCATAGCAAAGCAAAAGAGTTATTGCATAAAATAGTTTTGAGCGGAAAACATGTAGGTATTATTTCCGCGCGTGACGCTTCATTCAAAAAGGAATTTCTTCCTTTTTTCATCGACCTTTCAAAAAATAATCCAAGAACAGCGCTCTATATAGGTAGCGCAAATGGAAGCAACGTCGATAAGATCCTTTCGGGTACTGTAACGTGTTTATATGAACACACGTTTTTAACGGAAGATGCGCATAACGTTATCGATATATTTAAGAGTCTTGGATTAACGTTAGACACAATTGACCCAACATCGAGGAATGTATTTGAGGGATTCTTGGCAGCTGATTGGAAAGGGTATATTAACGATGAGTTACTGACGCTTTCTAAAGAAGGAAAAGGGTTATGGTGGATAGAGAAATCGAAAATGACTATTGCATTGCCTGCCGATCGGAACAAACAAAAACAAATAATCTCGATACTACGAGAGAAAACTAAGGATATTCCATGTGTTGTATCGTGGGCACACGACGCATTTGCACATATAACACCGAAGCTTACGGATGACGGGAAGAAGCTTGCAGCAGAGTCAATACAGAAAGACTTGTCGATTAGACGTGATCAAATCATTGCGTTTGGAGACACGCCTCACGGAAACGATGCAGACTTATTGACATTCCCAAATTCCTTTACAAATTATTTTAACTGGACAGGTAATGAACCTCCTTATATTATCCCCAAGAATGGTTCTCCCGTTGCATCAGTTCATTCCGTTATACATACGCTTCTTTCATAGCGATATGTATCGACATCCCTTTATAGCATGATATAATGCCTGTACTTTAAATGAAATCTATTCTTGTAACTGGTGGAAGCGGAAGTGTTGGGAAAATGTTACTCCCGTTTTTATTAGGATACGGATATACTGTCGATAATTATGATCTTTATAAGCACGATGATATTTTTGATGAGAAAAAACTAGTAAAAAGACTTAAAGGCAAAGACGCAGTAATTCATCTGGCTGCGATCCCGCACCCGTTTTTAATAGGAGTAAAGGATGAAGACTATTGGAGGGTAAATGTTGAGGGCACTAAACGTGTATATGAGTCATGTGTCAAGGCTGGAGTTAAAAAATTTATTTACACCTCATCAGGATGCGTATATGGTTTTTGGGGCGGTTATTGTAGACCGGATCAATTTCCAATTATAGAATCACAGCATATTCCGTCAAGAGAAGAAGGATTGACCGTGTATGGCGAAACAAAAATTGCCGCAGAACAATATCTAATGCTGCAAGCTAAAAGAAACCGCGTACGTGTTGTGGTTTTACGGATTGATGGGCCAAGCAAGATGCATAATCGAGTCGAATGGATGTACGGTATGCAAAATTTAGATTATCGCGTTACCGTTGCAAGCTGTCCCGCATATCATTTTTTTACTAGAATAACACCAGAAAATCTTTATCAGATCGTGTCACTTGCCGTTGAGCGGGATTTACGATCATATTTTGAAATCTTTAATGTCGCAAATCAATATGTTCATTGGTCAATAGACGTACAGCGTTGGATTAAATTGCATTTTCCGAAGGTAAAAAACTACACTAAAGGTAATGAATCGTTATATAGCAGTAAAAAAGCACAAGAAATGTTGGGATATATTTCATACCCAGCAGAAGATCGATTTCCCGATAGAGGAGCTTTAGAAAAGTATTATTATCAAGAGCCATACTTTGGAAAACTTGGGAAACCGTAAGCTACATGAAATTGCCCCTTCGTATTACGATCCTCACATCGACGCTCAATTCCAATATTCCCGTCTTTCGAAAAGTAATGGAATCAGTAAAATTCCAAGATTATCCTAAAAGCCGCATCGAGCATTATATTCTCGATGGTGGATCTACCAACGGACTTCATGAAATTACAAAGGAATATTCGTGTACGCTGATAGTTAAAAAGAGTTTACGAGAGGAAGGTCGTGGGCGTTTTTGGTATGGCCTTACGAGAGCAAAAGGGGACTTAATACTTATACTTCAGTCCGATAATATCCTTACAACACGAGATTGGCTACGAAGGATGGTTGAGCCATTTAAGGAGAAGAAGGTATTTGCTACATACCCTATGTATAATGATTACGAGAAGGATATGAATATTACGACACGATACACAGCGCTTCTCGGTAGTCCAGATCCAACGCTATATTATCTAAATAAATCAGATAAGGTCCCGGTTTTTCAGCACACATATACAAAAGGAACGATTCAAAAGGAAACTAGAAATTACTACGTGGTAACCTTTGACGAACGATCCCTGCCCACAGTTGGTGATAATGGAATTCTTGTGAGAAAAGAATTATTAGAGCGAGTACTTACCGGGAAGGGAAGGTATTTGCATACAGATGCGTTTGCTGATTTACTTCGACAAGGATACGCCACATACGGCGTTGTCAAAAATAGCATTATACATGTTGCGCCACTTTCGCTGTACGGCCAGGCGATAAGAAGAGTTGAAGTGAAACGAAAATTTACTGACGCTTTGCGGGGTAAACGCACGTACCTCGTATTCAATTGGAATGACTATTCAGACTGGGTCAGGCTGGTGCTGTATGTCATATGTGCCCTTACGTTCGTTCAGCCACTCTATATAAGCATACGTGGGTTTATGGCAAAGAGGGATATCGCGTGGTTTGTCCATCCCATTATGTGTATCCTCATGGTTGTTGGGTATGGATGGTCGGAGCTACGTATGCAATTAGCCAATGGTAAATTGGAGGATGCGTAACTTTGTCTAGTTTTGGAAACGAAGATATTTGTTATACACTCAAACTGAGTACAATGTCATATACTATGAAGGCTCCTCACTCGTATAGTTTGTGGTGATTTTTTATGTCTGACTGTATTTATTGGATGACTAAACAGTTGCGATTGTTTTTTCATACTGCCGGGAAATTCATTAGAAAGGATTTGCGTGAACACGCGATACCCTGGATATTTCTGATTGCCATAATTTCCTCGTTATTGTATTGTTCGCGGGGACTGTTTCACCCCGAATCGGATTATTTTTACCAAAACTGGCTTGATAACCGGCCTATATGGGTTAAGCTATTTGATGCGGAACGGGGGAGATGGTTTCAGGCGAGAGAGTTAAGTTACGTCTTTGATTATATCGATGCGCATTTTATCCTTTTGTCGGCGGCTTTAGGTCATGTACATTTTTACTCTCTGACGCATTACGTTTCTATTTTTTTCATTGCGGCACTTTCATATCTCATCAGCAGAAAATTTTTTGGGCAGAAATATCCGATTTTGGCGGCACTCGTATCGTTTTTGTATCTTACCTCGCCGGGACCCTTTTTCACCGTTCCGTTTTATCGCTCGTCAAAGATTTTGGTTTCATTTTTCCTTGTAATTATAATTTATCAACTGTTGCGCGTTGTAAAAAATAGTAAGATCACATGGTCTGATTGGATGTTTCTTCTTGTAAGTTCGTTTGGTATGGCGCTCTCTGATAAAGAGGGGGCACTTTATGGATATATTCTTGTCGGTGCGGCGGGAGTGATGTGGGTATTTTTCCGGACACGGTATACTTTTTTTCCGATTCTATCGTTTTTTGCATCATCGTTGTTATATGAGCTGTATAGTTTTTGGATAGGCCCATGGTTAGTGAAGCATGTCGGCGGTGTCAAAACTGAGTTTCTGCCTGACTCGTCATATTTTAATTATATCCAGGTGATCCCCGTGTATCTTCGGACCGCATGTGAATACATGCTGTATCAGTTTTCCTACATATTGGGTAATTTGGAGCTAACCGTAATAACGGCGATAGTGCTTGTCGTATGGGCATATCTATTCGTACGATTGTTTTCCAAAAGTACCCAAGCTGTGAAGGCCGCTATTATTCTCGTTTCGCTTCTCCTTGTCGGTTCTTTGCCCATTCTGACATTTATGCTTCACTACAGTATTCTTTTTTTCCGCTGGGAAGATATACGCATGACGTATTATAACTTGCCGATTGCAGCACTCACCCTGTTATCCCTACAGCTTGTGGTGGCACAAAGCTCTCTCTTTCTTAGATCGTTCCGTCGGGAATATGTCGGTGTGCTCCTTTTTGTATTATTTTTGAATGTCGTTGCATTACCGGCTCATTATGCCGTGCTTCGGGCTGGCCATCTCAAAGTGCATTATTTGGAGTCGCCTACTCTACGCCGGTGTATTGAGGAGAGAAATACGCCTGAGAGGCAATTTGCCGGATTATTGTCACAGCACGCAGACGAAGCATGTGTTATATTTCGCGCGCTTTTGGGAGAGCACGTTGAGCGTTCGGCAGACGGGGCGAAGGCGCGGTTACAAGATATGAAACTGACCTCCCGTTATCCGGAAGGAATAACTATTTGGAAAGTGCTTGCATTTCGCTTCAAAATCGATTCATATCCGTCAGGGGGAGGATCGTACAATGTCGCCTCGTTTTTAGGAGAGCGACTGGGATTATTTATCGCCTCTTTGCAGTTTTAGTCCGCCGTTTGATCGACAGGGCGGGTTTTGTAGCAATAATTAATAGCGACGTGCCAAAGGGAATATCGATATGCCTTTCGATTGGTAAGATGTATTTGGCAATGCGGTCAAATAGGAGAATTTTTCGTTCGGCAATCGTATCCTCTTTGAGAATTTTTCCCGAGATGAACCAGCCGACGGCGCCTAGCATATTTATGCGGCGCTTTATAAGTATTCGGAATCCGGCGCGTTTCAGTTTGACGATGAGATTTGAAAATGAATATCTGCGGTGATGGCCGATTGCTTTGTCTAGCGTAGAATAGAGAAACTGGTGTGCCGGGACAAGTAGAATGAGATGCTTATTCGGTCGAAGGAGGCTGTGCATATTGGAAAGTGCTTTGACGTCATGTTTGATGTGTTCAAGTGTGTTGAGACAGATAAGGGTGTCGAACGTTTTTTTCCCAAAAAAGTAGGTTCCGGTCTCTATGTCACCAAATCCGATTCGTACGCCTGATTTTTTTAGTTTTTTCCGGATTATGGGAAAATATTCTCGTTCGATGTCAATTGCGTAGACGTCCCGATGTAAACTCAGTTTTTTTGTGAAATTGCCGATGCCGGATCCGATTTCTAAAATCGTCCCCTCAATATATTCACGGAATAGCTCATACGTCCATTGATTAAACCAGATAGCCTGACCCATGCTTTCAAGCGTTGCGTGTCCATTGTGGATGATGTGTTTGGAATGCATGGTATCAATATTGCAAAGATAAACAAAATATCTTAGTATGGCAACAATGAAATTATATCGTATGACACTTGCGGTAGCGGTACTTATAGTGCTTATATTTGTCGGATTTTTTTTGGTTCCTCGCGAAAGCAATGTCATGGGGGAGGCTTCGCCGAAGCGATCTCTGTCGGTCACGTCTACGTCATCAGCCACACCGGGAGACTATCAGCTCTCTTGGCCTGGGATGCTTCCGGATCAGCCGTTGTATAAAGTGAAAATTCTTCGCGACAGGTTGGTACTATGGCTTGTAAAGGATCCAGTGAAACGGATAGAATATTATTTACTTCTTGCAGATAAAGGCATGTATGCGACACGGCTTTTGATTGATAAAGGAAATGTCCCTTTGGCCCTGATAACGGCGCTCAAAGCGGAGAACAATTACACCCTCCTGGTTACAGAATATAGATGGGCTTACTGGTATGCCAAAAAACTTCCTTCGGATCTGACCCAAAACATTCAAAGGGCCGCCTATAAGCATCAGGAAATTCTATCCGGAATCATTTCAGATCTTTCCGACACGAAAGATAAAGACGCGTTTACACAGGTTTTGAGCTTTTCGCAGAGAAATCTTGACGAACTTCGTGCGCTGAAATAGTATCCGTCGCAATCGGAATCAGGCGTTTGTGATTGGAGCGATACATTCATGCAGAGCACCCGTATGATTGTTTGTGAATTATGCTGGTGAACGGTATACTTAAGCATCGCATTCTATGAAATTGGGTCTTTTTTCCTATATCCGAAAGTACTATGCCGACAAGTATAAAAAAAGGGCGTTCGTGCAGGGCGTTTCCCCCGTACCGGTCTCCGG
>Ga0172375_10011126_pt1 | contig 11519 bp, 13 predicted proteins | sample LakKiv1m_FD_114537 | JGI IMG/M metagenome (GOLD analysis project Ga0172375, IMG submission 114537) | Freshwater microbial communities from Kabuno Bay, South-Kivu, Congo - kab_092012_11.1m | ecosystem: Environmental > Aquatic > Freshwater > Lake | place: Democratic Republic of the Congo... | reverse complement strand
TGAAAATATCAAAATTAAAAACAACAAGACGGGAGAGGAAAAGACGGTGGAAATAGATGGGTTATTTGTGGCGATTGGGCATGATCCAGCAACGGAGATGGTGGAAGGATTGGTAGATAGAAAGGAAAGTGGACACATAATAGTGCGGGGTGGGGCAAATTTCCATACAATGACATCGGTGCCTGGAATATTTGCAGCTGGGGATTGTGTGGATGATATCTATAGACAGGCAATAATTGCGGCGGGTATGGGGGCGATGGCTGGGTTGGACGCGGAGAAATGGATTGAAAGCCTGAAATAAGACGTATGATTTAAGATGTAAGATTTAAGAATAGCTACAAAAAAACAATAATAAATTATGAAAAATAAGATTTAGGATTTAAGAGAGAAAACTAGTTTAGTGATTTTGGAGGTGAAGACTTGGGGGGAGAATTTTTGGGCTTGAGAAATACAATCTTTGGGGTTGATTTTTAATTTTTGGAATTTTTGAATGGCTTTGATACAAGAATCGGGAGTGAGACTGTCAAATAAAACACCTGTTTTTCCATCAATAACTGTCTCGGCAACTCCCCCACTATTGTAACCAATAACCGGAGTGCCATGAGCCATGGCTTCAACGGTGACTATGCCAAAATCTTCATTATCGGAACACATAAAATAAGCTAGAGCTTCAGAAAACAGTTTGGATTTTTCGGCTTGACTGATTTCGCCTAAAAATTCTATAGTAGGACCAGCGATGGCTTTTAATTCATCCAGATGAGACGCAAAATCACGGCCAAAAATTTTTAGAGGTAGATTTAGTTTATTACACGCCTTAATGGCAATATCATAGCGTTTGGCTCTGGCCAGTCTGCCTCCTGCTAGGAAAAACCCTTTATTAAAGGACGAATCGTGATTCGCCCCTACATGAGATAAATCAGCCTTTGTATTACTACGGCGAGATAAATCCGCCTTCGTTGAGGCTTCGGCGAGATAAACTGGAGGGTTGATAACGATGGCGTCTTTTCGATAAAACTTTTGGATTCTGAGGCGGGTGGTAACAGAATTACTAATAAATTGATCGACATTTTGGGCATATTTGAAATCGGCTAGACGCAAGAAATGAAAAGCGATTTGAGAAAAAAAATTGAGGATTGGATTTGATTTTAAATCTCTGGCAGTAGCTAGACCATAAAGATAACGAGGCGGGGTATGGCAATAACAAAGCAACTTGGCTTTACCTTTGTTTAGGGCATTGGGGAAATAAGCACCGGTAGCGGAAGTGATGATAAAATCATATTTAGAAAAATCGAAGGATTTAAAGGCTAGGGGTGAAATAAATCTAAAAAGGCTAATTAGTTTGGCTTTAAAAGGAAGATACTGCAAAAAAGAAGAGTGGACCCTACCTTGCCATTTTTTGGTAAGGCGGCTTTGGTGGGGGCCAAAAAAACGGGGAAGATAGACAGAAGTAAAAATATCGGCTTGGGGATAGATGTCAGATAAAGTTTCTAAAACAGATTCAGCACCGCCGTACTCTTTGAGATAATCGTGAACGAGAGCAATACGATAGTTGGTAAAGTTCATAAGGTTTGTAATGTTGAAAGTTTTTTAAAGGAGGATTTGAGTTTTTTGTCAAAGGTGGCAATACGATTGATATTTGATGATAAAGAAAAATAATAATGATAAGCATCTTCGAGATCATAATTAAACTTAGCGAAGTTTTGAATAGCGTCGAGTAGGATCTGACGATCGTCGATGGTAACAAAACTTAAATTACAGACTTGGAGTAAAAATTTTTTAGTAAGAGGATTTTTAACTCCATAGATCTTCTTGACAACCCAATATATTTCAAAAACAACAATTAAATCTGTAAAAAGTTTTTGTTTTCCAAAAGAACCTTGTCTAAACAAGTCATTGACACTTTTTTTTTGAGATTGATTATCGTCTAAAAGAAAACGAAGAAAATAGTTAGTGTCTACAAAAATCACAAAAGGTATCCTTTTTGTTTAATTCTGTTTTTATAATGTTCTTCTTTTGATATTTTAATTATTTTATCAATATCCATGCCTTTAAACTTTTGTGGCATAGGAAATGAACCAGACAAACGGTTAATCATGTCAACAGTTGTCTCAATATATATACGACCATTTTCGGAATGAAATACAAGTTTTTGGCCTTTTTTGAGGTTTTTTTCTTTTAAAATCTTTGCCGGAATGGTGATTTGGCCTTTACTGGTGAGGGTAGCCGTATAAGTCATAAGTAAGGAAAGTATACAAAATGTAAGGAGTGTTTGTCAAGTGTAAGGAATTTAATTATTGGCGTTTTTTGACATTGGTACGACCGTGGCCTCCAGTATGGTGACGTTTGCGACGACTGGTGTCTGTGGCGTGATTTGGAGGTTCGGTACAATAAACTGGGCGGAGGTGACAAGGAATTTGACAAAAAACTGGTGGTGGAGGTTGAACAGTTGCTTTTGCCTCAGAGAAACCTTCAACTCTAAAAATTGATGTCACAAATCAAGCTAACACAATATATAGGATTTAGAAAAGGGTTTGTTTATACTAAGAGTATGGAAAAGATTGAAAGGGAAATAATAATTATTTTGATTTTGTGTATTCTATCGATTTTTTTTAGTTTATATAAAATTGACGATAGATATAGATTTGACTGGGACCAGGAAGATGATGCTGTCAAAGTGATGGGGATGATAGAGAATAAAAAACCGTTGCTGATAGGACAAAGAGTGAGCCATGAAAACAGTTTTTTTGCGGGACCTTACCACTTTTACTATTTGCTTCCCTTTTATGGATTGATGGGTGGAGATCCAAGGGCGGGTATTGTTGCAATGACGTTTACTAATTTAATAACGGTGATAAGTATGTATATAGTGGCAAGTAAGCTGTATGGTCGTAAGGTTGGATTGACAGCAAGCGGACTTATACTGATTAATCAAAACGAGACAAGCTGGAGTGTAATGTATTTGTCCCTATTTGGAATATGGGGATGGTGGGGAGTGAATAAAATACTTGAATCAAGAACGAATATTAAATGGGTACTGCCTTTATGGGGATTTTTTAGTGTGTCGCATTTGATACCAACATCGATCTTGGTAGCTATAGTAGCAGCTTGGCTATTGAGTGAAGATAAAAAATATAGCAAAAAAGATTTAATAATTGGGATTGTGGGTGGATTAATATTTTTGACACCATTGGTAGTGTTTGACTTGAGACACGATTTTCTAAATACACGGAAGTTTTTTGAAATGCTTAAAGGGGAAACGAAAATTGCAAGAGAAATTTGGTTGCCAGCAAAAGTGTATTTTAGAAGTTTAAATTTAATTGGAATAGACCGGTTTGGACAAATTTGGGAACAAGCGGAAAGAATTATAGTGGTTTTGATAAGTTTTTTAGCATTGCTAGGTATTAAAAAAAGAGAAAAAATTATATTGGTTTTGGTATGGCTATTAACACCATTGGCGACAATGTTTTTATACAAAGGCGGAGTATCTGAATATTATTATAGACTCGCCGGAGTGTTACTTGTTTTACTAATTTCTATGTTTATATCAAACATTGGGAAAGTCAGTTGGTTAATTCTGAGTTTGTTGTTAATAAATAACTATATGAGATTGAATACTGAAAAAACTAATATTGGTCTACAAAACAAAATGGAAATAGTTGAATATTTAGTTAATCAAAAAAGAGATGAAGTATTTAATGTGTCTTACGAACTACCATTGGGTTGGGATAATGGATTTAAATATTTATTTAAATACTTAGGTAAACAACCACAAAATATTGACGAAGGGCATTTGTATACAATAATGCTTGACCAAGATGAAGATAAAAGCGGAGAAACAATGGCAAGATCGGGGGTGTTGTTACTGAAACGAAGATGATTAGAAAAGAGTTTGTTGATTTTTGTCTATGGTGACCTTGGGAGGTAGTTGGTACTTTTTGATAAAACGGGAAATAAGAGATTTAAAGTTATAAGCTTTTAAGACTTCTATAAGTTGGTCAATTCGTTGAGTGGTAATTTTGGCGTCTTTTAAGGAAAATTTAACAGGAACAGAAGTTTCTAATTGGGCTAATTTTTGGGACAGATAGGCATTGTCGTGATCTTTGGCGAGTTTGCTACGAATGGTTGGTTTGATATCGTCGAGATTTTTATAAATATTGTCCAGTGAGGTGTATTTCTCCAGTAAAGTTACGGCTGTTTTGGGACCAATACCAGCTACCCCAGGGTAATTGTCTGAAGAATCTCCCATTAAAGCTTTGAGATCAACGACTTGAGAAGGCTTAACACCAAGACGGTTTTTAACGGCCGAGGAATTGTAAATTTGAATTTGAGAAAGACCCTTAACAGGCATAAAAAGCTTAACTTTGGGATTGACTAACTGCATTAAGTCTTTATCACCAGTAATAATATAGGTGGTGATTTTATTTTTTTGAGAAACTTTTTGAGAAAGGGTAGCTAAAAGATCATCGGCTTCGTAGCCACCCAGAGAAAAATAAGTCAGGCTGGATTGTTTGAGACTGTCGATAATTAGGGGAAATTGGTGCTTTAAGTCGGGGTCGGCCGGTTTTCTTTGAGTGCGATAGGCAATATATTCTTTGTCTCTAAAAGTGGGACCGGGAGCGTCGAGACAAAAAGCTAAATATTTGGGATTTAACTCTGAAAGGGCAGAATAAAGCATAGAATAAAAACCATACATGGCATTGATTGGCCTACCTTGATAAGTTAATGTCTTGGGGATGCTATGAAAAGCACGGTGGATGACAGCGTGGGAATCGATTAAAAGAAGTCTGGACATAGGTTAGTATAACTTGAAATAAACTCTAAATTCTAAATACTAAACTCTAAACAATTTCAAATAATTTAATTTCAAATATTCAAAACAATATTAGGTAACAATGTTGTTTTATAATAAGGCAAGTGAAGAAAAATATTTTGATAATAATATTGGTATGGATTTTGTTGGCTGGTGGGGTGGGAATAAATAAGGTTGAGGCGAAAAGCTATTCGATAGATAAGGTAAAAATTGAGATGGAGATGGACAGGAGCGGGATGGTAAATGTGGTTGAAAGCAGGACTTATAACTTTGACGGGGACTATACATTTGCCTATATAGAAATCGATATAAAAGGAGAGAGAAGCCAAGCATATATACTGGATAATTTTTCGGTATGTGATGAAGCTAGCTGCTATAGAAAACTAACGGATAATGAAATAAGTGCGGCTGATACAAATAGACCAGCTGGGACTTTTTATGTACAGAATAGAGAAAGCTCTTATTATATAAAGTGGTTTTATAGGGCAAGTAATATTAATAAAGTTTTTAATTTGGGATATACAATTGAAAATGGATTAACAAAACAGGGTGAGGTGGTGGAGTTTTATTGGAAACTGGTGGGAGACAGATGGGAAATAAGTCAAGCTAATATTGAGGCTAAGATAAAACTACCTGAGGGAATTGATGGTGAAAAAATAAAGGCTTGGGCACATGGGCCACTAAATGGAATAGTATCGATACCAAGTGCTACTGAAGTGAAATACGAATTGAGGAGGATAAACGCCGGAGAGTTTTTTGAAGCTAGAGTGATAGTACCCACCGATGGATTTAATGTAAGTGTGGCGGGAAACAAAACACAAGAAATAATAGAAAAAGAAGAGCTTGGCTTTATAAAAGAGACGGAAAGAAAATCGACAGTCAACAAGATTAGCAGGACAGGGCTGGAAATATTGATGTTGGCAATAACCGGAGGAACAATTTGGGTATTTATTAAACAAGTTAAAAACTTTTGGAAATACGGAAAAGATGAAAAATTACCTGAAGTGACACTGTCGGGACGAATTTGGGAACCACCAAGCGATATAGAGCCAGCTCAAGTAGAACAACTGATTCACATGAACGAAACACTGACAAGTAAGGCGTTTACAGCCACAGTACTGAAACTGGTACAAGACAGATACTACCAAATAGTCAGAAGTGATACTAAAAAGGGTCTTATATTTAAAGATTATAAATATTATTTGAAATGGAGTGGTAAAACTGACTTGGGAAAAACGAGAATTGAACAGGCGATGATTGTGTTTTTGGAAAGAATACCGAAGAAAATTGAGGGTTTTGCCGGAGGAGATGAAGAAGTGTTGGCAATGGATGATATTGCCAGCTGGTGTAGATCTCATAGTACAACAAGCTATAATTTTATTAAAAGCTTGGGCAAATTAACAATGAGTCAGAATTTGGAAGACGGATTTTTGGATATGGAAGCACATAAGAGAAAAAATAGTTATGGATGGGTAGTAGGGGCTGGATTTGGATGGATATTTGCAAGTGTGTTTTTGGCACCATTTTTGGCAATGGCAGGAAGTATAGCAGTGGTCTTGGCACCAATATCGGGTTTTGGAGGATTTTTATTAATAATGTCTGGGACTTTAATGATTGCTAGGGGTGACAAAAGGACAGAAAAAGGTTTGGAAGAAACGGCCAAGTGGAAGGCTTTTCAAAAGCATATGGAGGAATATGCTAAAACAAAAAATTATCCGATAGATTCAATTGTGTTGTGGGAAAAATATTTAGTATATGGGACAGTACTGGGGGTATCGCAAAAGGCTTTGAGTCAATTACCGGTGAAATTTGGAGAAGAGGATGAGAGGATGGTGATGAATTATTGGGCGGGGTCTAATAGTGGTGATTTTTCGTCGGCAATATCCTCGATAAACTCGGCAATATCGAGTATTTCGACAGCTGCAAGCAGTAGCTATGGAGCTAGCGGAGTGGGTAGCAGTGGAGGATCATCGGGAGGTGGAGGCGGTGGTGGTGGCGGTGGAGGTGGAGGAGCCGGGTAAATTATCTAGTTTGGATTTGTATAGGTACGTCTGAAAATTGATATAGTTGGTCTGAATCTTTAGGAATAAAAGCGAAGCATCTACCTGGCCTGCCTTGATCCCATACAATTGGAAGTATAGATACCCTACCAAAAATAACTTGACCATCATCTAACTGAACATAAGCTTTTTCTAGAGTAAGCCCTTTGACATAACCATCACCTAAGACTCCTAAATTTATTCTGTCTCCAAAAATATCACCTTCTCTTTCTTGTAGACTTAGTGGCATTTGAAAACATTATAACACTTTTGATTTTGTATGGGATGTGAGTTTGCTTCGCCAGGTTTTGGGAATTTTTTCGATAAGACGCATAAAGTAATAGAAAGGGCTGAGGGGATAATCAAAACTGGGTAAGTAAATTGTGGAAAAACCACCAAAGCCGGTTTTAAAAAGAGATAAGCCATACCAAGGATGAGTTTGATCAGAGCCTTGAGGAGCAATACCCCACATGTTGTAGAGAAGACAACCCCGCTTTTGGGCTTCCAATAGGACATGCCATTGAAGCAGATAATTAACTGGTTCTCTAGAAGAGATTGAACCACTTTGATAGTAAAAAGCAAATTTACCAAAAAAGACAATAAGAGCTGAAGCTAAAGATTGGTCTGCTACTCCGGCGATAAAAAGAGAGGCGGTGTTGTCTTGAAAAAAATTGTTGGCTTCGGTTTGGAGATATTTTAGGGAAAATGGAACAAAATTGTTTCTTTTAACAACTTCAAGTTGAAGTTTATACAGAGTATCGATGTCTTTGATGTCGGTCGACTGTTTGACCCAAACAAGATTATCTTTGAGACCTTTTTTAATTAGATTTCTAGTGGTTTTGCGCATACGAGAGAGGAGCAGATCCTGATCTCCTATTAAATCTACAAACCAAGTATCTTCGGCATGCATAATGACCGGAGCTTGCTTGAAATTTAAATTGGTGAAAAGATTTGTATTTTGGCTGTTTTTCTCTAACAAAGGACTAATACGAAGACAAAGACAGTGATTGTCTTGGGCAATAATTTTGAGATGTGGAAGCCAGTTTTTTAAATATTTGGTGTAGGTTTGGTTTTTAAAAAGAGGTCCGTGAGGAAGGAAGAGGATTTTACCTCTTTTGGCGGTTTGAGTGAAAAATTGGCAAAGACTTACTAAAGAATTGCCATTATACATAGCAAACCTCCAAACAGTTTCGCCGGAATCCTGCTGGACATCGCCCCACTGCCAGGATTGAAGAAAAGTATAGTCTGGGAAAGTCTGGACTAAAGTATTCCAAGTTGTTTTATTGTCAATTGGTGTGATTATTGGCATGTTTGATAGAGGATAGTAATCTCTTTATGTCTGTTTTGTTTAGGGAAGGGTTGGTGGGGAGATTTAACATGGACTTAGAAATGCTTTCAGCGTTAGGACAACTACCTTTGGTGTAACCAAATTTGGTTAAATTAATATCGGGAATAATGGGCTGGTAGTACCAATCCCCTGCAATAATATTTGATTTTTTCAATAAATTCTTGAAATTAGATTTATCTTTAACAACGAGTGAATAGCGAAGATAGCCGCTGTCTGGGTAATATTTTTGGTCAAAGATTTGAGCATAAGATTTGGCAAGAGAGCGCCTGTTTTCTAAAATACAATCGAGCTTATTGAGTTGGTTTAAGGCAAGAACAGCCAATTGATTTGGGTAAGAATAAAAAGGAATATTAACTAAATTTTTATCCTGATAAGAAACAGCTTTGGTAATAAGACCGGTAATTTGAGAGATATAGTGAATAATTTTGCCGATACTTAAAAAAGAATAGAGATTGGTAACAAGAAAAATAATTGAAGGATAAAGTAATTGCTGACTAACCCAGAAAATATTTGTATTGGTGAATGTGGTGTCTACAATTTTTTGATAGACAGATTTATCTTTGACTAATAAAGCACCACCCCAAACTGAAGATATAACTTTGTCGCGACCAAAACTAAAAAAGGAAGCATCACCAAAAGAGCCAAGAGGCTGACTTTGATAATAAACGCCAAGACCATGGGCACAATCTTCAATTAAAATAAGGTTGTGCTGGCGACAAAAAAGCTGAATTTTTTTTAAATTATCGGGGTGACCAAAAGAATGTTGGATAATTAAGACTTTAGAGACAGATGTGATTTTTTTGGCCAGATCCGTAATATCCATGTTGAAAGTATCGGTAACATCAACAAAAACAGGCTTGAGACCCGATTTAATAATAGCGGCAGGAACAACAGAGCACGTAAGGGACTGAAGAAGAACCTGACTGCCAATGGGTAAATTTAGGCTTTTTAAATAAACTTCCAAGAGGCTGCGACCAGAAAGAGCTAAGACAACGTGATAAGATGGATATCTATTTTTAAACCAAGCTTCGACTTGTTTTTTAGCTTTGGTTTGGAAAAATTTATGAGGTGAAAATAGGGTTTTAAGAGATAAAAGATAGTCGTCTTTGAAAAAAGTAGGTAAAAGATTAGGGGAAATAAGCTTAAACATGGATATTTAGGAATTGATAAATAGATGGGTAAAGACGACCTTTGGCAAAAACAACAGAATTTTTGTTTTGATTAAGGAAGTCTTTAAGACCTTGAAGCATTTGAGTGTGGTTTTTGACAAGTTTTATGTTATTTTTTGATTTGACAGTTTGGTAAAAAAGAGGGTTGGTAGTTAGAATTTGATCAAAAACTGAAAGAGATTGGTTTAATTTTTTGTAGTCAATAATTTCGTTTTTACCTAGCTCGATAATGCCATTACTAAGTAAAATTTTTAGGTTGGGATAAATGTTGGCGTAGTTAATGAGATTTTTGAAAGATTCAAAACTAGAGTTGTGAGTGTCATCGATACAGATAAATTGTTTATTTTTAATAAGTTTTGGATAAGTTGTGTTTTTGGGGAATTTTGACAAGTCGTGACTAATATCTTGAAGAGAGATGCCTAGATGGTGGCAAAGCTTGATAGTGGCAATAACGTTGGTAATAACAGCCGAACCTAAAACAGGAACTGAAAAAGGAGTGGATTGATAGGTAAAACTGACAGAATCAGGGTTGGTTTTTAAGTTAGCAATATCTTTAAGACTAAAATCTTGATCTTTAACAAGCCGAAAAGATTGGGAGGACAAGCTGTCAATCAGTTCGAATTTGGCTTTTTTAATATTGGCAAGGGAGCCGAAGAGATCGAGATGCTGATCACCAAGACCCGTAATAATACCAATATCCGGATTGACCAGTCGGCAAATTTGGGCTATTTCTCCCCTTTTGTAGGCGGCCATTTCGATAACAGCATAATCGAAGTTACTAGGCCAGGACAAAATGTTTTGAGCTATACCAATAATGGTGTTGTTGTTGGCTTTGGTTTTGACAGTTTTAAAGTGACGAGATAAAACCCAAGCAATCATGTCTTTGGTAAAAGATTTACCAAAGCTACCTGTAATACCGATTTTTACACCTTTAGTTTGGGGCAATTTGGTTTTGGCTTGAGTTATAAGAATAGTTTTGGGAACAAGAAAAAGAAAAGAAAAAAGAATGTTTGTGGGGAAAAGAAGAATAAGGGACAGATAAAGACTGTGATAATTGAAAATAAAATATAAGGATAAAAGTACTAGAAAAGTTAATAAGGATCTGAGGGTGGGTCGAGAACGATACCAGATGCGAAGGTCAAACATGTGGGAAAAGAATTTAAAAGGCTCTGACCTGAATTGGGAATAGAAGCGATCAAACCTATATTCTTTTAACTGAAGAAAATAGGTTAAAAACAGAGCTTGATGAATATAAACCGGAAACAAGACAACTGCAATCGGGGAAATCATTGGTGGTTTAAGAACTTTGTAATTTGACGACAAACAAAAAGATGGTTTCGGTAAGGCAGACCATGATTGTCTTTTGGAGAAATAATTAGTTTTGAATTTTTGATGTCTTTATGGAAAATGTGGGCGTGAGCTAAGGGGGTTAGACGATCGAGGCCACCCCAAAGAAGAAGGGTAGGAAGATTTATATCCGACAGTAAGTGGCTTAAGTCCTGGGAAACCACTAAAGAAAAAGATTGTTTTTTAATGCCGGAAAGAGTGGAATAATCTGATGAAGAAAAGAGGGGTGAAAAAAGTTTTTTTATGGGTTTTGGGGTGAATCTTGAGAGAGAAAGAATGAGTTTTGTTTTTAGATTTTTAATTTCTAGGCCGGCAGAGTCAATTAGGATTAGGTGAGTAATGAGAGAAGAAATAACGGAGTTGGTGGAAAGAATAAGACTAAGGCGACCACCAAAGGAATGGCCGGCCAGAATAAAAGACTTTAATTTGAGGTGGGTGATGAATTTGGCTACAAAATCAGCGTAATCAAAAACTGTCCAAGGAATGGAGTTGAGATCTGTTTGGCTGAAACCCGGAAGGTCAAGGGCAATAACTGTAAACTTTTTGGAAAGACAGTCCAGAAGTTTTTGGTACTTTTCAAAACCATAATTTTGGTGCCAACCATGAAGAAAAAGTACAGTCTGTCTGCCACTACCCAGACGGCAGTAGAAGGTGCGGATACCGTCAATAGTGATAATCATTGTAATAGTTTAACAGCTTTTGGCTTTAAAACAGAAATTCTTGGAAAATGTTTTTGGGAAAATCGCTATAGTGAACTAACTTGGGAATAACTTTGATAAAGCGAGTGTTTGGCGAGAAATAGTCTT